>Ga0180219_1000048_pt1 | contig 186046 bp, 162 predicted proteins | sample eDN3rd30CBELigMG_FD_151338 | JGI IMG/M metagenome (GOLD analysis project Ga0180219, IMG submission 151338) | Enriched Miracle-Growth compost microbial communities from Emeryville, California, USA - eDNA 3rd pass 30_C BE-Lig MG (version 2)... ...
CGGCGTATTCCTTGAAACGTTTGACCGCCGAAGTCTCTGTACATGCCCCCAGCTAAAAGCCAGAGGCCGCAAGAACCCCGCCGACCACGTTTCTCTTTCAATAAATCTACTTGTCAAACAGCCAACACCCAGCAGAGCCAGGTGCTTCCAGCCAAATGGGCATCCCCATCCAGCCGTTCAAGTCCGCCAAACCGGCCGGAGCCGACGATGCGGCATGCCATGCTGGAGAGACTGATCGGGGCGTCGCCGGAACCGCTTGGCTCCGTCGTCGTCCCGGTGTGAGGGCTATATACGCCGCGGCCTTTCGGGGTGTCAACGATCGCGTTCGGAAAAAATGACGTCCCTATGAACCTTTTCGCGCCCGCCTAGAAGATCAACGGCTGCCGCCGAGATCCCGGCCGACCGGGCTGTGGAGCACACGTCGCCGGGCCGTCGGGCGACGGCGCAGGGCGTTGAGACTGCAGAGAAATCCGCGAAAGCCCAACTCACGCCACAATGCCGGGGCCTCTCGGCTGCCGGACGCCGGCTCTGCTCGGGCGTTGGCGGCCCGCGCGTCTCGCTATACCGTCGCGGCCCCCGTTCGGACACGTCGAGCTCAACCACCTCGGGAGCGCCACCGCATTGCACGCCGGACGCCCAGCGCGCAGCCTCGCTTCCCGCGCGCCCGCCCTTGATCTCGCGGTCGACGCGCTGAGCGTCGGCGGAACGGCGGGTCCCCCGGATCCGCGCGCGGTCAGTCTGCGGTGGCTCGCCGCCACCGTGCTCACCGGCATGGCGGGCGCGGGCCTGCTCGGCGGCGCGATCGTGTCCACGCTTCAGGATGGCGCGCATATCGCCGACGCCTTCCGGCGGACCTTGCCGCTCGAACGGCCGGACGAGGAGCGGCTCAGCAACGGCGCCCGCAAGGGCGACCGCCTCTCCGCTGAACCCGAGGCCCCCGCGGCCCGGCAGACGATGCGCGTCAGCACCACGACCCGGCATGGCGACCGCGAAGTGGTGAAGATGCGCCCCTTCGTTCGGGTGAGCGCGCCGCTCGCCCGGGCCCCGACCCCGTTCGCGGCGCAGGTGCCGCCCTTCGATCCCATGAAAGCGGTGGCCGCTGAGCCCGATCGCGCCCAGCCGGACAGCGATCCGGACGGCGACCTGTCGTTCACGGTCAGCGACCTCGGCCGCGAGCGGATCGCGCCAGACCAGGGGCCGACGGTGCCGCCTGCGGAGGTGCGGACCTCGGTCCGGGAGACCGCGGCGTTCGAGCTCGCGTCGCGCTACCAGCCGGCGCAGATGGCCCCCGGCGCCCAGAGCCGCCTCGCCTATGCGGCCGAGGCCTCCGGACCCGTGCTGGCTTCGGCCGACGCGCGGGCCGCCCTGCCGAACATGACGCTGGTCGCCAAGTCCGCCTCGGGTGACGCTGGCCCCGCGGCGCCGGGCGAGAACACGGTGGCGGTCACGGCCGACGGGCCGCTCGCCCAGGCGCTGACGCGCGACGCCGACGTCGCGCCGGAAGACGCGACCCAGATCGCCGCCCGATTCGCCGGCCGCGACGGATATGGCGTGGCGAGCGTCTCGGCCGGGCAACGCCTGAGGGTGCTGATGGGCCGCTCGGCCGCGCCCGGCCTCAACCGGCTGCAGCCGGTGCGCGTCAGCCTGTTCGACGCCGATGGCGGCCATGTCGGTTCGGTCGCGCTGTCCGACATGGGCGACTACGTGCCGATCGCGGATCTCGCGGACCTCGGCGACGAACCGGCCCTCGACGAGGAGGGCGGCGACGAGCAGGACGAGGATCGGCCCAACGGCGGCAAGAAGATGCGGCTCTACAACGGACTCTACGAGGCCGCCCTGCGCAACGATGTGCCGAAGCCGGTCATCGACGAAATGGTCCGGATCGTATCCTACGACGTCGACTTCAACAGGGCGGTCGGCCCGACCGACAGCTTCGAGGTGTTTTACTGCGACCCTGAGGAACAGGGCGGCGACGGCGAGGTGGCGCTCATGTCGCTGCGCGTCGGCGGCGAAGAGCGGCGGTTCTACCGATTCGAGACCGACGACGACGGCTTCACCGACTATTATGACGAGAGCGGCAAGTCCGCGAAGAAGTTCCTGATGCGCAAGCCCATGAATGGCGGCGTGATGCGCTCGGGCTTCGGGTTCAGGCGCCACCCGGTGCTCGGCTATTCCAAGATGCACACCGGCGTCGACTGGGCGGCCGCCGTCGGAACGCCGATCATGGCCTCCGGCAACGGCACCGTCGAAAAAGCCGGCTGGACCAGCGGCTATGGCCGCCAGGTCCGGCTCCAGCACGCCAACGGCTATGAGACGACCTACAACCACATGTCGGGCATCGCCCGCGGGATCAAACCCGGCGCGGCCGTGAAGCAGGGCCAGGTGGTCGGCTATGTCGGCTCCACCGGCCTGTCGACCGGCGCGCACCTGCATTACGAGGTGCTGATCAACGGGCGCTTCGTGAACCCGATGACCATCAAGCTGCCGCGCGGCCGCGAACTCGACGGCGAGCTGCTGGCGAGCTTCGAGAAGGAGCGCGAGCGGATCGACGGCCTGGTCGGTCGCGGCGCCGCCACCGCCGCCAAGGCGGCTTCGAACGAGAACGGCGGCTGAGATTAGGGCGGCGGGAAACCCGCCGCCCCTGCCCGCTCGTCAGGCCGCGGCCGACACGGCGCGCCGCCCGATCACCAGGCCGGTCCCCGAGGCCGTCACCGGCACATGGTCGCCGTCCCGCACGTCGCCCGCCAAGATCAGCTCGGCGAGTGGATCCTGCACGTATTTCTGGATGACGCGCTTCAGCGGACGCGCGCCATAGGCCGGATCGTACCCCTTCTCGGCGAGCCAGGCTCGCGCCGACTCGTCGACCTCGAGGGTGATCTTGCGGTCCTCGAGCAGCTTGCGCAGCCGCCCGAGCTGGATGTCGACGATCGCCCCCATCTGCTCCCGCTTCAGCCGGTGGAACAGGACGATGTCGTCGATCCGGTTCAGGAATTCCGGGCGGAAGTGCGCGCGCACCACCCCCATCACCTGATCCCGCACCGCATCGGTGTCCTCGCCCTCGGGCTGGTTGACGAGGTATTCGGAGCCGAGATTCGACGTCATCACCAGCAGGACGTTGCGGAAATCGACCGTGCGCCCCTGCCCGTCCGTGAGCCGACCGTCATCCAGCACCTGCAGCAGGACGTTGAACACGTCCGGATGCGCCTTCTCGACCTCGTCGAACAGCACGACCTGATAGGGACGACGCCGGACCGCTTCGGTCAGCGCCCCGCCCTCCTCATAGCCGACATAGCCGGGAGGCGCGCCGATCAGGCGGCTGACGGCGTGCTTCTCCATGTATTCCGACATGTCGATGCGCACCATCGCGCTGTCGTCGTCGAACAGGAAAGCGGCGAGCGCCTTGGTGAGCTCGGTCTTGCCCACGCCGGTTGGCCCGAGGAACATGAACGAGCCGATCGGCCGGTTCGGATCCTGCAGGCCGGCGCGCGCGCGACGCACCGCGGTCGAGACCGCCTGCACCGCTTCCGCCTGGCCGACGACGCGCCTGGCGAGTTCGTCCTCCATGCGCAGCAGCTTGGCCCGCTCGCCCTCGAGCATCTTGTCGACCGGCACGCCCGTCCAGCGGGACACCACCTGAGCGATCGAGTCGGGAGTGACCACCTCCTGCATCATGGAGGTCGGGCCGCCGGCGTCTTCGGTCTCCTTCAGCTCGCGCTCGAGCTTCGGGATCACCCCGTAGGCGAGCTCGCCCGCGCGGGCGAGATTGCCCTGCCGCTGGGCCTGCTCGAGCTCGATCCGCGCCTGGTCGAGGCTTTCCTTGAGCTTCTGCGCGCGGCCGAGCTTGTCCTTCTCGTTCCGCCATCGGGTCTCGAGAGCTCCGGCCTCCTCCTCGAGTTCCGCCAGCTCCTTCTCGAGCCTCTGAAGCCGGTCCTTGGAGGCCTCATCGGTCTCCTTCTTCAGCGCTTCGCGCTCGATCTTGAGCTGGATGATTCGCCGGTCGAGCTCGTCGAGCTCCTCGGGCTTCGAATCGACCTGCATCCTGAGCCGCGCCGACGCCTCATCCACAAGGTCGATCGCCTTGTCCGGCAGGAAGCGGTCCGTGATGTAGCGGTTCGACAGCGTCGCAGCCGCGACCAGCGCGGAGTCGGCGATCCGCACGCCGTGGTGCAGCTCGTACTTTTCCTTGATGCCGCGCAGGATCGAGATCGTGTCCTCGACGGTCGGCTCAGACACGAACACCGGCTGGAAGCGCCGCGCGAGCGCCGCATCCTTTTCAACATGCTTGCGGTATTCGTCGAGCGTGGTCGCGCCGACGCAATGCAGTTCGCCGCGCGCCAGCGCCGGCTTCAGCAGGTTCGACGCGTCCATCGCGCCGTCCGCCTTGCCCGCTCCGACCAGCGTGTGCATCTCGTCGATGAACAGGATGATGCCGCCGGCGGCGGACTGCACCTCCGACAGCACGGCCTTCAGCCGCTCCTCGAATTCGCCGCGATATTTCGCGCCGGCGATCAGCGAGCCCATGTCGAGCGCCAGCAGCCGCTTCTCGCGCAGCGATTCGGGCACGTCGCCATTGATGATCCTGAGCGCCAGACCCTCGACGATCGCGGTCTTGCCGACGCCGGGCTCGCCGATCAGCACCGGGTTGTTCTTGGTGCGGCGGGACAGGACCTGGATGGTGCGGCGAATCTCCTCGTCCCGGCCGATCACCGGATCGAGCTTGCCGTCACGCGCCGCCTCGGTGAGATCGCGCGCGTATTTCTTGAGCGCGTCATAGGCGTTTTCGGCGGTCGCGGAATCGGCCGTCCGGCCCTTCCGCAGTTCCTCGATAGCCTTGTTCAGCGACTGCGGGGTCACGCCGGCCGCGGCGAGCGCCTTTCCGGCTTCGGTGTCCTTCTCGGCCGCAAGCGCGGTCAGCACCCGCTCCACGGTGACGAACTGATCGCCGGCCTTCTTGGCGAGTTCCTCCGCGGAGGTGAACACGCGCGCGGTCGCAGGCGCGAGATAGACGTTGCCCGCTCCCGATCCGCCCACCGTGGGAACCTTGCGAAGCGCGGCCTCGACGGCGGCGCGCGCGTCGACCGAGCGGCCGCCGGCGCGATCGATCAGCCCGGAGGCCAGCCCCTCGGGATCGTCTAGAAGAACTTTGAGCACGTGCTCCGGCAGAAGCTGCTGGTGCCCGGCGCTCGCAGCCGCGCTCTGCGCGGCCTGGAGGAATCCTCTCAGACGTTCGGTGTAGATATCCGGATTCATTCCCGTCTCCTCTCGAGCACGCCGACAGCGCCGCTGCCCTTCGGGCCTCCGCGGCCGGCGACCGATCGCCGGTCGGCGCCCCATCCCGGCGCCGCTTGCGACGCCCAGAGCCCCCTTGGCGAGCTCCTCCAGCCGATATGGTGTTGCCCATCGGCCACAAAAGAGGATGGTAGACCTTTCAGGCCGCAAATCATTGACAGCGATCAAGAGCCGAGATGAATGAGAGCCCGGGCCGGGTCACGGCCATCAGACGTTTTCCGGTGAAGGGGCTTTCGCCCGAGGATCTCGCGTCGGCTCCGGCCGAGGTCGGCCGTCCCATCGTGGGCGATCGCGCCTTCGCGGTTGAGAACGGTCCGTCCGGCTTCGACCCGGCGAAGCCCTCCAAGATCCCAAAGACCCGCTTTCTCTGCCTCATGAGAAACGCGCGGCTCGCCGGGCTTTCGACGCGCTACGACGCCGGAGCGGGCCTGCTGTCGATCCGGCAGGGGTCGGAAGAACTCAGCTTCGACCTGTGGTCGGAGGATGGCCGCGCCGGCCTTGAGGCTTGGCTCACCGGCTTCATGGGCGAAGAGGCGCGAGGGCCGCTGAGGCTGCTTCCCGCCCCGGAAGGCCACACCTTTTCGGACACGGCGCGAGGCGTGCTTTCGGTCATCAACCGCGCAAGCGTGGCCGCGATCGGCGAGATGATGGACGCGCCGGTCGACCCGCTGCGATTTCGCGGCAATCTCGACATCGAGGGCTTCGCGCCATGGCAGGAACTCGACTGGACCGGCCGAACGCTCAGGATCGGAGAGGTCGAACTGCGGGTGGTCCAGCGCACCGTGCGGTGCGCCGCGGTCGAGGTCGATCCCGCGACCGCGCGCCGCGACCTGCCGATTCCGGCGACGCTGCAGAAGCGCCTCGGTCATGCCGACTGCGGGGTCTATGCGGAAGTCGTCTCGCCCGGCCGCCTCGAAGTCGGCGCCGCCGTCACGCTCGTTTGAGGGCTTGAAATGAAAAGAGCCGAAGCGGCGACCGCTCCGGCTCTTTTCAGTCAGCTTTGAAGCCTCGGAATTACTCCGAGGGGGCGTCCGACACAGCGGGCGCGTTCTCTTCGCCGGCTCCGTCTTCGCCCGAAGCGGCGCCGCGGCCATAGCGGCCGTACCGGCGACGCCTGCCGCGCGACGGCGCGCGCCCCTCGTCGGAGGACGCATCGCTCTCGGCGCCAAACTGTTCGCCGGCCGCAGCGACGGGGGCGGCGGCATCGGACACCGCAGGCGTCGGCTGCTCAGCCGGCGCCTCAGCCGCAACCGCAGGCGCATCTCCGGTGATGAACGCGGGAAGCTCGCTCACGAACGGAGGTTGATCGTCCTGCCGCTCCGGGCGCGGGCCCCGCTCGCCACGGTCATTGCGCTCCTGGCCACGCTCGCCCCGATTCTCGGGACGATCGTTCCGCTCGAAGCGGTTGTCGGGGCGATCGCGCCGGTCGTTGCGATCATTTCGGCGGGGATCGCCCTCTCGGCCGCCCTGCTGGTGGCCATTGTTCGGCCGGTTGGGCTGGAACCGCTGCTGAGGATTGCCGCCGCCCTGCCCGCCATTCTGAGCCGCGGCCGGCTGACCGTTCTCCTGGCCGTTCGACTGGCCATTGCCCTCGCCTTCGCCGCCCTGTTCGTCTCCTTCGAAATCGGAGAAGTCGTCGGCGTCGGCGCGCACGAAGGTCTGGTGCGGCTGATACTGCGCCTGAGCGGCCGCCAGAAGCCGGTAATAGTGCTCGGCGTGCTGCAGATAATTCTCCGCCGCGACGGGATCGCCGGACGTCAGCGCATCGCGGGAAAGCTGAACGTACTTGTCCGCAATGGTGGCCGCGGTCCCGCGTATCTTAACGTCGGGCCCGTTCGACTCGTAGCTGCGCGTCAGCGGGTTCGGGCCCTTGCCGCCTCCCCCGCCGCCGCCGCCGCCCCCACCACCGCCGCGGCCGCGTCCCCGCATCCGCTTCGACTGTCCTTGCCTCATGGGGTTCAAGATCAACACTCGTCTTGGCTTGTGATGGCCCTTCGGGCCGGAAGCGACCGTCCGCGTCGTCCGCCACACGCCAGGGGCGCCGAAACTCCGCACGTCCCTGGAGGGCGCGCCAAGCCATCGGCGTCAGGCTCTACTGCGGGAGTACGAAGCCCGCCGAAGACCCGGCATGATCGAAGCTGTGCGTCGATCTTTCAGAGCCCGTCGCAGCCATCGGCCGGATCAACGAAGCACTGAAACCATCCATCCGTCGCTCACTGTCACGCCAGCAGGCGCGATGGGCGTCGGATGATTCCGGTGCTGAACATAGACGCCGCGCCAACGGATTCCAAGGTCTTTTTGCCGACAGGCCTGCGTTGCGCTAACCCCGGCTCAGAACGATGGCGCGCGAAATCCCTGCGAGGTCGTCCGCTATGCCGAGCGTCACGAAGCCGGCTTGGCGCGCCAGGCCTTCCACCTCGGCGCTCTGGCCGACGCCGAGCTCCATCGTCAGAACGCCTCCTTCGGCGAGAAGCCGCGGCGCGTCCTGCAGGATCGTGGCGTAGGCGGCGAGGCCATCCGCGCCTCCGTCGAGCGCAAGAAGCGGATCATGCCCTGCCACCTCCGGCGCAAGCGAAGCGATCTCGGCGCGCGGAATATAGGGCGGGTTCGAAACGATCAGATCGAAGCGCCCGCCGAGCGCCGCCCCCCAATCGCCGGTGACGAAGCTCGCGCGCCCGAGAAGCCCGAGCGCCGCCGCATTGGCGCGCGCGGCTGCGGCTGCGCCCGGCGCGCGGTCCACGCCAACGCCCCAGGCGCCGGGCAGTTCGCTCAGAAGCGCAAGCAGAAGGCACCCGCTGCCGACGCCGAGATCCAGGATAGAGAGCGGCCCGCGCCGCGGCGCGACCGCCTGGAGGGCGGCCGCGACCACTGTCTCCGTGTCAGGGCGCGGCGACAGCGTGTCGGGCGTCAGCCGGAACGGCATGCCCCAGAATTCCCGAACGCCGAGGATCCTGTCGATCGGCTCGCCTTTAAGGCGCCTTTCAAGCATCTGTTCGAGGCGCGCCAGCTCAGACGGGGCGGCCAGGTCCTGGCCGCGCGCCACGATCTGCGCAAAGTCGATGCCGAACGCAGACTGCGCCAGCAGACGGGCGTCGAGTTCCGGCGCGTCCAGACGAGCGCGGCGGAGCCTCGCGGCCGCCGCGCGAACCGCCTCGCTCCTCGTCACGCCGCCTCGTTCTCCGCGGCGAGGAGCCGCGCCCTCTGCTCTGCGGCCAGAGCGTCGATGATCTCGCCCAGCGCCTCGCCTGCCATGACGGCGTCGAGCTTGTGAAGCGTCAGGCCAATACGGTGATCGGTCACCCGCCCTTGCGGGAAATTGTAGGTGCGGATGCGTTCCGAGCGGTCTCCGCTTCCGATCTGGCCGCGGCGCGCGTCGGCGCGCGCGCCGTGGACCCGCTCGCGCTCAATGTCGAACAGCTTCGCGCGCAGCAGTTCGAGCGCGCGGGCGCGGTTGCGATGCTGGGAGCGCTCGTCCTGCACCGCGACGGCAAGCCCGGTCGGGATGTGCGTCACCCGAACCGCCGACTCGGTCTTGTTGACGTGCTGCCCGCCGGCGCCCGAGGCCCGGAACACATCGAAGCGCAGATCGGAGTCCTCGAGCGCGACGTCCACCTCCTCCGCCTCCGGCAGCACAGCGACGGTCGCGGCGGAGGTGTGTATGCGACCGGAGCTTTCCGTGGCCGGCACGCGCTGAACGCGGTGCACGCCCGATTCAAACTTCAGCCGGCCGAACACGCCCGCTCCGTCGATCTTGGCGACGATCTCCTTGAAGCCGCCCGCCGTTCCTTCGCTCGCAGCCAGCACCTCGACCCGCCAGCCCTGGGAGTCGGCGTAGCGCTGATACATGCGAAACAGGTCGCCGGCGAACAGCGCAGCCTCGTCGCCGCCGGTCCCAGCGCGCACCTCGAGGATGACCCCGCGGGCGTCGGCGGCGTCCTTGGGAAGCAGCTCGATCTGCAGCGCGTCGACCGCCGCGTCCCGGCGGGCGCGCGCCTCCTCCTGCTCGGCTGTGGCCAGCGCGCGCATCTCAGGATCGGTCGCAGCGTCTTCGATCAGCTTCCCAAGATCGATGAGCTCGGCGTCGGTCGCGCGCAGCGCTCGGATCGCTTCGACCACCGGCTCGAGCTCGGCGCGCTCGCGGCCGAGCCGCGCCAGCGTTTCGCCGTCCGTCGTTTCGCCCAATGCGTTTTCGACGACGGCGAACCGCTCGAGCACGGCCTCAAGCCGCTCTTCTGGAAGTCCGGCGCTCACGTTTCGACCTGAAGATTCTTCCTGGCCGCGAATTCGCGGAGGGCGGCGCGGAGAGACCCCGCGCCGTCGCGCCGCGCCAGCAGCGGCTGAATGAACGCTGTGATCTCGGCGGCGTCGAGATCGAGCAGCGCCGCCTTGACCTGGCCGATGGCGGCCGGGGACATCGACAGCGCCCGATAACCGAGGCCGATGAGCGCCATGGCTTCGAGCGGCCGCGCGCCGATCTCGCCGCAGAGCGTCACCGGCCGGCCGGCTTCGTTCGCCTTGCTGGCGACGTGCGCAAGCGTTCGCAGAAAGGCCGGACTGAGCGGGTCGAACCGGCTCGCGACGCGGCCATTGCCGCGGTCCACCGCAAACAGGAACTGCATCAGGTCGTTCGAGCCGACCGAGAGGAAATCGGCGCGCTCCAGGATCTCGTCGAGCTGGAACAGCAGCGACGGCACTTCGATCATCACTCCGAGCGCTAGCGACGACGGCACTGGGTGGCCGTGGCGCACGAGCCGCGCATGCTCGCGCCGGACGATGTCGCGCGCGGCGTCGAATTCTGTGACGCAGGCCACCATCGGGAACATGATCTTGAGGTCGCGTCCGCCGGCGGCGTTCAGCAAGGCGCGGATCTGCGTCCGGAGCAAGGCCGGCCGGTCGAGGCCGAGCCGGATCGCCCGCCAGCCGAGGGCGGGATTCTCCTCGGGTTCCGCCCGCATGTAGGGCAGGATCTTGTCGCCTCCGACATCGAGCGTTCGGAAGGTCACGGGCTTGTCGTCGGCCGCGTCCAGCACCGCGCGATAGAGCTGCTGCTGCGCCGCGGTGCGCGGCATCGAGGCCGCCACCATGAACTGGAGCTCGGTGCGGAACAGGCCGATGCCGGCTGCGCCGGTCTCGGCGAGATGCGGCAGGTCGACGAGAAGGCCCGCATTTAGCATCAGCGAGACCTTGGCGCCGTCGCTCGTCTGCGACGGCCGGTCGCGCAGCGCGCGGTACTGCTCCTGGCGTCGGGCGCGGAACCGGACCTTGTCCACATAGGCGCGCTCGACGTCGCTGGTCGGCCGGACATGGACCTCGCCCGAGACGCCGTCGACGATGATGGCGTCGCCGCTCTCGACCAGCCCGCTCGCATTCTCGATCTGGCCGACGGCGGCGATGCCAAGCGCGCGCGCCACGATCACGACGTGGCTGGAGGTCGAGCCCTCTTCCAGGACGAGGCCGCGCAGCCGCGTGCGGTCGTAGTCGAGCAGCGCCGCAGGCCCCATCGAGCGCGCCACCAGAATGGCGTTCTCCGGCAGCTGCGTCGTCTCCGGGATCATGCCCTTGCCGGGGGAGACCAGCTCGCGCAGCAGGCGGTTCGCGAGGTCGTCGAGGTCGTGCAGCCGCTCGCGCAGATAGGGATCGGTCTGACGCTGCATGCGGGCGCGCGTGTCGGACTGGACGCGTTCGACCGCGGCCTCCGCGGTGAGGCCCGTCAGCACGGCCTCCTGCAGGCGGCGGCCCCAGCCGCGATCGTTCGCGAACATGCGGAACGCCTCGAGCACGTCGCGATGCTCGCCGGTGCGGGCGAAGTCGCCCTCGTCGATCATGACGTCGATCGAGGCGCGCAGGCCCGTGAGCGCCGTCTCCAGGCGCTTGAGCTCGGCCGCGGAATCCTCGGCGATCAGCTTCTTCACCACGACGCGCGGCTCGTGCAGGACGACATGGCCGAGACCGATGCCTTCCGACAGGGCGACGCCGGTCGCATGCGCCGGCCGCCGGCCCGCGGGCTCGAACCCCTCGCCGACGCCCGCGAGCTCTCCGCTCGCGATCATCTCGGCGATCACCATCGCGGTGGTCTGGAGCGCCTCGATCTCCTCGTCCGAATAGGTCCGGTGCGACTTGTTCTGGACGACCAGCACGCCGAGCGTGTTGCCGGCCCTTAGGATCGGCACGCCCAGGAACGAGTGATAGATCTCCTCGCCCGTCTCCGGCTTGTAGGAGAAGGCCGGATGCGACTGCGCGTCGGACAGGTTGACCGGTTCGGCTTCGTCGGCGACCAGGCCGACAAGGCCCTCGCCCTTGTGCATCGTGGTGCGATGCACGGCCGCGCGGTTCAGGCCTTCGGTGGCGTAGAGCTCAAGGTCGCCGTCGGTGCGCAGCACATAGACCGAGCAGACCTCGGCGACCATGTTCGCTGCGATCAGGACGACGATGCGATCGAGACGCTCCTGGGCCGCGACCGGCTCAGCCATGACCTCGCGCAGCCGGCGCAAAAGCACGCGCGGGCCGCCATACGCGCCTCGCATCTTCCGCTCTCCGGATGGAGGGAGCTCCCCCGCCTCAACCGCCCTGTGGGCCGCCGCCGCGCGCCCAAAAGACCTGTGACTCTCAGGCCTTGTCCAGCCCGTATAGCGAATGCAGCGTTCGGACGGCAAGCTCGGCATAGGCCGCGTCGATCAGCACCGAGATCTTGATCTCGGAGGTGGTGATCGCGCGGATGTTCACGCCGCGTTTGGCGAGCGCCTGGAACGCCTGGGCCGCGACCCCGGCGTGGCTGCGCATGCCGATGCCGATCACCGAGACCTTGCAGGCGTCCGCCTGGGTGTTCAGGCCGGCGAAGCCGATCTCGGACTTCTTGGCGTTGAGGATCTCGATCGCGCGCGCCTGGTCGGAGGTCGGCAGCGTGAAGGTGATGTCGGTCGTCTTGCCGTCCTCGGAGATGTTCTGGACGATCATGTCGACATTGATTGACGCCTCGGCCAGCGGGCCGAACACGCCGGCGGCGACGCCGGGCCGGTCCTCGACGCGGCGGAGCGTGATCTGGGCCTCGTCCTTGGTGTAGGCGATGCCGGTGACGACCTGCTGTTCCACGATCTCTTCCTCGTCGCAGATGAGAGTTCCCGGCGGCAGGCCGCCTGGTCCGGTCTGGGGCGCGTCCGGCGCGTCGAAGCTCGACCGCACGAAGACGCGCACCTTGTGCACCATGGCCATCTCGACCGAGCGCACCTGGAGAACTTTGGCGCCCAATGACGCCATTTCGAGCATTTCCTCGAACGCGATGCGATCGAGCCGGCGCGCCTGCGGCACGATCCGCGGGTCGGTCGTGTAGACGCCGTCGACGTCCGTATAGATGTCGCAGCGATCCGCCTTCACGGCGGCCGCCACCGCGACCGCGCTGGTGTCGGAGCCGCCGCGCCCGAGCGTCGCGATGCGGTTGTCCGGCGCGATGCCCTGGAAGCCCGCGATCACCGGAACCTGGCCGTCGGTCATGCGGGAGACAAGCGACTCGCCCTCGATCGAAGCGATGCGGGCGGAGCCATGCGCCCCGTCGGTCCGCAGCGGGATCTGCCAGCCCTGGAAGGAGCGCGCCGGAACCCCGATCGCCTGCAGGGCGATCGCCAGCAGGCCGGAGGTCACCTGCTCGCCCGAAGAGACGATCGCGTCATATTCGCGTGCGTCATGGATCGGCGAGGCCTCGCGCGTCCAGCTCACCAGCTGATTCGTCGCCCCCGCCATGGCGGAGACCACCACGGCCACCTCATGCCCGGCGTCGACCTCCCGCTTGACGTGCTGCGCGACGTTGCGGATGCGTTCGACGTTCGCGACGGAGGTGCCGCCGAACTTCATGACAATGCGGGACATGGCGGGAATGCGGCTTTCAGCGAGGTCGGACCGGCGGGCGGAGTTAAGCCGCCGGCCGAAAAGGCGCGTATAGATAGCCAAGCCCCTCCGCCGACACAACGCCGCAGGAACTCTGCTTATGGCCATGGCCGACCGCGCCCGCTCCCCCAGTCTCGACGCCGAGGAGGTCGCCCGTTTCGACGCGCTCGCGGCGCGCTGGTGGGACCCGGACGGGCCGATGAAGCCGCTCCACCGCTTCAATCCGGCGCGCGTCGCGATTTTTCGGGACGCCATCGCCGCCCGGTTTGGCCGGGACGCCCGCGCGATGCGGCCGCTCGAGGGACTCCGGCTGCTCGACGTCGGCTGCGGGGCGGGCGTTCTGGCCGAGCCGCTGGCGCGCCTCGGCGCTGACGTCACGGCGATCGACCCGGCGCCTGATCTGATAGCCGCCGCCAGGAGCCATGCCGCCGACCATGATCTCGAGATCGCCTATCGGGCGGCGACTGCGGAAGAGCTTGCGGCCGAGGGCGCTTCGTTCGACGTCGTCATCGCCTCGGAGGTGGTCGAGCACGTCACGAGCGTCGACGGCTTCGTGGCTGTGGTCGCTTCGCTCGTGCGGCCGGGGGGCCTCGCCCTCTTCTCGACGATCAACCGGACGCTCGTGGCGCATGCGCTGGTCATCATCGGGGCGGAATATGTGCTGCGGTGGCTGCCGCGCGGGACCCACGCCTATGAGAAGTTCGTCACGCCGGAGGAACTCGGTCGCGCCTGCCGCCTGGCGGGCCTGGAGGTTTCCGACGTGCGGGGCGTGAAGTTCAACCCGCTCAGAAACGCGTGGGGGGCGAGCGACGACCTCGCGGTCAACTACACGCTCGCCGCCGCCCGTCCGGACGCCGCCTAGCGGGCGTCCTGCGGCTGCTCGATCTGCACAGGCGCCGCCGAAGCGGAGCCGTCGCCGAACGCGAAGGCGAGATGCATCGCCACGATCGGCGCGAAGATCAGCCCGAGCAGCACGATCATGACCAGATCGGTGCCATGTTCGCTGCGCGCGATCTCGCCGGGCGCAATGCGCTCGGCGCGCGGACGTACGTTAAAGCGCTTGAGAAGTGCCATGGCTCACATCTTCCGACCGGCCGCACGAGCCGGTCGCGGGCGAGCCCGATCGACGATCAGGCGCGCTGGGCGCGAGCGGCCGCGTACGGCGCGGTCAATCGACTACTGTCGTCGTCTGACATTGAAGGTCCGAAGTCCTGTGGAAGCCGCGCGCCCGAAGGCCGCGCAGCGACTTGCTGAGCTAGCGATTTCCGACGCGAAGTCAAGCCGATGCAGGCGTGCGGCGGATCAGTTTTCGTCCTCGGGGAAGACCGGAAGCGGGCAGACCGGGACGCCTTCCTCAAGCAGCGCCTTCGCCTCCTGGGCTGTCGCGCGTCCGCGGATCGGCCGATGCTCGATCTCCTCCGCGTGCATCTGCCGCGCGACCTCGGGAAACCGCTCGCCGACATCCTCGGACGTCTGCTGAACGTGCGCCTTGAGCTCGCGCAGCAGCCCGCGCAGTTTTTCGTCACGGCCCGAGACCAGAGAGACGGGCGGGCTCTCCGCTTCAGGCGTCACGGGTTCATCGGCCCCGCGGGACCGTGCGGAGGCGAGCGCGGGCGCCATCAGCGCCTTGCGAACGACGGCGGACCCGCAGGACGGGCAAGACAGCAGACCGCGCGCCTCCTGGGCGTCGAAATCGCTCGCGGAGCGAAACCACGCGTCGAAGCCGTGGCCGTCGCCGCAGAGGAGGTCGTAACGGATCATCGGATCAATCAGCCGCCGACGGCGTCGCGCAGAAGAGTCGGTTCGTTGGAGACCGGCAGTACGCTGAAGCGGCGGCCATTTTCAAGCGATGGTATCCGCCGCCTGATCTCCGGCGCCTTGTCGAGATCGATTTCGGCAAGGACCACGCTCGGCGAATCGCCGGCGTCGGCCAGCACGCGACCCCAAGGGTCGACGATCAGGCTGTGGCCGAAGGTCTCGCGGCCGTCCTCGTGCTTGCCGCCCTGCGCCGCCGCGACCACGAAGGAGCCTGTCTCGACCGCCCGCGCGCGCAGCAGGACGTGCCAGTGCGCCTCGCCGGTCTTCTTGGTGAAGGCCGCCGGAGAGGCCAGCACCTCCGCTCCGGACTCCGCCAGCGCACGGTGCAGCGTCGGGAACCGCACGTCGTAACAGATGGTCAGTCCCAGAACGCCCCAGGGGAGCCGGGCGGTGACCGCCTGCTCGCCGGGCCGATAGGTCTCCGATTCGCGCCAGGTTTCGCCGTCCGGAAGATCCACGTCGAACATGTGGATCTTGTCGTAGCGGGCGATGATGTCGCCCTCAGGATCGATCAGGAAACTCCGGTTCGCCGCGCGTTCGCCTTCCAGCCGGATCGCAAGCGAGCCGATGTGAAGATGGATGCCGGTTGCGCGCGCGAGTTCCTGAAACGCCGCAAGCGCCGGGCAGGCCTCCTCGGGCAGGATGGCGTCGAACAGCTCCGCCCGCGACCGGACGAGTATGTTCGTCATCTCGGGCGTCTGGACGTATTCGGCGCCCTGCTCGACGGCTTCGCCGATGAGCCGGATGGCTTCCTCGACATTCTTTGAGACGGTTCGGCCGGACCGCATCTGAACGCAGGCCGCCGTGAAGGTGCGCTTTGTCATGGGACCGGTCACGCTGCGAGCAGCGGGTCGAGCCCGCCGGACCGGTCGAGCGCGTAGAGATCGTCGCAGCCGCCGACATGGCGCCCGTCGATGAAGATCTGCGGCACCGTCGTGCGTCCCCCAGCGCGCGAGATCATCTCGGCGCGCCGCGCCGGCTCGCGGCCGATGTCGATCTCTTCGAAGGAGACGCCCTTCCGGTCGAGCAGGTCTTTGGCCATGTCGCAATACGGACAGGTGGACCGCGAGAAGATCGTCACGGACGGCATGGGCGCCTCTGGGAACGGATCGGAGCCTGGACGATATAGAACGTCAGCCGTCCTTCACAACCAGCGCGAACACCAGCACGTCCACCCTGGCTGCGCCTGCGCGCCGGACAAGCCGCGCGAGCCGATCGACCGTGGCTCCTGTGGTCAGCACGTCGTCGACCAGAACCACCGCCCTGCCGGCGAGAACCGTGGACGCGCCTTCCGCGAGGCTGAAGGCGCCGGCGAGGTTCTGCGCGCGTTGGGCGGCGCTCAGGCCGACCTGTGGCGCCGTGCGCTTGCGCCTGATCAAAAGGTCGGTGCGCAGCTCCGCCCCGGAGGTCCGCGAGATTGCGCGGGCGAGCAACGCAGCCTGGTTGAACCGCCGCGTCCAGAGCCGGAGGCGGTGCAGCGGCACCGGCAGCAGGAGCTGCTCGCTGGACAGCAACTCATGGCCCGCCCGCGCCATCATGGCGCCGAGCGGCCGGGCCAGGTGAACTCCGTCGGCATATTTCAGGCGGTGGACGAGTTCCCGGGCGACGCCGTCGAAGCGCGCCGCAGCCCGGGCGCGGTCATAGGCCGGCGGCTTGGCGATCGCGGCGGGGGACAGCAGACCGGGCCCGTAATCGGCGGGGAACGGCGTCCCGAGCCGCTCGCAGAACGGGCGCTCGATCAGGCCGAGCCTGCTCCAGCAGCCGGCGCAGACGCCGCCAGCGCTCGTGACGGGCTTCGCGCAGGCGAGGCATTGCGGCGGAACGGCGAAGTCGAGCGCCGCGCTCGCAGCGCGCGCCGCAGCCGCGCGGGCGAACGACATCGCCCGAACGGCGGAAGACGCTTGCAACGGCACAGGCGCTTCAAAGGGCATCGCAACTCGGCTCGCGCTGCACTAAACGAGATGTCCGCACGCCGCCCCGGAGCCGTCAATGCCAGTTCTGAACTCGATCCTCGGCGACTTCATCCGCGTTGGATCGCTCACCATCATCGACGGCAAGGGCCGCCGCCATGTCCTGAGCGGCGCGCCAGGCCCCGCCGTCACCGTCAAGCTGCATGACACCAAGCTGCACCGGCAGCTGCTGCTGAACCCCGAGTTCCACACGGGCGAGGCCTATATGGACGGCCGGCTCACCATCGAGCAGGGCACGCTACGCGACCTGCTCACGCTCTACGCCGTCAACCGCACCAGCCTGCGCGCCCAGCCGATCCAGCGGACGCTGCGCGGCTGGATCAAGCGCATGCGGCGCTTTGCGCCGAAGAACGACGTGGTCCGCTCGAAGAAGAACGTCGAGGCGCATTACGATCTTTCGAACGAGATGTACCGCCTGTTCCTCGACGAGGGGCTCAACTACTCCTGCGGCTATTTCCGCTCCGCCGACGACACGCTCGAGCAGGCGCAGGTCAACAAGCTCCGCCACATCGCGGCGAAGCTCGATCTCAAGCCTGGCCAGAAGGTGCTCGATATCGGCTCGGGCTGGGGATCGATGGCGATCTACCTCGCCGAGGCCTGCGACGTCGAAGTGCTCGGCGTGACCCTTTCGACCGAACAGCACGCGCTCGCGACGCAGCGGGCGGCGGAACGCGGACTGTCGGACCGGGTCCGATTCGAGCTGCGCGACTACCGCGAGGTCACGGGCAAGTTCGACCGCATCGTCTCGGTCGGCATGTTCGAGCATGTCGGTCTGGCGAATTTTCCAGCCTTTTTCGAGAAGCTGCGACAGCTGCTCACCGAGGACGGCGTCGCGCTGCTGCACTCGATCGGCCGCAAGGGCGGCCCGGGCTCCACGGGCGCCTGGATCAAGAAGTACATCTTCCCGGGCGGCTATGCGCCGGCCCTCTCGGAGGCTACAGCCGCGATCGAGGGCTCGAAGCTCTGGATCGACGACATCGAAATCTGGCGGCTGCACTACGCTGAGACGCTGCTCGCCTGGGGCGACCGCTTCGCGGCGAACCGCGACAAGGCCAAGGCTCTGCTCGGCGAACGGTTCTGTCGCATGTGGGAGTTCTACCTGCTCGTCAGCGAGTTCAGCTTCCGCTACGGCAAACACATGGTGTTCCAGGTGCAGCTGAGCCGGAGCGTCGACGCCCTGCCGCTCGCCCGCGACTATATGGTCGAGGCGGAACGGCGGCTCGAGGACCGAGAGCGCCGGGCGCATCCCCGCGTCGAGGCGAAAGGCGCCTGACGAGCAGCTTGCGCCGGGCGGCGGGAGCGATGATCTGACCGCCATGGCCGAGCCACACCGCCTGATCGATCGAACCGCGCTCCGGCTCCGCCGGCGTCGCGCCGGGGCCGGCGGCGGACCGAATTTCCTGCGCGCCCGCGTCGCCGAGGACGCCTGGGATCGCCTCGCCGTGACGCTTCGGCCGTTCCCGGTCGCGCTCGACCTCGCGAGCTCCGGAGAGGAGATCATCCGGCTCCTGCGACGGCGAAACCCGGACGGCGCCGCGTTCCGGACCTCGCCGGAGCCAAGCCCGCTCACCTCCGTCGTCTGCGATCCCGAAGCCCTGCCGCTCGGCGCCGAAAGCCTCGACCTCATCGTCTCGTCGCTCGCGCTTCAGTTCGCCGACGACCTTCCGGGACTGTTGGCGCAAGCGCGGCGCGCCCTGCGGCCGGACGGACTGTTCCTTGCGGCGCTGCTCGGCGGCGACACGCTGACCGAGCTCCGCCAGTCTTTCGCGGCGGCCGAGGCTGAGACGGAGGGCGGCGCAAGCCCGCGCGTCCTGCCCTTCGCCGACGTCCGGTCGCTCGGCGGGCTGCTGCAGCGCGCAGGCTTTGCGCTGCCGGTGACGGATGTCGACCGGGTCATCGTGCGCTACGACAATCCGCTTGGCCTCATGGCCGAGCTGCGCGCCTGGGGAGCGACCAACGTCCTGATCGAGCGGCGGCGCGCGCCGCTGCGCCGTTCGACCCTGGCGCGCGCCCTGGAGATCTACGCGGACCGTTTCGCGGATCCCGACGGGCGGGTTCGGGCGACGTTCGAGATTGTCTGGTTGTCAGGCTGGGCGCCGGATCCCGGACAACAGCAGCCGCTGCGCCCCGGCACCGCGCGCGCCAGGCTCGCGGACGCGCTGGGCGTGAAGGAGATCGGCCCGAACGGCTGACCGACCATCAGAGCAGGTCGATGAGGTGCGCGATCAGCGGCTCGTCTGCCGGCGGCATCGGATAGTCGCGCAGCCGCTCCGGCCGCGCCCAGCGCGTCGCCTGACCCTCGAGGCCCTGAACGACCCCGTCCCAGCGGCGGCAGACATAGAGCGGCATCAGAAGGTGGAACGTGTCATAGGCGTGGCTTGCGAAGGTCAGCGGCGCCAGGCACGGCTCCTTGACCGTGATGCCGAGTTCCTCAGCCAGCTCGCGGATGAGGGCCTGTTCGGGCCGTTCGCCAGGCTCGAGCTTGCCCCCGGGAAATTCCCAGAGGCCGGCGAGCGCCTTGCCCTCCGGCCGCTGGGTGATCAGCACCCGCCCGTCCGCGTCGACGAGCGCGCAGGCGACGACGAGAACGAGCCGGGGAGCGTCGGTCGCGCCGGTCACGCCCCGCTCCGGACGAAACGCGGCTTCACGAGCGGTAGTCGGCGTTGATGGAGATGTAGCCTTCGGTCAGGTCGCAGGTCCAAACACGGGCTTCGCCCTGCCCGAGGCCGATGTCGACGCCGATCACGATCTCCTCGCGCTTCATATAGGCGGAAGCGGTGGCCTCGTCGTAGTTCGGGTCGCGCGCCCCGCGATGCGCGACCCGGAGGTCGCCGAAGCGGATCGAGAGCAGATCGCGGTCGGCCGGTTCGCCGGCTTTGCCGACGGCCATGACCACGCGGCCCCAATTGGCGTCCTCGCCGGCGATCGCGGTCTTGACCAGCGGCGAGTTCGCGATCGAAAGCGCGATCCTGCGCGCCGACGCGTCGCTCTCGGCGCCGGCCACCTCAACGGTGACGAACTTGCGCGCGCCCTCGCCGTCGCGGGCGACGAGTTGCGCGAGTTCGACTAGCAGGCTCTCAAACGCCGCCGCGAATTCCGCGACCGCAGGATCGCCCGGCTCGGAAATCTCCGGATGGCCGGCGGCGCCGGTCGCGAAGGCGAGCAGGGTGTCGGAAGTGGAGGTGTCGCCGTCCACGGTGACGCAGTTGAACGAGCGCTCTGTCGCCGCGGCCAGGATCGCCTGCAGCGCGGCGGGCGCGATCGCCGCATCCGTCGCCACAAAGGCGAGCATCGTCGCCATGTCGGGCGCGATCATGCCCGCGCCCTTGGCGATGCCGTTGATCGTGACCGTGCGGCCGCCGATTTCGGCGGTGCGGGTCGCGAGCTTCGGGAAGGTGTCGGTGGTCATGATGGCGCGCGCCGCCGCCTCCCAGGCGCCCTCTTCGCCGCGGGCGACGAGATCGTCCATCACGCCCCCGAACTTGGTCGCGTCGAGCGGCTCGCCGATGACGCCGGTCGAGGCGAGGAAGATCTCGTCCTCGGAACAGCCGAGCGCCTTGGCCGCGAGCTCGGCGGTGAGCTTCGTGGCCGCGCGGCCGTTCGCGCCTGTGAACGCGTTGGCGTTGCCGGAGTTGACGACGAGGGCGCGGATGCGTCCGCCGCCGAGCCGCTCCCGGCACCATTCGACGGGCGCGGAAGGGCAGCGGGATTTGGTGAACACGCCGGCGACCGCGGTTCCGGGCGCGAAGCTTGCGAGGAGCACGTCGGTCCGGCCGGCATAACGGATGCCGGCCTCCGCCGTCGCGAGCGTCACCCCGGAAAGGCCGGGGAGGCTCGGCAGGGACTTCGGCGCAAGCGGCGAGACTGCGGAGGACATGGAAAGCCCGTTGCTATGGCCCGGCGCTCGCATTCGGCCCTGGTCGAGATCACGCCGAGAGCGCCGAAAGACAGGGAAACGGCGGCGTCTTCAGGCGCCGCCTCAGCAGGCCCAAAAGGGGCCGGAACGCGAAGCTTGCCGCTTGCAGCCTGCCGGCCGGGCCGACGCTTACTTCGGCGCGTCGGGCTGCGGAGCGGCGTTCCCGCCGTCGGCGCCCGGAAGCGGAACCGGCGGCGCCAGCGGCTTGCCGGCGTCGGTGCGCTCGACATTGGCGTCGTTGCGCAGCTTCAGCACGAGATCCTGCTGCGCGGTCCGCACGACATAATTCTCGATCTGCGGCCGGACCTGCTCGAACGGCGGGATCGGGCGGGTGCGCTTCTCGTCGACCTTGATGACGTGATAGCCGAACTGGGTCTTGACCGGGTCCGAGACTTTGCCGGGCTCAAGCTTGAAGGCGGTCTCCTCGAACGCCGGCACCATCTGGCCGCGGGCGAAGAAGCCGAGATCGCCGCCCTGCTTGGCCGAACCCGGATCGATCGAAACCTCGTTCGCCACCTTCGCGAAGTCCTCGCCCTTGGCGAGCCGCTCCTCGACCTTCTTCGCCTCATCCTCGGTCTTCACCAGGATGTGGCGGGCGTGGACCTCTTCTTCCGGCTTCAGGTTCTTCGCCGTCTCATCATATAGTTTATGCAGCCGCTCGTCGGTGACCGCGGCCTTGGCCTCGCGCTGGAGCAGCTCCTCCATCAAGGCGCGATCCTTGAGGTAGGCGAGCCGCTTCTTGAAATCGTCGCTATCGCCGAGCTTGTCCTTCTCGGCCGCCCGGGCGGCGAGCTTGAGGTCGATGAGGTAGTTCAGCGCATAGTCCCTGCGCTGCGGCTCCGTCATCGAGGACATCGACTGCTCGAGATCCTCGCTCGCCACGGCGACGTCCCCGGCCGTGATCTCCTCGCCGTCAACCTTGGCGAGCACCGTGGACGGATCCTGTTTGGGAGCCTCCTTGGCGTCGGCCGCGGCCGGGGCGGGAGGCGTCTGGCACAAAGCCGGAGAGGCCGCCGCCAGCGTGAGGGCGAGCGCCGCTCCAAGCGCGTGTCCGCGCCGGCTCCACAGTGCAGAGAATGTCATGAACACCATCCGTTTTGGCGTCTTCGCGCCCCGACGGCGCGGGAATGTGTCGGAAAGGCCCCGCATTGACAACCCTCCGGCCCCCTCTTATCTCGGTCGCTGGTCTACGCCGCGTGATCACCGCCTCGAAAAAGAACGAATTTCGGGGTGACTAGCGGGCTCCGGGCCCGACCGGAGCCGGCGCCTTTTGCGCCCTGAGGTCCGCGTCCATCGAGGAATTTGCCCATGTTCGGCGGTCTCGCCCGACGCCTGTTCGGCTCATCCAACGAGCGGCGCATCAAGGCCATGCGGCCGCGCGTCGCCGAGATCAACGCGCTCGAGCCCGAAATATCGGCTCTGACCGACGAGCAGCTGCGCGCCAAGACGTCTGAGTTCCGCGAGCAGCTCGCGAACGGCAAGACTCTCGACGACCTTCTGGTTCCCGCATTCGCCGTGGTCCGCGAGGCCGCGAAGCGCGTGCTTGGCCAGCGCCATTTCGACGTGCAGCTGATGGGCGGCATTACGCTGCATGAAGGCCGCATCGCCGAGATGAAGACCGGCGAGGGCAAGACGCTGGTCGCCACCCTGCCCACCTATCTGAACGCGCTCGCCGGCAAGGGCGTGCACGTCGTCACCGTCAACGACTATCTGGCCCAGCGCGACAGCGGCTGGATGGGCCGCGTGCATGGCTTCCTCGGCCTGTCGGTCGGCGTCATCGTCCACGGCCTCGACGACGACCAGCGCCGCGAGGCCTACGCCTGCGACGTCACCTACGCGACCAACAACGAGCTCGGCTTCGACTATCTGCGCGACAACATGAAGTACGACGTGCGCGCCATGGTCCAGCGCGGCCATTCCTATGCGATCGTCGACGAGGTCGACTCGATCCTGGTGGACGAGGCGCGCACGCCGCTCATCATTTCCGGTCCGATGGAGGATCGCTCGGACCTCTACGTGGCGGTGGACGCGTTCGTGCCTCAGCTCGTCGCCGAGGATTACGAGGTCGACGAGAAGCAGCGCACCGCCACCCTGACCGAGGCGGGCAACGAGCATATCGAGCGGCTGCTCGAGGAGGCCGGCCTGCTGAAGGGCGACAACCTCTACGACGTCGAGAACGTCACGGTCGTCCACCACGTCAATCAGGCGCTGCGCGCCCACAAGCTGTTCCAGAAGGACAAGGACTACATCGTCCGCGGCGACGAGGTGGTCATCATCGACGAGTTCACCGGCCGCATGATGCCGGGGCGGCGCTATTCCGAGGGCCTGCACCAGGCGCTCGAGGCCAAGGAGCGGGTCAAGATCCAGCCCGAGAACCAGACGCTGGCCTCGATCACGTTCCAGAACTACTTCCGGATGTACTACAAGCTGTCGGGCATGACCGGCACGGCCCTGACCGAGGCCGAGGAGCTGCTCGACATCTACGGGCTCGAGGTGGTCGAGATGCCGACCAATCTGCCGGTCGCCCGCGTCGACGACCATGACGAGGTCTATCGGACCGCCGCCGAAAAGGAGGCGGCGATCATCGAGCTGATCCGCGACTGCCGCGAGCGTCAGCAGCCGATCCTCGTCGGCACCACCTCGATCGAGAAGTCCGAGCAGCTGTCCGAGGCGCTCACCCGCGCCAAGATCCCGCACCAGGTGCTGAACGCCCGCTACCACGAGCAGGAGGCGCATATCGTCGCCGACGCCGGCGTGCCGGGCGCGGTGACGATCGCGACCAACATGGCCGGGCGCGGCACCGACATCCAGCTCGGCGGCAACCTCGAGATGCGCATCGAGCGCGAGCTCGCGGGCGTCGATGATCCGGAGGAGCGCGAGCGGCGGATCGAGCAGATCAAGGCCGAGATCGCGGTCAAGAAGGAGATCGCCAAGAACGCGGGCGGCCTCTTCGTCGTGGGCACCGAGCGGCACGAGAGCCGGCGTATCGACAACCAGCTGCGCGGCCGCTCCGGCCGTCAGGGCGACCCCGGCCGGTCGCACTTCTTCCTGTCGCTGCAGGACGATCTGATGCGCATCTTCGGCTCCGAGCGCATCGACGGCATGCTGCAGAAGCTTGGCATCGAGGAGGGCGAGGCGATCGTCCACCCGTGGGTGAACAAGGCGCTCGAGAAGGCGCAGAAGAAGGTCGAGGCGCGCAACTTCGACATCCGCAAGAACCTGCTGAAGTTCGACAACGTGATGAACGACCAGCGCAAGGCGGTGTTCGAGCAGCGTCTGGAGTTCCTGCAGGCGGAGTCGATCGCAAGCTCGATCGCCGAGATGCGGCACGACGTCATCGAGGACATTGTCGCGCGCCACATCCCGGAGAACGCCTATCCGGAGCAGTGGGATTCCGAGGGCCTCGAGCAGGAGGTCCGGGAACTCCTGAACCTCGATCTGCCGGTGGTCGCCTGGGCCGCCGAAGAGGGTATCGCCGACGAGGAAATCCGCGCGCGGCTGATGAAGGCCGCCGACGAGGCGGCGGAGGAGCGCACGGCCCAGTTCGGCCCGGAGGTCGCCACCCAGATCGAGAAGGCGGTGCTGCTGCAGACGCTCGATCATCTGTGGCGCGAGCATCTGGCGACGCTCGATCACCTGCGGCAGGTGATCGGCCTGCGCGGCTACGCCCAGCGCGACCCGCTCAACGAGTACAAGTCGGAGGCCTTCGAGCTCTTCCAGGCCATGCTGGCGCGGCTGCGGGAGGCCGTGACCGCGCAGCTGATGCGCGTCGAGCTTGTCCAGACTCCGCCGCCGCTCGCCGACGAGGGGCTTTCGGACATGCAGGCCGTTCACGTCGACCCGCTCACCGGCGAGAACGAGTTCGCCTTCGCGGAAGCGCCGCCCGCCACAGCCGCAGCCGCGGCCGGCTGGCTGCCGCAGGAGGTCGATCCCAACGACCAGACCACCTGGGACCGCACGCCGCGCAATGCGGCCTGCCCCTGCGGCTCGGGCAAGAAATACAAGCACTGCCACGGCCGGCTGGCGTAAGCCGCCGGCCTTCAGCGGCCGCCTGACCCTCATCCGTCGGAACTGGACCGTGAGTTGGCGGCGCGCCCGGCGAACCCGTAGCTAGCTTTCAATGCGAGCGCCTAGCGCTCAAATGCGAGCGCGCCGCGGCTCACGGGACGCGGCGACGTTTCTCTCACCTGTATCGTTGGGATCTAGCGATCGCGCCGGTTGCCCCGCGCGATCGCGTCGTCAGCGGTAGTCGGCGAAAGTCGTCGCGACGCGGGGATTGGCCTTCGGGGACGTCGTCGCCTCAGCCGTCCGAGGCCGCGCCTTCGGCGCGACCGTATCGGGCGCCGGCGCAGCGACCGGCTGCGCCTCTGAGGCCTCACCGCGCCCCAGAACGCCCTTGAGCCAGCCGCCGATGCCGGACGACTTCGAGGCAGGAGCTGGGCCGACGGAGGACGCCATCACAGGCGTTTGGTCCGTCGCCACCTTGCGCGGCTCAGCCTTGGCGAGCTCGCCCGGCGCGCGCCCCACGGTCGCGGTCGTTTGTGGCTCCGACTGGCCGCGGAACAGTCCGGCGAAGAAGCCGCCGCCGTTCACCGTCGAAGGCTGCGGGCCGTCGGTCGCGACGGCCGTGTTCAGCGCCACCGGCGCGACGGGAGGCATCGGCGCAGGAGCAGCAGTCTTGACCGGATCGACCGAGGCGAGCTCCGGCTCGACGGCGGCGTAGGACTGCGCCACAGGCGCGACCGAGGCGACCTGGACCAACGGCTCGTCGAGCGAGCGGCGAAGCCGGCCGTTCTGCGCGACATATTCGGGCGCCGGCGGCATCTCCTTGCTGAGCTGCGCGATCAGGATGTTGTCGGCCTTCTCCTTGGCCGCCACCGCGCGCGCGATCTCGGGCTGCACCTGATAGCTCGGGCACTTCGCGCTCGGCTCAAAGGTCGAGAGCGCGGAAGGCGTCGCGTTGAAGACGTATTTCTTGCCGCAGGCGTCGACCTTGGGCTCAAGCCGGGTGACCTCGAAATTGTCCGAGCCCTGCTTCAGATTTTTCCAGAACGCTATGTTCGCGTCCGTCCGGCGGCGCGCCATGTTCTGCGCGGTCATGCGGAACGGCAGCGCCTGGACCTGGAACGCCTTCTGGCCACCCGCGAAGGCCTCCCGAGCCATCGTGTAGATCTCAGCGATCTGGGCGTCGGTCATCGCGTAGCAGCCGGCCGAGAGGCAATCGCCATGCATCATCACATGGGTGCCGGTGCGGCCAAGCGCGCGGTCGTAGGCGTTGGGATAGCCGATGTTGAACGAGAGGTAGTAGTTGGAGCGCGGGTTCAGCTGGGCCGGCCCGACCGAGTAGAAACCCTCAGGCGCCTGCTTGTCGCCTTCCTTGATCTTCGGCCCAAGCTTCCCGGAGAAGCGGCAGATGTCGTAGGTCTTCAGGAGCGCGTAACGGCCGTCGGCGCGGCGCTTCTTCCAGACTTCCGCCTTGGCCTCTTCCTTGTAGATCCGCAGCAGGATCGGGTCGCGCGGGCTCATGCCCTTCTCGGTCATCAGCGACACGAGCTGAGGCGACAAAGGTTGGATGCTGCGGGCGGTGGTGGCCTGCTCGCTCTTGCACCCGGCAAGAGAAACAGCCGCTGCGAGCGACGCCGCGGCTAGCGCAAGGCGTGCTGCCGACATGTAAAGCCTCCCGAACCGTCTGATCGACGACCCCGACAGCTAAGATCGATACCCTTACCTGCGGGTTACCGCAAGCCGCCGGAGAGGATCGAGAACCCTAGAGGCTGCGTCCGATCGCAAGGAACTTGCGCCGCCGCTCTGCCCGGATCTCCTCCGGCGGCCGCCCCTCGAACTGCGCCAGCGCCCGCGCGACGGCGTCTCCGGTCGCCTGGATCGCGGCGTCCGCGTTGCGATGCGCGCCGCCGAGCGGCTCGGCGATGACGCCGTCCACCACGCCGAGACGCATGAGATCGGCCGAGGTGATCTTCATGTTGGTCGCGGCTTCCTGCGCCTTGCCGGCGTCGCGCCACAGGATCGAGGCGGCGCCTTCCGGCGAGATCACGCTGTAGACGGCGTGCTCGAGCATCAGCACCGTGTTGGCGGTCGCGAGCGCGATCGCCCCGCCGGAGCCACCCTCCCCAATCACCACCGCGACGTTGGGCACGGTCAGGTTGAGGCACGCCTCGGTCGAGCGCGCGATCGCTTCCGCCTGGCCTCGCTGCTCGGCCTCGACGCCCGGAAAAGCGCCGGCGGTGTCCACCAGCGCGATCACCGGCAAGGCGAAGCGCTCGGCCATCTCCATCAGCCGGACCGCCTTGCGGTAGCCCTCGGGCTTGGCCATGCCGAAATTGTGCTTCAGGCGCGTCTCGGTGTCGGCGCCCTTCTCTTGGCCGATCACCATGACGGCCTCGCCCCGGAAGCGGCCCGGACCGCCGACGATCGCCTCGTCCTCGCCGTAGAGCCGATCGCCCGCGAGCGGCGTGAAGTCCTCGATCAACGCGTTCACGAAGTCGACGAAATGCGGCCGGTTGGGGTGGCGCGCCACGAGCGTCTTCTGCCAGGGCGTCAGGTTGGCGTAGAGCTCCTTCAGCGCCTGCTCGGACTTGGCCTCAAGCCGGCGCACGTCCTCCTCGATCGCGACGCCGTCGCCGTTCTCGCCGAGCGCCTTGAGCTCCGCGATCTTCGCCTGCAGCTCCGCGACCGGCTTTTCGAAATCAAGGTAGCTTTTCATGACCGGGGCTCCGCGCCGTCGACGCCGGAAGGTGGCGGTGGTCCTGCGGAGCGCCGGCACGTTTGAGGGCCGCAGCCCGCAAAGTCAACTCGGAGGCCGACTTTAGGACGACGGCTCGTCGCCGAGCGGATGCAGGTCGCGGACCATGCCGGCCGCGCGCTCGTCGAGCACGTGGGTGTAGATCTGGGTGGTCGCGATGTCGGCATGGCCGAGCATCTGCTGCACGGCCCTGAGGTCGGCGCCGTTCTGCACGAGATGGCTGGCGAAGGCGTGGCGGAGGACGTGCGGGTGGACCTTATCCGGCGGCAGCCCGGCGCGCGCCGCCGCGGCCTTGAGCTCACGCGCGAAAACCTGCCGGCTGAGCCGCCCCCCCTCCCCGCCGCCCGGGAACAGCCACGGGCCGGCGTCGGCCCGTCCAAGCTCCGAAAGCGCGGCGAGATAAGCCGTCATCGCCTTCTTGGCGAGCGGCGTCAGCGGCACGAGCCGCTCGCGCCCGCCCTTTCCCTTCACGGCGATCACCGCGGCGTCGGCCCGCGCGGCCGATCGGGGCAGGCTGACGAGCTCCGAGACGCGCAGGCCGGTCGAATAGGCGATCTCGAGCAGGCACACGAGCCGCGCCGAAGAGAGCCGCGCTTTCGGCGTCGGTTCGGGACCGGCGTCCGCCGCGGCGGCGATCAGCGCCTCGATGTCGGCGGTCGAAAGCGTCTTGGGCAGCGCGCGGCCGCGGCGCGGGCTGTCGACGGCCGCGGTCGGGTCGTCGTTCCGGATCGCGTCGGAATACAGGAACTTGTGGAACTGGCGGACCGCGGAGAGCTTGCGGGCGGCCGACGAGGCCTTGAAGCCGCGGGCGGCGAGGTCCGCCACATGCGCGCGGACATCCTCCGGGCCGGCCGCGTCCGGCGCGACGCCGCGGGCGGCGAGGAACGCCACATAGTCGTCAAGGTCCCGTCGGTAGGCCTGCAGCGTGTTGAGCGCCGCGCCACGCTCGGCGCTCGCCATCTCCAGAAAGGCTTCTACGTGACGCGCGGCGGCCCGCCGGCTCATGGGGTCGCCGAGGCCTCGGCGGCGGCGGCCTCGGCGCCGGCGGTCTTCGGATGCGCGACGGTCGCCTCCGGAGCGGGCGCGCGGAGGCGAGTCGCCGGGATCGTGACGACCATCTCGCGCGTCCGCGGCGTGACGAAGGTCGCGAGCGCGTACACCGCGCCGAAACCAAGCGCGCCGGCGACGCAAAGCACGGTCAGGAACCGGATGAGGCTCGGCATCCGCCACCCCCTCGTATCGCGGCCTAGCCGCGCGCCCCCAAGAACGTCACCACGGGACGAGGCCCGCCGCAACCATCGACATTTGTACCGCGGGAGGCTTTAGGAATAGGTTGCGCCGCGCCCGAACAGGAGTTTTTGCCGCAAACCATGACGGCGACGCCACATCTCGATGAACGCCGTGCGCCGGACGTCCAGGAGGACGCGGCGCCGTCCGCCGCGGCCCAGCATGCCGCCGCAGTGCGATCGGGCCTCGGGCGCCGCTCCATCGTCCTGATCGGCATGATGGGCGCCGGCAAGACCTCCATCGGGCGTCGGCTCGCCCAAACGCTCGAACTGCCCTTCGTCGACGCCGACGCGGAGATCGAGGCCAGGGCCGGGATGACGATCCCGGAACTCTTCGAGAAGCACGGTGAGCCCTACTTCCGGGCTGGCGAAGCCCGCGTGATCGCAAGCCTGCTCGCCCAGGGGCCCCAGGTGCTCGCGACCGGCGGCGGGGCATGGATGAACCCCGAGACCCGGCAGCGGATCGACGAAGCGGGGGTGTCGGTCTGGCTCAAGGCCGAGATCGACGTCCTGCTGCGGCGCGTCCGCAAACGCAACAACCGGCCGCTACTCGCCTCCGGCGACCCTGAGGCGACGCTGCGCGCGCTGGTCGAGACGCGCTATCCCGTTTATGCGCTCGCCGCCCTGACCGTCCTCTCGCGCGACGCCCCGCATGATCAGGTCGTGGCCGACCTGATCGAGGCGCTGCACGCCCGGCTCGCAGCCGGCGCCGACCTGGAGAACCACGCATGACCGCTCTCGATGCGGTGGAGCATGAGCGCGTCCGCGTCGCGCTCGCCGAGCGTTCCTACGACATCCTGATCGGGCCGGCGCTGCTCGATCGGACCGGCGACAGCGTCGCCGCGCTTGGCGCCCAGACGGTCGCGGTCGTGACAGACGAGAACGTCGCCGCGCTGCACCTGCCCCGCGTCGTCGAGTCGCTCCGCGCCGCCGGCCTCAGGGTCGAGACCGTCGCCGTGCCTGCGGGCGAGACGTCGAAGTCATTTAACACGCTCGGCTTTGTGGTGGACAGCCTGCTCGCGGCCCGGGTCGAGCGGGGCGACCTCGTGCTGGCGCTTGGCGGCGGCGTGGTCGGCGACCTCGCGGGGTTCGCCGCGGCGATCCTGAGGCGGGGCGTGCGCTGCGTCCAGGCCCCGACCTCGCTGCTCGCCCAGGTGGACAGCTCGGTCGGCGGCAAGACCGGGATCAACTCGCCGCGCGGCAAGAACCTGATCGGCGCCTTCCACCAGCCGAGCCTCGTGCTCGCCGACACGAGCGCGCTCGACACGCTGCCGCCGCGCGAGTTCCGCGCCGGCTATGCGGAGGTCGTCAAATACGGACTGATCGACGATCCCGCCTTCTTCGGCTGGCTTGAAGCCAGTCACGAGGAGATCTTCTCCGGCGGCCCCGCCCGCACGCGCGCGATCGCGACCAGTTGCCGGGCGAAGGCCGCCGTCGTGGCGCGCGACGAGCACGAGCATGGCGACCGCGCGCTGCTCAATCTCGGCCACACCTTCGGCCATGCGCTCGAGGCTGAGGTCGCCTATGACGGACGCCGGCTGATCCATGGCGAAGGCGTGGCGATCGGCATGGCGATGGCGTTCCGCTTCTCCGCCGAACTCGGGCTGGCGCCCGCCGAGGACGCCGCGCGGGTCGAGCGCCATCTGGCGGCCGTCGGGCTGCCGACGCACCCCCGCGCCATCCCGGGCGGCGTCGGGGGCCCCGAGGCGCTGTTCGCCCATATGCTGCAGGACAAGAAGGTCGAGCGCGGCCGGCTCACCTTCATCCTCGCGCGCGGCATCGGGCGGAGCTTCGTCGCCCGTGACGTGGACGCAGCCGCCGCCATGGCGTTCCTGGAGCGCGAGCTCGGCTGAAGCCCCGCGGCCGCGCGCTCGACGCCGTCATCAGCCTCATCACCATGAGAGGCCTCATCGACCAGACTTGACCTCGCCTTCACCACGCTTCCGCCGCGTCGGCGCGCATTAACCGGCGGCCCACGGACCCTGCGGCATGATCCGCACGGACTCCAGGGCGGATGCGGAAGTGATCAAGATCATCCTGCTGGCGGCCTTCGCGGTGATCGGGGCGGTCTATATGGCGTCGGGCCTTACCGCCCTCCGTCAGCCAAACCGGCCCGACCCGCCCAAGCCGCGGCTTGAGGAGAGCGGCGGCGCCGTGACGCTTCAGGCCGACGCCGACGGCCATTTTCGCGTCGACGCCACGATCGGCGGCCGGCGAGTTCCAATGCTGGTCGACACGGGGGCCACCGTGGTGGCGCTCTCCTACGAACAGGGCGAGGCGCTTGGTCTCATCGCCGGCGGAGATCGCTTCGATGCGCGGGTCTCCACCGCCAACGGCGCGGTCGGCGCGAAGCGCGTGGTGCTGCGGGACGTCCGCATCGGCTCGGTGAGGGTTCCGGACGTCTCGGCCGTCGTGCTCACCCGCGGGGCCATGGACGAAAATCTGCTCGGCATGAGCTTCCTCGGCCGTCTTCGGCGGGTCGAAAGCGCGCGAGACCGGCTGACGCTGGAGCGCTAGAACGGCGACTTGGCGGCCTCTCGGCTCGCCCCATTTCCGCACGGCGTCAGCGTCCAGAGGGGGAAATACGTGTCAGCAGATGTGAGTCCGCGCGCAGGCCAGCCGGTCGAGCCCTCCCAGCTCGTGGACGTGCCCGCGCTGGTGACCGCCTACTTCACCGGCCGCCCCGACATGAGCGACGCCTCGCAGCGGGTCGCGTTCGGCACTTCGGGGCACCGAGGAACCTCTTTCGCGTCAAATTTCACGGAGTCGCACATCGTCGCGGTCGCGCAGGCGATCTGCCTGCACCGCCAGGCGGCCGGGGTCGACGGGCCGATGTTCGTCGGCAAGGACACGCACGCGCTGTCCGAGGCGGCGTTCGCGAGCGCGCTTGAGGTGTTTGCGGCGAACGGCGTCGAAGTCAGGATTTCCGCCAATGCGCGCTACACGCCGACGCCGGTCATCTCGCACGCGATCCTGACCCACAATCACGGCCGCGAGCGCGGACTCGCCGATGGCGTCGTCATCACGCCCTCGCACAATCCGCCGGAGGATGGCGGCTTCAAGTACAACCCGCCGAACGGCGGCCCGGCCGGAAGCGACGCCACCGGCTGGATCGAGAAGACAGCGAACGCGCTGATCGAGGACGGCCTGCGCGACGTCCGCCGCATCTCGCTCCAGAAGGCGCTTTCGGCGGCGAGCACGCAGCGCCACGACTTCGTGGCCGGCTATGCAGGCGACCTTGCGAATGTCGTGGACATGCAGGCGATCCGCGCGGCGGGCGTACGGATCGGAATCGACCCGCTCGGAGGATCGGGCCTGGAGTTCTGGGCGCCGATCATCGACCGCTACGGCCTCGACGCGACCATCGTGAACGACGCAGTCGATCCGACCTTCCGGTTCATGACGGCCGACTGGGACGGCAAGGTCCGGATGGACTGTTCCTCGCCATACGCGATGGCCAACCTCATCAAGCTCCAGGACCGCTTCGACGTCGCCTTCGCGAACGATCCGGACGCCGACCGCCACGGCATCGTCGCGCCATCCTGCGGGCTCTTGAACTCGAACCACTACCTCGCGGCCGCGATTTCCTACCTCTACGCGCACCGGCCGGACTGGAACGGCCGCCCGGCGATCGGCAAGACGCTGGTGTCGAGCAGCGTGATCGACAGGCTGGCCGCCTCCCTTGGCCTCGAGGTCAAGGAGGTGCCGGTCGGCTTCAAGTGGTTCGTCGACGGGCTGTTCGGCGGGACGCTGGGCTTCGCCGGCGAGGAGAGCGCCGGCGCCTCCTTTCTGCGGCGGGACGGCAGCGTCTGGACCACCGACAAGGACGGCATGATCATGGGTCTGCTCGCCGCCGAGATGACCGCGGTGATGGGACGCGATCCGGGCGAGATCTATCGCGGGCTGACCGAGCGGCTCGGTTCGCCGCTCTATGGCAGGATCGACGCGCCCGCCACCCCGAAGCAGAAGTCGCTGCTGAAAAGCCTGTCGCCGGATCAGATCGAGGGCGACGAGCTGGCCGGCGAGCCGATCCGGGAACGCCTGACCCGCGCGCCCGGCAATGGCGAGCCGATCGGCGGGATCAAGGTCGTGACCGAGAACGGCTGGTTCGCGGCGCGTCCTTCGGGCACCGAAAACGTCAACAAGATCTATGCGGAGAGCTTTCTAGGCCCGGAGCACCTGCGGCGGATCGAGGCCGAGGCGCAGGAGATCGTGGCCCGCGCCCTGAAGGGCTGAGCCGCCGCGGCTTTCAAGCTGGACACGGCTCCCGCGAAGCCGCCGGGCCGATCAGCTTGTCCCAAAGAGAAGGAGCGGCGCGCAGGACGCGGCCGCTCCCTTTCATGACCTACGGCGGCCCGGATCAGGCCGGATGCGGCGCGGCCTCGCCGCGCGGCTTGTCCTCTCCGGGAGGCGCGCCGTCTTCACCCGCCTTCTTGCGCCGGAAGCGGTTCACCAGGAGCCGGATGGCGACGTAAAACACCGGCGTCAGGAACAGGCCGAGGATCGTCACGCCGACCATGCCGGCGAGCACCGCGGTGCCGATCGCCTGGCGAAGCTCGGCGGCCGCGCCGGTCGCGAAGGCGAGCGGCACCACGCCGAGCGAGAAGGCGAGCGACGTCATGATGATCGGCCGCAGGCGGTCGCGGCAGGCGTCGATCGCCGCCTGGGCCGGCGTCTCGCCCTCCTCTTCGCGCTGGCGGGCGAACTCGACGATCAGGATCGCGTTCTTGGCCGCAAGCCCGATCAGCACGATGAAGCCGATCTGCGTCAGGATGTTGTTGTCCGACGCTCGGGCATGCACGCCGAGCAACGCCGCGAGCAGCGACAGAGGCGTGATCAGGATGATCGCGAGCGGCAGCGCCCAGCTCTCATACTGCGCGGCCAGGAACAGGAAGACGAACAGGATCGCGAGCCCGAAGACGAAGATCGCCGTGTTGCCTGCAAGCTTCTCCTGATAGGCGAGATCGACCCACTCGAACTGCACGCCCGGCGGCATCGACTGGGCGAACAGGCCTTCCATGTAGGCGATCGCCTGCCCGGTCGAGACCCCCGGCGCGGCGTTCCCCTGTACGGCGATGGCGTTGTAGATGTTCTCGCGCTCGACCGTGTAAGGCCCGGTCTGGTTGCGGGCGGTGATCAGCGTGCCGAGCGGCACCAGCGCGCCGTTCGTCGCCCGCACCTTGAACTGGTAGACGTCCGACAGCTTGACGCGGAAAGGCGCGTCGGCCTGGGCGTTGACCTGGAAGGTGCGGCCAAGGGCGGTGAAGTCGTTCACATAGGCTGTGCCGAGCAGCGTCTGCAGCGCGCCGAAGATGCTCTGGATCGGGACGTTCAGCTGCTGCGCCTTGACGCGGTCGATGTCGAGATAGACCTGCGGCGCGCGCGTGTTGAACGAGGTGAAGACCCCCGACACCTGCCCGCTCGCATTGGCCTTCTGGATCATGCCGTTGACGGCCGCCTCGAGCGCGGGGAAGCCGATGCCGGTGCGGTCCTGCACATACATCTTGAAGCCGCCGCCCTGGCCGATGCCGCGCACGGTCGGCGGCAGGATCGCGAGCACGAAGGCGTCCTGGATCACGCCGAGGCGCTTCTGAGCTTCGGCGAGGATCGCGGGCGCGCGCTGGCTGGCTCCGTGCTTGTTCCGCTCCTCGAAGGCGTCGAAGATGATGAAGCTCGTCGCCGCGTTCGAGGCCGCCGAATAGGTCGCGCCGCTGAAGCCCGCGATCGTCACGGCGTTCTTCACGCCCGGAACGCTGCGCGCGATCTTGCTCGCCCGGCGCGCCACCTCGTCGGTCCGCTGCAGGTTCGCGCCTTCGGGGAGCTGAGCGATCAGGATCGCATAGCCCTGGTCGGCCTGCGGGATGAAGCCGCGCGGCACGATCGAGAACATGTAAACCGCGCCGCCGATCAGCACGCCGTAGATCAGCAGGAACATGGCCCGGTGGCCGACGATCCAGCCCACCGTGCGCGAATAGCCGTGCGCGCCGCGATCGAAGTTCCGGTTGAAGAGGTCGGCGGCCCGTTGGCCGAGGCCCCGCCGCGCGCCGTGCTGGTGCGGCTTGAGCAGGATCGCGCAGAGCGCCGGCGACAGCGTGAGCGAGACGATCGCCGACAGCACCGTCGCGGTCGCGATGGTCAAGGCGAACTGCTTGTAGAAGATGCCGGAGATGCCGGGGATGAAGGCGGTCGGCACGAACACCGCGCACAGCACGAGCGCGATCGCGACCACCGCCGTCCCGACCTCGTCCATCGTGGCGTGGGCGGCCTCGCGCGGGGTTTTGCCAAGCGCAATGTTACGTTCGACGTTCTCGACGACCACGATCGCGTCGTCGACCACGATGCCGATCGCCAAGATCAGGCCGAACAGCGTGAGCAGGTTCAGCGAGAAGCCAAACGCCGACATCACGAAGAAGGTGGCGATCAGCGAGACCGGGATCGCCGCCACCGGCACGATCGCCGCGCGCCAGGATTGCAGGAAGATGAACACCACGATGACGACGAGCGCCACCGCCTCGTAGATCGTCTCCTCGACCGCGTCGATCGACTCGTTGATGAACTCGGTCGGGTTGTACTCGATGCGGTATTCGAGGTCGGCCGGGAACGCCTTCTTGAGCGTCTCCATGGCGGCCTTGATCTGTTCGGCCGCCTCGGTCGCGTTGGTGCCGGGACGCTGGAACACGCCCATGCCGACCGTCGGGTCGTCGCCGAGATAGGAGTTCGACGAGTAGGTGCGGGCGGCGAGCTCGACCCGCGCGACGTCGCCGACGCGCAACAGGCGACCGTCGGAGGTGGCGCGGACGATGATCTGCTTGAACTGCTCCGGGTCCTGAAAACGACCCTGGGTCGTGACGGTGATCTGGTTCGCCGTGCCGGGCGGCGAAGGCGGCGCGCCCAGCGAACCGCCTGAAACCTGCACGTTCTGCTCGGAGATCGCGGTGACGACGTCCCCAGCCGCCAGCCCATAGGCGGCGAGCCGGTTGGGGTCGAGCCAGACGCGCAGGGAGAGCTCGCGCTCGCCGAAGATCCGGATGTCGCCGACGCCCTCGATGCGCTTCAGCGCGTCGATCACGTTCACGGACGCGTAGTTCGACATGTAGATCGTGTCGAGCGTCCGCTTCGGCGAGATCAGGTTCACGACCATCAGGAAGTCCGATGACCGCTTGTTGACCTGGACGCCGTTGCGGCGGACCGCCTCCGGCAGGCGGGGATCCGCCTGGCTGACGCGGTTCTGCACCTGAACCTGCGCGATGTCCTGATCGGTGCCCGGCTGGAACGTCACGGTCAGCTGCAGCTGGCCGTCGCCCGTGGCGAGCGAGTTCATGTAGATCATGCCCTCGACGCCGTTGATCTGCTGCTCGAGCGGAGCCGCGACGGTCTCGGCGATCGTCTCGGCGTTGGCGCCGGGATATTGCGCCGACACAGCGATCGTGGGCGGCGCGATCTCGGGATACTGCGCGATCGGCAGCCCGAGCAGACCGACGAAGCCCACGATGACGAGGACGATCGAGACGACCGACGCGAAGATCGGCCGGTCGACGAAGAAATGTCCGAACCCCATGGCTTACTTCCCCGCGGCCGGCTTCGCCGCCGGATCCGGAGGGCTGGCGGGCTTGGTCGGATCGACCGTCTGCGGGATCACCTCCGAGCCCGGGCGGGCGCGCATCAATCCGTTGACGATGACCTGATCGTCGGGCGAGAGGCCGCTCTTGATGACGCGCAGGCCGTCGTCGAGCTGCCCGAGCTCCACGACCTTCGGCGCGACCTTGTTGTCAGGTCCGACCGTCATGACGATCTTGCGGATCTGGTCCGACAGGATGGCCTCGTCGGGCACCAGCAGCGCGTCATAGGGCTTGGACGCCTGCATGCGCAGCCGGCCGAAGACGCCCGAGACGAGCGCGCCGTCCTTGTTCGGGACCGTGGCGCGCAGCCGCAGCGTGCCGGTCTGCTGGTCGAGCTGGTTGTCCGCGAAATCGATCCGGCCGTCGATGTTGAACTTGTCGGAGTCCGGCAACGCGATCTTGACGGGAGCGCCGCCGCCGGCGTCGTCCTCCAGATTGGCGCGGATGTAGCCGACGTAGCGCAGGAAACTCTGCTCATCGACGTCGAAGTAGAAGTAGATCGGCCGCGTGTTGACGATGGTCGTCAGCAGCGTCGCGCCTGCTCCGGCCGAGATCAGATTGCCTTCCGTGACCAGCTTGCGGCCGATGCGCCCGTCAATCGGCGAGCGCACGTCGGTCCATTCGAGGTTGAGCTTGGCGGTGGCGAGCGCGGCCAGGGCGGACTGCAACGAGGCCTGCGCCTCGAGATAGGCCTGGTTGCGCTGCTGCGCGACCTGATCGCTGATGTTGCCCGTCTTGAGCAGATCCTTGGCGCGGTCGACGTCCGCCTTGGTCAGATCGATGCGGGTGCGGGCGGTGGCGACCGAAGCCTGCGCCTGGTCGAGCACGTTCTGATAGGGCCGCGGATCGATCTTGAAGAGCAGATCGCCCTTCTTGACGTCCGCGCCGTCCCGGAACGCGACCTCCATCAACTGGCCGCTCACCTGAGCGCGGACCTCGACAAGACCCGAGGCCTCGAAGCGGCCGGTGAACTCGGCCTTGTCCGTGACCTGCCGCTTGATGGGCTTGGCGACGGACACCGGCAGCGGACCGGGCGCTCCCTGCGCCAGGGCCTGCGATCCGGCCGACGCGCCACCCGCGACGATCGAAAGCGCCACGATCGCGCGAAAGACGGCCGGGACGGACAGCTCGGTGATGAGGGACATGGGCCACCTGCGCGAAATGACGCGCGCCGCGCACGGCGCACGTGAAGCATCGATTCCGGACGTCCCCGGCCGCAGTTGATAGAGGGCGATGGGCAAAACGGCAACCAGCGAACGCCTGTTCCGCTCACGACCCGCCTCACCGATGCGTGTGGCCCGCTTTCACGTGGGCCGGAGAGCCCAACACGGCGTCGGCCGCCACTTATTACTTTCTAATTTTGTAATTTATTTCTCCATCGCACTTCCTTATGTGGAATTAAGCCGCCGCGTCCTATTGGAGCGCCCTGTTGCCGCGCCTTTCATCGTTTCCCGCATTTCACCGCGTCGAGGGCCGCAAGGTTCTGATCGTGGGCTCCGGACCTGCGGCCGCGGCCAAGACGCGCCTTCTCGGCGAGACCTCGGCACGCATCGTGGTGGTGTCCGACAGACCTGGCGCGGAGCTGCTCGCCGATGCCGGGCGGCTCGAGGCTGACCTGCTCGTCGAGGCCTTCCATGCCTGGCATCTCGAGGGCGCAGCGCTCGCCTTCGCGGCGACCGAGGACGAGGCGCAGGACCGACGGATTGCCGCGGCCGCGCGCGCCGCAGGCGTTCCGGTCAATGTCGTGGACCGGCCGGAGCTCTGCGATTTCATCACCCCGGCGATCGTCAACCGCGCGCCACTCGCGGTGGCGATCGGCACCGAAGGCGCGGCGCCGGTTCTGGCGCGTCACGTCCGCGCGAAGATCGAAGCGCTGCTCGCCCCTGACCTCGGGCGTCTCGCCGGTCTCGCGGAAGGGCTGCGCGGCACCGTCGCGCGGCTGCTGCCCGCCGGCGAGGCGCGCCGGCGGTTCTGGGCGCGGATGTTCGACGGTCCGGTGGCCGCGCGGGCGCTTTCCGGCGACATCGCGGGCGCGCGTTCGGCCGCGATGCGGATGATGGCGGAGGAGCCGGACGCCTCCGGGTTCGTCTGGCTGGTCGGCGCGGGTCCCGGGGCCACGGATCTCCTGACGCTGCGCGCCCAGCGGGTGCTGCAGGAGGCCGACGTCATCGTCTACGACGCCCTGGTTCCCGAGGATGTCGTCGCCATGGGGCGCCGCGACGCCGAACGCATTTCGGTCGGCAAGCGCAAGGGGCGGCACGAAGTCCCTCAGGCGGAGATTTCCGCGATCCTGGTGCGCGAGGGCATGGCGGGCCGCCGTGTGGTCCGCCTGAAGAGCGGCGATCCGCTGATCTTCGGCCGCGCCGGCGAGGAGATGGCGGCGCTCGCCGAGGCCGGCGTTCCGTATGAGGTGGTTCCGGGCGTGACGGCCGCGTTCGCCGCTGCGGCGTCGGCGCGCGCGCCGCTTACGCTGCGCGGGGTCGCGTCGAGCCTGGTGTTCGCGACCGGTCATGACGCCGACGGTCGAACCTTGCCGGACTGGGCCGGGCTCGCCCTGCAGGGCGCCACCGTCGCCGTCTATATGGGCCGTACGGTCGCCGCCGCCGTGGCGGATCGACTGATCGAGGCGGGACTATCGGCGGAGACGCCGGTCGCCGCCGTCGAGAACGCCGCCCAGCCGGATGAGCGGGTCTTCTTCGGCGATCTCAGCGAACTGTCCGTGCTTGCGGCGCGGCCGGACGTCGACGGCCCCGTTCTGATCCTGATCGGCCCCGCGCTCGCGCAGGCTCGCCCCGCGGCGGCCGACGCGCTGTCGCCCAAGGCGCGCCGGACGACAGAAGCCGCCTGAAGGAATTCTCCATGTCCGCTCCGATTCAGAAGTCCGGTGCCAAGACCCGGGCCGAGACGCAGGTCGTCACCGCCAATCGGCTCGACGACGGCGGCGTCGTCTATCTCGATCCCTCCGGCGGATGGACCGAGCGCCTCGACCGCGCCGCGCCGCTCGCGGGTCCGGCGGCGCTGGCGGCCGGCCTCGACGCCGGCAAGCGCGCCGAAGCCCAGCAGATCGTCGTCGAGTCCTACGCGATCGACGTCGCCCGCGAAGCCGCCGGCCTTCGCCCCCTGCGCCTGAGAGAACAGATCCGCGCCTTCGGTCCGACCGTCCTTCAGGACCCGTCGTCGACCGCCCGCGCCTGAGGAGCCATCCCGATGTACCGCTACGACGAGTTCGACCACGGCTTCGTCAAAGCCCGCGTCGCGCAATTCCGCGACCAGGTCGAGCGCCGCCTCTCCGGCGAGCTCACCGAAGAGCAGTTCAAGCCGTTGCGGCTGATGAACGGCGTCTATCTGCAGCTTCACGCCTACATGCTGCGGATTTCGGTGCCATACGGCACGCTGTCGTCGCGCCAGATGCGGATGCTGGCGCACATCGCGCGCACCTATGACCGCGGTTACGGCCACTTCACGACCCGCCAGAACATCCAGTTCAACTGGCCGGCCCTGAAGGACATTCCGGCGATCCTGGACGACCTTGCTTCTGTCGAGATGCACGCGCTGCAGTCCTCGGGCAACTGCATCCGCAACGTCACCGCGGACCATTTCGCTGGCGCGGCGGCTGATGAGGTCGCGGATCCGCGTCCTTACGCGGAAATCCTGCGGCAATGGTCCTCCGTCCACCCGGAGTTCTCTTACCTGCCGCGCAAGTTCAAGCTCGCGCTGATCGGCGCCGAGGAGGACCGCGCCGCGATCCAGTTCCACGACATCGGCCTGCAGCTGAAGCGCGACGGCGACGGCGCGCTCGGCTTCGCCGTCTATGTCGGCGGCGGCCAGGGCCGCACCCCGATGATCGCCCACAAGGTCCGCGACTTCCTGCCGGAGCAGGATCTGCTCGCCTATGTCGAGGCGATCATGCGCGTCTACAACCTGAACGGGCGGCGCGACAACAAGTACAAGGCGCGGATCAAGATCCTCGTCCATGAGACGGGCGCGGAGGAGATCACCCGGCAGATCGAGGCCGAGTTCCAGGAGGTGCTGAAGACCGACATCCTGCGGCTGCCTGAGGAGGAGATTCGCCGGATCGCGGCCTATTTCGCGCCCCCTGCCCTGCCGGACCGGCCGGCGCGCTCGAGCGCGCTCGAGGCCGCGCGCGCCGACAGCCGCGACTTCGCGGAGTTCGTCGACCGCAACGTGGCGGCGCACAAGAGCGCCGGCTACGGCCTGGTCACCATCTCGCTGAAGCCGGTGGGCGCCGTGCCGGGCGACGCCAGCGACGTTCAGATGGACGCCATCGCCGATCTCGCGGAGCGCTACTCACAGAGTGAGATCCGAGTCAGCCACGAGCAGAACCTCGTGTTGCCGCATGTCGCGCTCGACGACCTTCCGGCGCTCTATGCCGGCCTCAAGGAGATCGGGCTCGCCGACGGCAATGCGGGGCTCGTGACTGACATCATCTGCTGCCCCGGGCTCGATTATTGCGCGCTCGCCAACGCCCGCTCGATCCCGGTCGCGCAGGAGCTGTCGCGCCGCTTCGGCGCGCCCGAGCGGCAGAAGGAGATCGGCGAGCTCAAGATCAAGATCTCGGGCTGCATCAACGCCTGCGGCCATCACCACGCGGGCCACATCGGCCTTCTGGGCGTCGATCGGAAGGGCGAGGAGGTCTACCAGATCACCCTCGGCGGTTCGGGCGACGAGACCGCCGCGGTCGGCACGCTGATCGGGCCGGGCTTCGCGTCCGAGGACGTCGGCGGCGCGGTCGAGACCGTGGTCGACACCTATCTGAAGCTGCGCGAAGGCCCGCAGGAGAGCTTCCTGGCCGCGGTCCGTCGGGTTGGTCAGAAGCCGTTCAAAGAGGCGCTGTATGGAACGGCCTGACCTCCCGCTGCCGCAGGTCAGCAAGACCCGCGCGGCCGAGCGCGCCACCTCTCTCGCCGCGCATCTCGACCGCCGTCACCGCGGCCAGAGCGCGGAGGCGGTTCTGCGCGCCGCGATCGACAGCCTGTTCCGCGGCCGGATCGCGCTCGTCTCGAGCTTCGGAGCCGACTCCGCGGTGCTGCTGCATCTGGTCGGCTCGGTGAACCCAGCCACGCCTGTGATCTTCATCGACACCGGTCAACTGTTCGAGGAGACGCTCGCCTACCGCGACGAGCTCGTCGGCCGGATCGGCCTCACCGACGTTCGCACCACCTTGCCGAGACCGGAACGGCTCGCCCGGCTCGACCCGGAGAACTTCCTCTGGCAGACCAATCCGGACCTCTGCTGCCGCATCCGCAAGGTCGAGCCGCTCGCCGCCGCGCTCGGCGATTTTCCCGCCTGGATCTCGGGGCGGAAGCGCTTCCAGAACGCCATGCGGGCGAATCTGCCGCTGTTCGAAGGCGACGGCGCGCGCATCAAGGTCAACCCGCTCGCCGACTGGACGATGGATGACATCGAGGCGTACCGGCGCGACCACGATCTGCCGGCGCACCCGCTGGTGAAGCACGGCTACCTGTCGATCGGCTGCATGCCCTGCACGAGCCGGGTCAAGCCGGGCGAGGACCCCCGCGCCGGACGCTGGCGCGGATTGCAGAAGACCGAATGCGGCATCCATGTCCGCGAGACGCTCGAACAGGAAGGAAGCGGGATATGAACGCGCTGGCGCGACTGCCCGCCGAGCCTGCCGACGCGCTCCCGGCGGCGATCGATCAAGCCGAATCCCCTGGCCCTGCGCTGTGGCGCAACGGCCGCTTCGAGGACGATGAGTGGGCGCGCGCCCCGGAAGGCGAGGCCGTCCCGGAAGGCCCAGCGCTCCTGCCGCTCGTGCGCTTCCTCGCCGAGCGCGATGCGCTGTCCGCCCGCAATGCGCCACTCGGCGTCATCGTGCAGCCGAACGAGGCGCTCGAGGAGCTTGCGCCCCATCTCGGCCGCGTGTCGCTGGTCGCGCTCGTCTTCCCGAAATTCGCCGACGGTCGCGCGAGTTCGATGGCGCGTCTGCTGCGCGAGCGCTACGGCTTCACCGGGGAGCTGCGCGCCACCGGCGACGTGCTGATCGACCAGATGCCGCTGATGCAGCGCTGCGGCTTCGACGCCTTCGAGGTCGTCAACGAGCCCACCCGGCGTCAGCTCGCCGCCGGCAAGTGGCCGGACGTGCCCTATTACCTGCAGCCGACCGGCGCGCCGGCGCAGCTTGAGGTTCCGGCGGGCACGCGGCCCTGGGCGCGGCGGCCGGCCTGAGGGTCAGCCGCCCCAAATCCGCTCCAGCACGGCGAGCCAGTTCCGCCAGGCGAGTTTTTCAAGCGTCGCCTCGTCATAGCCGTGCCGGCGCAGCGCCTCGATCAGGCGCGGCAGCCCGGCGACGTCGCGCAGTTCGAACGGCACGATCGCGCCGTCGAAGTCCGATCCGAAGCCGACATGATCGACGCCGAGCCGCCCGCTCAGGTGGTCGAGGTGACGCGCCATCGTCTCGAGCGTCGTGTCCGCCCGCATCCTGCCGTCCTCGCGCAGGAAGCAGGTCGCGAAATTGAGCCCGACCAGCCCTCCGGTGTCCCGGATCGCGTCGAGCTGCCGGTCGGTGAGATTGCGGGCGTGCGGCGTCAGGGCATGCGCGTTCGAGTGGGTCGCCACCAGCGGCGCGCGCGACAGCCGCGCCACGTCCCAGAACCCGGCCTCGTTGAGATGCGACAGGTCGAGCACGATCCTGAGCGCGTCGCATTCGCGCACGAGGTCCTGCCCTGCCTGGCTGAGGCCGGGGCCGGTGTCGGGCGAGGACGGGAAGCGGAACGGGGCGCCGTATCCGAAGACATTGGGGCGGCTCCACACGGGCCCGAGCGAACGCAGCCCGGCCGCGTGCAGCACGTGAAGCGCGTCTAGATTGGGCCCGATAGCCTCCGCGCCCTCAATGTGCAGCACCGCCGCGAGCGCGCCGCTGTCCTTGGCCAGCCGGATGTCGGCGACGCTCCGGCAAACCGCGACCGCGCCTTCTGAAGCGCGCTCGATCCGCAGCAGGATCGCGGCCATCGCCAGCGTGGCGGCCTGGGCTTCGGCGAGCGGCAGAGGATCCGGCGGCGGGACGTCGTATTCCGCCGCCCGCATCAGCGCGAGATAGTCGACTCCGAGCTGCCGTGACGGCGTGAAGGCGGCGAACAGGCCGCCGAACAGCCCGCCTTCGCGCGCCCGCGGCAGGTCGAGATGCCCGCCTACGCCGCCATCCAGAAAGGCCCGGACGCCGCCGTCGGCGTGGCCGAGCTCACGCAGGCGCAGCAGGGCGTCATTGTGCCCGTCGAAAACCGGAAGCGGCGTCATGAGCCCAAGATGCTCGGGTCCTCGCGCACGGCGCAACCGGCTCCGCCGCGGACAGCCTCAGATCAGCCCGCGACCCTGGGCGAGGCTGCGCAGATCGACCTGCGGACGCGCGCCGACATGGCTGATCACCTCGGCCGCCGCGAGCGAGCCCAGTTCGGCGGAGCGCTTCAGGTCGAGATCGTTGGTGTAGCCGTAGAGGAAGCCCGCTGCGAACAGGTCGCCCGCGCCGGTCTTGTCGACGATCTCGCCATCGACCGGCGCCGCCGGCACGCGGATGCGCTCCGTCCCCTCGACGATCACGCAGCCGTCGGCGCCGAGCGTGACGGCGGCGAGTTTCGCGTCCCGCGCGACCGCTTCGACGGCCGCCTCGATGTCGCCGGTCTCGTAGAGCGCCTTCAGCTCGCTGTCGTTGGCGAACAGGATGTCGACGTCGCCGTCGCGCAGCAGCGCGAGGAACTCGGCGCGGTAGCGGTCGACGCAGAACGAGTCCGAAAGCGACAGCGCCACCTTTCGGCCGGCCTCATGCGCCAGCGCAGCCGCCTTGCGGAACGCCTCCTTGGCGGCCGGCGGATCCCACAGATAGCCTTCGAGATACACGACCTTCGAGGCCTTCACCGCGGCCTCGTCGATGTCGTCGACGCTGAGCGCCTGGCAGGCCCCGAGATAGGTGCTCATCGTGCGCTCGCCGTCCGGCGTGACCAGCACGAAGCAGCGCGCGGTCGAGACGCCGTCACCCGCCGCCGGCGTGCCGAAGTCGACGCCGATCGCGGTGATGTCGTGGCGGAAGACGTCGCCGAGCGCATCGGCCTTGACGCGGCCAACGAAGGCGGCTCGCCCGCCGAACGAACCGAGCCCCGCGAGGGTGTTGGCCGCCGAACCTCCCGAGGCCTCGATCGCCGGACCCATCATGCCGTAGAGCGCCTCGGCGCGGGCTTCGTCGATCAGGCTCATGGAGCCCTTGGCCAGACCCTCGCGCGCCAGAAAGGCCTCGTCGGTGCGGGCGATCACGTCGACGATCGCATTGCCGATGCCGAGGACGTCGTACTTGGCTGGCGTCATCCGGAACTCCTGACGGCGAATGTGGCTGGGGGTGCGCGGCCCTTGCGCGGCCGTCAGGCGGACGCCATAACGCGCCGTCATTCATGAGGCAATCGAAGACGATGGCGAGCGTTCCCCAGCGGGTGTTTTCAGGCGTGCAGCCCACGGGGAACCTGCACCTCGGCAACTACCTCGGCGCGATCAAGCGCTTCGTCGAGCTGCAGGACCGCTTCGACTGCATCTATTGCGTAGTCGACCTGCACGCGATCACCGTCTGGCAGGACCCGGCCGAGCTGAAGCGCTCGATCCGCGAAGTCGCGGCCGCCTTCCTGGCGGCGGGCGTCGACGGCGAAAAGCACATCGTCTTCAACCAGAGCCAGGTTTCCGGCCACGCCGAGCTCGCCTGGATCTTCAACTGCGTCGCCCGGCTCGGCTGGCTGAACCGCATGACGCAGTTCAAGGAGAAGGCCGGAAAGGACCGCGAGAACGCCTCCGTCGGGCTGTACGCCTACCCGAATCTGATGGCGGCCGACATCCTGGTCTACCGCGCCACGCATGTGCCTGTCGGCGAGGACCAGAAGCAGCATCTCGAGCTCGCCCGCGACATCGCGCAGAAGTTCAACAACGACTTCGCCGCCTCGATCGCCGCGAACGGGCAGGAGGAGAAGTTTTTTCCGCTGCCGGAGCCGCTGATCGCGGGGCCCGCGACCCGAGTCATGTCCCTACGCGACGGCTCGAAGAAGATGTCGAAGTCGGAGCCCTCGGACGCCTCCCGCATCAATCTGACGGACGACGCCGACCAGATCGCATCGAAAATCCGCAAGGCGAAGACCGATCCGCTGCCGCTTCCCGCGACGGTCGAGGGACTGAAGGACCGGCCGGAGGCCGACAATCTCGTCGGCATCTACGCCGCGCTGGCGGACAGCGACGCCGCTTCGGTGCTCGGCCAGTATGGCGGGGCGCAGTTCTCCGCCTTCAAGCAGGCGCTGGTGGACCTCACGGTCGACCGGCTGGCGCCGATCAACGCCGAGATGAAGCGCCTTGTGGCCGATCCCGGCCACATCGACCGCGTCCTCTGCCATGGCGCCGAACGCGCCGACGCGATCGCCCAGCACACCATGGCGGCGGTCAAGGACATCGTCGGCTTCGTTCGCCGTCCATGAGCCTCGCGGCTCCGCCTGATTGACCCCCGGCGCCAAAACCCCCATGTCTCAGGCAACTTCGAGAGGTTCCAGACATGTTTATCCAGACCGAAGCCACGCCTAATCCGGCGACGCTGAAGTTCCTGCCGGGTCGCGACGTGCTCCCGGGTTCGACGCTCGAGATGAAGGAGCCGACCGAGGGGGCGCGCTCGCCGCTCGCGCAGAAGCTGTTCGCGATCGAGGGCGTGGCGGGCGTGTTCTACGGCTCCGACTTCATCACCGTGACCAAGTCGGCCGGCGAGTGGCAGCACCTCAAGCCGGCCATCCTGGGCGCGATCATGGAGCACTACCTCTCCAATGCGCCGCTGCTCGCGGAAGGCGGCGAGGCCGAGGCGGCGGGCGACGAGTTCTTCGAGGACGCCGACGCCGAGACGGTCGACACGATCAAGGAACTGATCGAGACGCGCGTCCGCCCCGCGGTCGCGATGGACGGCGGCGACATCACCTTCCGCGGCTTCCGGGAAGGCGTGGTCTACCTGAACATGAAGGGATCATGCTCGGGCTGCCCATCCTCGACCGCGACGCTCAAGCAGGGCATCGAGAACCTGCTTCGCCACTTCGTCCCGGAAGTTCAGGAAGTCCGGCCGGTCTGACTTTTGATGGTCGCGCCCCTCGGATGGCCCGAGGGGCTGCGAGTGCTCAGTGGATGGCAGGGATGTAAATCCCGCCGGGCGCGCCGATCGGGAAAGGCGGGATCGCGCGGTTGACCTGCGCGGCCGTGACCTCGGGCCGCGGATTGTTCGGGTCGGCGAGCACCATCGCCCAGAAAACCTCATAGCGGGTGCCCGGCGCCCGCGCGGCGGCGATGCCGATGCGCGACGCCTTGGGCTGCAGCATGTTCTTCATGTGAGGCGGCGAGGAGCGCCAGCCCGTGAAGGCGTCGGCCAGCGTGTCGTGCCCGGCGCCGATGTTCTCCCACATGCCGCCGTTCCGATAGCCGGACGCGGCGATCCGCGCCTTGAAGGAGCCGGCCGAGGTCTCGTGGCTGAGCTTGTTGTCGCGCGCCATCGCGCTCGCCTGCGCTTCGGCCATGCGGTTCAGCGCCGGATCGAGCGTCACCGGGCCGAGGCCGCGGCCACGGCGGAACTCGCTGACCATCTCGGCCGCGGCCTGCCGGTCGAGGGTCGCGCCGGGCTTTGACTGGCTCTGGTAGAGGCCCGGCGTCGTCATGGGCGGGGTGGGCGCCGTGGACGAGCAGCCCGCAAGCGCGAGCGCGGTGAAGGCGGCGCCGATAAACGCGCGCGTCGAGCGATGCGGCATGGACGTGACATCTCCGAATGAACGCGAGCGACACTGCGCCGCCCGCGCGGTTAACTCCGGGTTGCCGCAGCGCCCGGATCGCGCCCAATCTCGGTCGGCGTAGCCGCTGCGCCGCGCAGCGCCTCCGCCACGCGAGTCACGGCCTCGACCATTGTCCGGTCCGGCGGCCCGCCGAGGCCTACGCCCTGAGCGGAGAACGCCTTAACCAGCGCAAAGTTGAGATCGCTCTTCACGCTGCCGGCCGTGCGGGGGCTGGCGACGTTGCAGAACAGCGAAAAGGCGTTCTCGGCCTTGCCCAGCGTGATGAACTGGAACAGCGGCTCCGGGAACTCGATCACCGCCGGATGCGCCTTGGCGGTCTCGAGCGCCACGCGCCGCACGAGCTCGGGGTCGACCGCCGCCGAGACGACGAGATCGATCTGCACCCGCCCGAGCGGATTGCCGTGCGTGACGTTCTTCACGCTCTTGGTGATGAATTCCGAGTTCGGCACGATCAGCGTGGAGCGGTCGAACAGCTCGATCTCGGTCGAGCGCACCGAGATGCGGCGCACATTGCCCTGATCCGATCCGATCACCACCCAGTCGCCGGCCTTGATCGGGCGCTCGGCGAGCAGGATCAAGCCCGACACGAAGTTGGAGATGACCGCCTGCAGGCCGAAGCCGATGCCGACCGACAGCGCGCCGGCGACGATCGCCAGCTTGTCGAGGCTGAAGCCCAGATAGCCGAAGGCGGCGACGATGACGACCAGGCCGCCGAGATAGCCGACGCCGGTGCTGATCGACGCCTTCAGCCCCTCATCCATCCGGCTTTTCGGCAGCAGGTCGCTGTCGAGCCAGCGCTGCACGGCCCGGGTGAGGGCGTAGCCGAGGCCGACCAGCAGCAGCGCGCCGAGCACGCCTGTGAGCGAAAGCGTGATGCCGCCGAGCTGCACGCCGGTGATCGCGTAGCGGAGCCAGCCGAAGACGTCGGTGGACTCCACGCCCCAAGGCGCCAGAACGGACACGGCGGCGACGCAGATGAGCGCGACACGCGCCACCCCCGACAGCACGACGCCAACCTGCTCGAGCGACTCCGGCCGCACGCCGACAGCCGCGGCCGTAGACCGGCCGAAGCCGGTCCGGCTCGACAGCGCCGTCGTCAGCAGATCGTCGACAAAGATCAGCAGCAGCCAGCAAAGCGAAATGACGGCCGCCGCCCAGACGAGCTGGTTTGCGAGAAATTGCCCGAGCGCGACATAGCCGAGGATCACCGCGCCGAGCACGACCGCGATCGCGAGCCAAGCCGCCAGCCGCGTCACGGACAGCAGCGGATGGGAGACTGCTTCCGGCGCGTCGGAGGCGCGGTTCTCGATCAGGCGCGCAGCCCGCATCCTGCGAAGCGCGATCGCGAACACGCCGCCGACCAGCACCGCGAAGAAGCCGCTGGACGCGATCGTGAACGGCAAGCTCGCCACGATCGTCTCATTGAAATGGTCGGCGAAGCGGCCGAGCACGAACGCCAGCATGCACCAGAGCGGCTGGTTCTTGATCTCGCTGACGGCCGGCTCGGAAAGCCGCGCGAGACGCCAGCTCGGCCGGCCGGGGGCGAGCACGGCCCGGATCATCCCCTGAGCGAATCCGAGAAGGCCAGCGGCCCAGATCAGCGAATGAATGAGCGGCTCGATCTTGATCGTCATCCAGCCGGCGCTCTTCAGCCCGATGTAGACGCACACGGCCGCGAGCAGTGGAGCGAGCGTGGTGGCGACCAGTCGGAACAGCGCGGTGGCCGAGATTTTCAGCCGCGTCTTCGGCGCTTGCCTGACCACGAGGCGCTCGCCAAGCGCGCCGATCCACCTGCGCCCAGGGAACAGCAGGATCACCGCGGACAGCACCGCCGCCGCCATGATGCCGACGGAGCCCGGATCGGCGTTGCGGGAGATCGCGCTCGCCCAGTCCGACGCAAGATCCTGCATCCGGCCGATGTCATGCGGCGCAGAGGCCACGACCGCCGTCCAGAGACTGGGATCGAGCAACGAGTTCGAGCGCTCGAACAGGCGCTGCGCAAGCAGCGTCCTGCGCCGCTGCGTGATCTGGTCGCCGACCTGCGCGGCTTCGACCTGCAACAGCCGTCCCCGCTTGATGGCGTCGTCGATCTTCTGGCGGGCCGCCGTCTGGGCTTCGCGCTCCCGCGTGACGTCGGCGCTTTCCGCCGGGGCGCCCTCGGCGGGCTTCGGACCCATCTGGGCGAGCCGCTGATCTGCGGCGTCGAGCTGCGGGCTCAGCTCCGTGATGGCGGCGTCGACCGACAGCACCAGCGGATCGATCCGCGACCGCAGCGTCGCAAGGTCTGCGTCCTTAACGTTGGGGTCCGCCAGCCTCGCCTCGATGCGGTCGAGATCGGCGCGCGCCGCATCGATCGCTCCGGGCTCACCGTTCTGCGCGCGCGCGAGGCCTCCGGCCGCAACAAACGCGACCAGCGCGACGGCGAGGCAGAGCGCATGGATGCGGAGGAGCTTTGAGGTCATGGGCCCGAGCGTGCGTGATTCGGATCGCTGGCGCGCTTCTTTCGGCGACGAATACGGCCAAGCCCGGGCGGGCTGACGCTGACGTCGTCGCACGCCAGGAGAGCGGTATGTAAAAAAATGACCGTATTGACGCCATGTCCCCATTCGGGACCTTTCTAAATGAGAATTCGCTCCCATAACCCAGCGGACGCGGCGCCTGCGGCGCCAATCTGTGTTCGACGGCCGCCGCGCAGACGGCCGTGCGCATCTCGGATGGGGAACCGAGCTGTTCAGCGGCGGCGGAGAAATGGCGAGGCGCCTGGAGGCGTTCGACTGGAGCGCGTCGCCGCTCGGGTCGCCTTCGACGTGGCCGGGCGAGCTCAAGGCTGCGCTCGGCATCTGCCTGCATTCAAGCGTGCCGACGGCGATCTACTGGGGCCGCGAGCTCCGGCTCCTCTACAACGACGCCTGGATACCTGTCGCCGGCGAACGCCACCCGCAGGCGATCGGCCGGCCCGCGGCTGAGGTCTGGCGCGACATCTGGCCGATCGTGGGCCCCCAGTTCGCTCAGGTGGTCGAAAGCGGCAAAGGCTTATCGACCTCCGACCAGATGCTGCCGATGGTGCGCGACGGCGCAGCGGTCGAGTCGTACTGGAACTACAGCTTCACGCCGATATTCGACGCCGCCGGACGCGTCGCGGGCGTGTTCAACCAGGGCGAGGAGACGACGGCGCGCGTCCTTGCGCAGCGATCCCAGGATTTCGTCTTGGAGCTGCGCGATCGGCTGCGCGACCTCACTTCCGGGGACGCCGGCGCCGCCGCCAGTCTGTCGATCATTCTGGAGCGGCTCGGCCGGCATCTCGTCCTCGCCCGCGTCGGCTATTCGGTGGTCGAGGACGGCGTCGCGCGCGTCGCCGGGAGCTGGCGCGAGCCGCGGATGGTCGATGTCCCCGCCGAGCGGTTCAAGCTGTCGGAGTTCAGCCAGACCGCCATGGCGGAGATGCTGTCCGGGCGCGTGATCTTCAGCGCCGACGTCGTGGCGGACGCTCGATTCCAGCAGGGTGCGGTCGCAAATCTGCGCCGCTTTGGAGTTCGCGCCCATGCGATCGCGCCGGTCGTGCGGGACGGGCGCGCCATCGCGTTCCTGTTCATGGACGACGACAAGCCGCGCCGCTGGTCGCCTCACGAGACCGATCTCGCCCGCGAGACCGCGGAGCGGATCTGGGTGGCGCTCGACCGGGCCGACACGATGGCTCGTCTTCGCGAAAACGAGCGGCGCTTCGCGGCGATCTTCGGCGGCGCGGGCGTGGGGCTCTCGGAAGTCGACGCTCGAGGGGCCTTCATCCGCATCAATGAGAGCATGGCGCGCATCCTCGGCCGCTCTCTCGATGAGGCTGCGGGGCTGACGATCAGAGAGGTCACCCATCCCGACGACCTCGCGCTGACCGACATGAAGCTCGCAGAGGCGCACGAGACCGGCGAACCCTATTCGATCGAGAAGCGCTATCTGCGCCCCGACGGCTCGCATGTCTGGGCGCTGACCAACGTCACGCGCCTGCTGGACGACGCTGGGCGCGTCAGCGGCTTCTTCAGCGTCACCACGGATGTCGGCGAACGCAAGGAGCAGGAGCGCATCCGCGCCTGGCTGCTCGCCGAACTGAACCACCGCGTGAAGAACAACCTCGCCACGGTTCAGGCGCTCGCCCATCAGACGCGAGCGACGACCTCGTCGGTGGACGAGTTCGAGCGCGTGTTCAATGCGCGCTTGATGGCGCTGTCGCGCGCGCACAACCTGCTGATGCGCGAAACCTGGACGTCCGCTCCCCTTGCTGATCTGGTCGGCGCGACGCTCGCCCCATATGGCTTTGACGGTCCGGAGCGGGTCGCAAGCGAAGGTCCCGACGTCCGGCTGGCGCCCACGGCCGCAGTGACCTTCAGCCTGGCGCTCCATGAACTGGCGACGAACGCCGCCAAGTTCGGCGCGCTGTCCCGGCCGGAAGGGCGGGTGTCGGTCACCTGGAGCGTCGAAGATTTGGCCGGGCGCACGGGCGTCAGGATCGCCTGGCGCGAGGCCGGCGGTCCGCCCGTCGAGGCGCCGCAGCGCCGCGGCTTCGGGCTGCGGCTGATCGAGCGCGGCGCGCCCGGCGAACTGGGAGGCGAGGCGCGGCTTGAATTCGCGCCGGCCGGCGTCGCATGCGTGTTCCAGTTTCCCCTGTCGCAGAAAGTCATGCTTCCATGACGGAAAACCTGAACGGCCTTCGTATTCTGCTCGTCGAGGACGAGGCGATGATCTCAATGCTGTTCGAGGACATGCTGATCGACAGCGGCGCGACCGTGGTGGGCCCGGCGAGCGCCGTCGCCGCGGCGCTGAAGGCGATCTCGACCGAAGAGATCGACGGGGCGCTGCTTGACGTCAATCTCGGCGGCGAGCAGAGCTTCGCGGTCGCGGACGCGCTGACGGAACGGAACATCCCGTTCGTGTTCGTGACCGGTTATGGCGCCGCCGGCGTGCGTGACCGCTATCCGGAGGCTCCGACATTGCAGAAGCCGTTTGTGACAGACGATTTGCAGCGGGCGCTGGCGCAGCTCGCTTCGGCCGCGCGGGCCTGACACGATGCGCCCCTTTCACCTCGCGTTCCCCGTCTCCGATCTCGATGCGACCCGGCGTTTCTATGGCGACGTCATGGGCTGCCGCATCGGCCGTGAAAGCCCCGGGGCCTGGATCGATTTCGATCTTTTCGGCCACCAGCTGTCGGCCCATCTGCGCCCGTCGAGCCCCGCGCCTGAGGCGACCGGCGGCGTCGACGGCGACGCGGTGCCGATCCCGCATTTCGGCGTCATCCTGCGGATGGACGACTGGCGCGGCCTGGCGCAGCGGCTCGAGGCCGATCCGGCGACCAACTGGCGGCTGCGGCCCAAGGTGAGGTTCGAGGGCGAGCCCGGCGAGCAGGCCACGATGTTCGTTCTCGATCCGTCGGGCAACGCGCTCGAATTCAAAGCCTTCGCGGACGACGCCGCGATTTTCGCCGCCTGATCCGGCGTGTCCGGCGGGTAAGCTTGCCGCCGCCCCAGCCCCGGCTATTGTGCATGCACACAACCGAGCGCGAGGCTGGGCATGCCGATCTACAGAGCGCCCGTCGAAGACACGCTGTTCCTGCTGTTCGACGTGCTCGGCTATGAGCGGCACGCCAACTTGCCGGGCTTCGCCGACGCCGGCCGCGACGTCGTGGAGGCGATCCTGTCGGAGGGCGCCAGGCTGTGCGAGCGGACGCTGCAGCCGACCAACCAGACAGGCGACCTGCAGGGCTGCACGCGGCGGCCCGACGGCAGCGTGACGACGCCCGATGGCTTCAGCGAAGCCTACCGGGCGTTCGCCGAGGGCGGCTGGATCGGCCTCTCTGCGGAACCGGACCATGGCGGCCAGGGGCTGCCGCATGTGCTGACCGTCGCCATCAACGAATTCGCGTCATCGGCCAACATGGCGCTCGCCATGTACCCAGGCCTCACGCAAGGGGCGATCGCGGCGCTGACGCTGCACGGCTCGGAAGAGCAGAAGAGGGCCTACCTGCCGAAGATGGTCGCCGGCGAGTGGACCGGCACCATGAACCTGACCGAGCCGCATTGCGGCACCGACCTCGGGCTCATCCGCACCCGCGCGACGCCGGCGGGCGACGGCTCGTACCGGATCACCGGCTCCAAGATCTTCATCTCCTCCGGCGAGCACGACCTGACCGAAAACATCGTGCATCTGGTGCTCGCGCGGATCGACGGCGCGCCGGAAGGCACCAAGGGCATCTCGCTGTTCGTCGCGCCGAAGATGCTGCTGAACCCGGACGGGACGCTCGGCGAGCGCAACGCGATCTCCTGCGGCTCGATCGAGCGCAAGATGGGCATCCACGGCAACGCCACCTGCGTGATGAACTATGACGGCGCGACCGGCTGGCTCGTTGGCGAGGAGAACCGCGGGCTTGCGGCCATGTTCACGATGATGAACGAGGCGCGGCTCGGCGTCGGCGTCCAGGGTCTCGCGCAATCCGAGGTCGCCTACCAAAACGCCGCCGCCTACGCCAAGGAGCGCCTCCAGGGCCGCGCGCTGACCGGCGCGAAGGAGCCGTCGCGGCCGGCCGATCCGATCATCGTGCACCCCGACGTGCGCCGGACCCTGCTGTCGATCAAGGCGTTCAACGAGGCGGCGCGCGCGCTCATCCTCTGGACAGCCCTCAAGGGCGACGTCGCCCGGGTCAGCGAGGACGAGCGCGAAAAGCGCGAGGGCGACGACCACATGGGCCTGATGACGCCCGTCATCAAAGGCGTGATCAGCGATCTCGGCTTCGACAACGCCGTCAGGGCCCAGCAGATGCTCGGCGGCCATGGCTACGTGGCCGAGTGGGGCATGGAGCAGTTCGTCCGCGACGCCCGCATCGCGATGATCTACGAGGGCGCGAACGGCGTGCAGGCGATGGACCTCGTCGGCCGCAAGCTGCCGCGCGACGGCGGCCGCGCCGTCATGGCGTTCTTCAAGGAAGTCGACGGCTTCCTCGCGGAGACCGCCGAGAGCGAGGCGCTCAAGCACTTCACCGCCCCCCTTAAGCGGGCGCGCGAAGACCTGCAGAAGGCGACCATGTGGTTCATGGCCAACGCCATGGGCAAGCCCGACAACGCCGGCGCCGGCGCGACGGACTACATGCATCTCTTCGGCCTGGTGGCGCTCGGCTATATGTGGGCCCGCATCGCGCATACGGCGCTTGCGAAGAAAGCCGAAGGCGACGGCCTCGCCGAGCGGATGGACGCGAAGCTCGTGGCCGGCCGCTTTTTCATGGAGCGGGCGCTGCCCGAGACCGCCACGCGGCTCGCGCGGATCTCGGCCGGATCGGAGACGGTCATGTCCCTGCCGGCGGAGATGTTTTAAGCGTGATTAGGCGCAACGTCGTGGCCCCGGCATGACGAGCGCGACGGGAGAAGACGATGGCCGACGCCTTCATCTATGACGCGGTGCGCACGCCGCGCGGCCGCGGCAAGCCGGACGGCGCGCTGCACGAGGTCTCGACGCTCGGCCTCGCCGTGACGGCGCTCAAGGCGCTCGCGGCGCGCAACGGACTTGAGACCGGGCGAATCGACGACGTGGTGCTGGGCTGCGTGGACCCTGTCGGCGAGGCCGGCGGCGACATCGCCCGGGCCGCCGCGCTCGCGGCCGATTACGGCGTCCAGGTTCCGGGCGTGCAGATCAACAGGTTCTGCGCGTCGGGCCTGGACGCGGTGAACTTCGCGGCCGCGCAGGTGATGGCTGGCCAGCACGACCTGGTGGTCGGCGGCGGCGTCGAGAGCATGAGCCGAGTCGGGCTGGGGGCCTCGGGCGGCGCCTGGCCGATGGACCCGGCGATCGCGGTGAAGTCCTATTTCATGCCGCAGGGCGTCTCGGCGGATCTGATCGCCACCAAATACGGCTTCTCGCGCGATGATGTCGACGCGTATGCGGTCGAGAGCCAGAAGCGCTCGGCGGCGGCCTGGGGGGCCGGCCGGTTCGCGAACTCGATCGTGCCGGTCAAGGACGTCAACGAGATCATCCTGCTCGACCGCGACGAGCACGTGCGGCCCGAGACCACGATGCAGTCGCTCGGGAGCCTCAAGCCGTCCTTCGTGGAGATGGGCGAGATGGGCGGCTTCGACGCCGTCGCGATCTACGCCCATCCGGAGGTGGAGCGCGTCGAGCATGTCCACCACGCCGGCAACTCGTCCGGCATCGTCGACGGCGCCGCGGCGGTTCTGGTCGGCTCCAGGGAAGCCGGCGAGGCCGCTGGCCTGAAGCCCCGCGCCCGCATCAGGGCGTTCGCCAACATAGGCTCAGATCCGGCGCTGATGCTGACCGGGCCGATCGACGTCACAAAGAAGGCGCTGAAGCGCTCCGGCATGTCGCTCGCCGACATCGACCTGTTCGAGGTCAACGAGGCCTTCGCGGCCGTGGTGCTGCGCTATCTGCAGGCCTTCGATCTCGATCCCGCCAAGGTGAACCCGAACGGCGGCGCCATCGCCATGGGCCATCCGCTTGGGGCGACCGGCGCGATGATCCTGGGCGCCGCGATCGACGAGCTCGAACGGTCAGGCAAGGAGACGGCGCTCGTGACGCTCTGCATCGGCGCCGGCATGGGCACGGCGACGATCATCGAGCGGGTGTGAAATGGCGCGTACCTCAAGGTGAGGAAGGTCGTCATCATCCTTTCCGGCGAGGCGGGGCCGTCCAAGTTGGCGGCGGACGCTGATTGCTGGGTCATGGAGGGCGTTCTTAGCGAAAGCGCCATCGAGGACCTTCGCAGCGCAGGCATGAACGTCACGATCTTCAAGTCCATCGAAATGACAGAACAGAGCGTCTCCGAAGTCGTGAGCATGGCTCTGCTCCACAATCAGGATTGGCGCGAGACCACGGTGCTCAGATGACCGCCAGCACAGGTCGAGCCTAGAGGAACCGGACCCCAGCATGAGCGCACCCAGCTTCAATACCGAGCTCGACGGCGACGGAATCCTCTCCGTCGTCTGGGACATGGCCGGGCGCTCGATGAACGTGCTGACGGCGGAGGCCATCGCGGAGCTTTCGGCGGTCGTCGATCGGGTGATCTCGGACGACGCCGTCAAAGCCGTCTTGGTCTCGTCCGGCAAGAAGGCGTTTTCGGGCGGCGCCGACCTGACGATGCTGGAGGGCATCGCGCGACTCTATGCGCGCGAGAAAGCGCGCCATGGCGAGGCGGCGGCCGCGAAAGCCGTGTTTGAAGAAAGCCGCCAGCTCAGTCTGCTCTACCGCCGCATCGAGACCAGCGGAAAGCCTTGGGCGGTGGCCATCAACGGCGTCTGCCTCGGCGGCGCCTTCGAGCTCGCCCTCGCCTGCCACTATCGCGTGGCGTCGGACGATCCCTCGACCCGCGTCGGCCTGCCGGAGGTGAAGGTCGGCCTGTTCCCCGGCGCCGGCGGCACGACGCGGATCGCGCGGATGATGCCGCCGCAGGACGCGCTGCAGATGCTGATGAAGGGCGAACAGATCCGCCCCGATCGGGCGCGCGCCATGCGGCTCGTCGACGAGGTCGCGCCGAAGGACGAGATCGTCGGGCGCGCCAGAGCCTGGCTGCTGGGCGGGCCGAAAGCCGTGAAGCCATGGGACGAGAAGGGCTTCAAACTGCCGGGCGGACCCGTCTGGTCGAAGGCCGGCTTCATGACGTTTCCGCCGGCGAACGCCATCTACCGCCGGGAGACGCAGGACAACTACCCCGCGATCCGCGCCATGCTGCAGGCCGTGTTCGACGGGCTTCAGCTGCCGATGGACCTCGCGCTGACGGTCGAGAGCCGACTGTTCGCGATGGTGCTGCGCAGCCCCGAGGCGGCGGCGATGATCCGCACGCTGTTTGTTTCCATGCAGGAGCTGAACAAGGGCGCGCGCCGTCCGAAGGGCGTTCCGGAAACCAAGCTGAGAAAGATCGGCGTCGTCGGCGCCGGCTTCATGGGCGCAGGCGTCGGCTACGTCTCCGCGCAGGCCGGGCTCGAGGTCGTGCTGGTGGATCAGACCCAGGAGGCGGCCGACAAGGGCAAGGCGTTCGCGCAGAAGCTGATTTCGGGGCAGGTCGCGAAAGGCCGCGCCAGCGGCGCCGAGCGCGACGCGCTTCTCGGCCGCATCACGGCGACCTCGGACTACGCGGCGCTCGCGGACTGCGACCTGGTGATCGAAGCGGTCTTCGAGGATCCGCGGGTGAAAGCCGAGGTCATCGGCAAGGTCGAAGCCGTGCTGAGGGACGACGCGATTTTCGCCTCCAACACCTCCACGCTGCCGATCTCGGGTCTCGCCAAGGCGTCGCGGCGTCCCGAGAATTTCGTCGGCATCCACTTCTTCTCGCCGGTCGAGAAAATGATGCTGGTCGAGGTGATCGTCGGCGCCGAGACCGGCGACGCGGCGCTGGCCGCCGCGCTCGACTATGTCCGCGCGATCAGGAAGACGCCGATCGTCGTGCGGGATTCCCGCGGCTTCTTCGCCAACCGCTGCGTCATCGCCTACATGCTCGAGGGGCATCTGATGCTCACCGAGGGCGTGCCGCCGGCGATGATCGAGAACCTCGCCAAACAGGCCGGCATGCCGGTCGGCCCGCTTTCGCTGAACGACGAGGTCGCGCTCGATCTCGGCCTCAAGATCGTCCGCGCGACCGAAGCCCAGCTCGGGCCGCAGGCCGTGAACCCGGCCCAGAAGGCGCTGCTTGAGACGCTGGTCGAGAAGGAAGGCCGCCTCGGGCGCAAGAACGGCAAGGGATTCTATGACTATCCGGAGGGCGGCAAGAAACGGCTCTGGCCGGGCCTCGTCGATCTCCAGACGAAACGGCTCGATCCGGAGACGCTCGACGTCGGCGAACTTCGCAACCGGATGCTCGTCGTCCAGGCGCTCGAGGCCGCCCGCACCGTCGAGGAGGGCGTGATCACCGACGTGCGCGAGGCCGACGTGGGCGCCATCCTTGGCTTCGGCTTCGCGCCGTTCACCGGGGGGCCGCTGTCCTGGATCGACGGCATGGGCGCCGCGCGGTTCGTGGAGCTCGCCCGCAGCCTCGAGGCCAAGCACGGCGTCCGGTTCCGCCCCAACGCCCTGCTGGTGGAGCTCGCCGAAGCCGGTGAGACGTTCTACGGCCGCTTCGCCGGCGCCGGAGAACAGGCCGTCGCGGCCGCGTGAGCGGAGCCGTCTTGCGCGACTAGCGGCGCGTCCGATAAGCCACGCCCCACGCCCGAACCGCGCCTGTCCGCCGCGGCGTTCCGGGCAGGACGGGACATGACGGCACGCAGGCTTCTCCCGATGATCGCCGCCGGGGCGGCGCTGCTGGCGGCGGCGACGATCCTGGCTGCGCTAGGCTGGCAAGCGGTCCGCATGTGGCGCGCCGCCCCGGCGCCGACGGGCCAGTCCGCGGCCGCTCCCGACGCACAGGAGTCGGTTGCGGCGCTTCAACCGATCGCCGCGTCGGAACTGCTCGCGCACGAGCCGGACGTCCCATCGCCCTTCGTGCTGCTTCCGACGGTGAAGCCTGCCGTGTTCTGCAAGGCGCTCGGCCCGATGGGGCTCTCGAACCCGACGTTCCAGGGCGCGGTGTGGCCGGTGCGGAGCTGGACCTGCGTCGCCGATCTTCTGAAACCGGTCGACGGCGACGAAGCGGCGGTCTCGAGCCTGTTCGTCTCGGCTCGTGGGGACGATCCGGACCGGCTCGAAACGCTGCGCATCAAGCTCAACCTGCTCGACCCGTCCACGGCGCCGGTCGCGAAGGCCATCGCCCGGGACCTGTTGCGGAAGATGTTCTGGGGGCTTGGTTTCCCCGCGCCGGACGCGGCGCTGGAGGCGGTCGATCAGCTGCGCGAGGGCTCTTTCGAAGAGCGCGGCGTCCGCTATGACCTGCAGCGAGAGTACGGCGCGCCGCGCTTCAACCTCATCATCACCTTCCCGCAGCGCCTCGGCGCTGGCGGCGAGGATCGCTTCCTGCCGCCGCGCTGACCGCGGCCATGCCCGGAGACCGCCGAATGCCGCGCTCAGTCGACGTCTACTTCTCGATCGCGTCTCCCTGGAGCCATCTCGGGCATGCGCCGTTCATGGAGCTCGTGGCGAAGCACGGGCTGACCGTCCGCTGGCGGCCGATGGCCCTGCCTCCGCTGTTTGCGGCGACCGGCGGCGTCCCCCTGCCTCAGCGATCGCCGCAGCGGCAGCGCTACCGCTTCGTGGAGCTGCAGCGCTGGGCTGAGAAGCGCGGCCGCGACATCAACTTCAGGCCGAAGCACTGGCCCTTCAATGCGCAGCTGGCGGACGGGGCGGCGCTCGCGCTGGTCGGCCTCGGCGAGGACCCGGCCGGTTTCATCGGAGCGGCCATGCAAGGCGTTTGGGAGCAGGAGCGAAACCTCGCCGATCCGGCGACGGTGCACGAGCTTCTGGTCGCGCACGGCCTCGACGCGGATTCGGCGCTTGCGGCCGCGGCCTCCGAGCCCGTCGCCGCGGCCTACGAGGCGAACCGGTTGGAGGCTGAGCGGATAGGCGTGTTCGGGGCGCCGGCCTATGTGCTCGACGGCGAGGTGTTCTGGGGTCAGGATCGGCTCGATCTGCTCGACGAGGCGCTCGCCTCCGGCCGCCCGCCCTATGTCGCGGACTTCTGATCCCCGGCGCGGCTCGTGGCGGGAGCCGACGCCCAAGGAGACGATCGATGCGCGCGTTCGCCGTCGCCGCTCTGCTTCCCGCCGCGCTTCTGCTGACGGCGGCCGCGCCCGAACCGCAGCCCGCCGGCCGTTACCAGCTTCAGCCGACCGACGGCGGCTTCCTGCGGCTTGATCGGGAGACGGGCGCCACCGCGTTCTGTTCGCCCGCGGGCGACGGATACGCCTGCCGAGCGGCTTCAGAGGAGCCGGCGGCGAACGGCGCCGAGCTGGCGCGGCTCGAGAAGCGCCTTGCGGCGCTCGAAGAGCAGGTGCGGGCTCTTTCGCGTACGCCAGGTCCGCCGTCCGCGCCGCAGCCGCCCAAGGACGATCCAGCGAAGGACAGCGGGGCGCTGCGTCTGCCGAGCGACGAGGAAATCGGCAAGGTCACGAGCTTCCTCGAACGCGCGCTGCGGCGGCTGAAGGAACTCGGAGATCAGATGCAGAAAGACGAGCCGCCGCAGCGCGAGCGGCTTTAGGTCGTCAGTGCAGCGTGCGCACCGCGTGGGGGCTCTCGAGCGCAAAGGCCGGGATCGCGACCACGAAGGGTTGATCGTTCTCCGTCACCATATGGTAGTCGCCCACCATGATGCCTGACGGGGTCGGCAGCGGGGCGCCGCTCGTATAGGTGAAGGACTGGCCGGGCCGAAGCGTCGGCTGCTCCCCGACCACGCCGGGGCCCCGCACCTCCTCGGTGCGCCCATGGCCGTCGGTGATGCGCCAATGCCGGGCGATCAGACGGACCGTCTCCTCGCCCTCATTCACGATCTCGACCGTGTAGGCGAAGACGTAGCGCTCCTCGTCGGGCTCGGATTCGGACGCCAGGAAGCGGGGCGAGACCGTGACCCGGATCGCGCGCGTCGTGGCGGTCCAGGAGTGCGTTTCTTCGGGCGTCGACGCGGTCGGCTCAGTCATGAGCGCAGGATAAGCGCTCCGCCACGGCGGCCGTCAAGCGGCCGCTTCGGCGGCCATCGAGCGCAACCAGAAGTGAACGCGACCCATGCAGGCCGCAGGGCCCGCTCCAAGATTCAGCTTGATCGGCGCCATCTCGTCACATTTACTGAGCGCTGGCCCGCGCTCCAAAGAAAAAATCACTAAAGACGGGCCAGGGGAAACGACAGCGCGTTCGCCAAGAAGATGCGCGACGGTCCCGCGCGCTCGAGTCCAAGACCGGGCGGCGCGACAGGGGAGGATTTACGTGAAAAACCTGCCAGAAAAACCAGACCGGCCGAAATCGGCCAGAAACAGTCTCGGTCGTCGCGGCTTTCTCGTAGGCGCGGCCGCCGCCGGCGCAGGGGCGGTCGCCGCGCCTGCGGTCGTCAGCGCCCAGGCGGCAGTCCGGCTGAAGTTCCAGTCGACCTGGCCGAACAAAGACATCTTCCATGAGTTCGCGACAGACTTCGTCAAGCGCGTCAACGAGATGGGCTCGGGCCGCATCCAGGTCGAGCTGCTCCAGGCGGGCGCGGTCGTGCCGGCTTTCCAGCTCATCGACGCGGTATCGACCGGCGTGCTCGACGGCGGCCACGGCGTCGCGGCCTACTGGTACGGCAAGAACAAGGCCTTCTCGCTGTTCGGCACCGCCCCGCCCTTCGGCTGGAACGCCAATCAGCTGCTCGCCTGGATCAAGTATGGCGGCGGCCAGCAGCTTTATGACGAACTCGTCCAGGGCGTGCTCAAGCTCAATGTGCAGGGCTTCCTGTCGGGACCGATGCCGACCCAGCCGCTCGGCTGGTTCAAGAAGGAGATCACCAGCCCCGAGGACCTGAAGGGCATAAAGTACCGGACCGTCGGCCTCGGGGCCGACCTGTTCAAGGAGCTCGGCTCGGCCGTCACCATCCTGCCGGGCGGCGAGATCGTGCCGGCGATCGACCGCGGGCTGATCGACGGCGCGGAGTTCAACAATCCGTCGTCGGACAGAGTGCTGGGCTTCCCGGACGTGTCGAAGATCTACATGGTCCAGAGCTACCATCAGGCGCTCGAGTGCTTCGAGATCCTGTTCAACAAGCGCAAGTTCGACGCCCTGCCGGCCGAAGTGCAGGCGATCGTCCGCTACGCCGCCGAGGCCGCCTCGGCCGACATGTCCTGGAAGGCGCAGGACCGCTACTCCAAGGATCTGGAGGCGATCAAGGCCGCGGGCGTCAAGGTCATCCCGACCCCGAAATCCGTGCTGGAGGCGCAGCTCGCCGCCTGGGACAAGGTGATCGCCCACACGCAGGACCCGTTCTTCCAGAAGGTGATCGAGAGCCAGAAGAGCTTCGCCAAGCGTGTCGTCGGCATGACGCGCGAGATGGAGGCGCCGCGGGACCTCGCCTACGAGCACTTCTTCTCGCAGGCGTGACGCCTGTAACGGCGGCCGGCCTACGGGCCGGCCGCTCCGCCTCGCGTCACCATTCCGGAAACCCTCCCCATGCAGTTCTATCTACTGGCCGTCGACCGCTTCAATGCGGCCGTCGGCAAGCTGTTCGCATGGTCGATCGTCGTTCTGACGCTCGTGATCACCTACGAGGTCGTGTCACGACGCCTGCTCGGCGCGCCGACGACCTGGGCTTTCGACGCAAGCTACATGCTTTACGGCCTGCTGTTCATGTCGGCCGGGGCGTACACGCTGTCGCGCAACGGCCATGTCCGCGGCGACTTCCTGTACCGCCAGTGGCGTCCGCGCACCCAGGCGGGCCTGGATCTCGTGCTCTACATTCTCTTCTTCTTCCCCGGCATCCTCGCGATGGTCTACGCCGGCTGGGTCTTTTTCGAGCTGTCCTACGAGACCAACGAGACGAGCTCGTTCTCGCCCGACGGGCTTCTGCTCTGGCCGTTCAAGCTGATCATCCCGATCACCGGTGTGCTGATGGCGATGCAGGGCGTGGTGGAGGTCCTGCGCTGCGTGGTCTGCCTCCGGACCGGCGAATGGCCGCAGCGGCAGAGTGACGTCGAGGAAACCGAGCAGCTCATTCTCGCCGAGGCCGCCGCAAACCGGGTCGAGATCGACCAGGACAAGATCTCCGTCGACGAGGCCAAGCTGTGAGCGCCCTGATCACCGATCCCATGATGGGCGTGATCATGCTCGCCCTGTTCGTCGTGCTGCTTCTTCTGGGGTTTCCGATCGCCTTCACGCTGATGGCGCTCGGCGTCGCGTTCGGCTACTACGCGATGGGGGACACGGTCTTTCAGCTGTTCGTTCAGCGCACCTACAGCGTGATGTCGAGCGACGTGCTGATCTCGGTGCCGCTGTTCCTGTTCATGGGCTATCTGGTCGAGCGCGCCAACATTCTCGACCGGCTGTTCCGCTCGATCCAGCTCGCGGCCGGCGGGCTGCCAGGCTCCCTCGCGCTCGCGACGCTTCTCACCTGCGCGCTGTTTGCGACCGCCACCGGCATTGTCGGCGCGGTGGTGACCCTGATGGGTCTGCTCGCCTTCCCGGCGATGCTGCGCGCCGGCTACGACACCAAGCTGTCGGCCGGCGTCGTCTGTGCGGGCGGCTGCCTTGGCATCCTGATCCCGCCGAGCGTGATGCTGATCCTTTACGGCGCGACCGCCGGGGTCTCGGTCGTAAAGCTCTACGCAGCCGCCTTCTTTCCCGGGCTGATGCTCGCTGGGCTCTACATGCTCTATGTCATCGTCCGAGTGGTGCTGAACCCGTCGCTCGCGCCGAAGCTGCCGCCGGAGCAGCGGGCCGGCTCCTACCTCACGGTGCTATGGGCGCTCGCGACCTCGTTCCTGCCGCTCGCGCTGCTGATCTCGGGCGTGCTCGGCGCGATCATCGGCGGTTACGCGACGCCGTCCGAAGCCGCCGCGATCGGCGCGATGGGGGCCATGCTGCTCGCCGTCGCGTATCGCCAGCTGACTTATGAGAAACTGCGGGAGTCGGTGTACCTCACCGCCCGCGCGTCCGCGATGGTGTGCTGGCTGTTCGTCGGCTCGTTCGTGTTCTCGGCCGTCTTCGCCTATCTAGGCGGCCAGTCCGTCGTCGAAAACTTCATCGTCGGACTGGACCTCACCCCGGTCCAGTTCCTGATCCTGACGCAGGTCATCATCTTCGTGCTCGGCTGGCCGCTCGAGTGGACGGAGATCATCGTGATCTTCCTGCCCATCTTCCTGCCGCTGCTCAATCACTTCAACATCGACCCGCTGTTCTTCGGCGTGCTGGTCGCGCTCAATATCCAGACGTCGTTCCTGTCGCCGCCGGTGGCCATGGCGCCCTTCTACCTCAAGGGCGTGGCGCCGAAACACGTGACGATTAACGAGATCTTCGCCGGCGTGATGCCGTTCCTGTTCATCGTGATGTTCGCGATGGCGCTGTACTACACCTTCCCGCAGATCGGCCTGTGGCTGCCGAACAAGCTTTACGGCGGCGGCTAGAGGCCCGGGCCCCGCGCCGCCGGATGTCAGCCGGCGGCGCTGTCGTCGAAGTCCTGTTCCTCGAGCGCGGTGACCTGCTCGGCCGAGAAGGTATAGCGCGTCGAGCAGAAGTCGCAGGTGACCTCGATCGAGCCGTCATCGGTCAGCATGTCGCGCCGCTCCTCGGCCGAGAAGCTCTTCAGCATGCCGAGCACCCGGTCACGTGAACAGCGGCAGGCTTCGCGAACGCCGCGGCTTTCGAAAACGCGGATCTCGCGCTCGTTGAACAGACGGATCAGCAGCCGCTCGGGGGCGAGCGTGGGATCGATCAGCTCGTGATCCTCCACGGTGCCGACCAGCGACTGGGCTTCCACCCAAGCGTCGTCCTCCTCCGTCTCGGAGAACGCCGCGCCCTCGGGCGCGTCGCCGGGATCGAGATCCGGCAGCCGCATGCGCTCGGGCGCCTCGGGAAGGAACTGGACCAGCAGTCCGCCCGCGCGCCACGTATGGTTCGGGCCGGCGCCGTCGCCAGCCGACAGGGTCTCGGCGACCGCGAGCCGCACCCGGGTCGGGATCTGCTCCGACTGCCGGAAATAAGCGTGCGCGGCGTCCTCGAGCGAACCGCCCTCGAGCGCGACCACGCCCTGGTAGCGCGACATCTGCGGCCCCTGGTCGATCGTCAGCGCCATATGGCCCTGCCCGAGCAACGCCCCGGTGGATCCGCGCTCCGGCACACGCTCGGCGTCGAACCGCGCGCAGGCGCGCACTTTGTCCGGAGCCTCGAAATCGACCACCAGCATGCCGATCGGCCCATCGGACTGCGTCTGGAGCTGAAAGCGCCCGTCGATCTTGAGCGCCGAGCCCAGCAGCACGGTCAGCGCCACCGCCTCGCCCAACACCTTGGACACCGCCGGCGGATAGGCGTGGCGCTCGATCACGCGGTCGATCGCCGGCCCGAGCCGGACGACGCGGCCGCGCACGTCGAGTTCCTCGATCTGGAACGGCAGGATGCGATCGTCGCCGTCCTCCCGGATGGCGGCGGAGTCAGTTTGGGTCATGCTCGACTGTTACGCCCCGACGGCGCCGAAGCACCAGGCCAGAACGCCCTTCTGCGCGTGAAGGCGGTTCTCCGCCTCGTCAAAGACAGCCGACTGCGGTCCGTCGATGACCTCATCGGTCACCTCCTCGCCGCGATGCGCCGGCAGGCAATGCAGGAATATGGCGTCGGGAGCGGCCTTTTTCATCAGTCGCTCGTTCACCTGGAACGGCCGCAGCAGATTGTGGCGCCGCTCGCCGTCGCCGTCGCCCATCGAGACCCAACTGTCGGTGACCACCGCATCGGCGCCGTCGACGGCCTCGTCGGCGTCATGGCCGAGCGCGACTTCGGCGCCTTCCCGGCGCGCCCAGTCGAGGATCTGGGCGCCCGGACTAAGCTCCGGAGGGGTCGCGATCCTCAGATTGAAGTCGAAGCGCGCCGCGGCGTGGATCCAGGAGGCGAGCACATTGTTGGAGTCGCCCGTCCAGGCGACGGTGCGGCCGCGGATCGGCCCCTTGCGTTCCTCGAAGGTCATCACATCCGCCATCACCTGGCAGGGATGCGAGACCTTGGTCAGGCCGTTGATCACCGGCACGGTGGCGTACGTCGCGAGTTCGAGCAGGGCGTCGTGCTTCAGCATGCGGATCATGATCGCGTCGACGAAGCGCGACAGCACGCGCGCGGTGTCGGCGATCGCCTCGCGTTCGCCGAGCTCGATCTCCTTGCCGGTCACCATCACGGGCTCGCCGCCGAGTTCCCTGATCCCGACGTCGAACGACATGCGGGTCCTGAGCGAAGGCTGCTCGAACACCATCGCGACGAACTTGCCCGCAAGCGGCTTGTCCTGGGCGTCGGCCGGCGTGCGCCGACGCGCCTTGATCGCCGCGCCTGCGTCGAGGATCTCGCGGAGCGCCGTTCCCGACAGGTCGCTGAGGTCGAGGAAATTCCGGACGGCGGCGCTCATTCGGCCGCTCCCCGCGCCAGCAGGCCGGCTTTGCGCTCGATCGTCGACAGCCCCCGATCGATCCGTTCGACCGCCTCCCCGATTTCCTTCTCGGTGACGACGAGTGGCGGCAGCAGGCGAACGACATTGTCGCCGGCGCCCACCGTCAGCAGCCGCTCGTCCCTGAGGGCCGCGACGACGTCCGTGTTCGGCACGAGGCAGCGCAGGCCAAGCAGGAGCCCCTCGCCCCTCACCTCTCCGACGGTCATGGGATGCGCGTCGACAACCTGCGCGAGACGCTGGCGGAACAGCAGGCCCATGCGCGCGACGTGATCCAGGAAGCCCGGCTCGAGCACCACGTCCAGCACCGCATTGCCGACCGCCATGGCGAGCGGGTTGCCGCCGAAGGTCGAGCCATGCACGCCGGCGGTCATGCCGTCGGCCGCTTCCCGCGTGGCGAGGCAGGCGCCGAGCGGAAAGCCGCCGCCGATGCCCTTGGCGATCGCCATCACGTCGGGCCGCACGCCCGCATGCTCATAGGCGAACAGCTTGCCCGTGCGCCCGACGCCGGACTGGACCTCGTCGACGACGAGCAGCAGGCCTTCACGGTCGCAGATCTCCCGCAACGCGCGCAGCGCGGCGGGCGGGAACACCCGAACGCCGCCCTCGCCCTGCAGGGGCTCCACCAGCACGCCCGCGGTCTCGGGGCCGATCGCCGCCTCGACCGCCGCAAGGTCGGCGAACGGAACCTGGTCGAAGCCCTCGACCTTCGGCCCGAAGCCTTCGAGATATTTGGCCTGCCCGCCGGCTGCGATCGTCGCGAGGGTCCGGCCGTGGAAGGCGCCCTCGAAGGTGATCAGGCGGTAGCGTTCCGGCTGGCCATTGGCGTGGAAGTGCTTCCGCGCGAGCTTGATCGAGGCCTCCAGCGCCTCGGCGCCGGAGTTGGTGAAGAACACGACGTCCGCGAAGGTCCGCTCCACCAGCCGCCGCGCCAGCCGCTCGCCCTCCGGAATGCCGTAGAGGTTGGAGACGTGCCACAGCTTCTCGGCCTGCGCTTTCAGCGCCTCGACGAGATGCGGATGGGCGTGGCCAAGGGAGTTCACCGCGATGCCTGCGGCGAAGTCGAGATAGCGCTCGCCGCCTTCCGTCACGAGCCAACAGCCTTCGCCTCGCTCGAAAGCGAGGCCGGCGCGGGCGAAGACGGGCATCAACGCGGAAGCGGCGGTCACGGCGGAACCCTTTTCGGCGTTCCGGCGCACTGCGCGGATCGCTCCGATAGCCGCCGGAAAAAGAAAAAGAGCCGCCCCAGCCGAGCGGCTCTTCGATCGGCGCGATAATATAAAGAGCGCCTGCTCTGTCAATCGCCGCGCGCGGCGGAATGCTTGGTTCTGAGGGCTTTCCGCGGCAGTGGACCGGCTGTGGACAACCCGCCGGCATCCGGCTGGGGAAAACCCCACTGTTGCATTCCGGACTCTTTACGGTGAGTCGCGGCATATCGTACTTTAAGAACCGTTAAGGCACGACATCTCGTGCTCACCTTCGTCTTCCAAGTGGATGAGGCGGCCACGCCGTCGGGCGCAGAAACGCGTCGCGACGGACGCCGCCGGATTCCGCGGAGTCGACGGCACTGGAGGATCCGATGCAGTGGACCGATGAGCGGGTCGAGCTTCTCAAGAAGCGCTGGGCCGAGGGCCTGAGCGCAAGCCAGATCGCGGCGGAGTTGGGCGGCGTCACGCGGAACGCGGTGATCGGCAAGGTCCATCGCCTCGGGCTCTCCGGCCGGGCAAAGGCTGCGCCGAGCGGCGTCGCCCGCCTCCGGGCCAAGCCTGCCGCCGCGCCCCGGCGCGTGGCCACCGCCACGCCCGCGCCGAGCCAGCAGAGCTACGGCGTGCGCGGCAACGTGGCGCTCGCCGCCGCGCCCGTCTCGGCGCCGCGGCCGGTCGCCGCGCCTCGGCTCGTGCCTCTCGAGATCGTGGAAAGCGCCGCGCTGGTCTGCGAGCGGGTCACCATCATGGAGCTCCGCGAGAACATGTGCCGTTGGCCGCTCGGCGATCCGAGCCAGCCGGAGTTCCGCTTCTGCGGCGGACGCTCCTCGCCCGGCGACGCCTATTGCGGTCACCACGCGGCGATCGCCTATCAGCCCGCGCATGATCGGCGCCGCGACCGCCGCCCTGCCCCGGCTCTCACGCACTGAACCCCGCCTCGCGCGGAGCGGTCCTCCCGAGACCGCTCCGCCGCGGATTTTTCCAGCACGCGCCGTCTCCAATGTGATCCACGCCGGTTTTCCGGCGTAGGAACGAACACGTCTTGCCCTTGTTGTCGGTGAACGCGACGCCGCGAAACGCCGCGTCTAGGTTCATCATGACTTCGGCAGAACCTGCTTCGTACTCGCTTTGGAGAGTCTCAAATGCGCGTGATACGTCTGATCGCACTCGTTCTGCTGATCGTCGGCGGGCTGAACTGGGGCCTGGTCGGCCTGTTCAACTTCGATCTTGTCGCGGCGATCTTCGGCGCCGGCTCGGCGCTCGCCCGGATCGTCTATGTCCTCGTGGGCGTTTCGGCGATCATCAGCATCGCGCCGCTCGTCTCGGAGGCGAGCGCCGACCGCCGCCTCGCCTGAGGGCGACCTGCCGCCGGCCCCCGCGGGGCCGGCGTTATTGCTGGCGCGCGAAGGTCTCGTCGAACGAGTAGCCGGCGCCGCGCACGGTCCGGATCGGATCCGGCTTGCGGCCGCGATTGATCGCCTTGCGCAGGCGGCCGACATGGACGTCCACCGTCCGCTCGTCGACATAGACGTCGCGGCCCCACACGCCGTCGAGCAACTGCTCGCGCGTGAAGACGCGGCCGGCGGACTGCATCAGGAATTCCAGCAGGCGGAACTCGGTGGGCCCGAGATGGACCTCCCGGGCGTGGCGGCGGACGCGGCGGTTCTCCCGGTCGAGCTCGATGTCGCCTGCCTTGAGCGTCCGCGAGACGTGCTCGGGCTTGACGCGGCGCAGCAGCGCGCGGACGCGGGCGAGGAGTTCCGGCACCGAGAACGGCTTCACCACATAGTCGTCCGCGCCGGTCGCGAGGCCGCGGATCCGCTCCCCCTCCTCGCCGCGCGCGGTCAGCATGATGATGGGAAGCAGCTCGGTCTCCCGCCGGGTGCGCAGCCGCCGGCAGATCTCGATGCCCGAGACGCCCGGCAGCATCCAGTCGAGCAGCAGCAGATCCGGCGGCGATTCCCGCAGCCGGATCTCGGCCTCGTCGCCGCGCGCGACGGCCTCGACCTCATAGCCCTCGGCTTCGAGATTGTAGCGGAGGAGCGTCGTCAGGGCCTCTTCGTCCTCGACGATCATGACGCGTGGCTTCATCGGGGCGCCCGTCAGTGTCCGAAGTCCATGGTCGTGGCGCTGGTCAGATCGGCCTTCGGCCGTTCGTCGGTCAGCGGCACGCCGTGGACAAGGTAGTAGACCGTCTCGGCCACATTGGTGGCGTGGTCTCCGATCCGCTCGATGTTCTTGGCGCAGAACAGAAGATGCGCGCAGAACCCGATGTTGCGCGGATCTTCCATCATGTAGGTCAGGAGCTCGCGGAACAGCGAGTTGTACAGCGCGTCGATCTCGCCGTCGCGATTCCAGACTTCGATCGCCTTGGTCTCGTCGCGACGCGTATAGGCGTCGAGCACGTCCTTGAGCTGCGCGAGCGTGAGATCCGAGATGTGCGCCACGCCGCCGGCAAGCTTTGGCGGCTGGAACTGCCCTTCGAGCGCGACGACCCGCTTGGCGATGTTCTTCGCGAGATCGCCGATCCGCTCGAGATCGTTGGCGATGCGCAGGGCGGCGACGACCTCCCGCAGGTCGATCGCGACCGGCGCCCGCCGCGCGATCGTGCGGATCGCGTTCTCCTCGACCTCGTTCTGCAGGCGGTCGATCGAGCGGTCCCACTCGATCACCCGCTTGGCGAGCGGCGTGTCCCTCCGCAGCAGGGCGTCGATCGACTCCGCGACGAGTTTCTCGCAGAGGCCGCCCATCTCGGCGAGCTTGTCGCCGAGCTCCTTGAGATCGGCGTCGAACGCGCTGACGATATGGTCGGTCATGGCCTTGGTGCCTTCATCTACGTTGAAGCCGAGACGTCTCAACATCTCAGCCGAAGCGGCCCGTGATGTAGTCCTGCGTGCGTCGGTCATGAGGGCTCATGAAGATCTGCTCGGTTTCGCCGAATTCGACCAGCTCGCCGAGATACATGAACGCGGTGTACTCGGACGTGCGCGACGCCTGCTGCATGTTGTGGGTGACGATCGCGATCGTGTAGTCGGCCTTGAGCTCGTCGATCAGCTCCTCGATCTTCGCGGTCGAGATCGGATCGAGCGCCGAGCAGGGCTCGTCGAGCAGGATCACCTCCGGCCGCACCGCGATGGTGCGGGCGATGCACAGGCGCTGCTGCTGACCGCCCGACAGGCTGAGCCCGCTGGCGTCCAGCTTGTCCTTGACCTCGTTCCACAGCGCGGCGCGCCTGAGCGCCGCCTCGACGCGCCCGTCGAGCTCGGACTTCGAGATCGACTCGTAGAGCCGGACGCCGAAGGCGATGTTGTCGTAGATCGACATCGGGAACGGGGTTGGCTTCTGGAACACCATGCCGACCCGGGAGCGGAGCAGGTTGAGATCGAGCTTGGGCGACAGGATGTCGGTCCCGTCGAGCAGCACCTCGCCCTCGGCGCGCTGCTTCGGATAGAGGTCGTACATCCGGTTCAGGACCCGCAGCAGCGTGGACTTGCCGCAGCCCGACGGCCCGATGAAGGCTGTGACCTTGCGCTCGTAGATCGGCAGGTCGATGCCCTTGAGGGCGAGCGAGTCCCCATAGAAGAATTTGAGGTCCCGGATCGAGATCTTCTCGGCCTGTCCGGCCCCCACATGAACCTTCCGATGGTCGGCCGGACGGGCGCCGGGCACGGGGGCGATCGTGGTCGCGCGCGCGACGTCAGTGCTGGTCATTTCCGACTCCCGGCTGCGAGTGCGCGGGCCGCGATGGAAAGCGCGAGAACCGCGAAGGTGACCAGGAGCGCGCCCGTCCAGGCGAGCTGCTGCCAGTCAGTGTAGGGGCTGAGGGCGAACTGGAAGATCACGACCGGCAGGCTCGACATCGGAGCGTTGAGGTCGGAACTCCAGAACTGGTTGTTGAGCGCCGTGAAGAGCAGCGGCGCGGTCTCGCCGGAGACGCGGGCGATCGCAAGCAGCACGCCCGTGATCATGCCGGCGCGCGCCGCCCGGTAGGCGATCCGCTGGATCACGATCGCCCGGGGCAGGCCGAGCGCCGAGGCCGCCTCGCGGAGCTGGTTGGGCACCAGGTTCAGCATGTCCTCGGTGGTGCGCACCACGACCGGGACCACCAGGATCGCGAGCGCGAGCGCGCCGGCGATGCCGGAGAAATGGCCCATCCGGATCACCACCACCTCGTAGACGAACAGACCGACGACGATCGACGGCGCGCTCAGCAGGATGTCGTTGATGAACCGAACCGTCATCGTCAGGCGGTTATGGCGGCCATACTCGGCCATGTAGGTGCCGGCGAGGATCCCGATCGGGGTTCCGAGCGCGACGCCGATCGCCGTCATGATCAGGCTGCCGACGATCGCATTGAGAAGACCGCCCTGGGACCCTGGCGGCGGCGTCGACTGCGCGAAAACGTCAAGCGACAGGCCGCCGACGCCCTTGAAGACCAGCGTGCTCAGGATCGCGAGCAGCCAAAGCAGCCCGAACGCGGCCGCGGCGAGCGACAGGCTCATCATGACAAGGTTCAGCCGACGCCGGCGCATATAGCGCGGGCGGCTTGCGGAGTGGGCGACGGGCGCCATGAGCGACATCGGTCAGGACCCCTGCTGGCGCTCGAGGCGCAGCAGCATGAGCCGCGCGATCGCAAGCACGATGAAGGTGATGATGAACAGGATGAGGCCGAGCGCGATCAGCGACGAGGTGTAGAGGTCGCCGACCGCCTCGGTGAACTCGTTCGCGATCGACGCCGAGATCGTGGTGCCGGGAGCCAGAATGGAGCCGGAAATCCGGTGCGCGTTGCCGATGACGAAGGTCACCGCCATGGTCTCCCCGAGCGCGCGGCCGAGCCCGAGCATGACGCCGCCGACCAGGCCGACGCGGGTGTAGGGGATCACGATGCGGCGGATCACCTCCCAGCGCGTGCAGCCAATGCCGTAGGCGGCTTCCTTCAGCACCGCCGGCACAGTCTCGAACACGTCGCGGGACACGGACGTCACGAACGGCAGGACCATGATGGCGAGGATCAGGCCAGCCGTCAGGATGCCGATGCCGTAGGGCGGCCCGGCGAATATCGTGGAGAGGACCGGGACCGAGCCGAAGGTCCCGATCAGGAATGGCTGGAGCGTCGCCTGCAGGAAGGGCGCGAACACGAACAGGCCCCAGATGCCGTAGATGATGCTCGGGATGCCCGCGAGAAGCTCGATCGCCACGCCCACCGGCCGGCGCAGGACGGGCGGGCAGAGCTCGGTCAGGAAGATCGCGATGCCGAGGCCGACCGGAACCGCGATCAGCATCGCGATCAGCGACGTCGCCAGCGTGCCGTAGATGGGCGCAAGCGCGCCGAACTTCTCGGTGACCGGGTTCCAGCTCTCGGTGGTGAAGAAGTCGATGCCGAAGGTCGACAGCGCCAGCCAGGCGCCGATGACCAGGGCCAGGATGACGCCGCCCAGGATGCCGAGCACCGTCACTGCCGAGGCGCGCGTCAGGTGACGGAAGACGTTGTCCTTCAGGCGGAAGGAGCGCAGGCGGCCCGCCCGCGCGGCGTCCGGCTGGAGCAACAGTGTCGGCGCTTGCAGCGACGCGTCGGTCATGCGGGCGGTCTCGGAGAGGAATGACGAGAAGCGGGCGGAGGCGCCTGGAAGGCGCCCCCGCTACGAGGCGGAAGCCTCAGTTGGTGGCGGAATACAGCGCCCGGCCGTCAGCGCCCTTGATCTCCTTCGCCCAGACGCTCTGGACGTCGGCGACGACCTTCTCGGGCATCGGGATGTAATCCAGCGCCTCGGCCATCGGCGCGCCGCTCTTGTAGGCCCAGGCGAAGAACTTGAGCGCCTCGCTGGCGGCCGCCGGGTCCTGCGGCTGCTTGTGGATCAGGATGAAGGTGGCGGCCGTTATCGGCCAGCTGTCGGCGCCCGGCTCGTCGGTCAGGATGACGCCGAAGCCCGGCTGCGACATCCAGTCGGCGTTGGCCGCCGCGGCCTGGAACGACTTCGTGACGGGCTCGACCGCCTTGCCGTCCTTGTTGATCATCTTGGCGTGGGCGAGCTTGTTCTGCTTGGCGTAGGCGTATTCGACGTAGCCGATGGCGCCCTTGGTCTGGGCGACATAGTTGGCGACGCCCTCATTGCCCTTGCCGCCGAGGCCCGCCGGCCATTCGACCGCAGTCGCGGAGCCGACCTTGTCCTTCCAGTCCGGCGAGACCTTCGACAGGTAGTTGGTGAAGTTGAAGGTCGTGCCCGAGCCGTCGGAGCGATGCACGATCGCAATCGCGCTCGACGGCAGCTTGGCGTCCGGGTTGAGCTTCTTGATCGTCGGGTCATCCCAGCTCGTGATCTGCCCCAGGAAGATCTTCGCAAGCGTCGGACCGTCGAGGGTCAGGTCGCCGGGGCCGACGCCCTCGACGTTCACCACGGGCACGATGCCGCCCATCACCATCGGGAACTGGACCAGGCCGGCCTTGTCCAGCTGGTCGCCCTTGAGCGGCGCATCGGTGGCGCCGAAGGTCACGGTCTTGGCCTGGATCTGCTTGATGCCGCCGCCGGAGCCGATGGACTGGTAGTTCAGCCCGACGCCGGTCTCTTTCTTATAGGCCTCGGCCCATTTGGCGTAGACCGGATACGGGAAGGTCGCGCCGGCGCCGGAGATGTCGAGCGCCAAGGCGGGGGCCGCCATCAGCATCGTAGCGGCGACCGCTCCGAAAATTCGATTGAGCTTCACGATCTGCTCCTGCTGCGTTCGTCGATGAGATCTTGCCGACGGCCGCGTGGATGGTCCGCGATCGAGGCTGCCGGAGGTCTATCCCTCCTGCGCAACTCTTCTATGACGCCGACATGACAGCTGGATGACGGCCGCAGCCCCGGAGACTGAGGCTATCCGGCCTGTTTGAGCGGGAGCTCCGCCGCGTCCTGCGGTTCGTCTTCCGCCCGATCGAGCGCGACTGTGAAGCTCGCCCCCTGGCCCGGAACGCTGTCGATGAGCAGGCGGCCGCCGTGACGCTGCACGATGTGCTTGACGAGGGCGAGCCCGAGCCCGGTGCCGCCCTTGTCGCGGCTCTCCGCGACGTCGACGCGGTAGAACCGCTCCGTCAGGCGCGGCAGATGCTCCGGCGCGACGCCGGGCCCGTAGTCGCGCACGACCAGCAGGGCGCCACCCCCGGCGCCGCGCCGCACGGCCACGTCGACCCTGCCGCCGGACTGTCCATATTTGATGGCGTTCTCGGTGAGGTTTTCGGCGACCCTGATGAGCTCGTCGCGGTCGCCATGGACGAACACGGTTTCCGGATCGACCGTGAGCCGAAGTTCGACCCCCCGCTCCTTCGCCAGCGGCCCGAGCGCGTCCGTCACGCCGCGCGCGAGCGCCGAAAGATCGACGAGCGCGCGTGGGCGAACATGCGCCTTGAGCTCGATCCGTGACAGCGACAGCAGGTCGTCGATCAGCCGCGCCATCCGATTGGCCTGCGCGCGCATGATCGCCAGAAAGCGCTCCCGCGCCTCCGGATCGTTGCGCGCGGGCCCCTGCAGGGTCTCGATGAAGCCGAGGAGAGACGCGAGCGGCGTGCGCAGCTCGTGGCTGGCGTTTGCGACGAAATCGCCGCGCATCTTCTCGGACCGGCGCTGTTCGGTGAGATCGCGCAGCGTGATGATGATCGCATAGGGGCCGAGCGAGCCGACCCGGCCGGCCGCGACATGCGCCTCGCGCCAGCGCTCGACCGGCACCCGCTCGACATAGGAGACCACCTGCGGTTCGGCGGACTTCGAGACGACTCGCACGGCGTCGAGCACCTCCGGCGCCCGGAGCGCAAACGAGACCGGCTCCCCGGCGCGGATTTCTCCCAGGGCCGCCATCGCGTGCTCGTTGAACGCCAGAACGAGCCCGCGGCGATCGAGGACCAGCACCGGTTCGGGCAGACCCGAGAGGATCGCCTTTGTCTCCAGCGAGACCAGCCCCGCGACAGCCGCGCCGTCGCCCGCCGCGGCGAGCCGCCGGCGACGTGGAGCGACGACGGCGGCGAGCGTCACGAACACAGCGGCGAGCAACGCTTCCCACGGGCCAAGGCGTCCGAACGCCAGACCGGCCAGGATCAGCAGGGCCGCGGCGCCCAGCGTCCAGCGGGCGTCGATCAGCCGTTCGAGCGGCGGCTCGGCGACCACCACCGGTGTCCGTACGGGCTCGGATGAGTCGCTCATGCCGCAGCAAAACCTATCGAGTCGAGCAGTCGTGGAGAGTCGACACTCGACAGCACCTGCATGACAGTGCCGCGACAGCCGGCGGCGGGAGCATCATGGCCGAGAAACACACATCCGCGAAGAGCCACGGTAAGGAAGGGAAGGAAGACCGGCCCGGCAAAGGCGCCGTGGCGTCCGATCCGACGATTGCGCTCGCTCCGCCCGGGACCGAAGAAGCTCCCGTGGTGACGGTCGGAGGCGTCGAGGTCGATCTCGACGAAAACCGGCTCCCGAAGGCGATCGCCGACGCCGCGTTCGGGAGCGGCGGCTACCCGTATGACGATAAGCTCGACGACAAGGTCTACCAGAAGACGCTGCGGGAGCTTCAGATCGAGCTGCTGAAGCTGCAAGCGTGGGTCCGGCGCACCGGCGAGCGCATCGTGATCGTGTTCGAGGGGCGCGACGCCGCCGGCAAGGGCGGCGTGATCGACCGGTTCACCCAGCACCTCAACCCGAGAAGCGTGCGGACCGTCGCGCTCGACAAGCCATCTTCGACGGAAGCCGGCCAGTGGTACTTCCAGCGCTACCTCAGCCATATGCCGACGGCGGGCGAGATCGTGCTGTTCGACCGCTCCTGGTACAATCGCGCCGTCATCGAGCTCGTGATGGGCTTTTCCACCCCCGCCCAGACAGCGCATTTCCTTCACGAAGCGCCGCAGATCGAACGGCTTCTGGTCGAAGACGGAATCCGGCTGTTCAAGTTCTGGCTGACGGTCGGCCGCGAAATGCAGATCAAGCGCCTTCACGCGCGTCGCCATGACCCGCTCAAGCGCTGGAAGCTGTCGCCGATCGACTATGCCGGCCTCAACCTCTGGGAGTCCTACACGGTCGCGGCGGAGCGGATGCTCAGGGCCAGCCACACCGATCTTGCGCCATGGACCGTGGTGAAGGCGAACGACAAGGGCCGGATGCGCCTCGCCTGCATGCGCGCCGTGCTGCTGGCGATCCCCTATGAAGGGCGCGATCTGGCGGTCATCGGCGGCAATGACGAGCGCATTCTGATGAGCGCTCCGGCCTTTCTGGCCGAAGGCGGAGAGCCGGACGATTAATCGAGTGGTCGTCCCGCGCGCCGGAACGCCCCCGCGGCGAGCGCCGACCAGTCCTTGTCGCCGTCTCCTTGCGCGATCGCCTCGATGAAGCCGTCGCGCAGCACGGAGGCGATCGGCAGCGGCGTCTGGCGCGCCTCGCCGGCGGCGAGCGCCAGGCGCACGTCCTTCAACCCGAGCGGCAGCTTGAACGCCGCCGGCGAAAACTTCCGGTCGGCGATCAGGCCGCTATAGGTCTTGTAGGCCGGCGCGGCGAACAGCGTGCCGGTCATGATCTCGAACAGGCGCGCAGGCTCGACGCCATAGCCGTCCACCAATGCGCCGGCCTCTCCGAGCGTCTCGATCATGCTCGCCAGCGCAAAATTACAGGCGAGCTTCACCACGTTGGCGTTGCTGGCGCGGTCGCCGAGCGGCCAGACCTGCTTTGCGAAGAGCTCGAGCAGCGGCGTCGCCTTGGCGACGGCCGCGGGCTCGCCGGCGCACAGCACGTTGAGCTGGCCGGCCGCCGCGACGTCGGGGCGCCCGAGAACAGGCGCCGCCACATAACCGACGCCGCGCTCCTGATGCAGCTTCTCCATCCGGTCGGCGAAGGCGACGGAGACGGTCGAGAGGTTGACGTGCACGCCGCCCGCGGCGGCCTGTCCGAGCGCGCCTGACGCGACCACCACCTCTTCGATCACGTCGTCCTGGCTGAGCATCGAGAACACGACCTCGGCCCGGAACGCCTCGGCCGGATCCGCCGCTTTCCGCGCGCCGGCCTCGACCAGCGCGTCCACGGCGGCGGAGGACCGGTTCCAGACCACGACCTCGCGGCCACTCTTCAGCAGGTTCCGGGCGACGCCCTCGCCCATGTTGCCGAGACCGATGATGCCGACGCTCATGATCGCCTCCTGTTGTCGCGCCTCAACGTTCGGCCGCCGCAGGGGTTCAGCCCGCCGTCATGCCGCCAAGGCGCCCCTGCTCCGCACGGGAGGCCGAAAGCCCTACTCGTCGATCACCTTGAGCCGCGTTCCCGGTCGGATCGGCTCGCCCGGCGCGAGGCCGTTCAGCACCGCGAAGCGCTCAGCGGCGCGATCCTGGAACGCCATGCGGCTTGCGAGCGTCGCCTCGGTGTCTCCCGGTCGGGCCCGCACGACATCGAGCCGCAGCGGCCGCGCGGCGTCGCTCTCGGCTTGCGACAGCCGGCGGAAGCTCTGGATGGATTGCCGGAAGCCATTGTCGACCTCGGGCGTCAGGTCGCGCGCGGCGAAGATCAGGCGATATACGTCCGGACCGTAGTGGATCGCCGCGAACCGGAAGGTCCAGTCGCGACCGCGCGCGATCAGCGTCACGGCGTCCATGCCGTTGATCTCGAGCTTCTCGACCGGCCCCGGGGCGGCGCCGTCCACCCAGTTCTCGGAGATGTAGCCCTCCAGCGTCTGTCCGGGGGCGAGCTTGGCGGCGTCCATCCGCAGCGCGCGGCCGTCAGGGGCGACGCCCAGCAGCGCCTCGGCGCCGTTCTCGAATGTGAAGCCCTCGGGCGCGAAGAAGCTGAAGCCCAGACGCGGATGCAGGAACTGCCGGCCGCGGGCGAAGCCTTGGCTGGGGTCATCGCCATAGACCATCCCGTCGATCGCCGTCAGATAGGCGTCGCGGTCACGCTCGCCGACGCCGGGCGCGCCGATCTGCCGGGCGGATGCGACCGCGAGCTGGACGCGCTCGGGCGTGGAGGGATGGGTCGAGAGGAAGTCCAGCCCAGGCTGCGAAGGCTTCTGGCCGAGCGCGGCGCTGCGCAGGTCCGCCTGACGCCCCATCGAGAGCAGGAAGCGCGAGGCGCCATAGGGATCGAAGCCGGCGCGGGCGATATTCTGAACGCCGATCCGGTCCGCCTCGAGCTCCTGGGCGCGCGAGAAGCTCGCGAGCGAAAGCTTTCCGCGCGCCAGCGCGACCTCGGCGCCTTCCTGGTCCTGCAGCACGTCGGAGACGACGCGGCTGACCAGCACCGCCTTGCGCTCCTCGTCGGCGCGCTGCATCGCATGCCGCGCCGAGACATGCGCCATCTCGTGCGCGAGCACCGCCGCAAGCTCCGAAGAGTCGTTTGCGACCGCCAGCAGGCCGCGCGTGACGTAAAGGCTCCCATTCGGCAACGCGAAGGCGTTGATGAGCGGGGAATTGAGCATGACGACCTTGTAGCGCAGGTCGGGACGCTCGGACGCGGCCGTGAGCCGGTTAGCGATCGTGTTGAGATAGGAGCTCAGGTCCGGCTTCTCGTAGACGCCGCCATAGGCGGCCGCGATCCGCGCCTGCTCCTGGCTGACCGCGGTCGGCGGCGGCGGCGCGACCTTAGGCGCCTCGGCGGGCACCAGCGGCTCGCGCGCGGTCTCCTCCGGCTTGACGGCCGCGCAGCCGGCAGCAAGCGCCGCTGCGAGCGCCACGCCGAGAAAGCCGCGGATCATCCGACACGCACGGACGCTCATCGATCGAGCGCCTCATCAAGGCGCTCGATCTGCTCCGAGCTGGTCACTTCGATGATCGGACCCTGCCGCGCCTCGACCACGCCGCGCGCCCTGAGACGCGCCCCTGGCCGCAAATCGAGCGCCTGGATCCCGCCGAGCCTGCGCAGCGTCGCCTCCGACACGGTGAGCGACAGCGCGTCGCGCCACCGTCTCCCGAAATTCACATAGAGCCGCCCGGCGGCGGTTCTGACGCTCGCGACCCGACCTTCGGCGACGACGAACCGTCCTTCGGCCGAAGCCATGGCCTTGCCGTCGGCCGCGTCTCGGACCTCGTAATATGCTTCCGCCCACAAACCAAGGCGGGCGGCGCGCGCACGATCCTCCGCGGCTCGCAGCGTGGCTGCGCAGTCACTGTTGTCGGCGGCCCAGCGCAGGAACCCGCGCGCCAGCAGATCGGTCGCAACGCCTGCCTGGTCGGCCGCGCCGCGCTCCGCCAGGAAGCCGCGCAGGCGGCCGTAGCGGTCCGGAGACCGCCCCGAGAGCCGCAGCTCGACCGTGCGTCCGGAGAGAGCCGCGTCGAGCGCGGCGCGTGCGCCCGCATCCAGCGGCCAGGCCCGAGGATCCGCGCCGAGCGGCGTCTTGGGCGCAGCGACGGCGGCGAGCCGCACCTCACGCCCGTCGTCAAGCAGAACCGTGTCGCCGTCGATCGCCCGCCGCACCTGCACCGGCTCGGCGCGCGCCGCGAGCGAGCACGGCTCCAGTCCGAGCGCCGGCGCGGAGGTTACGCAGATCGCCATGGCGAGCGGCAGGCCTGAGGGGCGGATCACGGTCGTAAATTCATGACATCAGCGCCGGAGCGGGTTTCGCACGACCTTGCCCGGTTATGGTCGACGAGGCGTTAAGCGCCCCATCAGAGCACGATGATGCCAGCGTGCTTGGCCTTGTCGTCAGGCTCGACATGGATCGTGACCACCATGTCGGAATCCTCATCATGCAGCGCGCGCTCGATCCGGTCGCAGATCTCGTGCGCCTCAGTCACCCGCATGTCCCCGGCGACGACGAGGTGAAAATCCACGAATGTCAGCCTGCCGGCGTGGCGGGTCCTGAGATCGTGGGCCTCGATGGCGCCCTCTGCATTGGTGGCGATGACGCCCCGGATGCGATCCTGAGCCGCGGGCGACGCCGCTTCGTCCATCAGGCCGCCGACCGACGTGCGCACGAGCTTCGCTCCCGACCAGAGCACGTTGAGCGCCACAGCGCAGGCGATGATCGGATCAAGCCAGAGCTGGCCCGTCAGAAGCGCCGCCGCGATGCCAATCAGCACGCCGACCGAGGAGACCACGTCGGCCAGAAGGTGCTGCCCGTCGGCGGCGAGCGCAGGCGAGCGCAGAGTTCTTCCGCGCCGAATCAGAACGGCGCACCAGATCCCGTTGATCACGCTCGCCAGCAGGTTCGCCCCAAGGCCCGCCGCGGAGAACTCGATCGCCCGCGGCGTGCGCCAGACGCTCCAGGCCTCGTGCAGGATAGCCCCGGCGGCGATCACGATCAGGGCGCCCTCCGCGACGGCCGAGACGTACTCGGCCTTGTGGTGCCCGTACGGATGGTTGCGATCAGGCGGGGCGGCGGCAAGCCGGACGGCCACAAGCAGGGCGACCGCTGCCGCGACGTTCACCACGCTCTCTGCGGCGTCGGAATAAAGCGCCGCCGACCCGGTCAGCAGATAGGCGACCGTCTTGAGCCCCAGCACCAGGAGACCGATCGCCAGAGTGGCGGTCGCGAGCCGCGCCGCTTCATCCATCTCGCGCCCCCGTTCGCGCCCCTCGGACGAGAGCGACTAGCGGCGGGCCGGGCGGCCGGCAACCGTTATCTTCGCCGCTGCGAAGCAGTTGCAGAAGGCGCTCGACGGCGCCGCCTCAGGCGGCGAATTTCAGCAGCAGATCCGCGACCCGCTTTCCGCTGCAGCCGAGATATTGAGGAGGAAGATAGTCGTCGAGGAAGGTCTTGACCTTGTCGTCGAGGCCGCGCCGCTCGTTCACCGCCTCGACGATGTCCTTGACCGAATCCGCGTGGATTCCGATGCGCTCACGGAAGATATGCGCTTCCGCCGCCTGTCTGAGGTGCTTCTTGATGCGTTCGCCGATGATCCAATACGGAAAGATCACCGGCTTCCCGAGCGCCCAGGCCTCATAGACCATCGTGCCGAAATCCGAGATCACGTAGTCGCACTCGATCAGCTGGTTGCGAGTCGGCTTCTTGTCCGGCCGGTTGCGTGGGTGCAGCGAGATCTCGACGTCGAAGTGCTTCCTCAGCTCGTCGAGGTGCTCGGAGAGTTCGGGATAGGAGGAGATCGACTCCTCGCCGGGCCCCCGGCGGGCGAAGTCATGGGTCGGCGCCCAGAGGATGAGCGGCCGCTTGCGCTCCTTGCGCTGGTTGTCGCTGGCCTTTTGCAGCTCGAGCAAGTGATCGAGCCGGGGCCAGCCGACGGTCAGGATCTGCTCCTCGGTCAAGTTCAGGCTGTTGGCGGCGAGCAGGCGTCGCTTCAGCCATTCGCCCGGCACGAACGCGTATTTGAGCGTGTTGGCGATCCGGTTGCCTTCGGCGTCCTTGCGAAGGAAATAGTTCTTGTCGGCGACCCCGTGCGACATGAGCACGTCGGTCGGCTGATGCACGAAGAGCGAGAAGTTCAGCGCCCGGGGGGCTTTCACCGAGACGGTGTCCGTGAAGCTGCCCGCCGGCAGGTGGCTCTTGATCACGCCCAGGATGTTCTCCTGCACGCCGACGTAGTTCTTGCTGGAGCTCTGGACGAAATTGATCCCTCCAGAGACCGCATCGATGACGTCCGCTTGCGCCTGCTGATCCCGCATCGTCCCCGTCGCCTCTTCGGACACCAAGCCTGTACCGGTTCCCGCCGCCAAACTAGCGTGATCGAGGCGCATGACGCGACGCGCCCCCGACGCCTATCACGCGATGCGCCTCGGTCCCGCCGCGTTTCAGTTCTTCGGATCCGAGGCCCGCAATCCCGCCGACGGCGGCGCCGCGTCCCGCAGAAACATGATCGCGCCATCGGTGTTCGGAGAATCCGACATCTCCAGCTTGAGGACCGACGAAGCGAACAGCCCTTCATATTCATGCTGCGTCAGCAGGTCTTTCGACGCGAGATGAATGCACAGCTCGTCGAACAGAACCTTCAGCGCGAGCACCGCGTCGCCTGACTCGTGACTCATGGCAAGCTCCATCGAACGATCGAAGGCGGGCGGTCGTTCTGATCCACGATTGGACGCGCGGCCCGGATCGTCAAGGCGCGAGCTCGCGCAACAGTTCCGCGACCCGCCTTCCGGCGACGCCGCGCGCGGTCGGATCGACATAGTCCGCCAGGAAGGCCTTCACGTCCTCGCCGATCGTGGGTCCGGAGCGCAGCATGGCGACCAGTTCCTTGAAGCTGTCGGCGTGCAGCCCGATCCGCTCGCGGAAGATCTTCGCCTCAGCGCTTCGCGGCAGGTACTCGCAGATCGGCGCTCCGATCAACCAATGGGGAAAGATGACCGGCTTGCCGAGCAGCCAGGCCTCGTAGACCAGCGTGCCGAAGTCGGAGATCACCACGTCCGCCTCGATCAGCAGCTCCGCGGTCGGCCGTTTGTTGTCGCGGTTGCGCGGGTGGAGCGAGGTCGACAGGGCGAACTCCTTCTCGAGCTTCGGGACGTGCTTGAGAAGAGCAGGGTAGGATGACGTCGATATCTCGTCGGCGCCGCGCCGGGCGAAGTCGTGGGTCGGCGCCCACAGCACCTTCAGCGGACCGTCCCCGCGCTCGGGCGGGCGGGCGGCCTGCATCTCCAGAAGCGCGTCGAGCCGCGGCCAGCCGACCACATGCACCTGGTCGGCCCCGATCTTCACGGACTTGCTGGAAAGCAGCCGGTTGCGCAGCCAGTTCCCGGGCACGAAGACATGCTTGAGGGAGTTGACGATCCGCTCGCCGTTGCTCGTGCGGGTGTAGAGATAGTTCTTGTCCGCGACGCCGTGCGACATCACCACGTCGGCGCCGGACCGGATGAACAGCGAGAAGTTCAGCGCTCCGGGGACGATGGCGGCTTCGCTGACGCTGTACTCATCCTCGTCGAGGTGCTTTTGGATCGTCCCAAGGATCTGCTGCTGCACGAGTAGGTAGTTGGAACTTGCCGATAGAACGAAATTGATCGACTTCCGCAAGCCATGCCCCCCACCAGTCGCGCAGACGGTCCGGTCTGCGCGCCAACGCCACTTTTGAACAGCGCCAAACGCGCGCCGTTCAGTCTACGTAAAATTGCGGATTCGGGGAAAGGTCAACCGCAGCCTTCGGAATGATCGCGACGGGACTCGGCGCGGCGCGCCCCAGCGGCGCGGCCCCGCCCCGAAAAATCTGTCCCTATGCGTTCGTCTCGCTCACCTCGCCGGACGGCTCCGCGAGCCGGAATTCAGCGATCTCTTCCGACGTCAGATGATAGCGCGGGTCGTTCTTGCGCGAATTGGTGTGGTGCGAGAAGCCGGGATCCGGAATGCGCCAGCCCGGGCCATAAAGCATCTCCAGGATCGTCTCGCTGTCGGTCGGTACGTCTACCGTGAACGCTCCAAGCTGGGCCGGTCGGAACAGCATCTCGGACGGGACGCGATACTGCTCGCCATGATGGCCATAGGCGACGTGGAGTCGCCGCTCCTCGTCCACCCAGCCGAAGTGGAGCCCGAAGCTCTGCCTGTAGCTCTCCCCCGGGCTGCGTACTTTGGTGCCGAACGGGCGCACGCTCACCCCATAGCCATTCGCGGCGAGCAGGCGGCAGATGTCCTTGAACTCCGCCTTGACGTCCTCCGGTCCGGAGTGCCGCGAGACGTAGACGACGTCGATGTCGTCGTCATGCGCGATGAAGTTCGCCGAACGGATGCAGCCCAACAGGGTCCCGTAGAAGATGAAGACCTTATAGCCGTACTGGTCCTCGATCAGCCGCGCCGCGCTGTCGAACAACTGCATCATCGCGCCAGTGTAGCCGCTGTGGTTGTCGAGCGAACGCTGGAGCCGGCCGTATTTGTTGAACACGAAGCCGCCGTCGAGCTTGCGCAGAAGACGTTTGCGACGGGATTTGCGGCCGACCTGAACGCGCAGCGCCGGCCCTGTCCCGTCTATCAGCAGAGGCGCTTCTCCGGTGGTGGTCAGGGTGACGACGTCGCCGTCCCCGAGATACCTCCAGAGCCTCCTTACCGCCACGGCGAAACCGGTCGGCGGCGACCCGCCCTTGCGCTTCTGGCAGGCCGTCGTCGTAGCGATGACACGACCATTCAGCCTGACATCAACGGGCTGATTCTCCCGTCCAGGTTTGAGGTAGCCCTTGATCTTCTTGACGCCCAGCGAGGTGACCACGCCCGCAAAGGCGTCCGCGTCGGGAACGGCCTCGTCCCTGCTCAGCGCGGCCCAGCACTTGATAGCGCTCGCATAATCCTTGGCCGAGAGGGCTTCTCGAGCCCGCTGGACAAGAGCGCCCGAGCCATCGGCGAGTTCCGCCCCGGTTACTCCAACGCCTTCGGCGCCAAGGACCATCTGTTGATCTCCCATAACGCGCCGTAGGAGACGGCTCGCGTCAAACAGTACGGAGCAGCGGAGGCTACCTCAAGCAGGCGCTTCGGTTTCCGCCTTCGGCTTAGGCGCGCGCAGCAGCTCGACCTGTCGCCGGCTGAGCTTGACCCTGCGCATCTCGCTTCGCGCCGCCGGCGGGATGATCCACTGGAACAGCGGATCCGGCTTGCGCCAATTCGGTCCGTAAGAGGCGGCGAGCACCGTCTCAGCCTCGACGGGCGCCAGGACCGTCTTCCCCGCCATCGACCGCGTCGCGAAGCCTTTCCGGATGGAGTCCGCGCAATCGGCCGCAACGGCGAAGCTCAGAAAATACTTCTCGTCTCTCAGCCAGCTCGGGAACACGTCGATCTCGATGCCCTGTGGGCTCTTCCAATGGAACAGGTTGCGCCTGCGGCCGACGCGGATGCACTCTCCCGATTCCCGCAGCCGCCGGATCATCGCGGCCATCTCGGCTCGCACTTTCTTGGGATCCGTGTGCTTCGACAGATAGGCGGTGTCGAAGTCGTCGTCCCCGGGTATGAAGCCATTCTCGCGAACGAGGCCGAGCAGCGTCCCGTACACAATGTATAAATCGTATCCAAACAGGGACCTAAATTTCTCTCCAGCCACTGCGTACCAGTCCAGCACAGCCTCTTGCCAATCAGCGCTCTCTGAAATTGAAACCTTTACCGCACCTTTCTTGGTGACGATGTACCCGTTATCCAGCTTCTCGAAGAGGCTTTCCACTGGCTTGCGATGTGCCGGCGATGCAAGCTTCAGCCTATTCAGCCTGATCGGGAGCTCTTCACCGGCTACACGGAAGCTGATAGCCGACCGCTCGTGGACGTATCGCCACAAGGTGCCGTGGATGCGGAATCGGAAGCCAATCTCGCCCCCGGGATGATTGGCCGCCGGTCGGCGAACGCGGTCGGCCCGGATCGTGCGGAGCTTTCGGCCACCGAGCCAGACCTCTACGGTCGCCGGCGTGGTCTTGCCGCGTTCTCTGGCCCAGCCGACGATCTTCTCGCGCTGAAGAAGTTCGACTTCTCCTATGCTCTGCTTTTGGCTTCGCCGCCGGCCGAGTTCGCCCAACGCTCGAATCCAGGCCGCCGGACCGCGCCTCACATGCCCGAGCGAACGTCCCAAAGCTTCCTGCGTTGAACTGTTCACGACAGGGGAGACTGACCATCGACAGCCGACTCAGGGCTCTGCGAGCGGGGAGATTCATCGCTTAACGCAGGAGACGATGGATCTCCGCGCAGCCAGTTCATCTGCTCGTCGGTCAGCTTGACCTTGCGCATCTCTAGTCTGGTGGAGCGCGGCACGACCCATTGAAACAGTGGATCGGGGACCCGCCACTTCGGCCCATAAGAGCCCTCGAGGACTGCCTCAGCTTCGATCGGCGCCAGAACCGGCTTGCCCATCATCTCGCGCTCCACGAAGCCCTTGCGAACAGCGTCCCCGCACTTCGCGCCGATAGCGAAGGTGAGGAAGTACTTCTCCCCCCGAGTCCAGCTTGGAAAAACGTCAATTTCCAGGCCGGCCGGGCTCTTCCAGTGGAACAGATTTCGCCTCCGGCCGATCCTGATCCTTTCGCCGGCGTCTCGCAGGGTCTTGATGACATGGGCCATCTCGTCCCGGATGAGTTCCGGCTCGCTGTGCCGGGACAGATATCCGGTGTCGAAGTCGTCGTCCCCGGGTATGAAGCCGTCGTTCCTGACCAACCCCAGCAAAGTGCCGGACACGACGTACAGGTCGTAGCCGAACAACTCCCTGAACTTGACCCTGGCCTGCGCGTACCAATCAAGAACGGCGTGCTGCCAATCCGTGTTGAGGTGAATTGACATTTTCACCGCCCCCTTTTTGGTGACGATGTAGCCATTTGCGAGCTTCTCGAAGAGCTCCTCGACTGGCTTGCGATTGCGCTTGGCGCGCAGCTTCAGATTGTTGACGCGAACGGGCAGTTCCTCTCCGGCCACGCGAAAGCTCAAAGCGTCGCGGCTGTGGATGTACCGCCATAGCGTGCCGTGGATTCGGAAGCGAAAGCCGATCTTGCCCCCTTGACGGGCCTCCGTGTCGTGTCGAGGCCGATCGGCGCGAAGCGTACGAAGAAGCCGCCCGTTGAGGCAGACCTCGACCTTCGCCGGCCCCTTTCCTTCGGGATCCCGCGCCCATCCCAAAATTTTGTCGCGCTGCAGCAACGCGATCTCGCCCAATGCCGGCATCGGGGCCCTTTTTTTCCGAAGACGATAGTGAGGCAGATGCGCCTCAGCAGTCAAAGATCAGGCGCGCGACATGCGGGTCTTCATCCCCCCAGACGGCGTAACCGTGACCGCGCTCGCCGTGGACGAGGCGGAACTTCCCACTCTTCGTGACACGCTCGATGAAATGGTCCGGGTTCACGAACCTGCGATAGTGGTCGCCGAACGTCTTCTCGAGGTTCGCGTCGAGATGGGTCCGGAACTCGAACAGCATGCGTGAGCCGGCCGGCAGCTTCTCGAACAGCGTGCGCAGCGAGGCCTCGCCGTCGTCCGTGATGGAATGAATGAAAAAGCGGCAGTAGAGCGCGATCGGGCCGCCCGCCTTGGCGATGAAGTCGCGGGTCACCTGATCCAGCGCCTGCGCATCGCGCACGTCGGCGACCGCAAAACCAAGGGTCTCCGTCCCCCGCTCCGAGCGGTTCTTCGCCACGACCGCCTCGGAATAGTCGAGGCCGAGCGCCGGGCGTGCTCCCGCCACATGAGCTGTGTCGCGACCTGAGCCGCAGCCGACCTCGATGACCGCCTTGAAGCGGTCGTCGATCCATTTGGCGGCGACCTCCTCGGCGAAAGGCGACGGCGGCGCGACGCTCTTCAGCTTGCCGTAGGTCGCGTCCCAGTAGATTTCAGCAAGCTCCGCCTTGGAGAGCGTGACCTTGCGCATCTCCCTGGCGACCGGAGGGCTGACGACCCATTGGAACAGCGGATCCGGCTCACGCCACTGGCCATAGGTGGCCGTCAGAACGTCTTCCGCCCGGACCGGCATGAGAACGTCCCGGTCCCGGAACTGGCGGCTCTCGAAGCCGGCCCGAACCGCCTCCGCAGCCGGGCTGCCCACCGCGAACGAGAGATAGTAGTTCTCGCCGCGCAACCAGCTCGGAAAGATGTCCAGCTCGACTTTGTTCCGACCGCGCCAATGGAACAGGTTGCGGCGCTGGCCGACCCTGATTCGCTCGCCGGACGCGATCAGGGTCTTGATGATGTGCACCATCTCCTTTTTGACGTCGTCCGCCTTCTCATGTTTGGAGAGATAGGCAGTGTCGAAGTCATCGTCTCCCGCGATGAAATTCTTTTCCCGCACGGCGCCAAGCAAGGTGCCGTAGGCGATATACAAGTCATAGCCAAAGAGAGACCTGAACTTCTCTCGCGCCTCTGCGTAGAAGTCGAAAGCCTTCTTCTGCCACGCGTCATCAAGATGGATGGAGAGCTTCAGCTTGCCCTTCTTGGAGACGATGTAGCCCTTGCCGAGCAGTTCCGAGAGGCGCGAAAGCGGCTTTCGGCTAGCCTCCGGCAGCGCCTTGAGCCGATTGCGCGTGATCGGCAGCCGCTTCCCATTCACCCTGAAGCTGAGGCTCTCGGGGGTCGCGATGTAAGGCAGAAGGTTCTTGTCGATGCGGAACTGGAAACCGACCTTGCCGCTCGGCACCAGTTCCTCGAAGCCCTGGCGCACGATGTCCGTCCGAAGCTTCCTGATGCGGACATCGTCGATGTAGCATTCGACTGTGGCGGGACCGTCCGTATCGGTGTCGATCGCCCAGCCGGTGATCTTGGGCCGACGCAACGACTCCACGGCGCCAAGAATGGCCATGCTCCGATTTCCTCATCAGACTTTCAGGGGTGAGCGTTCATTGCGTCGGCCGGACAAGCGCCCGCTTAGCCGCTCTTCGCGGCTGCGCCAAGAGGCTCCGGCGAGCAAGCGATGCGCCCGAAGCCCATGCGGCGCCTGGCGCTGTGCGGCGAGCAGGAAGTTCCGTCGCCGCCTGGGCGCAGAAGAGCGTCGTGTTGGGCCGAGAAAGCCGGCGGAGCACTGGGAGCGCCTTGCGACGGACGACGCGAGCCAGACCCGACGCCCGGCTCAGTTGCGATCCGCCCGCGCCTCTGCGGCCTTGAGGGCCACCGTGCTGGTTCCGCGCTCCATGATGGTCTCGCGCAGGAAGGTCGTGCTGATGCCCTCGGTGCGCGGCAGGTAGACGACCTTGCAGTGCGCCTTCATGGCGTCGAACTTGCCGACCCAGTCGCCGCCCATGCCGAGGACGTCGATGTTCAACCGCCTGATGTCCTGCGGCTTCTGATCCCAGCTGTTCTCGGGAAGCACGCCGGTCACGCATCGCAGCGCGGAGACCAGCCTAATCCGGTCCTCGAAGCTCACGACGCAGCGCTTGCCCTTCTGGTGGTTGAACTCGTCCGTCGAGACCGCGACGTAGAGCTCGTCGCCGAGAGCCTTCAGCCGCTCAAGCAGGTTCAGGTGCCCGATGTGCAGCAGATCAAACGTTCCGTAGGTGAGAACTTTAACCACGGCCTCTCTCCGACAGGTGGCGACCCTCGCTGGCGAAATGCGCATTGCGGCATGCGAACACATCCTCCGGCTCGGAGGAGGCAAAAGGTTCCGGAGAACCGCAGCGCGCCGGCCGACGCCGTGCGCACAAGCACTGTCCTCATGACCATAATGTGACATCTGCGTCATGCACAAGGTGTGCGCCGCACCAAACGGTCCAAATAGAAGTTGATCTCTTGAAAACCGAGGGGGTTCGGGATTCCGCAGCGCACTCGCCTGAGCGACGCCCATGGCGGCGGCGCGCTCGGAACTTTGCCGCCGCGCCGCTGCATGATACGGATTCGCCGCCTTGCTTGGGGCCCGTGCGCGGCGCTCCGTCCCGGTAGCTCAGCAGGATAGAGCAACGGTTTCCTAAACCGTAGGTCAGGGGTTCGAATCCCTTCCGGGACGCCAGGGTCTTTCCGGTTCGCTCAGGTGGCCAGAGTCGCCCCGCCGGCGATCTGAGGCGCCGGGGGAGCAGGCGGCTCCACAGCTCCGGGCGCTCGCTCCGGCGGCGCCTCAGATCCCGACAGCCTGCCCGTCGCTGCGCGGGTCGTGCGCGCCTCGCACAAGTCCGTCGTCGCCGACGACGATCGCGCCAGCCTGTCCGGCGAGCGGGCTGTTCGCGGCGATCACGCTCGTCTCGTGGCCCATGCGTTCGAGCGCCGCGACGGTCGCGGCGCCGGCGCTCGCCTCGAGCTTCAGCGTGTCCCGGCTGTCGGAGAATGTCCGGCCGAGCAGGAAGCGCGGCCGGGCCAAGGCCTCGGCGGGGTCGAGGCCGTAGTCGATCAGGCGGGTCAGGACCGCCGCGAGCGTCTGCGGCTGGCCGTCCGCGCCCTGCGTGCCGTACAGGATCCGGGGGCGGCCGTCCTTGAGCGCCATCCCGGGGTTGAGCGTGTAGAATGGCCGCTTGCCCGGCGCGATCACGTTGGGGCTGCGCGGATCGATGCTGAAGGCCGCGCCGCGGTTCTGCCAAAGCACCCCCGTGTCGCCGACGACCACGCCGCTTCCCCAGTCGAAATAGGTGCTCTGCAACACGCTGACGCTGCGGCCCTCGGCGTCGGTGGCGCCGAAGAACACGGTGTCCCCCGTCTTGAATGTCGCCGGCCAGTGCATCGCGCGCTTCCGGTCGATCACCGCAGCCTTCCGGTCGAGCAGATCGGCGTCGAGCCAGAGGCCGGGCGGCAGGTCGGCGAAGCGGGGATCGGCGATCCGGCCGCGGTCGAGGAAGGCCTGCTTCACCGCCTCGACGCACAGATGATAGTAGTCCGGGCTTCCCTCCTCGACCGCGGCGAGGTCGAACCGGCTCAGGATCCCCATGATGGCGAGCGTCGTGATCCCCTGGGTCGGCGGCGGCGGCGCGAGCAGAGTGAGCCCGCGGTAGTCCAGCGCGACCGGCTCCTCGAGCAGCGCGCGGGTCGCGCGCAGGTCCTGTGCGGTCAGCGGCGAACCTGCCTCGCCGAGCCCTTTCGCCAGACGGGCGGCGAGCTCGCCCTCGTAGAAATCGCGCGCGCCGTTCCGGGCGATCAGCCGAAGGCTTTCCGCCAGCTCTTTCTGCACGAAAATCTGACCCGCTCGCGGCGCCGCGCTGTCGGGCAGGAAGGCGTCCGCGAAGCCGGGCCAATCCGGCAGCTCGGTCCTGCGGAAGTCCGTCCAGAACGCCTGCGAGGCCGACAGCGGGAAGCCGTCTTCGGCGAAACCGATCGCCGGCTCGATCAGCTCAGCGAGGCTTCTGCGCCCGCCCCAGTTGGCCTGCGAGAACTCGAGCGCGACCCGCCAGGCGTCGACCGCCCCAGCGGAGGAGGCAGTGGACGCCGCTCCGCGCAGCGGGATCGAGCGGTCATAGGCTGGGAGCCGACCAGGCGCCTGGCCGATGCCCATGACGGTGGCGCGGCGACCGTCCCGGTCCGCGATCATCCAGATCGCGTCGCCGCCGATCCCGCAGAAATGCGGGTAGGTGACGGCGATCGCGGCCCCGATCGCGACAGCCGCCTCGATCGCGTCGCCGCCCTCGCGCAGGACTTTGGCGCCGGCCTCGCTCGCCAGCGTGTGCGGGCTCGTGACCATGCCGGCGCGGGAGGCTGCGAGCTGCGGCCGGACGATCGCCTCCGCCGACGCCGGCACTTCGCGGAGAGGCGCTGCTCCGGCGCGATAAGTCGCGCCCGCGGGAGCGCGGAGGATCGGATTGGACGGCATAGGCGCGGCCTTCACTTCGTGTTGGGCGTGGAGGCGCGGCTTCGGAAAGCCGCGCGGCTCCTCAGCTGCGCGCCGGAGCGGTCGCCGCCGCCGACTGCGGCGCAGGATGATGATGCGCGCCGAACTTGGCGGTCAGGATCGCGTAGATCGGCCCGAGCGCATTCATCGCCGCGACCGCGGCGAGCGCGACGAACGGGTCCTTGGGCGCCGGGCCGAAGCCGCCGAAATAGGTCGCGAAGAACGACGCGAAGCCGAAGAACATGCCGGGGATGAAGCTCAGCGGCTCGAACCGTCCGAGCGCCATCATCCCGCCGTTGAGGCAGAACAGGATCACGCAATGCGCGACAGTCAGGGACGCGCCGGTGAGGTTCTGCGAGGCGAGCCCGAACAGCAGCACGATCAGGCAGGCTGTGACGTTGCCGATCGCCATGGTCGGCCAGATCTTGCGCAGCACTTCGGGCTTGGGCCCGCCCGCGGCGAAGGTGCCCGCCCACGCCACGAAGATCGCCCAGACCGGAAGGTGCCAGGGGTAGAACAGCGTCGTCACTGCAAGCGTGGAGGAGACGATCTCGACAGGCAGTTTCCTCATGGCCGGATCCTCGTTCAGCGGGCCGCGGCTTGCGGCGTCCTCAGGGAATGGTCCTTGCCGCAGTCGCGGCAGATGCGGCTCTCCACCGTCGTGACGACCGTCACGCGGCCGCGCTTCAGCACCCACGACCGGACCGGAAGGTCGAGCAGCGCGTCTGCGACCGTCAGCGTGTCGAGGATCACGATGTCGGCCTGCTTGCCGACGGCGAGCCCGTAATCGTCCGAGACGCCGACGACCCGCGCGGCGTTCACGGTGCCCATCTTCAGAATCTCGGCCTGGTGTTCGGGCGTGCCGAACTGGACCAGATGGGCCAGCAGATTGCCGATCTGCAGCGGATCCGCCTTCCCGAACGGCGTGAAGGCGTTGCGGATGTTGTTCGACGAATAGGCGACGTTGACGCCCGCTTCGTGCAGCGCGCGCACCGGGGTCAGCCCGCGGCGCGGCTTGGCCTCGTCCTTGCGGCCGCCGAGATAGACGTCGGTCGCCGGCAGCGTGACGATGTGGATGCCGGCCTGTCGCAGGAGATCGATGACCGGCCTGGCCTCCTCCGGCGCGAGCGCGCCGAGGCTCGTGACATGACCGAGCGCGACGCGCCCCTGATAGCCGGTCTCGATCGTCTTCTCGGCGATGTAGCGGGCCGAGGCGAACCGCTCGTCGCGGACGTCGTCGGCGAAATCGACATGCATGTCGATCGGCAGGCCGCGACGGGCTGCGAGGTCGAACACCTTGTCGATATGGCTCTTGGTGTCGTCCCAGCTGAGCTCGTTGTAGGGGCAGCCGCCGACGACGTCCGCGCCCATGTCGAGCGCCGCCTCCATCAGCTCGTCGACCCCCTCGGTCTTGAGGATGCCCTCCTGCGGGAACGCGACGATCTGCAGGTCGACGAGGTCGCGATACTCGTCGCGCAGTTGGACCGCGGTCTCGACCCCGATCAGGCCCTGGATCGGATCGACGTCCGGGTGGGCGCGGACGACGGTGGTCCCGTTGCGCACCGCCATGTCGAGCACGCGGCGAGAGCGCTCCAGCACGTCCTCCCGCTCCTGCTTCGCCTTGAGGATGCCGGTGACGCGGATCGCCTCCTCAAGGGTGCCGGTGCGCGCCGGCAGCCGGCGGTGCAGGAAGGCCTTCTCGAGATGCAGGTGCGGCTCGACGAAGCCGGGCAGCGCGGCCCGCCCCCCGGCGTCGATCTCCTCGGCGCCGTGACCTTCGATGGTCTCGGCGATCTCCACGATGCGGCCGTTCTCGACGCCGATGTCCACCAGCGGCTGTTCGTCGTCGATCCGGACGCGGCGCAGGACGATGTCCATCGGCGTCTCCTCCTGTGGCCGCCCTTCGCGGGACGGTCCTGCTTGTTATGGAGGACAGTGACGCCTCGCCGAGGGCGCGCCAATCGGCGGCGTCCGGCCGGCCTCTAGGACTTTTCCGAGCTGCGGCGCAGCGGACCGTCAGGCGAGCCGTTTCGCGAGCGCGTAGCGCACGAGGTCGGTGGTGGTCTCGACGCCCATCTTGAGCAGCACGTTCGACTTGTGCGTGGAGGCCGTCTTGACGCTGAGCCCAAGGGAGCGCGCGATCGCCGAGACCGTCTTGCCGGCGACCAGCAGGTCGAAGATCTGGCGCTCGCGGGCGGTCAGTCGCTCATGGGGACGCGGGTCCTCCGGCTGGAGCATCTGGCGGATCATCGCCTGCGAGGCGGCCGGGCTCACTGCAAGCTCGCCGGCGGCGGCTTTCCGGATGGCGTCGAACAGCTGGTCCGATGCGCTCGCCTTGGTGACGTAGCCGACTGCGCCGGCCTTCAGCGCCTCGATCACATATTGCCGCTCCTCGTGCATCGACAGCACGACCACGCGCTGGCCGCCATCGAGCCCCGCCACCTCGCGGACCAGGCCGACGCCCTCCGCGCCGGGCATCGACAGATCGAGCAGCACCACGTCGCATGGCGTTGCGGCGAGGCGGGTCAGAAGCTCCGCCCCGTTGGTGGCTTCTCCGACGATCGCGAAGTCCGGCTGGTCGCTGAGGATCTGGCGGAGGCCCTCCCGGAAGATGGCGTGGTCGTCGGCGATCCAGATCCGGATCATCGCCTGCTCCGTCTCGGCCGACCGCGCGACAGCGGCAGCCGCAGCGTCACCGTGGTGCCGCGGCCGGGCGCGCCGTGGATCTCGATCGACCCTCCGACCGACCGCGCCCTTTCGCGCATGCCGGCAAGGCCGAGCCTGCCGCTCGCCGTCGACGACGGGTCGATGCCGCGGCCGTCATCGATCACCTCGACCCAAAACGCGCCGTCGCGCCGGCCGCCGCGGACCTGAACGCGGCTCGCCGCGCCATGCCGCACGGCGTTGGTCAGCGCCTCCTGTACGATCCTGAAGGCGGCGGTGCTGGCGTCCGGATCGAAAGCCGGCGCGGCGGCCTCGAAGTCGAGCGAGATCGGCAGCTGCGCCGTTTCGCCCACCGTCTGCGTCAGCCACTCGAGCGCGGCCCGGAGACCGAGTTCGTCCAGGATGAGCGGCCGGAGCTCCGTCGCGATCCGCCTGAGATCGCTGACCGAGCGGTCGACGATGCCGATCAGCTTGTCGAGCCGCGCCGCCACGGCCTCCGCCGGCTCCGGCTCGCGCGTCTTCATCGAGACGAGCTGCATCTTGATCGCCGTCAGCGTCTGGCCGAGCTCGTCGTGCAGTTCTCGGGCGATCCTGGCGCGCTCGCTTTCGCGCGCCCGCTGCTCCGCGCCCGAGAGCCGCCGCAGCTCCGCGCGCGAGGCGATCAGCTCCGCCTCGGAGGCCTTCCGCCGGGTGATGTCGCGCGAGATGCCGACCGTTCCGATGATGCGTCCGGAGTCGTCGCGCATCGGCGATTTGATGGTCTCGTACCAGCGCAGCTCTCCCGAGGAATCCCGCCGGCTTTCCTCGTAGCGGCGGCGCTTGCCGCTCTTCAGCACGCCGCGATCCGTCCTGAGATAGACCTCCGCGACCTCGGGCGGCCACACCTCGTCGGGCCGCTTGCCGATGACGTCGGTTTCAGCGACGCCGAGCGCCTCCAGATAGGTCGCGCTGACGGCGAGGTAGCGCGACTCGCGGTCCTTCAGCCACGCCATGTCCGGGATGTTCTCGAGCAGGGCGCGGCGGAGACGTCGGTCGGCGGCGTCGGTCACGGTCATTTGCCCAATCCGCGAAGCTCCCGACCTTAGCCGGCCGCGCCGGGATCCTCGATCACGCTGACATGCGCGGCGACGATCTTCCAGCCGTCCTGGAAGCGGACCCAGGTCTGGCTCTGGCGGCCGATCTTTCCCGGTGCTGTCTCCCGCCGGAACAAGGTGTTGGCGATGGCGAAGTCGCGCCCGAACGTCGTGATCGCCGTGCGCTCCAGGCTGCGCGCGAGTCCGGCCGGAGAGCGCGCGCGGCGGAACGCGCGAATCTCGTCCATCCCGTAGAGGTTCTCGCCTGCGCCGTAGCGGATGGTTCGCGGGTCGTCGCGGAACAGCGCTTCGAGCGTCGCGACGTCGTTGCCGACGAGGGCCGCCTCATAGGCCGCAAAGGCGGCGCGCACCTCCGCCAGGACGTCCGGCAGATCGACAGTCATGCGGCGCTCCCCCGATCAGCAGCCCCAAACTAACAGGCGGCCGCCGGGCCTGCGAGCGGCGCCGGCCCCTCGCGCAGATCCGTCTTCGCCTGTTGGCGGAGTCGCCGCCGAAGTCCGGCGGCATATCTTGCACTCGCGCGGGCCGAGAGGCGCGCGACTTGCTTTCCTGACGCCGGGGCTTTGCGCCCTCTTCCGCCGCGCCGCGGCTTTGGAGATCCGCCGATGGCGACGACGCTGATGCTGCGCAAGAGCCTCGAAAGCCTTGGGGCGACCGACGACGGGCCGCACGGGCTGAAAAGGTCGCTCAGCGCGCTCAGCATCATCGCGATGGGCGTCGGGGCGATCATCGGTGCGGGCATCTTCGTCCTGACCGGCACCGCCGCGGCGAGCTACGCCGGCCCCGGGATCGTGCTGTCCTTCGTGCTGGCTGGCGTCGCCTGCGCGTTTGTCGGGCTGTGCTACGCCGAACTCGCGGCGCTGATCCCGGTGTCAGGGTCGAGCTACACCTACACCTACGCCACGCTCGGCGAGTTCTGCGCCTGGGTGATCGGCTGGGACCTGGTGCTGGAATACGCGATGGGCGCCGCGACCGTCTCGGTCGGCTGGTCGGGTTACGCCGTGAGCCTGCTGCGCGACGTCGGGATCTACCTTCCCCCGCAGCTGACGAACGCCACCGGCACGGTCGTAAAGCTCGCCGACGGCGGCGAGGCGACAGGGATCTTCAACCTGCCGGCGGCGCTCATCGTGCTGACGCTGACCTTCATGCTGGCGCGCGGCACCCGGGAGTCGGCGCGAGTCAACAACATCATGGTGGGCGTCAAGCTCGTGGTGGTGGTCAGCTTCGTGGCGATCGGCGCCTTCTACGTGGACACCTCGCACTGGCGGCCCTTCGTGCCCGAGAACCGCGGCGCGTTCGGCGAATTCGGCTGGAGCGGCGTGTTGCGGGGCGCGGCGGTGGTGTTCTACGCCTATATCGGGTTCGACGCGGTCTCCACAGCCGCGCAGGAGGCGATCAAGCCGCAGCGCGACATGCCGATCGGGATCCTCGGGTCGCTGGTCGTCTGCACGCTGCTCTATGTAGCGGTCTCCGCCGTGCTGACCGGGATCGTTCCGTTCGCCGAACTGAACGTGCCGGACCCGATCGCGAAAGCCGTCGACATGATCGGGCTCGGCTGGTTCGCGAGCCTCATCAAGATCGGCGCGATCGCGGGCCTCACCACCGTGATGCTCGTGCTGCTCTACGGCCAGACGCGCATCTTCTACACGATGGCCAAGGACGGCCTGCTGCCGCCGGTCTTCTCCCGCATCCATCCGAGGTTCGGCACGCCCTTCATCAGCCAGATCCTGATCGGTTCGCTCGTCGCCCTGACGGCCGGCGTGCTGCCCGTCAGCATTCTGGGAGAGATGGTCAGCATAGGGACGCTGTTCGCGTTCATCCTGGTATGCGCGGCGGTGCTCTATCTGAGGCGCTCGGAGGCCAAGGCGCACCGCCCGTTCCGGACGCCGGGCGCGCCGCTCGTGCCCATCCTCGGCATTCTGTTCTGCCTGACCCTGATGGCCGGGCTGCCGCTCGACACCTGGCTCCGGCTGCTGGTCTGGATGGTGATCGGCTTCGCGATCTATTTCGTCTATGGGCGACGGCACTCGACCGTGCAGCGCGAGGCCGCCTGAGGGGGCCGAACGCAAGAAGGCGGCGGCCCTGGAGCCGCCGCCTTCCGCTGGATCAGAGCCAGATCGCGGGAGCGATCCGGAGCAGGCTCAGGCGGCCTGCTTCATCGCGTCGGCCTTGTTGATCAGCGCCTCGGCCATGCGGATCGAGGCGATGTCGATCAGGCGGCCGTCGAGCGAAACCGCGCCCTTGCCGGCCTTGGCGGCCTCTTCCATCGCCTCGAGGATGCGGCGGGCCTTGGTGACTTCCGCCTCGGACGGCGTGAACACGTCGTTCGCGAGGTCGATCTGCGAAGGATGGATCGCCCACTTGCCCTCATAGCCGGCGGCGGCGCAGCGCCGGGCGGCCGAGATGTAGCCGTCGGGATCGGAGAAGTCGCCGAACGGGCCGTCGATCGGACGCAGGCCGTAGGCGCGGCAGGCGACCAGCATGCGCTGCTGGGCGAACAGCCACGGATCCTGCCAGTGCGTCTCGCGGTTGCCGGCCTCGTCCTTGTCGGTCAGCACCGAGTAGTCCGGGTTCACGCCGCCGATGATGGTCGAGCGGGTCCGGCAGGAGGCGGCGTAGTCGGCGACGCCGAAGGACATCGCCTCGAGACGCTTCGAGGAGGTCGCGATCGCCTCGACATTGGCCATGCCGAGCGCGGTCTCGATCAGCACTTCGAAACCGATCTTCTTCTCGCGCTTGATCGACTGCTCGACCTGCGTGGTCAGCATATCGACGGCGTAAACGTCCGCCGGCACGCCGACCTTGGGAATCAGGATCATGTCGAGGCGCGGGCACTTCTCCACGATGTCGATGACGTCGCGATACATGTAGTGCGTGTCGAGACCATTGATGCGGATCATCATGGTCTTGGAGCCCCAATCGATGTCGTTCAGGGCTTCGATGATGTTCTTGCGGGCCTGCTCCTTGTCGTCGGGCGAGACGGCGTCCTCAAGGTCGAGGAAGATGACGTCGGCGTTCGACTTAGCCGACTTCTCCATGAAGGTCGGGTTCGAGCCCGGCACGGCGAGTTCGGAGCGGTGCAGCCGCGGGGTCGCCTGCTGGATCAGGGTGAAGCTCATTTGGTCCTCCTCAAGTCTTTGACCGTTCCGTCTCGCCTGCGTCCGGACTTTCTGCGGCGGTCCGGTTGATTTGCCTATTCGTCAACAGAACTAGCCCGGGCGGGAAAAGCCCGGCATTTCGTCTACTGCGCGGCTCGGTCGCAGGCGGACGGGCGGCGGCGCTCAGCCCGTCGCGCCGAACCCGACCGCGATGCAGTTGATCGACAGCAGCAGCGCCGATTTGGTCTCGTCGCGCTTGAACTCGTCGGTCTCGGCGCGGAACCGGCGCAGCAGTTCGACCTGCTCACGGCTGACCTGGTTGATGACCGGCAGACGCTCGTTCAGCCGCTCCCGGAAGGCCGGATAGCGGAACGCGATCTCGCCGCCGCCGCTGACGCGCAGCACCATCTCGCAGGTCAGCGCGTATTCGGCTTCGATCATCCGGAAGATCTCGTCCCGGATCGTCTCGTCCGGCACCAGCTTGGAATATTCCCGCGCGATCGACAGGTCGACCATGCGGAGCGTCTTCTCGACCTCGTCGAGGATCAGACGGAACGGCTTGGACCGCTCGAACATGCGGTGCAGCAGCGCCTCGCCGGTCTCGCCGCGCACTTCGATGAAGCTCTTGAGCGCCGAGCCGATGCCGTACCAGCCGGTGATGATGTGCCGGTTCTGCGCCCAGGCGAACACCCAGGGGATCGCGCGGAGATCGGACAGCGTGCGCGCGCCGAAGCGGCGGGCGGGCCGCGAGCCGATGTTGAGCAGCGCGAGTTCGTCGAGCGGGCTCGCATTCTGGAAATACTCGACGAGCCCCGGATGCGAGATCAGCTGCGTGTAGACCGCGCGCGAAGCGCCGGACAGCGCTTCCATGGCGTCGTCGAACTCGTGCCGCGCGGCGTCGATCTCCTTGGCCGAGTTCAGCACATGGTCCATCACCGAGGCGGCGGTGAGCTCCATCTGGAACGCCGCGGTGCCGCGGTTCGAGTATTTGAACGAGACCACCTCGCCCTGATCCGTGACCCGGTACTGCCGGCGGATGGAGCCGGGCGGCTGCGCCGCGATCGCCCGGGCCGTCGGCGCGCCGCCGCGGGAGACCGAGCCGCCGCGGCCGTGGAAGAAGGCGATCGGGACGCCGGCCTGCTCGCCGATTTCGGTCAGCTTGGCCTGCGCCTTGTAAAGCTCCCAGTTGGAGGCGAAGTAGCCGCCGTCCTTGTTGGAGTCCGAGTAGCCGATCATCACCTCGTGGAAGCCGCCCTGCCAGCGCACCGAGCGGCGCACCAGCGGAATCGCCAGCAGCTCCTTCATGATCGCGGGCGCGGCGCGCAGATCCTCGATCGTCTCGAACAGCGGCACGATCGGCAGCTGGCAGATCTCGACGCCCGGGCTGTCGAGATAGATCCGGGCCTCCTTGGCCAGCAGATAGGCGCCGAGGACGTCGTTGACCGAACGCGTCATGGACAGAATGAAGGCGCCGACCGCCTCGCGGTCGAGTTCGGCGCGCATCTCGCCCACGAGCGCGAAGGTCGCGAGCGTCTCCCGCGCCTCCTCGGAAAGTTCAAGCGCGCGGGGCGTCGTGCGCGGCTTCGAAAGCTCGGCGGTCAGCCAGGCCCGCCACTCGCTGGAGTCGACGTCCGGCGCTTCTTCGACGGGCGCGCCCTCGACCGACGCCCATATCTCCTGCAGCGTCTTGGTGGTGCGCGTCGAGTTCTCGCGCAGGTCGAGATGCACGGTCGAGAACCGGAAGATCTCGACCATGCGCCGCACCGGCCGCACCTGGTGGATCGCGAGCGAACGGCAGTCGGCGTCGATCAGCCCCTGCTCGAGGGCCTTGAGGTCGTTGATGAGTTCGTCGGCGTCCTTATAGGACGGCGCCGGCGCGGCGGTCGGTTCTTCCTTGTTGCGCTCGATCGTGGCGTCGAGCTTGCGCAGCACGCAGCTCAGGAACTGCCGGAAGTGCTCGCCGGGGTTGCGCGCCGCGATCGCTTCGCCGGCGCCGCTGGCGTCGAGGCGCTCCTTGAGCTCCTTCCGGAAGGAGATCGGCGTCAGCAGCGCCCGCTCGGTGATCGAAAGCCATTTGGCGAGGTCGTTCAGCCGCGCGCGGTAGCGCCGCATGCTGGCGCGGGCGTTGCGCTTTAGCGTCGTGCGGGTCTCGGCCGAGGTCACGAACGGATTGCCGTCGCGGTCGCCGCCGACCCAGGAGCCGAACTGGAAGAAGGGCGGCATCTCGAACTGCTCGTCCGGATAGTACTCGGCGAGCGAGGATTCCAGCGAGTCCAGCAGCTCCGGCAGCGTCTCGAACAGCGACTCGTCGAAGAAGTGCAGGACCCAGGAGACCTCGCGAACGACGGTCGCCTTCTCGAGCTGGAGTTCGCCGGTCAGCCAGATCAGCTCGATCTGGTCGCGAAGGTCCGCCATCAGCGCGTTGCGCTCGCGCTCCGTCCAGCGCGGCAGCTCGAGCTCGCGCAGCAGCAGATAGACCTTGCGCAGCTTCTCCAGCACCGTGACGCGCTTGCTCTCGGTCGGATGCGCGGTGAGCGTCGGCCGGATGCGGAGGTTCTTGAGCATCTCGTGGATCTCGGCCGGCTTCACGCCGGCCGCCGCCGCATGCGCCAGCACGTTCGAGAACGTGCCCTTGATCTCGGCGCGGCCCTGACTGCGCTCAACGTGACGGCGCCGGCGCATCGCGGTGTTCTCTTCCACGATCGACAGCAGGCGGAACCAGATGCCCTGAAGCTGAAGCGCCCGGCCCATCCGCTCCGGCGTGAGCTTGGAGATGTCCGCCTCGCCTTTCAGCACGGGCTCCAGCTCCGGCTGATGGCGACGGCAGATCTCGAGAAGCGCGTGGAACAGGATTTCGGTCGCCGCGTCCGGCGAGGTGCCGGTGATCGCAGGCGGGGCGAAGGGCGCGTCCGGCGGGAACGCGGCAAGCTGGGAGATGGGTGCCATCACGATGTCCATGTCGTCACGCGCCTGCGCGCTTCCCTGCCGGAGGCGGATGACCGCCGGACGGCGTCGGCCGTCCGGAAGAATGAGCGAAACTCAGGCGGCCTTCCTGGTCTTCGCCAGGACCTCTGCAACGGTCGTGCCGAACGAGCCGGGATCGGGCGCGACCGTCAGTCCATAGGACTTCATGATCTCCGCCTTCTCGGCCGCGCTGTCGCCGGTCGCCGAGATGATCGCGCCCGCATGGCCCATACGGCGGCCCTTCGGGGCCGTCAGGCCGGCGACGAAGCCGATCACGGGCTTCGAGAAGTTCTCCTTGATCCAGGCCGAGGCCTCGGCCTCCTGCGGACCGCCGATCTCGCCGATCATCAGCACCGCCTCGGTCTCCGGGTCCTGTTCGAACAGCGCGAGATGATCGAGGAAGGAGGAGCCGTTGATCGGGTCGCCGCCGATGCCGACCGAGGTCGAGATGCCGATGCCGAGCGCCTTCATCTGGCTCGCGGCCTCGTAGCCGAGCGTGCCGGAGCGGGAGATCACGCCGACCTTGCCCTGCAGGTAGATGTGGCCGGGCATGATGCCGAGCATGGCCTTGCCGGGCGAGATGATGCCGGCGCAGTTCGGCCCCACCACCATCGTCCGCTTCTCCTTCGGATAGCGGAACAGGTAGCGCTTCACCCGCATCATGTCCTGCGCCGGGATCCCGTCGGTGATCGAGCAGACCAGCTTCAGCCCGGCGTCGGCCGCCTCCATGATGGCGTCGGCCGCAAATGGCGGGGCCACGAAGGTGATCGAGGTTGTGGCCCCGGTCTCGCGCACGGCGTCCTTGACGGTGTTGAACACCGGCAGGCCGAGATGCGTCTTGCCGCCCTTGCCCGGCGTCACGCCGCCGACGACGTTGGAGCCGTACTCCAGCATCTCCTTGGCGTGGAACGTGCCTTTATCGCCCGTGATGCCCTGGACGATGATTGGCGTCTTCTCGTCGATCAGGATGCTCATCGTGTCCTCCCTCTCGCTCAGGCCGCGCTCTGGACGCTGTGACAGGCGTCGACGGCCTTCTTCGCCGCCTCCGCAAGCGTGTCGGCGGCGATCAGGTCGAGCCCCGAATCCTCGAGGATCTTCTTGCCGGCCTCGACATTCGTGCCCGCCAGCCTGACGATCAGCGGCACTTCGATCTTCACCTCCTTGGCGGCCTGGATGACGCCTTGCGCGACCCAGTCGCAACGGTTGATGCCGGCGAAGATGTTCACCAGGATCGCCTTCACGTTCTTGTCCGACAGGACCAGCCGGAAGGCGGTCGCGACGCGGTCGGGGCTGGCGCCGCCGCCGACGTCGAGGAAGTTCGCGGGCGCGCCGCCGGCGTGCTTGATCATGTCCATCGTGGCCATGGCGAGGCCGGCGCCGTTCACGATGCAGCCGATCTCGCCTTCCAGCCCGATGTAGTTGAGGTTGTGCTCGGCCGCCTGCGCCTCTCGGGGGTCGCTCTGCGACGGGTCGTGCATGTCCGCGACGCCGTGGCGGCGGAACAGCGCGTTGTCGTCGAACGACATCTTGGCGTCGAGCGCGAGCACCCGGTCGTCCGGCGTCACGACCAGCGGATTGATCTCCAGCATGGTGCCGTCGGTGTCGCGGAACGCCCGGTAGGCGTTCATGATCACCTTCACGGCCGCCGACACCTGCCTGATGTTGAGGCCCAGCCGGAAGGCGATCTCGCGCGCCTCGAACTGCTGCAGGCCGACCGCAGGCTCGACCACGACCTGGATCAGCGAGTCCGGGTCCTTCTGCGCGATCTCCTCGACTTCCATGCCGCCATTCGCCGAGGCGATGACGCGCACCCGCTCGGCCTTCCGGTCGAGCACATAGCCGAGGTAGAGCTCGCGCTCGAACGGGTCGGCGACCTCGACATAGACCCGCTGGACGGGCTTGCCCTCGGGGCCGGTCTGGGTCGTCACCATCCGCTTGCCCAGCATCGACTGGGCGGCGTCGCGAACCTCGTTATAGGTCCGGCAGAGCTTCACCCCGCCGGCCTTTCCGCGGGCGCCGGCGTGGATCTGCGCCTTTACCGCCCAATGAGAGCCGCCGAGCTCGGTCGCGGCGTAGACCGCCTGGTCGGGGCTGAACGCCACGGCGCCCTTGGGGACCGCAACGCCGAAGCTCGCGAGCAACTCTTTGGCCTGATACTCGTGAACGTCCATGGCAGCCTCCTCATCCGTCGTTGTGGCGGCGGGCTTGTTGTGGTTCAGCCCAGCTTGTTCTTGACGACCTCGTAAGTCTTTTCGGTCATGGCGCGCGCGTCGCGGAGCAGCGCCTCGAGCTCGTCCAGCCGACCCTCCGCGAATTCGCGGTCCTTGATGGAGCGCGCGTTGACGCGGACATTGAGCGCCGCGCTGGTGAGGCCGGCATAGGCGGCCTGGACGGCGACGCCGGCGTCGCTGACGACGTTGACGTTGCCCTTCTCGGCCGCGATCTCGGCGAGCCGGATCACCTGATCGCACAGGCGCACGCATTCGAGCGGCACGTCCGTGGCGGCTTTCAGGGCCGCCTGGATCTTCTCGCTGCGCGCCGCCTTCTCCTCGTCCGTCGCGCGCGGCAGCCCATAAGCCGCCATCACGGAGTCGAACGCCACCACGTCATCAGCGATCGCGTCGGTGAGCTTGGCGCGCAGCGCTTCGGACTCGGCCAGGACGCGCTTCAGCTCGCCCTCGACCTCGGCGTATTTCGGCTTGCCGATGGTGAGGTTGCAGACCATCGACACCAGCGCCGCGCCCATCGCGCCGGAGAGGCCGGCGGCGCCGCCGCCGCCAGGGGTCGGCTGCTCGCTCGCCAGCTCGTCGAGAAAGGCGCCGAGCGCCTGCTCCTTCGCCATCACGCCATTTCCTTGGCGAGGGCGTAGATTTCCTCGGCGTCGAAGGACTGGTCCGCCGCCTCGAACAGCTTGCCGATCAGCGTGCGGTGCAGCTTGAGCTTCAGGCCGCCAAGGCCGAGCGCTCCCAGCGCGAGCTTGCCGTGCCGCTCCTTCGCCTTGTCCATCGCGTCGATGCCGCCGATGCCGAGCGGCGGCTGGGCGTTGTAGTCCACCACGATCTCGATCGAGCTCTCGGACTTCCAGACGTCCTCGGCGAGCAGCTCGAGGCCGATCGCGCCGGCGGAAAACACCATGTTCGCGCCGGAGACCGCCTTGGCGCGGTCGTCGGCCGTCTTGGCCTCCACGGCCTCAACCTTGACGCCAAAGCGCTTCTCGATGTTGTCGGCCGCCTTCTGAGCCTTGTCGAGCGCGCGCCCGACGATCGCGACCGTCGCGCCCTCCTTGCCGAGCATGGCGGCGGATCGCATCCCCACCGGACCGGTGCCGGCGAGGATCACCGCCCTTTTGCCTTTCACGTCGCCGCCGAGCGCCTTCACCGCAAGCGCCACCCCGGCCGCAGCCGTCGTGTTCGAGCCGTTGGAGTCGAGCATGGTCGAGACGCGGAACGGGCCGAAGAAGCGCTTCTGCACGGCGTCATAGACCGCCTCGCCGGCCGCCATGTCGCCGCCGCCGACGAAGATTGCAGTCGACTTCTTCTCGGAGCCGCCGCGCGTGTAGATCGTGCCGTCGACATAGGCGCCGACGTTCTCGACCGTCACGCCGCCATAGCCCGCGATGTGGTCCGCGCCGCCGTCATAGCCGACGACCGTATCGAAGACGCTCGGCGCAGGGTCGGTGTCGAATTGGAAAAGCAGCTTCTTGGTCATGTTTTTCCCTGTCGCCCGCGCTCGGGCTGTTTTCTTGACCGCCCTGGAAGGAGGGCGCGGTCCGATGCCGCCTGGTCCTGGGCCGCCCGCATCGGCGGCCGCCCGGAGCGGAAGCGTCGGCGATCGCCGTCCGGTCGGAATTTGACGTCGGAGAGCCCGGCCGTTCGGGCCGAGGCTCTCCTTGCGCTCAGTATTCGGGACGCCGCCCCGCCTTCCGCCTCACTCCACGACGTTGGACGGCTTGCCGGCCACGAAGTTCTCGACATTGTCGATGAGCTGATCGGCGAGGATCTGCATCGCCTCCTTCGAGGCCCATGCGACGTGCGGTGTGACGATCAGGTTCGGCAGGTCCGCCTCGCAAAGGATGTTGCCGTTCTTCGGCGGCTCCTGAGCCACGACGTCGAACCCCGCGCCGCCGATCTCGCCGGACTTCAGCGCCTCGAGCAGCGCCGCCTCGTCCACCAGCCCGCCGCGCGCGGTGTTGATGAGAAGCGCGTGCTTCTTCATCTTCCGGAACTGCTCGGCGCCGAACATGTTCTTCGTGTCGGGAGTGAGCGGCACGTGGATCGTGATGGCGTCGGACTGCGTCAGAACGGTCTCGAAATCCACCAGGCCTTCCTGCGGGAAGACGTCGTAGGGCAGGACCTTCATGCCGAGCGCCTCGGCGCGCTTGCCGATCGACTTGCCGAGCGCGCCATAGCCGATGATGCCGAGCGTCGAACCGGCGATGTCGTAGATCGGGTAGTCGAAGTAGCAGAACTGGCTCGACTTGTTCCAATCGCCGCGCTTCACCGACTGCGCGTAGGGCACGATAGAGCGCCGCAGCGCGAACAGCAGCGCGATGACATGCTCGGGGACGGTGTTGAACGCGTAGCCGCGGATGTTGGAGATCGTGATCCCCTGCGCCTTGGCCTGCGCCTTGTCGATGACGTCCGTGCCGGTCGCCGCGACCGCAATCAGCTTCAGGTTGGGAAGCTGCTTCAGGACGTCGGCGCGCATCGGCACCTTGTTGATGATCGCGATGTCGGCGTCTTTCAGCCGCTCGACGATCTCATCCGGCGTCCAGGTCGACTCGTATTCCTTGTAGTCGTGCGGGAAGTTCGGCGCGCGGACGTTGGCGTCGAGACTTTCGCGGTCGAGAAAGACGATCTTGTGCGTCATGGAGACCCCCATTTCGCGGCTTGGCGGAGGGCGTCGTCCGCTGGCCGCTTGAGAAAGACGGCATATCGCGCGCGGCCCGGACGGGACAGGCCTTTCGGCCCGGCCCGCCGGATCGCGATCCGGATTACGCCGCCTTGGGGGTGGCTTCCTGCTTCTCGATCGGGTTCTGGCGGAGATACTGCTGCGCAGCCGCGACGCCCGAGCCGGCCTCGATCTTCACGCCGTTGTCGAGCATAGACATCTCCGCGCCCGCGATCGCGCCGAGCAGCATGAGCTCGTTGAGATCGCCGATATGGCCGATGCGGAACACCTTGCCGGCGACCTTGGAAAGGCCGGCGCCGAGCGCGAGGTTGTAGCGGTTGTAGGCGTGCGAGATGATCTTCGCCGCGTCGACGCCCTCAGGCGCCAGGATCGCGCTGACCGTGTCGGAGTACCAGCGCGGGCTCTTGGCGCAGAGCTTAAGGCCCCATGCGTCGACCGCCTTGCGGGTCGCCTCGCCAAGCACGTGATGGCGATGGAACACGTTGTCGAGGCCTTCCTCGAACAGGCAGGCGAGCGCCTCCTTCAGCCCGTAGAGCAGCGGGAGGGCCGGCGTGTACGGGAAGTAGCCCGCCGGGTTCTGCTTCATGTGGTCGTCGAAGTCGAAATAGACCTTGTTGAGCTTGGCGTTCTTCCGGACGTTCAGCGCCTTCTGGCTGACGCACACGAAGCCGAGGCCGGCCGGCAGCATCAGGCCCTTCTGCGAGCCGGAGACGGCGCAGTCCACGCCCCACTCGTCGAAGCGGAAATCGATCGAGCCGAGGCCCGAGACGGAGTCGACCAGCAGCAGCGCCGGATGGCCGGCGGCGTCCATCGCCTTGCGGATGGCGCCGATGTTCGAGGTCACGCCGGTCGCGGTCTCGTTATGGACCACCATGACGGCCTTGATCTCGTGCGCCTTGTCGGCGCGCAGAGCCTCCTCGATCTTCTCCTCGTGGGCGCCCGTGCCCCACTCCTCCTCCTGGACCTCGACGTCGAGGCCGAGGCGCTGGGCCATGTCGATCCAGAGGTGGGAGAACTGGCCGAAGCGCGCGGTCAGCACCTTGTCGCCGGGAGCGAGGGTGTTGGTGAGCGCCGCTTCCCAGCCGCCGGTGCCGGACGACGGGAAGATGAAGACCTGACCGTCCTTGGTCTTGAAGACCTTCTTCATGCCCTCGAACAGCGGCAGAGTCAGCTCGGGAAACGCCGGCGAGCGGTGGTCCTCCATCGACACGACCATCGAACGCAGGACGCGGTCGGGCAGATTGGTCGGGCCGGGAACGAACAGGAAGTTACGACCAGGGCGTCTCGCCATTGTTTCCTCCAAAGCGCTTCTTGGCGGCGGAAAATACACGGGGGGTTGCATTTGACTATGCGACAGCCAGTCACGTTCGCATAGCATTACGTCGAACAGGAGAACAGTTCTTCAGCTTCAGAGAAACTACTATCCCTCATTCAGAAGAAGTTTGTTCGCCCTGGTGGATCGGACGATAGGCCGCTTCGATCAGCTCCCGGCGCAAATCTTCGGCGGCGGACGCTGGACTGCATCCTTACCGTGAAAGAGCGACGGATGTGAGATGAACGGGCACTATGCCCCGGCCGCCGCGTGGTTTCGAGGCCGACCTTAGGAGAAGCCGGCCGCCGGCATATTCGCCTGCAGGCGCCGGGGCGCTCCGGAAGCGGCAGCCCGAAGGGGCGCAGGGCCCGCCGATCATCCGGTCACCGCTCCCGCCGACGCCGGCTCGAACGGACGGATCGCGCGCATCAAGGCGCCGTAAGGCGCAAGCAACGCGGCCGCGGCCGCGACCTTCACGAGGAAATCGAAGGCGGCGAGATTGACCCAGAGCGGCGCGGCGAAGGCCCCGCCGAGCAGCGCGGTCGGCGCTGACATGTCCGAGACGCCCGCGAACGCGAGCGTGAAGAACAGGACGGTGTCGACAGCCGAACCCGCCAGGCTCGCGACCAGCGGCGCGCGCCACCAAGTCTGGCGGCGCAGCCGCGCGAATACGCTGACGTCCAGCAGTTGCCCGACCAGGAAGGCCGTCGCGGAGGCGACCGCGATCCGCGGCGTCGCGAGCCAGATCGACAGGGCGACGGCGATCGCGAAGCCGCAATAGACCACGCGCCGCGCGCCGACCGGCCCGAAGCGCCGGTTGGTGAGATCAGTGACCAGGAAGGCGACCGGATAGGCGAACGCGCCCCAGGTCAGCTTGTCGGCCAGGCCGAACGCCGTCACCGGATGCTGAACGAGGATGTTCGAGGCGACGACGACGAGCGTCATCGCCGCGACCGCAGGCGCCAGGTCCCGCATGATCGTTCCGGCCGGGGCGAAAGCCCGGCCGCGCCGCGGCGTCAGGAAGCCGCCTGCTCGACCGGCTGCTCGCCGGCCTTGGCGATCTTGCGCTTCAGCTCGCGCGCGCCCTGGCTGAGCTGGATGTCCGCCGCCTTGGCGAGGAAAGCGTCAAGGCCGCCGCGGTGCTCGACCGAACGCAGCGCGTGGGCCGACACCTTGAGCCGGACAGAGCGGCCGAGCGCTTCCGACAGCAGCGAGACCTGCAGCAGGTTCGGCCGGAAAGTGCGCTTGGTCTTGTGGTTCGAGTGGCTGACCTTGTGGCCCGACAGCACGGCCTTGCCAGTGAGTTCGCAACGCCGCGACATGGGCTATGCTCCTGCAACGATCAAAGGCCCGCGCGAAGGCTTCGGACGCGAGGTCCGGGCTGCGCCGCGAGCCTGGAAAAGGAGGCGCTGCTATAGACGCGGCCGCCCGAGGCGTCAAGGATCGGGAAAGCGAGCGGACGAATCACGCGCGACCGATATGGCTGCTGACCCAATTTGGCGCCGGGCCTCACAAATATCGGAATTCTGCTTAAGTTCGGCAGCGGACAGACGTTCTCCAGGATGGGCGCGTCGCCGATGGGCCTCGCGCGCCGGCGCACTGAGATTCTCTTTCATGAAAACCACCTTCGTGGCCGCAAGGCGGCCCCTATCGAGCGTCGCCCTTGGTCTCGCGCTTTCCGCGCTGACCGCGGCCGGCCCTCTTCTGGCGGAGACCTCGACGGCCGCGGCCGAGACGCGGATCCGCGCGCGCTACGCCATGACGCTGGCGGGGTTCGACATCGGAACCGCCACCATGCAGGCCGGGGTGGACCACTCCTCCTATGACATGAACCTCAGCGTGCGCATGACCGGCCTGGTGAAGTTCTTCACCGGCGGCAGGGGCGCTGCGACCTCCCGAGGCGGGGTCGAAGCCAGCCACGTCACGCCGAGCGCCTACGCGCTGAACACCCGCAGCAACAACAAGGGCCAGATCATCCGCTTCGCGCTGGCCGGCGGCGCGGTGCGCCAGATGTCGGTCGAGCCGCCGCCGAAGACCAAGGACACGATCCCGGTCACGGAAGCCGACAAGCACGGGATCGTGGATCCGCTGAGCGCGCTCGTGATGCCTGTGGCGGGATCGGGCGATCTGCTGGCGCCCGGGTCATGCGACCGCACGCTGCCGGTGTTCGACGGCAGGCAACGTTTCGACGTGGCGCTGCGTTACGACCGCACTGAAACCGCGGTCGCCGACCCGGCCGTCAAGGGGTCGTATGACGGCAAGCTGATCGTCTGCAAGGCGAGCTACAAGGCGATCTCCGGTCACAAGCCCGGCCGCTCACAGGTCGCCTTCATGGAGAACAACAAGGATATGGAGGTTTGGCTTGCGCCGGTCGCCGGCACCCGCGCCTTGCTGCCATGGAAGATCTCCGTGCGGACGCAACTCGGCACGGCCGTGATCACCGCCACCTCCTTCGTGGTGGACACCGGCGAAACCCGGGCGGCTGGCGGCAAGGGAACCAGCCTCTGAAGCGCCAGCTGGAGCGTTCTCGCTGCGCGGCTTTGCGAACAACGCATCTCAAGACCTTGGAACGAATCAGGAATCGGCGGCGGATCGCCGATTCGGCCGTGCTTCGTTCCGGTCGCGTTCCCATCTCTCCGGCGTTCTGCGGCCTCGGCTGCTCCGGACGACCGGTTAAAGGGTTCTGAATGACCGATCCTGCGACGCTCGCTCCCGCGCCGGCGTCAGAAATCCCCGCGCCGGCGCGGGGCCGCGGCGTCACCGCGGTCCTCGGACCGACGAACACGGGCAAGACCCACCTCGCGATCGAGCGCATGGCGGCGCACGGCTCAGGCCTGATCGGCCTGCCGCTGCGGCTGCTTGCGCGCGAGGTCTATGGGCGGCTCGCCGACAAGGTGGGGCCGGACAAGGTCGCGCTCGTCACCGGCGAGGAGAAGATCAAGCCCCTCGGCGCGCGCTTCTGGGTCTCGACGGTCGAAGCGATGCCGCGCGACCTCGACGTCGACTTCGTGGCCCTGGACGAGATCCAGCTCAGCGCCGACTTCGACCGCGGACACGTCTTCACCGACCGGCTGCTCAATCTGCGCGGCCGCTACGAGACGCTGCTGCTGGGCGCCGCCACGATGCGGCCGCTGGTCGAGAAGCTGCTGCCGGGCGCCAACGTCATCGGCCGGCCGCGGCTGTCGCAGCTCACCTTCGCGGGCGAGCGCAAGCTCACGCGCCTGCCCCCGCGCAGCGCCATCGTGGCGTTCTCGGCCGAGGAGGTTTACGCGATCGCGGAGCTGATCCGCCGGCAGCGCGGCGGCGCAGCGGTCGTGCTCGGGTCGCTGTCGCCGCGCACCCGCAACGCCCAGGTGGCGATGTACCAGGCCGGCGACGTCGACTACCTCGTCGCGACCGACGCGATCGGGATGGGGCTCAATCTCGACGTTGATCACGTGGCGTTCGCAGGCGACCGCAAGTTCGACGGCCACCAGTTCCGCCGGCTGAACCCCGCCGAGATGGCCCAGATCGCAGGGCGCGCGGGGCGCCATCTACGGGATGGCAGCTTTGGAACGACCGGCCGCTGCCCGGGCTTCGAGCCCGAACTCGCCGAGAAACTCGAGAGCCACAGCTTCGAGAGCGTCAAGGTTCTGCAGTGGCGGAACGCTCGGCTCGACCTGCGCAGCGTCGACGACCTGATCGACAGCCTCTCGCGTCCGCCGGCGGAGCCCGGCTTGACCCGCGCGCCCGACGCCGACGACCTGCGCGCGCTCATGAGCCTTGCGCGCGATCCCGAGACCCGCAGGGCTGCGCGGGGCGAGGCGCAGGTCCGGCTGCTCTGGGACGTCTGCCAGGTGCCGGACTACCGCAAGATCGCGCCGGCCCAGCACACGGAACTTCTCGCGGACCTCTATGGTTTTCTGGCCCGGCCGGGTAAGGTCCCGACCGACTGGTTCGCGCGGCATGTCTCACAGACCGATCGCGCAGACGGGGACATCGACACTCTTTCGGCACGGATCGCCCATGTCCGCACATGGACCTTCGTCGCCAATCGCGCGGATTGGCTGGACGATCCGGACCATTGGCAGGGCGTGACCCGCGCCGTCGAGGACAGGCTCTCCGACGCTCTTCACGAACGGCTTGCTCAACGTTTCGTCGACCGACGCACCAGCGTTCTCATGCGCCGCCTGAGGGAAAAGGACATGCTCGAGGCCGAGATCAACAAGGACGGCGACGTGCTGGTCGAAGGCCACCATGTGGGGCGCCTCGCCGGGTTCCAGTTCGCTCCCGACAGCTCCGCCGAGGGCGTGGAGGGCAAGGCGCTGCGCGCGGCGGCCTCCAAGGCGCTCGCCGGTGAGATCGAGGCGCGCGCCGCGCGGTTCGCGAACGCCGCCGACGGTGACGTCGTGCTCGCGGCCGACGGCGCGGTCCGCTGGCTCGGCGAGCTGGTCGGCCGCCTCGTCAAGGGCGAGAAGACCCTGCAGCCGCGCATCCGCGCACTCGCCGACGAGCAGCTTACCGGGGCCGCGCGGGAGCAGGTCGAGAAGCGTCTCGACCTCTGGATTCGCAGTCACGTCCAGAAGCTGCTGGGGCCGCTCACCGTGATCGAGGCCGCTGAAGACGTCACGGGCGTCGCGCGCGGCGTGGCCTACCAGCTGGTGGAAGAACTCGGCGTCCTCGACCGGGCCCGCGTCTCGGAAGACCTCAAGAGCCTCGACCAGACCGCGCGCGCCGCGTTGCGCCGGCACGGCGTCCGATTCGGCGCGCACCACGTCTACATGCCGGCGCTGATGAAGCCCGCGCCGCGGGCGCTCGCGGCTCAGCTCTGGAGCCTCTCCCACAGCGCCGCGACCGACGCGCGGGTCGATGACGTCGCGCATCTCGCCTCCGCGGGCCGCACCACGATCCCGGTCGATCCCGCGATCGAGAAGGGGCTCTACCGCGCGCTCGGCTACCGCGTCTGCGGCCAGCGCGCGATCCGGGTGGACATTCTCGAGCGGCTCGCCGACCTGATCCGGCCGGCGATCGCCTGGAAGCCGGGCCAGCCCGGGACCCCGCCTGCGGGCGCCGCGGACGGCAACGGCTTCACGGTGACGGTCGCGATGACCTCGCTCGCCGGATGCTCCGGCGAGGATTTCGCCGAGATCCTGCGCTCGCTCGGCTACCGCATGGAGCGCAAGCCGAAACCGCAGACGCCGCCCTCGCCCGCCGTAACGGTCCGGGCCGATGCGCAGGAGCCGGCCGAAGCGGCGGACGCGGTCGACGTCGCCGAGACGGTCGAGACCGCGGCGCCGGACGTCGGCGAGCCGGATCTTTCGATCGAGGGTGTTGCTGGCGAGGACAGCGGGGACACGGAAGCCGAGGCGGCGGACGCCGAGACGACCGAACCTGCCGAGGAGGCGGCGGCCGAGGACGAGCCTGTGTTCGACGCCGCCGAGGACGCGCCTTCGATCGTGGACCCCGCGGAGTCCGACGAAATCGCGCCCGAGGCCGAGGAGGCCTTCGACGACGATCAGGCCGCCCTCGTCCAGTTCGACGCCGAGAGCGCCCAGGCTTCCGCTGAGGACTCCGCCGAAACGGCCGCCGATCTTGCGCCGGAGCCGGTCGCCGAGGACGCGGTCGCGGCCGAGCCGGAGATGATCGAGGTTTGGCGGCCGGCCGGCCACGGCCGCCGCGAGCGGCCCGCCCGGGGTCGGGAGCCGCGGGCTCAGGGCCGGGCCGAGCCCCGCGAGCGCGCGCCGCATCGCGGCCGCGAAGCTCAGCCCCGCCGTGAGGAGCGCGCCGGATCAGGCGGCGCCGAGCGGCCGCGCTTCGGCGGCAATCGCGACAAGGCCGGCAAGAACGATCCCGCGCGCCAGCGCCGCGACGGCGGCCGTCCGGATCGCCCGCGGTCGGAGCGGCAGGACGATCGCGGACGGCGCAGCGGCGGCGGAGCGGTCGCGACCGCGGCGCCCGCGCGCCGACCCGAACGCGCTCCGGATCCGGACTCGCCCTTCGCCAAACTGGCCGCGCTCAAGGCTCAGCTCGAGCGCGGGCCGCGCGGCAAGGATCGCGACGGCGACAAGGACGCCTGACGCTTGGCGGCGGGGCCGGACGCCGCCGCGCGCACGCGCATCGACGTCTGGCTGTGGCGAGCCAGGCTGACCAAGACCCGGTCGCTCGCCGCTCGTCTGGCCCAGTCCGGCCATGTGCGGATCAACGGCCAGCGCGTCGTCTCCGCGGGGCGATCCGTGAAGCCGGGCGACGTGCTCACCGTAGCGCTCGAGCAGACCGTGCGCGTGCTCAGGGTCGCCGGGCTCGGCGAGCGCCGCGGACCCGCGGCGGAAGCGCGCACCCTGTATGACGACCTGTCCCCTGAACCGCCGCCGCGGGCGGGATTCGGCGGCGAACCCCCGGATCCGGCTGCCTCGGCCGATGACGAGGACGGCTAGCTTCACATCGAGGCTTGGCGGCTCCGCGTGCCCAACTCTTGCGCAGCTTCCGCGGCTTCGCTACGTCGTCTGCGAGCAAGGAGACGCCGATGACCTACGTGGTCACCGATAACTGCATTCGCTGCAAGTACATGGACTGCGTGGAGGTCTGTCCGGTGGACTGCTTCTACGAAGGCGAGAACATGCTCGTCATCCATCCGGACGAGTGCATCGACTGCGGCGTCTGCGAGCCCGAATGCCCGGCCGAGGCGATCAAGCCCGACACCGAGCCGGGGCTGGAATCGTGGGTCAAGCTTAACGGCGACTATGCGCGAAGCTGGCCGAACGTGACCATCAAGCGCGACCCGCCCGACGACGCGAAGGAATTCGACGGCGTCGCAGGCAAGCTCGAGAAGTACTTTTCGCCGGAGCCCGGCCAAGGCGACTGAGACGCGCTTGAGAGCATGGGCCGGGGCCGCACTGTTGCCCCCGTGCGTCTACTTCATTGATTTTAGCGCTCGTTCGTGTTACATTGCGGACCAGTCAAACGAGCGCGCCACGTCGCCAGCCAAGGCGAACTTTCCGGCAATCAGAAGACTTAGGCTGACCAGGCGTTGGTAACGTCTGTGGGCGCGCGATGTCGTTTTTCTGACAGAGGCGGAGCGTCGCCGGCCTGGCCGCGGACGGTCGCTTTCGAACGCGTTGGCGGGCGGTCGCCCGACCAAGTGAGGCGCTGGCGCGGCGCGTCGGCACGTGACGGAGTGCGAAGCAGCATGACCACCAAGAAGACGTCGCAGAGTCGGCATGGCTTCAAGCCGTTGGAGCATGTGGTTTACCCGTCCCACGGCGTCGGCCAGATCGTAGCGATCGAGGAACAGGTCATTGCTGGTCACACGCTCGAGCTGTTCGTCATCAGCTTCGAGAAGGACAAGATGACTCTGCGCGTCCCTGTGGCGAAGGTCGCCTCTGCCGGCATGCGCAAGCTGTCCGACGATCAGCTCGTCGCCAAGGCGCTCGAGACACTGACCGGCCGCGCCCGCGTCAAGAAGACGATGTGGAGCCGTCGGGCTCAGGAATATGAGGCGAAGATCAACTCCGGCGACCTGATCGCCATCGCCGAGGTCGTGCGCGACCTGTTCCGCGCCGACACCCAGCCCGAGCAGTCCTACAGCGAGCGCCAGCTTTACGAGTCCGCGCTCGACCGGATGATGCGCGAGGTCGCGGCGGTTCAGAAGCTGGCCGACGTCGAGGCTCAGAAGCTGATCGAGTCGCAGCTTGCCAAGGGGCCGCGCCGTTCGCGCGCCGACGAGGCTGAGGCCGAGGCTCAGGACGAGGCGGCCTGACCGTTCGCAGCGCTTCCATCAAAAGGCCCGGCTCACGCCGGGCCTTTTTCGTTAGAGCTCTTGACTTTTCTGCTGGCGGGCCGGCCGCGTCGGACAAGGGGCGCCAGAGGAAATTCACGAAACCGTGAACATCTAATCCCAGGTCGGGTTCGTCCATTTGTCCAGGTGAGGCGTTTCAGCTCCGAAAGCCGTCGCTAACGACGGCCGCATGGGGAGTGTCGGGATGTCCCAAATGGCCGGTGTTCGTCGCCGTTTCGTCCGAGCCGCCATGGAGGCGCCGTTTCTGGAGCGTGGTGAGGAGCACGATCTCGCCGTCCTCTGGAAGGATGAAGGCGACGAGCAGGCGCTGCACCGCCTGGCGGCCGCCCATATGCGCCTCGTGATCGCGATTGCGGCCCGCTTCCGGCATTACGGACTTCCGATGCCGGATCTCATCCAGGAGGGCCATGTCGGCCTTCTGGAAGCCGCCGCCCGATTCGAGCCGGAGCGCGAGGTGCGGTTCTCTACCTACGCGACGTGGTGGATTCGCGCGGCCATTCAGGATCACATCCTGCGCAACTGGTCGATCGTGCGCGGCGGCACCAGCTCGGCGCAGAAGGCGCTGTTCTTCAATCTGCGCCGGCTGCGCGCCCGTCTCGGCAAGAACGGCGAGACCATGGTTCCGGGAGCGCTTCACAGCAAGATCGCCGAGGCGGTCGGCGTCTCCGCGCAGGATGTGGCGCTGATGGACTCGCGGCTGTCCGGCCCCGACATGTCGCTCAACGCGCCGATGATCGACAGCGACCCGAACTCCTCTTCCGAGCGGATGGACTTCCTGGTCGATACGGCGCCGCTGCCGGACGAGACCGTGGGCGAGAGCATCGACACCGAACGCCGCGTGACCTGGCTGAGAGGCGCGCTCGACGTGCTCAACGAGCGCGAGCTGAAGATCGTGCGCGCCCGCCGGCTCGCCGAAAACGCCGTCACGCTTGAGGCGCTCGGCGAGCGGCTGGGGATTTCGAAAGAACGCGTCCGGCAGATCGAGAACCGCGCGCTCGAGAAGCTGCGCCGCGCGCTGGTCGAGCGCCACCCGATGGGCGCGGCCGAGGTTCGCGTCTGAAGGGCTAGAACTTCACGGACGAAAAAGGGCGGAGCAGTGCTCCGCCCTTTTTCGTGGTCGCTCCGAAATGAGCGGCAGCTCGGAAGAATGAGCGGCCGTCGTCGTCCTTCAGACGGTCGGCGGGCCGCCGCCTTATCGGTCGGCGGGCTTGGCCGAGGCCGCGGCGGCGCTGCTCCAGGCCGCGAAGGCGTCGTTGAACGCTTGGGTCCCGGGCGTTCCCTTCTCGAGCGTCAGCACCGCGCGGCGGCCGTTGTCATAGAGAATGGGGATATCCAGCCAGCCGCGGTCGCGCAGCAGCTGCTCATTGACCGAGCGCTCGGTCTCCAGGTTGGAGAGCCCGATGAGGAAGAAGCCGTTGGTGACGCGGACCGAAAGGCCGGACACCGCGGCGCCGCGGGCCGACTCGTCGGCCTTCATCAGCACGCCCGGAACGTTGGTGATGCCGGCGTTCGGGAAGTCATCGGGCAGCTTGAACTGCAGCTCGATGGTATGGCTCGCCGGAAGGGTCGCATCCATGTTGCGCCGGATGATGATGGTCGCCCGCACCTTGCGGCCGGGAATGTCGACGTCGCCCCGGATGGCGGTCTCGAGCGGCTGGTTCTGACCGCCGCTGACCGATTCGGTCCGCCACACGACCGTGCCCGGCACGGCTTCGCCCGACTGCTGGTTGGGCCCTTCCTCATAGAGGGTGGCGCGCTGCGCCACGAGCGGTCCGGCCGGAGCGGCTTCGGACGACGCGGCCGCGGGAGCCGACTCCTGAGCCGCGGGAGCGGCCGGGGCAGCGGCCTCGGGCTGCTGGGCCGGCGGCGGCTCCTGCGCCGCCTGCCGCTCGGGCTCGGCGGGCGCGGCCGCATCTTCCTGCGGCAGCCGATCGTCCGCCTTCTGCTGCGCCTCGGCCGTCTTGTTTTCAGGCTCGGACTTCGGAGCCGCGGCCTCGGTCGCCGGCTGCGATCCGCCGCCGAACAGCGCCGCAATCTGCGACCGCCCAGCGAAAAGGCCTCCGATCACGATGATCGCGGCGAGCGCGAGCGCGCCCGCCACGACGCGCGACCGCCCGCCGCGGTCGCTCCGGGCGGTCTCGCCGGCGACGCGGACGATCGGACGTCCGTCGGCCCGCTTCGCGGGACGCGAGGGCGCAGCAGCGGGCCGCGGCGATTGCCCCGCCGTGCCGGACGGAGCCGTCGGTTCGTTCGCGGCAACCGGCGCGGGCTTGGCTGGAGCGGGCTTGGCCGGGGCGGGCTTGGCGGGAGCAGCCTGCGGGGCGCTGGATTTGCCAGCCGCCGGCCCTGGCCGCGGCTCCGAGGCCGGCGGAGGCGCCGCGGGCTGCGCGGCCGGTGCTAGCGAGGCGCCGGCGGCGCCGGCCTCCACCTTGCGGATCGCCTCTTCGAGCTGCATGCGCTCGCGCGCGATGTCTTCCTCGGAGAGCGGCGGGTCTATGGCCCGCAACTGCCGCACGATCGCGCCGCGCGCGCGTTCATAGACAGCGCGGCGCGCCTCGCCGGTGTTGTTCTCGAGCCCCGCGACGGCGCGCGACAGAACTGGGAAATAGTCGGCCATAGCCTCGACATACGTCAGCGGCCGGCCCGCGTCGATTGCGCGAAAGACACGCCGGCCTAAGGTTTTCTCAGTCTTCGAACGGGTCGGCGACCAGTATCGTGTCGGCTCTTTCGGGCGAGGTGGAGACCAGCGCGATCGGGCAGCCGATCAGCTCCTCCACGCGCCGCACATATTTGATCGCCTGCGCCGGAAGCTGCGCCCAGGATCGCGCGCCGGCCGTCGTGCCCTGCCAGCCTTCGATGGTCTCGTAGATCGGCTCGATCCGCGCCTGGGCGCCCTGGCTCGCCGGCAGGCGATGGATCTCCGCCCCGTCGAGCCGGTAGCCGACGCAGACCTTGATCTCGTCGAGCCCGTCCAGAACGTCGAGCTTGGTCAGCGCGATGCCGGAAATGCCGGAGATCCGCGCGGTCTGCCTGAGCGCCACGGCGTCGAGCCAGCCGCAGCGGCGCGGCCGGCCCGTCACGGTTCCGAATTCATGCCCGCGCTCGCCCAGCCGGCGGCCGATCTCGTCGGTCAGCTCCGTCGGGAACGGCCCCTCCCCAACCCTTGTCGTGTAGGCTTTGGCGATGCCCAGCACATAGCCGATCGCGCCAGGCCCGACGCCGGCGCCGGTGGCGGCCTGACCGGCTACGGTGTTCGAGGAGGTGACGAACGGATAGGTGCCGTGATCGACGTCGAGCAGCGCGCCCTGGGCGCCCTCGAACAGGATGCGGTCGCCGGCGCGGCGACGCTCGTCGAGGATCTCCCAGGTGGCGTCCACATAGGGCAGCACCTTGGGGGCCGCGGAGGCGAGCTCCTCGTAGATCGCCTCGACGGTGAACTCGGGCAGGCCGAAGCCGCGCCTGAGCGCGTTGTGATGGGCGAGCAGGCGCTCGATCTTGGGCCTCAGCGTCGGCAGGTTGGCGAGGTCCCGCAGCCGGATGGCGCGGCGGCCGACCTTGTCCTCATAGGCCGGGCCGATGCCCCGCTTGGTGGTGCCGATGCGGGTGCCTTCGTTCGAGCCTTCGCGCAGCGCGTCGAGCTCGCGATGCAGCGACAGGATCAGCGTGGCGTTGTCGGCGACCTTCAGGTTCTCCGGCGTGAGCCTCACGCCCTGCTCGCGCAGGCGTTCGATTTCGGTCGCGAGCGCATGCGGGTCGACCACCACGCCATTGCCGATCACCGAGAGCTTGCCCGGCCGCACCACGCCCGAGGGCAGCAGGCTGAGCTTGTAGGTGACGCCGTCGATCACGAGGGTGTGGCCGGCGTTGTGGCCTCCCTGGAAACGCACGACGACTTCCGCCTTCTCAGAAAGCCAGTCGACGATCTTGCCCTTGCCTTCGTCGCCCCACTGGGCGCCGACCACGACGACGTTCGCCATTACGAGAAGTCCTTCCGCGTCCAGTCCCGGACGAAAAAAGACCCCGGCTCGGGAGAGCCAGGGTCCTCCCGCGGTTTGCTAGAGGATCGCGGCCGCAGAGGCAAGGCGCGCGGGCGAATCCGAACAATCGCCGCCCGCTGTCCGTTGTCCTTCAGAGAGCGAACAGGCGAGGGAGATCCGATGAGCTACGGCCGCTTCGCAGCGATGATCGCCACATCCACCGTCGTGATGTTCGGGCTGATGTACCTGAACACCTATGCGCTCGACCACGTCTTCTTCAGCCAGACGCGCGCTTGGATGGCGCTGCTCATGGGCGGAACGATGGCGATCGTCATGCTCGGCTTCATGTGGTCGATGTACCCGAGCGCGCGGGCGAACGCCGCCATACTGGCCGCCGGCGCCGTGGCCTTCGCGGCCGCGCTCTGGCTGGTCAGAAGCCAGGAGACGGTCGGCGACGTCGCCTATATGAAGGCGATGATCCCGCATCACTCGATCGCGATCATGACCAGCGAGCGCGCGCATATCCGGGATCCGCGCGTCCGCCTGCTGGCCGACCGGATCATCGAGGCTCAGGTGCGGGAAATCGGAGAGATGAAGGAGCTGGTCGCCGATCTCGAGCGCATCCCTCCGCCCGACGACGCCCGGGACCTGCCGTCCTATCGCGACCGCGGCGCGGCTCCGCCGCCGCCGGAGCAGAGCGGCGACAGGCCGAACGGCTGAAACCCAACAAAAAAGCCGCGCGGCTTGCGCCGCGCGGCTTCATCGTTTCAGTCGACGCCGATCAGGCGTGCATGCCGGCTTCGATCGCCGCGACGTTCTTGCGTACCGCGGCCTGGACCTTCTCGAAGGCCCGGACCTCGATTTGCCGCACGCGCTCGCGGCTGACGCCGAACTCGCCCGAGAGCTCCTCGAGCGTCAGCGGATCGTCGGCGAGGCGACGCGCCTCGAAGATCCGCCGCTCGCGGTCGTTCAGCACCTTGAGCGCGCCGGACAGCGCCGTGCGGCGGTTGTCGAGCTCCTGGCTCTCGGCGAGCCTGGCCTCCTGGCTGTCGCTGTCGTCGACGAGCCAGTCCTGCCATTCGGACGAACCCTCGTCCTCGCGCAGCGGCGCGTTCAGCGAAGCGTCGCCGCCGAGGCGGCGGTTCATGTCGACCACGTCGGTCTCGGTCACGCCGAGCTTGGTGGCGATCTGCTTCACCTGGTCCGGCCTGAGGTCGCCCTCATCGAGCGCAGAGATCTGGCTCTTGGCCTTGCGCAGGTTGAAGAACAGCTTCTTCTGGTTCGCCGTGGTGCCCATCTTCACGAGCGACCAGGAGCGCAGGATGTATTCCTGGATCGACGCCCGGATCCACCACATCGCGTAGGTGGCGAGCCGAAAACCCTTCTCGGGCTCGAAACGCTTGACCGCCTGCATCAGGCCGACATTGCCCTCGGACACGACCTCGCCGATCGGCAAGCCGTAGCCGCGATAGCCCATGGCGATCTTGGCGACGAGCCGGAGATGGCTGGTCACGAGCTGATGGGCCGCGTCACGGTCGCCATGCTCGCGCCACCGCTTGGCGAGCATGTATTCCTGCTGCGGCTCGAGCATCGGAAACTTGCGGATCTCGTCGAGATAGCGGCTCAGGCCGCCGTCGCTGACGAGTATTGGGAGTGCTGCTGAAGCCATATGCGCCTCCTGGATCTAGGCCCCCGCTCCTGCGGCGAGCCCGGCTTGCGACCGCTTCCTAGCCGGTCGCGCAGTTCTTATAACGCATTTCGCATGCGCAATGCGCTTCGTTACACATCACGCTGCCGTGCAGAATTGCATGGCTCACTCGGGCAGGGCGGCGACGCGCGTGCACGGCTAGAAGTCGATCAAGCCGCTTGTGTTCCGAGCTTTTTCGCCAAATCCTGGAAATCCGCAGGCGGCGGGCTCAAGAACTCCAACGTCTCCCGCGTTGCGGGATGGACGAAGCCGAGCTCGGCGGCGTGCAACGCCTGCCGGCCCAATCTGAGAAGCGCCGCCCTCGCGGGCTCGCTCAAACGTGAAGACTTGGAGCGGTGTCCGGCCCCATAGACATCGTCCCCCAGCAGCGGGTGGCCGACGGACGCCATGTGCACGCGGATCTGATGGGTGCGCCCGGTCTCCAGGCGGCACTCGAGGAGCGCGGCGTCGGCCGCCGGGAAGCGCTCAAGCGTCTCCCAGTGCGTGATCGCCTCGCGGCCGTCCGACCGGACCGCGATCTTCTCCCGATTTCGCGCGCTGCGTCCGAGCGGCGCGTCGACGGTGCCGCGCGGTCGCGTCGGAACGCCCCACACGAGCGCGAGATAGGCGCGCCGCAGCGGGCCGGTGCGGCCGTGGTCGGCGAACTGGGCGCTGAGGAACCGATGCGCAACGTCGTTCTTGGCGACCACCAGCAGGCCGCTGGTGTCCTTGTCGAGCCGGTGCACGATGCCTGGCCGCGCGACGCCGCCGACGCCCGAGAGGCTCGCGCCGCAATGCGCGATCAGCGCGTTCACCAGCGTGCCGTCGGCATGCCCTGCCGCCGGATGCACCACCAGCCCGGCGGGCTTGTCGATGACGATCAGATGCTCGTCCTCGTAGACCACCGACAGCGGAATGTCCTGGCCGACGGGTTCGGCGGGCTCGGGCGGCGGAAGCGTGACCACGATCTCGCCCGCGTTGACCCGTCCAGCCGGGTCCTCTAGCGTCCGGCCGCCCGAGCGCACCGCGCCCTGGCGCATGAGGGCCTGCAGCCGCGCACGGGAAAATTCCGGCAGTCGCGCTGCCAGAAATCGATCGAGCCGCTCCCCGACGTCCCCGCTCTCCGCCACGACCACGCGGAGACGATCAGGATCGGCGGCGGCTTCGGAGGACGGTACGGACATGACGGCGCAGATCGGCTCCCAGGGGCCGTCGCTCAACGAGATAGCGGACGACGACGATCCGCGGATTCAGCGCGTCTACCGCCGCCTGCGGATGCTGACGCTGATCGGCGCCCTCACCATGGGCGTCGGTTTCCTGTCGGTCATGTCGGTGATCGCCTATCGGCTCGTCAAGTCCGGCGCGCACGCGGCCGGACCTGTCGCCCGCACCCTCTCCATCCCTGCGGGCGCGAAAGTGGTCTCGACCGCCGTCGACGACGGACGGATCGTGGTCACGACCGAAGCCGAAGGCCGCACCACGATCCATGTTCTGGATCCCGGCTCCCTCACCGAGACCGGCCGGCTGGAGATCGCCCCCGGAGGCCCATCCTCCCCGCCGATCCGCTAGGCCGCGGAATTTTGGCCGGCCTCGCTTGATGCGACCCGAAAGGGCCGTTATAGGATGCGCCTCCCGCGAAGCTCCCATCGTCTAGCGGTCTAGGACGTCGCCCTCTCACGGCGAAAACAGGGGTTCGAGTCCCCTTGGGAGCGCCAAGCGCCTTTCGACCAACTTATCCAGGCGAACCTGAGCGCGCTCGGGCTATTCCCACTCAAGCTCCTTGTAGGCCTGGGTGGCGTTGCGGCTGTTGTAGTCCGAAAACAGCGTCCAGTTGTCCTTTTCCGACGCGCCGACCGTCTCGATCGCCTCGTCGATCGACTTGCCGTCCTTGATCGCCTTGCGGGTCTGATCGCGCAGGACGGTGAGGTAGCGGCGCAGATCGCCGAACGCCTTCTGGTCCACCGTCATGGGTCCATGACCCGGCACGATCGTCTTCGCGCCCAGGGCCTCGAGCGCGTCGAGCTCCTTCAGCCAGCCGAGCAGGCTGCCGTCGAGCGAGGGCGCGCGCTTGACGAACAGCAAATCGGCCGGAAACAGCAGGCCGGACGACCGATCCATCATCGAGAGGTCGCAGTCGGTGTGCGCCGTCCCATGCGCCTGGAAGTCGAACTTGCGGTCGCCGAGGTCTACCTCTCCGCCCTCCGGGCCGATCTCGCGCGTCGGCATCACGACCGGGCCGACATTGCCCGCCCCGAGAACCTCCGAAAGCTTGTCCTTGTAGAAGGCGCCGCGCGCCTCGAGCGCCGGCTTCAGCCTGGCGTGGCCGATGAATTCCGGCCTGTCGTCCACGAACGCGCAGGCGCCGAAGCTGTGGTCCGGATGCACGTGGCTCAGCACCACGTGGCGGATCGGCCGGTCGGTCTTCTGACGGATCTGGTCGCGCAGCCATTTGCCGTCGGCGAGACTGCCGCCGGAGTCGGTGACCAGAACCGCATCCTGTCCGATGACGAAGCCGATATTCGCGATCGCGTCGGCGTTTCCGGGCGCGGCGTCGACGTCGAGCCCCCGCCTGACGAACACGCCGGGCTGGATCTCCTGGACGCCGGCCGCCTCGGCCGCAAAGCCGGCGCGCGGCAGGCAGCAGAGGCAAAGGCCGCCGAGCAGAAGGTCGCGGCGGCTCGTCCGGAGTCCTGATCCGCGCGCCATCACGGCCTCCCTTATGCGCCGAACCTGCGTCGGGCCCGGCTGTTATCGGCTCTACCGACTAGTGGAGCCCGGTGAGCTGATCAAGCCATCGCCCCGCGCGGGGCGGCGCTGGCCACGACCGTGGGCGGCCCTCAGGCGAGAAACCGGCGGAAGCGCCAGAGCGCCAGCAGGAAAAGCAGAGCCCCTATGGCGAACAGCGCCGCGAACTGCGGCCAGACGACCTCAAGGCCCGCGCCGCGGAACAGGATCGCCTGGGCCAGCACGACGAAATGCGTGTTCGGCGCCTGCAGCATCAGCAGCTGGATCGCCTCCGGCATGCTCTCGCGCGGCGTGACTGCGCCGGACAGCATCTGAAGCGGCAGCAGCACCAGCACCAGCAGCAGGCCGAACTGGGGCATCGCGCCCGCCATAGTCGCCAGAAAAATCCCCATGCAGGTCGTGGCGAACAGATGCAGCGCTGTGGCCGCGAGGAACAGCGCCATCGAGCCCTCGATCGGCACGTGAAGCAGCCCCTGCACGACGACGATGAGCGACACCGCCGAGGCCGCCAGAACCACGAGGCCCATCGACCAGATCTTGCCGAGCATGATTTCGACGGGCGTGACCGGCATCACCAGCAGATGCTCGATCGTGCCGTGCTCGCGCTCCCGGATCAGCGCCGCGCCGGTCAGGATGATCGACAGCATCGTGATCGACGAAATCGCGTTGGTGACGGCGCCGAACCAGCTCTTGTTGAGCTGCGGATTGAAGCGCGCGCGAAGCGCGAGATCGACCGGCGGCGTCTGCGCGCCGCGGTGGCGCTCCAGGAAGGCCGAGACCTCGCCCGAGACGATCGACTGCACATAGCCGCCGCCGGTGAAAGCCTGGGACATCCGCGTCGCGTCGATGTTGAGCTGCAGCGTGGGCGAGCGACCGGCGAGCAGGTCGCGCTGGAAGTCGGGCGGGATGTCCAATGCGAAAGTGTCGAGCCCGGCGTCCATCCGCGCGTCCATCTCGGCCAGCGAGATGAGCCGCGGCGGCATGAAGTAGGGTGGGTAGAACGCGGTGACGATGCGCGAGGAGACCGGCGACTGGTCCTCGTCGACGATCGCGATCGCGGCGCGGTTCAGCGTCTCCGGAACCGCGCGCGACGCCGTGTAGATCGAGACGGTGAAGGCGTAGGCGACGAGCGCGAGCAGCATCGGGTCGCGGATCAGCCCGCGCAGCTCCTTGACCCCGAGATCGATGACGTGCGCGAGGCGCATCCCCTCACCTCGCCTGCTTCTTCAGGAGAAGCGTGGTGAACAAGAGCAGCGTCGGGATCGCGATCAGCAACGGCAGGTACGCGCTGGCCAGATCCGAAACGCCAAGCGCCTTCGAGAACGCGCCGCGGGTGATCGTCACGAAATAGGTCGTAGGGTAGATCCGCCCGATGACGGCCCCCGCGCCCTGAAGCGACGACAACGGATCGATCATCCCGGAGAACTGGGTCGTGGGGATGATGGTGATCAGCGTCGTCCCGAAGATGGCCGCGATCTGGCTGTTCATGAAACTCGAGATCAGCAGGCCGATGCCGGTCGTCGCGGTGACGTAGAGCGCCGCCGCCGCCGCGAAGGCGAGGAAGCTGCCGGTGAACGGCACGCCGAAGCCATAGATCGCAAACGCGGTCAGCAGCAGGAAGTTGAGGAAGCCGAGCACGACGTATGGGAGCTGCTTGCCGACCAGGAATTCGAGACGGCTCACCGGCGTCACATAGAAATTGATGATGGAGCCGAGCTCCTTCTCCCGCACGATGCTGAGAGCCGCGAGCATCGCGGGGATCAGCATCAGCAACAGCGGGATCACCGCCGGCGCCATCGCGACGATGCTGCGGACATCGGGGTTGTAGCGGTAGCGGAGCGCGAGTTGGAACTCGCCGAGGCTCGAGGCCCGGCCATAGAGCTCGCGCGCCTTCTGCTCCAGCCAGCCTGAGTGCATCCCCTGCACGTAACCGCGGATGGTCTCCGCCCGCGCCGGCATCGCGCCGTCGATCCACGCGCCGATCTCGACGGTTCGTCCGTGTTCGACGTCCCGGGCAAAGTTCGGCGGGACCTCGATTGCGAGGCTCAGTTCGCCCGCCCGCATCCGGCGGTCGAGATCGGCGTAGCCGCCGAGCGGCGGCCGCTCCTCAAAATAGCGCGAGCCGGCGATCTGCTGGACGTATTGCCGGCTGACGGTGGTGTCGTCCCGGTCGAGAACGGCGAAGGACAGGTTCTCGACATCCATGTTGATGCCGTAGCCCATGACGAACATCAGGATGACGCTGCCGAAGATCGCGAGCGCCGCCCGGATGGGGTCGCGCGCGAGTTCCACCGCCTCGCGCCGGGCGCAGGCGAAGACCCGTCGGGGGTCGAAGCTTCTTCCGGACCGATGAGGCGGCGCGGCGGCCGGCGGGAGGTCGTCGACAGGCGGCGGCGCGAGCTCTGCGGGCGCGCCGATCGCCTCCTCCAGATAGCCGATGAACGCCTGTTCCAGGTCGGCCGCGCCACGCGCCGCCACGATCGCCGCGGGACGATCGCTGACCAGCACCTTGCCGGCGTGCATCAGCGAGATGCGGTCGCACAGCGCCGCCTCGTTCATGAAATGTGTGGAGACGAAAATCATCACGCCGTCGCGGCGTGACAGCTCGGCGAGTATCCGCCAGAAGGCGTCGCGGGCGACGGGATCGACGCCCGATGTCGGCTCGTCGAGGATCAGGATCTCCGGCGAGTGCGCCATCGCGACCGCCAGAGACAGCCGCTGGCGTATGCCAAGCGGCAGCGCGCCGGGAAGCGCGTCCGCGAGGCCCGCAAGATCGAAGCGGCGGATCATCTCCTCAACCCGCGCGGAGATCTTCGCGGGGTCCATGTCGAACAGCCTGGCGTGCAGTTCGAGATTCTGTCGGACGGTGAGTTCGCCGTAGAGCGAAAAGGCCTGCGACATGTAGCCGACGCGGCGGCGCGCATTCATGTCCTTCGGATCGAGCTCGCGACCGAACAATCGCGCCGCGCCTTCAGTCGCGGGCAGCAAGCCGGTCAGCATCTTCATCGTCGTGGTCTTGCCGCAGCCGTTCGACCCGAGGAAGCCGAAGATTTCGCCGCGTTCGATGCGGAAACTCACCCGGTCGACGGCGACGAAGTCGCCGAAGCGCATCGTCAGGCCCTCGGCCTCGATCGCGACGGCGGCATCGGCGCGCTGCGGCCTCGGCGGGATCACGACCGCCGCGTGTCCTGCGCGCCTTTCCTCAGGCAGCAGCGCGATGAAGGCGGCGTCGAGCGTGGCGGAGCCTGTCCGCTCCAGCAGGTCGCCGGGCGTTCCGGCCGCGAGGACGCGCCCGGCGTCCATCGCGACCAGCCAGTCGAAGCGCGCCGCCTCCTCCATATAGGCGGTGGCGACAACCACGCTCATGCCCGGGCGCTGGGTCCGGATCCTGTCGATCAGCTCCCAGAACTGGCGGCGCCAGAGCGGATCCACGCCGGTGGTGGGCTCGTCGAGGATCAGCAGGTCCGGGTCATGGATCAGCGCGCAGCAGAGGCCGAGCTTCTGCTTCATGCCCCCTGAGAGCTTGCCCGCCGGACGGTCGGCGAAAGGCGCCAGACCCGTGCTTTCCAGCAGTTGCGCGATCCGCCGCGCCCGCTCACGCCGGTCGTGGCCGAACAGCTGGCCGAAATAGTCGATGTTCTCGAACACCGACAGAGTGGCGTAGAGGTTCCGGCCGAGGCCCTGAGGCATGTAAGCCAGACGGGAGCATATCCGTCGCCGGTGGGCGGCGCTCGCCATGTCGCCGCCGAGCGCCTCGACGGTCCCGGACTGAATCCGTCGCGCGCCGGCGACGAGCGACAGCAGGGTCGACTTTCCGACGCCGTCCGGGCCGATCAGCCCAACCATGCGGCCCGACGGCAGATCGAGCGTCATCGCTTCGAGCGCGCGCCGGCGGCCATAGCTAAGCGAGACGTCACACAGCCGGGCGGCCGGGGCGGCTTGCGGGGCGGAGACGCTCATTCGACGAGCGGTCCGCTGACCGCCGCCGGCCAGGCGGCGTCGCGGTCGATCAGCACATAGGCGACGCCAGGCAGCCCCGTCTTCACCTGCTGGATATGCCTGCGAAGCAGCTCCGGCGGGATCTGCGCCTTGACCCGGAACATGAGCTTCTCGCGCTCCTCCTGCGTCTCGACCGTCTTCGGCGTGAACTGCGCGACGTCGGCGACGAAGGTCGCTCGCGCCGGGATGACGTATTGCGGGGCGGCGTCGAGCACGAGCCGGACTTCGGCCCCGAGCGCTACGCGTCCGGCCTGGGCTGTCGGCAGGAAGAAGGTCATGTAGACGTCGCCGAGATCGACGAGGTTCAGCACCCGGCCGCCGGCGGACAGGACCTCGCCCGGCTGCGCCACCCGGTACTGCACGCGTCCGTCGCGCGGCGAGACCAGCGTGCTGTCCTCGATGTCGGCCGCAATGCTTTCGATCGCGGCCTTTGCGGCGTCGACGGCGGCTCCTGCGTCGACCACTTGGGCCTTGGCGGCGCTGATCGCGGCCTCGGCGGCTGCGAGCTGCGCTTCCGCCGCGCTCATCGCAGCCTTCACGCCCCGCGCCGCCGCCCGGTCGTCGTCCAGCACCTGGAGCGAGACATTGTCGGTCTTGGCGAGTTGCTCCGAACGCGCCTGCTTGCGGCTGGCGGCGTCGAGCTGCGCCGCGCGCTGCGCGACCACCGCGACCGCCGCCTCGCGCTCCGCCTGGCGCTGCGTGACGAGGCTTTTCGCCGTATCCACGCTGATCACGGTCCGCTGCAGTTGCGCCTCCGCCTGTCGGCGCTGCGCCTCCAGCTGTTTGGTGTCCATGCGCGCGAGCGGCTGACCGGCCGAGACGAAGTCGCCCTCGTCGACCAGGATTTCCTCGATGCGGCCCGGCGTCTTGGTCGACACGTCGATCTCGACCGCCTCGACGCGGCCATTGCCGCTCGCCACCCCGGGCGGCAGGCCGTGATCCGCCAGCTTCGTCCACGCGAAATAGCCGCCGGCCGCCGCCGCCGCCACAAGAGCGGCGGCCAGAATGCGCTTTGCTGGAATCATCCGCCCGCTCCCGCGATCGGTCTCTCTTGGACCCGAGCGCGCGAACGGCCCTTGAGCTGGGTCAATCGCCGCCGTAGAGGCGCGGCCTTAAACGACATCGGTGGCGTCGGCCGCCGGGCGCGGCTATGCAGCCGTCAGGCAATCCGCCAGGCCGGCGCGAGCGTGACCATGTCCTCTGGACCTCAGATCTCCTTGCGCGATCTCGCGGCCGGAAAAGCGGCCAGCTTCGCTCCCGCGCCCTTTTGGTGGGACGCCGCGCCGCCCCAGACGGGGCCCTGGCCGGAGTTGCCGCAGCGGACCGACGTCCTGGTGGTGGGCGCCGGCTTCACCGGCCTCTCCGCGGCGCTCGTGCTGGCGCGCGCCGGCCGGCGGACCCTCGTGGTGGACGCGGGCGTCCCGGGCTTCGGCGCCAGCACCCGCAATGGCGGGCAGGTCGGCAGCGGCAACCAGAAATTCCGCGTCCGCGACCTGATCGCGATGAAGGGGGAGCGGAAGGCGGTCGAGCTGCTGCGTGAAGGCGTGGCGATGCTCGACGGCATCGAAGCCCTGATCGCGCAGGAGAAAATCGACTGCAGCTTTAAGCGCTGCGGCCGCTTCCGGGGCGCCGTTCGTCCCGCGCATTACGACGCCATGGCGCGCGACATGGAGGATCTTGCGCGCCATGCCGGCGTCGACTTCGAGATGGTTCCGCGCGCGGCGCAGCGCCGGGAAATCGGGACCGACGTTTTTCACGGAGGCGCGCTGCTGCCGATGGACGCGAGCCTGCATCCGGGCCGCTACCATGCCGGCCTGATGCGTCGCGTGATGGAGGCCGGCGCGGTTTTGAGGGGCGAGGCTGCGGTGCGCGGCGTGTCAGCCGAGACCGATCATTTCCGCGTCCGCTTCGACGGCGCCGAAGTCCGGGCCCGCAACGTGCTGATCGCGACCAACGGTTACACCCATGGGGTCGGGGCGCATCTCGGCAGGCGGATCGTGCCGGTGATCTCGGCGCAGATCGCCACGGGGCCGATCCCGCAGGACCTGTTCGATCAGGTGACGCCGACCCGGCGGGTCTACGGCAACTCCAACCGCGTGTTCTATTACTTCCGGCCCGCGCCGGGCGAGAACCGGCTGATCTGGGGCGGACGGGCGAGCCATCTGGCGCGCAAAAACTCGGCGGCCGCCTACCGTCACCTCGCGCGCGACCTGCTGCGCGTCTTTCCCGACCTTAAAGACGTGCCGGCCACGCATGGCTGGACCGGCCGGATCGGCTACACCTTCGACGAGTTCCCGCATCTCGGCCGCGCGCCGGATGGCGTGCATTACGCGATGGGCTACTGCGGCACCGGCGTTTCGCGCGCCACCCATTTCGGCCGCAAGATCGCGCTTCAGATGCTGGGCCGGCCCGAGGGCCGCAGCGCTTTCGACGACATCGCGTTCCCGAGCCACCCGCTGCACATGTTCGCTCGCGGCGCCGTTCCGATGGTGGAGCTCTGGCGCCGCGGCCGGGACGCCACGGGGTTCTGACGGCTCGGCCGCTCTGCGGGATCGGCCGAGCCCTCGGCCGGCGGCGGCGCAAACGAAAACGCCGCGCCCTTGCGAGCGCGGCGTTTCTTCATCCGTCGGGTCCGCTAGACGCGGAGGCCGCTCACTTCAGCTTGTTGAACGAGGTGTCGAAGGACAGCTTGGCGATGAAGATGTCGCCGCACCAGTTCTTCAGACCGAAGCCCGCCGGGGTGCACTCGGCCTTCTTCAGGTCGGCGCCGCTGTAGCGGAGGTCGAGGGTCGCAGCCTTGTAGGTCACGCCGCCGCCCGCGTTCCAGGTCAGGTAGTCGATGCCGGCGTTGTAGCGCGTGCGCTCAACCCACTGCTTGCCGAACTCGCCCGACACGTAGAAGCCGAGGTCCGGCATCGAGTCGACCGCGAAGGCGTACTTGGCGACGCCCGAGAGGTAGGTGGCGTTGGCCTTGGTGTTGATGAAGTCGCTCGACCAGTAAATGGTCGGGCCGACCGTCAGGCCGCCGAAGGTGACCGCCGGCTTGGCAAAGATTTCCCAGTAATCGGTCTCGCGGGCCGGACCCTTCTCGCCCGGGTACCAGTAGTACAGGCCGCCGACGTCGAGCGAGAACCAATCCCAGCTGTGACGCAGGCCGCCATACAGGTCGACTTCTGCGGACGGGTCCGAGAGGCCGTACTTGTTGGAGAAGTCGACGCTGGACATCCACACGCCGCCATAGACCCAGTCGAACGCCTGGAGTTCGGCGTAGCCCTGGACCGCCGGGTTGTTCTTGCTGTTCGTGATGCCGCGGAACACGTAGTTCGTCACGGCGGCGACGCCGAACGCCACGTCCCAGTTCGGGGTGACGGAGGCTTCCACCACCGGCTCCGGCATGGCGAGGTCAGCGGCGGAGGCCGAGCTCACGATCATCGATCCGGCCGCGACGCCCATCAGCGCCTTGATTGCAAGCCCGGCGAATTTGTTCATTTGAGTTCCCCGATTCATAAGTACGCTCAGTCGGTTGAGTGTAAAAATCCGGCTCCGGGCTCCGAAAGTCTAGCCTGATTTTTAGGCGCGACCTTGCTTGTCAAGCATAGATGCCTTTTTGCCACAGCCGCGATAGGCCAAAGTTTTTGCTGAGAAAACGCCATATCTCATTGCCGCTGGAGCTCTTAACTTCAAATTACGACGGCATAACCGGACCGCAAACGCAGCGCCGGAACCTCGCCGTATACCGGAGCCTTTCGCGGCACGACCATCCCAGCAGCTCCGACCGCAAGCGCGCGCTTGATCGTTTGGGAATTATTGGTCTGTCCTTCGCGAACAGACGGAGTTGAGACGTATCGATTGCGGCGCGAACCCGGGCGCGCGCCGGCTACCTCGCTCGGCGATCGAAGGCGGACGGCGTGAAAACGCGCGGGGCGCCTAATTCGGAAGCCGCAATGGTCTGGTTTTAGGCAGCCGCGCCGCAGCAATTTCTGGCGCAGGCGCAGCGAAACCTCAGCCCCGGATAAAAAAGGCCGCGCCAAGCAGAGCTTGGCGCGGCGCGGGAGCCGAGGGAGGGCTCAGGCGAAAGCGGCGGTTCAGCAGTCGAGCGTGTTGTCACGCTCCCACTGCGTCAGATGACGCGCATAAGCGTTCCATTCCTGCGTCTTGAGCTTGACGTAGGCGGTAATGAACTCCTCGCCCAGCGCGCCCTTCAGGACGTCCGACGACTGCAGCTCGCGAAGCGCGTCGATCAGGTTGAGCGGCAGCGCCTTGCCGTTCGTGCAGAGGTGGCCCTCTGTGTACATGTTGACGTCGCTGCGCTCGCCGGGGTCGCGCTTGTTCTCGATGCCGTCGATGCCGGCGGCCAGCAGCGCGGCCTGCAGCAGGTACGGATTGGCCGCGCCGTCGGGCAGCCGGAACTCGAACCGGCCGGGATCCGGGATCCGGATCATGTGGGTGCGGTTGTTGCCGGTGTAGCTGACCGTGTTGGGCGCCCAGGTCGCGCCCGAGACGGTGCGGGGCGCGTTGATGCGCTTGTAAGAATTCACGGTCGGATTGGTGATCGCGCAGATCGCGGCGGCGTTGTGCATCAGGCCGCCGATGAAGTTGTAGCCGAGCGGCGAGACGCCGAGTTCGCCGCCATCGTCCTCGAACATCGCCTTGCCGTCGTTCCACAGCGAGACATGGGCGTGGCAGCCGCTGCCCGTCAGGTTGACGAACGGCTTCGGCATGAAGGTCGCGCGGAGGCCGTGCTTCTCGGCGATCGACTTCGCCATGTATTTGAAGAAGGAGTGCTTGTCGGCGGTGGCGAGGGCGTCGTCGAAGGCCCAGTTCATCTCGAACTGGCCGTTCGCGTCCTCATGGTCGTTCTGGTACGGCTTCCAGCCGAGCGCCAGCATGGCGTCGCACATCTCGGTGATGACGTCGTAGCGACGCATCAGGGCGAGCTGGTCGTAGCAGGGCTTCTCGTGCGTGTCGGCCGCGTCGCTGATCGCCGAGCCGTCGGCGTTGGTCAGGAAGAACTCGCACTCGACGCCGGACTTCATCTGGAAGCCCATTTCACGGCCGCGCGCCATCAGGCGCTTCAGCGTGTTGCGCGGAGCGTGCTCGACCTCCTTGCCGTTCATCCAGAGGTCCGCCGCCAGCCAGCCGACCTCCGGCTTCCAGGGGAGCTGGATCAGGCTGGCCGGATCCGGCTTGGCGAACAGGTCCGCATCCGCCGGCGTCATGTCCAGCCAGGTCGCGAAGCCGGCGAAGCCGGCGCCGCTTTTCTGCATGGAGCCGATCGCCGCGGTCGGCACCAGCTTGGCGCGCTGCGCGCCGAACAGGTCCGTGTACGAGATCAAAAAGTATTTGATTCCGCGGTCGCGCGCGGCCTCCGCAAGATCAGCAGCCACCTCAGTTCCCCCGATTGTCCCGACATGTGCGTTCAAGACCGACTCCTCTCGTTCCCTGCGGGAGGTCACCGTCCGCCGGAGGGGAGGCCCCCTGAACTGGCGGCGGGCCTCCTTCTATTATGCGTTCAGAAACGCCCGTCCTGGCCGGGCACCCAGTTCGTTCCCGCGAGCGGGACCTGCGCCATCGCGGCGGATTCGAGCGTCAGCGCCACGAGATCCTCGGGCTCGAGGTTGTGGACGTGGCTCTTGCCGCAGGCGCGCGCGATGGTCTGCGCCTCGAGCGTCATCACCGCGAGGTAGTTCGCAAGCCTGCGGCCGGCCATCACCGGATCCAGACGCTTCATGAGCTCGGCGTCCTGCGTGGTGATGCCGGCCGGATCGCGCCCCTCGTGCCAGTCGTCATAGGCGCCGGCGCGGGTGCCGAGAGCCTCGTACTCGCTCTCCCACTTCGGATCGTTGTCGCCGAGCGCGACCAGGGCGGCGGTGCCGATCGCGACCGCATCGGCGCCGAGCGCCAGCGCCTTCGCGACGTCAGCCCCGTTGCGGATGCCGCCCGAAACGATGAGCTGCACCTTGCGATGCATGCCGAGGTCCTGCAGCGCCCTCACCGCATTGCGGATGCAGGCGAGCGTCGGGATGCCGACATTCTCGATGAACACTTCCTGCGTGGCGGCGGTGCCGCCCTGCATGCCGTCGACCACGACGACGTCGGCGCCGGCCTTCACCGCAAGCGCGGTGTCGTAATAGGGCCGCGAGGCGCCGACCTTCACATAGATCGGCTTCTCCCAGTCGGTGATCTCGCGCAGTTCCTCGATCTTGATCTCGAGGTCGTCCGGTCCGGTCCAGTCCGGATGACGGCAGGCGGAGCGCTGGTCGATGCCTTCCGGCAGCGTGCGCATCTTGGCGACGCGCGGGGAAATCTTCTGACCGAGAAGCATGCCGCCGCCGCCGGGCTTCGCGCCCTGGCCGATCACGACCTCGATCGCGTCCGCCTTGCGGATGTCGTCCGGGTTCATGCCGTAGCGCGACGGCAGGTATTGATACACGAGCGTCTTGGAGTGCCCGCGCTCCTCCTGCGTCATGCCGCCGTCGCCGGTGGTGGTGGAGGTGCCCATCTGCGACGCGCCGCGGCCGAGCGCTTCCTTGGCCGGGCCCGACAGCGAGCCGAAGCTCATGCCCGCGATCGTGATCGGGATCTTGAGCTCGATCGGCTTCTTGGCGAAGCGCGTGCCGAGCACGACCTCGGTGCCGCAGCGCTCACGATAGCCCTCGAGCGGGTAGCGCGAGATCGAGGCGCCGAGGAACAGCAGGTCGTCGAAATGCGGGACCTTGCGCTTCGCGCCGGCGCCGCGGATGTCGTAGATGCCGGTCGCGGCGGCGCGACGGATCTCCGACAGGGTGTAAGCGTCGAAGGTTGCGGATTCACGCGGCAGCGTGCGCGGCGCGACGGGGGCTTTGACGTGCTCGTTCATGTCGCCCTCAGTAGTTCGACGCGTTGTCGACGTGGAAATGGTAGAGGTTTCGCGCCGAGCCGTAGCGCTTGAACTCTGACGGATCGATCTGGCCGTCGACGCCCGCGAGCTTGAAGCGCTCGAAGAGCTGCTGCTTGTGCTCGTCCCGCATCTCCTTCTCGATGCAGTCCGCGCCGAGGCTCTTCACCGAGCCGCGCACATAAAGCCGCGCCTCGTAGATGGAGTCGCCGAGCGCCTCGCCGGCGTCGCCGAACACGGTGAGCGTCCCGGCCTGGGCCATGAAGGCCGACATGTGGCCGACCGAACCCTTCACGACGATGTCGATGCCCTTCATCGAGATGCCGCAGCGCGCAGCCGCGTTGCCGTCGATGATCAGCGAGCCGCCATGGGCGGTCGCGCCCGCCGCCTGGCTGGCGTCGCCTTCGACATGCACGAGGCCCGACATCATGTTCTCGGCGACGCCCACGCCGGCCGAACCCTTCACCAGGATCGTGGCCTGCTTGTTCATGCCGCCGCAGTAATAGCCGACGGGACCGTCGACCTCGATCGTCACCGGCGCGTCGACGCCGGCGGCGATGGCGTGAAGTCCACCCGGATGCGTGATGCGCCAGAACAGGGCGTTGGAGCCCTGCTTCAGCCCATGCAGCGCGGCGTTCAGTTCCCGCACCGTGGAGTGCGACAAGTCAAAGGCGTTGCTCTGCGCGCCTGCGTTCATGAGACGGCCTCCCCTCTCTGGCTGCTCTCAGGCGGCCTCACGTTCCCAGAAATAGACCTTGGCGGGCTCGGGCTCCCAAACCTTGGCGTTTTCGATGCCCGGCAGATTGGCGAGCGCGCGATACTCGGAGCCGAAGGCGACATATTCGTCGGTCTCGGCCATCACCGCCGGCTTGCAGGCGATCGGGTCGCGCAGCACGCCGAAACCGGTCTCGGTGCCGACCACGAAGGTGTAGAAGCCGTCGAGATCGTTCAGCGAGTCCTCGAGCGCCTCGCCGAGGCTGCGGCCCTGCGCCATGCGCGCGGTCAGGTAGCCGGCGGCGACTTCGCTGTCGTTGTCGGTCTGGATCTTGACGCCTTCGCGCTCAAGATTGCGGCGCACGCCGCGGTGGTTCGACAGCGAGCCGTTGTGCACCAGGCACTGGTCGGCGCCGGTCGAGAACGGATGCGCGCCGTTGGTGGTGACGGCGCTCTCGGTCGCCATGCGGGTGTGACCGATGCCGTGCGTGCCGGACATCTCCGCAAGCTTGAAGCGGTTCGCGACGTCGGTCGGCAGCCCGACTTCCTTGTAGAGCTCCATCCGGGCGCCGGCGCCGACGACGGTGACCTCGGGGGCGAGCTTCACGAGCGACGCGCGGACGTCGGGCTCCCAGGCCTCGGGGATCGACAGAACGGCGTGCGTGGCGCGCTCCGTGAGATGCACGTCGGAGCCGAGCTTCTCCGCCAGCGCGGCGAAGTCATAGCCCTCGGGCCCGCGCAGGGTGAGCTTCACCCGCCCCGCCTCGCCGGCGCCGTAGACGGCGAAGCCCGCCGAATCCGGCCCGCGATCGCACATCACGTCGAGCATCGAGCTCAACATCTCGCCGAGCTTCGGCTCGAGCGACTTGTCCTTCAGGAAAATTCCGACGATCCCGCACATGGGCGTGGGGCTCCGATCTCAAGGAAAACGGCCCGCGAGGGCGTGGATCGGAAGCTACCGAGCGCCGCTGACGCCGTCAACGGTCTGGAAAAAAAAATTCTTCAGAAGAAACTTTTGCGGGCGCCGAAGCCGCATTGCTCTTCGCTCGAGCGCCCAGGTCCCGCTTCAGTCCTTCTCGTACATGATGATCGAGAGATAGGTCATCGGCTTCGCCACCAGCCGCTCCGGCCCGTGGGGCGCGCCCGAATCGAACAGCAGCGAATCGCCGGGCTTCAGGTGATAGCTGTTGCCGGCATGGGCGTAGATCACCTCGCCGCTCAGCATGTAGATCAGCTCGGTGCCCTCGTGCTGGAAGGCCGTATAGGGCGCGGCGTCCTCGGTCAGCGTGATCAGATAGGGCTCGACCGCGACCTGGCCGCCGAGCATGTGGCCCAGCAGCTCGTATTTATGGCCGACCTTGGTGCCGCGGCGCTGGATGACGACGCCCTGCCCGGCCGGCACGTAGGAACAGTCGCGGCGTTCCTCGAATTCCGAGAACAGCAGGCTGATCGGCATGTTGAGCGCGGTCGCGAGCGTCTGCAGCGTCGTCAGCGACGGCGAGATCTGACCGTTCTCGATCTTCGACAGCATGCCGGTCGAGACGCTGGCGGCCGCCGCAAGCTCGGCGACCGTCAGGCCCATCTGCTTGCGGTGATGCCTGATCTGCAGCCCGATCGCCTGTTCGAGCGTACGCCGTTCCGCAGGAGCAGGCGCGCCTGAGCCGGTGACGTAGGGCTCGTCCTCCGAGACGACGCCAAACGGCGGCTCGGCGGCAGGCGAGCGTTTGGCGGCGGCCTGCGCGTCAGCGGTCCTGTCAGCCATGGCGACCTTTCCTCACAGGAAACTGATCGCCACGCTAACGAAACTGTCCGCAAACCCCAAGCCCGGCGACGCCGGGGTCGCCAGGCCTTCAGCCGCCGAGGCGGGCGTCGATGCCGCGGGAGCGCCCGGCTTCCACCAGCCAGCGCCAGAGCGTCGCCGCATAGGTGCGGAACATCACGATCTCGTAGGTCGGCTCGTCGCCGACCTGCCAGAGCGTGATCGCGATGGAAGCGGCGTGCGTGACCGCGGCATCGCCGCGCTGGAAGGCGCGGGGATGCAGATCGATCTGCACCAGCGTCGCCAGCGTTTCGCGCGCCTTGGGCCCCGAGAGCCGGAAGACGGCTCGGCCATCGGATTGGTCGGCGACCGCGGCCGGCAGACCGGAGAAGTCCGTGCCTACCGTCGAGGCGGCCAGCCATTTGCCCGGCCCCACCCCCACGAAGGAGACTGCGCCGGAGCTCACCCGCTTCGGCCCGTCGGGCAGGTCGACCCCATAGGCGGAGCTCACCGCCTGCGTGAGTTCGGCCTCGCGGCCCTTGAGGGCTGCGACGGAGGCGAGCGTGAGGTCAGGAACTTCGCGCAGCACGACGCCGGGCTCGCCTGCCGGCGAGGCGGGCGGCGCGACATGCGCCCGGAGCGGCGAGCGGGCGACCAGGGGCTCAGGCACGGAGACGCGCTCCTTCGGGATCGACGAACACGGGAGAAACCACCTCGACTTCGATGTCGCCGCCGCGCACCGGATCGTAGGCGCGGACGATCTCGCCCATCCGCTCCGGGCCGCGGGCCAGGAAGCCGAGGCCGATCCAGTGGCCGTTGCTGGGCGAATAGGCCGTCGAGGTCATGTAGCCCTGATCGTTGGCGGCGCTCGGCGTCTCGCCGCGCGGCACGAAATGAGCGCCGGAGCGCAGCCGCGCGGAGCGATCCACCGGACGGAAGCCGACCAGCGACGGGCGCTCGGGGTCCAGGAAGGCCTCGCGGCCCGACAGCGTGCGGCCGATGAAGTCCTTCTTCTTGGACAGCATCTTGCCCATTCCGAGATCGGCGGCGGTGGTGTTGCCGTTGAGCTCGGGACCGGCGGCGTGGCCCTTCTCGATGCGCATGATGGCGAGCGCCTCGGCCCCGTAGGGGCAGATGCCGAACGGCTCGCCGGCCTTGATGATGGCGCGGATCATGGCGTCGCCGTAGCGCGCCGGGACCGCCAGCTCATAGGCGAGCTCGCCCGAGAAGGAGAGCCGGAACAGCCGCGCCTTCACGCCGCCGCAGACCGTGAGCTCCCTGGCGCCCATATAGGGCAGAGCTTCATTGGAGACGTCGAAGCCCTCGTCCACCAGCGCGGCGACCACGTCGCGCGACCGCGGGCCCGCGATGGCGTATTGCGCCCACTGATCGGTCACCGAGGAGAAGTGGACGTCGAGCTCCGGCCACAGCCACTGCTTGCACAGCTCGAGGTGACGCATGACGCCGCCGGCGTTCGCCGTCGTGGTCGTCATGTAATAATGCGTCTCGCCGAGCCGCGTGGTGGTGCCGTCGTCCATCGCGACGCCATCCTCGCGCAGCATCAGGCCGTAGCGCGCCTTGCCGACGGCGAGCGAGGAGAACGCGTTGATGTAGACGCGGTCGAGGAAGACGCCGGCGTCCGCGCCCTGAATGTCGATCTTGCCGAGCGTCGAGGCGTCATAGACCCCGACGGCGGTCCGCACGGTGTTCACCTCGCGCACGGCCGTCTCGAACCAGTCCTTCTCGCCCGGGCGGGGGAAGTAGGCCGCGCGCATCCACTGGCCGGTCTCGGTGAACGCCGCGCCCTGCTCCTCGGCCCAGAAGTGCGAGGGCGGCAGCCGGGTCGGGCGGAACTCCTTGTGGCGATGGGCGCCGCCGAGCGCGCCGATCGCGACCGGCGTGAACGGCGCCCGCGCCGCGGTGATGCCGGTTTCGGGGATCGAGCGGCCGGTGATCTCGGCCATCAGCGCGAGGCCGAGCACGTTCGAGGTGCGGCCCTGGTCGGTCGCCATGCCGAGCGTGGTGTAGCGCTTGAGGTGTTCGACCGACTTGAAGCCTTCGCGCGCCGCGAGCTCGACGTCGGAGACCGTGACGTCGTTCTGGAAATCGACGAAGGCCTTGCCGCGCTTGACCGGCGAGCGCCAGGGACCGCGACCGTGCGTGTCGCCCGGCTCAGGATCCGTGGCGGGGACGTCGACTGCGCCGGCGGCAAACCCGCAGGCCTCGGCGGCCTCCGCGCCGGCCTTGGCACCGGCGGCGAGAGCCTCGCCGAGCCCATAGGCGCCGCCGGCGGCCCCGGCGACCTCCATGCCGACGGGGCGAGCGCCGGGAAGGAAGGCCGCAAGACGATCGTCCCAGACCGGCCTTGCGCTGAGGTGGGTGGTGAGCTGGATCGACGGGTTCCAGCCGGCCGAGACCGCGATCAGGTCGCATTCGACCTTGAAGCCGCGGCCGCGGCCGTCGACGATCTCGCAGCCCTTGAGCGAACGGCCGCCATAGGCGCGGGCGATCGCGCCGCCGAAGATCAGCGAGGCGCCAGCGGCGCGCGCCGCGGCGTGCAGCGCCGGCGCGTCGCCGCGCGCGTCGATCACAGCCGCGATCTCGCAGCCGGCGGCGGCGAGGTCCGCGATGGTGGCGGCGGCGTCGTCATTGTTGGCGTAGACCACGGCGCGCTTGCCGGGCGCGACACCGAAGCGGTTGAGATAGGTCCGCACCGCGCTCGCCAGCATGACGCCGGGCGTATCGTTGCCGCCGAACGGGATCGGCCGCTCGAGCGCGCCGGCGGCGAGCACCGCCCGTTTCGCCACGATGCGCCACAGCCGCTGGCGCGGCTGGTGCGCCGCCGGCTCGCGCAGATGGTCAGACACGCGCTCCAGCGCGGCGTAGACGCCGTCGTCATAGACGCCGACCACCGGCGTCCGGCGCAGAACCGTCACCTCGGGAAGGCTCGCAAGCTCGGCCGCGGCTTCCGCCGCCCAGGCCGACGAGGCCTTGTCGCCGATCGTGCGGCGATCGGAGTTGAGCCTCCCGCCGAGCGCGAAGTCCTCCTCGGCGAGGATCACGCGCGCGCCCGAGCGGCCGGCGGCGAGCGCCGCCGCAAGGCCGGCCGGGCCGCTGCCGATCACCAGCACGTCGCAATGCGCCGTGATCTTCTCGTAGGAGTCCGGGTCGGCCTCGCCGGAGAGCCGGCCGAGGCCGGCGGCGCGCCGGATCATCGGCTCGTAGAGCTTCTCCCAGAACTTCGCCGGCCACATGAAGGTCTTGTAGTAGAAGCCCGCCACGAAGATCGGCGCGGCGAGCTGGTTCACCGCCATCACGTCGAAGGCGAGCGAAGGCCAGCGGTTCTGGCTGGTCGCCTCGAGCCCGTCATAGAGCTCCGCGACCGTCGCCTTGGCGTTCGGCTCGCGGCGCGCGCCGGTACGCAGCTCGACCAGCGCGTTCGGTTCCTCGGAGCCGGCGGTGAGCACGCCGCGCGGCCGGTGGTATTTGAACGAGCGGCCGACGAGCTTGACGCCATTGGCGAGCAGCGCCGAAGCCAGCGTGTCGCCGGAATGGCCGGCGTAGCGCCGGCCGTCGAAGGTGAAGTCGATGGTGGAGGCGCGGTCGATCAGGCCGCCCGCGGCGAGACGGTTCGACTGGGACATCACTCGGCCTCCGACAGCCGCGCGGCCGCGACGTCGCGCGCAGCCTCGACCTGATCGATCACATGCGTGCGCACGTTGCGGGTCACGACCAGCCAGGACTGGCAGCCGAGCGCGTGCTGCCAGAGCTCCCGGTGCAGGCCGGCCGGATTGTCGCGCAGATAGACATATTCGACGAAGGCCGGCAGCGCGTCTGGCGCGTCGGCGTTCGGCCGCTTGACGGTGGCGTCGCCCAGATAGGCGAATTCGTCGACGCCGCGCGGTCCGCAAAAGGGGCAGGCGATGCGCATGGCGATGGGCTCTCAGTGGAGGTTCGGCTGCGCGCCCATGCCCTTCTCGTCGATCGTCCGCCCGGTGGCGAAACGGTCGAGTCGATAGGCGGCGGCGACCGGGTGCGGTTCGTCGCGGGCGATCAGATGGGCGAGGCAGTGGCCGGCGGCCGGCACGGCCTTGAAGCCGCCATAGCACCAGCCGGCGTTGAGGTAGAGGCCCTCGACGGGCGTACGGTCGATGATCGGCGAGCCGTCCATCGACATGTCCATGATGCCGCCCCAGGAGCGCAGCAGCCGGACCCGGCCGATCGCCGGCATCAGCGCCATGCCGCCCTCGCAGACGTCCTCGACGGTCGGCAAATTGCCGCGCTGGGCATAGGAATTGTAGCCGTCGATGTCGCCGCCGAACACCAGGCCGCCCTTGTCGGACTGGCTGATGTAGAAGTGCCCGGCCCCGAAGGTGCAGACCGTGTCGATGAACGGCTTGATGCCCTCGGTCACGAAGGCCTGCAGCACGTGGCTCTCGATCGGCAGCCGCATGCCGGCCATCGCGGCGACCCGCGAGGAATTGCCCGCGCAGGCGAGCGCGACCTTCTTGGCGCCGATGAAGCCGCGGCTGGTCTCCAGCCCCTGAATGCGGCCCCCCTCGATGCGGAAGCCGGTCACTTCACAGTTCTGGATGATGTCGACCCCGCGGCCGTCGGCCGAGCGGGCGTAGCCCCAGGCGACCGCGTCATGCCGCACCGTGCCGCCGCGCTTCTGGCGCAGCGCGCCCTTCACGGGGAAGCGGGCGTTGTCGTAGTCGAGCATCGGCAGAATGCGCTTCAGCTCGGCGACGTCCATCAGATCGGAGTCGACGCCGTGTAGCCGCATGGCGTTGCCGCGCCGCGCATAGGCGTCGCGCTGCCCGTCCGAATGGAACAGGTTGATCACGCTGCGCTGGCTGATCATCGCGTTGTAGTTCAGGTCCTGCTCCAGACCTTCCCACAACTTCATCGAGTGTTCGTAGAACGGGATGTTGCCCGGCAACAGGTAGTTCGAGCGGATGATGGTGGTGTTGCGGCCGACATTGCCGCCGCCGATCCAGCCCTTCTCGACCACCGCGACATTGGTGATCCCGAATTCCTTCGCCAGATAATGCGCCGCCGCAAGGCCATGGCCGCCGCCGCCGACGATGACGACGTCATAGGCGGCCTTGGGCGCGGCGTCGCGCCAGGCCGGCTTCCATCCGGTGTGGCCGCGCAACGCCTCGCGCAGCACCGAGAAGATCGAATAATGGTCCGTCGACATGAAGAGCGTCCGCTGCCGTTGCGCAGCCACGCTCCCGCGGGGAGCTTGCGCGCTCAACATAAATCGAACTTATAGGCGCTCGCCCCGCATCCGGACGCGCAGCATGGCGACCCGCTCCGACGACCTGCCCTTTGATCTCCGCTCGCTGTCGATCTTCCTCGCCGTCTGCGACGCAGGCGCGATGGCGGTCGCGGCGCGGCGGCTCGGGCTGACCCAGCCCGCCGTCTCGATCGCGATCGCGGAACTCGAAAGCCGGATCGGGGCGGCGCTGTTCGACCGCGCGGTGCGCCCGCTCGCGCTCACGCCGGCCGGCGCGCTGTTGCGGCAGCGGGCAAGCGCCCTGCTGTCGGAGGCTCGCCAGATCGCCCCCATGCTGCGCGAGGTCGGCCGCGGCCGGCTGCCACTGGTGCGCGTCGGGCTGGTGGATTCGTTGTCCCGGGCGGTCGCCGCGCCGCTCGCGCGCTTCCTGTCGGGCCGCGCCGACGAGGTCTCGATCTTCTCGGGCCTCACTGCGGCGCACGCCAGCGCGCTGGTGACCCGCAATCTCGACGTGATGATCGGCGTCGACGACCTCGGCGACATCAGCGGCCTGGAGCGCTGGCCGATCGTGGCGGAGACCTACGTCCTGGTCCTGCCGAAGGATGAGCCGCCGGTTCGGACGCTCGCGGAGCTGGAAGAGATCACCAGCCGGCTAAAGTTCGTCCGCTTCAGCGCGCGCTCGAGCACCGGCGGCGACATCGACCGGCATCTGCGCCGGCTCGGGCTGGAGCTGCCGCGCGGCCTGGAGTTCGACACGCCGGCTGGCGTCACCGCCATGGTCGCCCAGGGCGGGCACTTCGCGATCACCACGCCGCTCTGCGTGCTGGAGGCGAAGGACGACATCTGCAACCTCGCCTTCGCGCCGACGCCGGGCCCGCAGCTCCGCCGCCAGCTCACTCTGGTCGCCTATCGCCACCAGCTTGGGCGGCTTCCGCTGGAGATCGCCGAGCTCGTGCGCGGGCGCCTCACAGCCGAGGCGCTGCCGGCGATCGAGGCCGCGGCGCCGGGGCTTGCGACGGCAGTGACGGTCCTCTAGCGGAACATCCGCCGCGCCAAGCGCTTGAACCGTCGTTCGATTCCCGACGAGGTTCACCATGACAGACATTCCGCCCGGCCGCGGCGCCGGCCCGCAGGAACCCGCGCTGCCCCGCAGCGAGCAGAAGACGAACCGGGGCGCCCTGAAGATCCTGATCGCGCTGCTGGTCCTCGCGGTCGTCGCGGCCATCGTCTACCACGGCTACGTCCAGCCAGACGCGACGCAAGGCAAACTGCTCTGATCCAAAAAATAGACATGAAAAAGCGCGGCGGATCAGATCCGCCGCGCTTCTCGATCAAACCAGAGAACCCGCTTACGCGGCCTTCTTGTTCACCTTGGCCTGAGCTGCGCGGTTCAGCAGCTGATCGGCGTTCTTCTCTTCCTTCAGCGTCGCCTCGAACAGCTTGACGGCGTCAGGCATGCCGAGCTGCCCGGCCCAGCTCGCAAGCGTGCCGTAGCGCGCCATTTCGTAGTGCTCGACGGCCTGCGCGGACGAGATCAGGCCGGCGTCGAGAGCAGGACTGCCCTTGAACTCGTCCATGATCTCCTTGCCCTCTTCGACCAGCCCCTGCATCGCCTCGCAGGGCTTGCCCTGCGGTCGCTTGCCAAGCATCTCGAACACCTGTTCCAGGCGCTGGATCTGGCCGTCGGTTTCTTCGCGGTGCTGTTCGAAGAGCTCGCGCAGTTCGTCGGACTCCGCCGCCTTGCTCATCTTGCCGAGCGCCCGGAGGATCTGCTTCTCGGCGTGATAAATGTCCTTGAGCGTATCGAGGAAGAGGTCTTCCAGAGTCTTTTCCTTGGTCGCCATTTTTGTTTCCCGGCCCTTTTGAACGAAGCGCGCCTGACGCCCCAGGGCGCCGCGCGGCGGCCCATCGCCGCTGTGCCGATACAAAGCGGAAGGGCGCCCGATCGTTCCGCGCGCCGATCGCTCCCGGGGGAGCGCGACATCTCCACCGCAGCTACGACGGAAAGGTATCCGGTTGAGGAACATTCCATCGAGCGCGCGCTTTCGACGGAGGACGTTGGACGCCTGCGGGCGCGCTGCGATCCTTACGAGGCGAGGAGTCATCGATGTTCGGTCACCGCAAGGTGCTGCTCGCGCCGTTCGTTCCGCGCACCCACGGCGCGCCGGCCACGCCGGTTCCGGCGAAGGCGGCGGACTAGTCCCTTTTCCGTTTCCTCCCCCACCTCGCGGGCGCTTGGGCGCCCGCTCCTTTTTTTGGAGCGCTCTCATGGCCAATCTCGATCCGGACGTCGTCCGTTCCACCTTCATCGTCGGCTTGCGCGACGCCCATGCCGTCGAGAACCAGGCGCTGTCGCTCATCGACCGGCAGCTCGACCGGCTGAAGAATTATGACGAAGTGGCCGAGCAGTTGCGTCGTCACCGCGGCGAGACCGAACAGCAGATCGGGCGGCTCGAGCAGATCCTCGGCTCGCTCGACGAAAGCCACTCCGCCCTCAAGGACGCAGCGCTGTCGTTCACCGGCAATCTGGCCGCGCTCGGCCACGCCGTCGCGGGCGACGAAATCCTGAAGAACACGTTCGCGAACTTCGCCTTCGAGAATTTCGAGGCGGCAAGCTATCGCTCGCTGATCACGATCGCCGAGGCCGGCGCGTTCGGCTCGGCGGTTCCGTTGCTCCAGAACAGCCTCGACGAGGAACTCGCGATGGCGGCCTGGCTCGAGCAGCGCGTGCCGACGATCACCACCAGATATCTGACGCTGTCGTCGCAGGGCGAAAAAGCCGACCGCTGACGCCGCAGGCGCTGGCCTTCGCGTCTCGCGAGGGCCGATCCCTTTATTCGACCGGCCTCCTGCCGCGGCCCGGCCCCGCCCGCTCGGCGCCCTGCTGGCGGGGCCCGCCCTCCCGGCGGACGGCGCCACGCCGCCCTCGGGCGCGGTCCCGACAAAGCGTCGCGGGCAGAGGCCCTTGCGGCTTGTGCCCCCGCCGCGTCGCGTGTATCTCACCGCGGATCGACGCTCGCCTTATGCGGAGAGGTGCCAGAGTGGTCGATTGGGACGGTCTCGAAAACCGTTGTGCGGGCAACCGTACCGTGGGTTCGAATCCCACCCTCTCCGCCAACTTAACCTAGCCGGTCGCTCGTTCTCTTGGGGCGCGCCACTCGGCGACGATGGCTTCCCCAGTAACTACCCTGCACGGCGTAGGCGTTAGCCTGTGGACACCGTAGTGGCCCGACGTCAGGTCTCGCGAGCGCCTGGATGGTTGTGCTACGAAGTCCTGCGCGCAAGCGATTGGGAGCCGCTCCCTTTATGGCCGGTGCACAGAACGACAGGCAGCTACTCGCAACGGCCCTGAGGCTGAGCGACGCGTATGACCAGCCGCGGCTCGTCTTCCGGATCGAAGACGGCGTAGAGCCGATTGCTGTGATCAACATCTATCGTCACAGCCGGTTTCCCGATCAAAAGGTGCATTGCATTCATTGCAACGGCCAGCGTCACGGCAAGGGATTCACCGCCCTCTTGACGGACGGGAACCGCGCACTGTTCGGGTCGACGTGCGGCAGCGAGTTCTTCGGCCGGTCATGGGAAGATCGCGAGGCTGAATTCCGAAATCAGTTGGATCGCCAGTATGAGCTGCGCCGAATAGAGCGCGCCAAGATGATCGCGGCGCCGCTCCGCGGCGGTTTACGGTCCTGGCGCCTTCCCCTTGAGCGACTCGACGCCGTTCTGCGGAGCTTCGAGCGAACCTTGCCCGAGATGTGGGCCGGTCTTTCAGCCGCACACCACGCCCGTTTCGATCGGCTCACACTACCTGAGCGGATCCGCGACCATGCCACGGAGGCTCTTAAAGACGGCGCCGGCGCGCGGTGGATAGTTGTCGAGAAGGCATATGCAGCGATGGCGGGCGGAGGGATTTTCGAGGTGCAGTCAATTGTCTCCGGCCGGGAACAGGCGGTTGAGGCGCTGACGGATTATGAGGCGGTTTTCAATGCGACGGACGGGCGGCCCACGTCCGATCTGAAGGCGAAGCGTCAGCGACTAGAGCGCTCCCTTGGAGCCCTCGAACGAGCCTTCGCGCTACGTTCTAACGCGGCCGCCTTCTTCGTAGGCCGCAACCTTGCGGTCGTGGCCGAGTGGCATCGGAGGCGGACGGGCGAAGTTGTGGCAGCCGCGAATGGCCGCCTCTCCTCTGTGGCCGGGGCCAGCGTCGGCCTGCATACGGTGCCGGACCTCCCCGTCGAACCAATAGAGTTGGCGCGAGAATTCAGGAGGGACGATTAGCGCCGAACGCTACATCGAGGGAGCAGCTTTGATGAGGAAAGACGAGATGGTGACGCGAAGTCCAGGCTTCCGGCCGAGCCATCCGGGCGAACTCGTCGCGACCGCGCTCGAGGAGCTCGACCTCCCGGTCTCGACCGCGGCGGAGCATCTCGGGATCACGGGCGAGACGCTCCATCGCATCATCGCTGGGACGTCGCCCGTGACGCCAGACGTCGCTGTCCGGCTCGGGAAGCTGTTCGGCAATAGCGCCGGATTTTGGCTACGAATGCAGACTGCACACGATGGTCGAACCTCGTGCGGAGCCCTTGCATGAATGACATGTGCAGATCGACGCCGCGGTGATCGACCGCATCACGCACGTCCGTTAGAAGAGGGCTTGGTCTTGCTGGCCGTGTACCCCCTTCCCCTACTTGGAGGCACCTTGGCGGCCTCTCCCATCGTCGACCTGCTCTCCCCACGCCCCCTTTCGTAGTGTCGCGAACACCATTGCAGAGCGACGATCCCAAGAGCTTGTGATCGCACTGATTGGCCTCGTGGGATCGGGTGTATCCACGGCGGGACAGTTCATCAAGGAACTTCTTGAGTCCAACTTAAAGTATAACGTCGCATCGATGCTTTAAGCGAAGCGACATCATACGAGCCGAAACGCACAGAGTCGCCGAAATCTTCGACCAAGATCGTGCTTTGGTCAGCTCGTAGCTCAGGCCTGCGGCAGTGATAGTGCCACGCTGCGACGCCAGCTGAGGCTCGGCTAGATCGCCACGCTGGTACGGTCGGGCGCCGCTATTTGGCGAGCACGCCATTGCGCGGGCGCCAAGCCGAACTCGCGCTTGAACGCACGACTGAAAGCTTCCTCGGACTCGTAGCCAACAGAATGGGCGAGGTTGGCGATCGAAACGCGGGTCTCCTGCAGGTTCAGCTTTGTAGTTTGCAGGCGCCAGTTGGTGACGTAGCGCATCGGCGGTACGCCCACGAGCCGCGTGAAGCGCTCAACAAAGGCGCTACGCGACAGCGCCACCTCCTTGGCCAAGGTCTCAGTCGACCATGGCGCGCTCAGCTTGGTGTGTATGAGAGCGATCGCTCGGCCGACATGCGGATCGGCGAGGCCCCTCAGCCAACCGATGTTCTGAGCTCCAAGCGTGGCCGCATATTCACGCACCGCCTCGGTCAGAAGCAGCTCCGAGAGCCGCGACATGACTCCGGACGAGGCGAGCTTTCCTTGCGTCAGCTGGCTCGCGGCGAACCGAACCGACGCCTCGACCCAATCCCGCGACGCGCCCTCATGGATGTCGAGCTTCAACAGTCGGGGCAAAGCGGCGAACAGTGGGTTGTAGAGGTCGTCGCTGGCAAGGAAGCCGCACACCATGTTCGTCGGCTCGCCGCCGCCGCCATGTGAGGCCCGTGCCAGCCCGCCGTCGGCCGACGGCTGGATCAGTTCGTGCGCGCTCACCGCCAAGAGACCAGAGGCGCTGGCCAGAACGTGGGCGTCGTTACGGGGCAAGAGCACGACTTCCCCCGCGCGCACCTCCATGGCGGGCTCGCCCTCGACGGTGACGAGCATCCGTCCATCGATGACGCAATGATATGAGATCAGTTGCGCGGGCGTCGCCAAGAACGGCGTCACGTCCTCGGGGGTGAGTTGCGACAGCACGCACCAAGGCGCCGTCATCCGGACGTCGAGAAAGACGCCGCCCGTCAAACGCACCGACCGGAGCACCTCCGAGAGCGGATCCGTCACGGCGGCCGACCTCCAGATTTGGACGAACGGTCAAGTGATCCGGCGTCGCCATCATTCGTCTGGTTGCCGGGCCGAAGTATTCCATTCGCCGTGGACAGCAGTCGATCGACGGCTTCCCCTGCTTCGCCCCCCTCTGGCCGCTGCGCGCGGGTCATGGGTGTTGGCAGCAGCGCGCCCGTCAGATTACCAGAGGAGTGACTGACCATGAACTGTACATTGGTTGCGCCCGACTACGCGACAATCAAGCAACGCCAGCAGGCCGCCTGGGCCTCGGGCGACTACGCCGTCGTCGGCGCCACCCTCCAGATCGTCGGAGAAACGCTCGCCGAAGTAGTGGACCTTCCGTCAGGCTCGAAGGTTCTCGATGTCGCCGCCGGCAACGGCAACGCGACGCTCGCCTTCGCACGGCGGGGATGCGACGTAGTCTCCACCGACTACGTGCCGGCGCTGCTCGACCGCGCCCGTCGACGTGCGGCCGCCGAGGGTTATGACATTGCGTTCCGAGAGGCGGACGCCGAAGCGCTGCCGTTCGCCGACAGGAGTTTCGACGCCGTGGTCTCGACGTTCGGCGTGATGTTCGCGCCCAACCAGGCTGAGGCTGCCGCAGAACTCGTCCGCGTCTGCCGGCCCGGCGGACGAATCGGTCTCGCCAACTGGACGCCGGACAGCTTCATCGGGCAGCTGTTCAAGACGATCGGCAAGCATGTGCCGCCCCCGGCTGGCGTCAACTCTCCGGCGCTCTGGGGCTCCAGTGACTGGATCGAGAAGACCTTCAGCGCCCGCGCGCGGTCAATCGCAATCGAACATCGGAACTTCGTGTTCCGCTACCGCTCTCCGGAGCATTTCGTGGACGTATTCCGCACCTTCTACGGCCCGGTCCACAAGACGTTCCTCGCCTTGGACCGCGCGGGACAGGCCGAGCTCGAACGCGACCTGCTCGCGACGATCGCGCGCTTCGATACGGCGCGCGACGGCTCGGCGCGCGTCGCGTCTGAGTACGCGGAAATCGTCATCGCCCGCGACTTATAACGTCATCGGATCAGGGTTCATCAGAGTCATGTCTAAATATAATGGCGCGCTTCCTCAGCTTTCCGACCGACTTTTCCTCACGGCAGGAGGATTAGAGACCACGCTCATTTTCCACCACGGCGTGGAGCTGCCCTATTTCGCCGCCTTCGTACTCATGGGTGCGGAAGATGGCGAAGCACGGCTTACGGAAGAATGCGCGCGTTTCGCCGAGATCGCGCGGGCCGCGGGGCTAGGCTTCATCCTCGACGCTCCGACCTGGCGCGCAAATCGGGATTGGGGCGAAAAGCTTGGCTACAACGCGGCGGCGCTTGACGTGGTGAACCGTCGCTCAATCGAGATGCTCATCGGGTTGCGGGAGCGTTTCGAGACGCCCGCCTCGCCGATGGTGGTCAGCGGGACCATCGGCCCAAGGGGCGATGGCTACCGCCCGGACGAAATGATGTCGGTCGAGAAGGCGCAAGCCTATCATTCAGCCCAGATCGAATCTTTCGCGGCGAGCGACGCCGACATGGTCGCGGCCTTCACGCTGTCGTATGCGGCAGAGGCGATCGGCATCGTCCGGGCGGCGACTGAGGCCGGAATGCCGGTCGCGATCTCCTTCACGCTGGAGACCGACGGTCGGCTGGCGACCGGTATGTCGCTCCGCGACGCGATCGTCGCAGTCGACGACGCGACCGGCGGGGCCGCAGCCTATTTCGAAATTAACTGCGCCCATCCCACCCATTTCATGCAGGCTCTTGAAGCGGACGAAGCGTGGATCCAGCGGCTGCGTGGGCTGCGGGCCAACGCATCGAAGCGCAGCCATGCCGAGCTCGACGCATCGCCTGATCTCGACGCCGGCGATCCAGCCGAGCTCGGGCGCGAGTACCGCGATATCCGTCGGCGGTACGGACAGTTCACCGTGCTGGGCGGCTGCTGCGGCACCGACCATCGCCATGTCGAGCAGATATGCTTGGCCTGCACGGCCGACGAGACGCGCGCCGCCTGAACATGGCTCGGAGACGAACTCGCGTGCACCGGAAAGAGAGATGTGCCTCTTCTGAGAGGTGAGTACGAAGGCGGTTCGATAGCCGACGGCTGCGATCCACCCGCGGACGGCCCTGGCTGCGAATTCAGGGCCGTAGTCGGAGCGGATGTGACCAGGCGCGCCCCGGAGGATGAACAAGTCCGACAGATGGACCACTTCTCAGGGAGCAGACCACTGCCGATCTTACGCAACGCTCATGGAGCCCGCCGCTCGCTCAGGCCGAGCTGCATCAGCGCGCTGTCGCGCTGATCGCCTGGCTCGCGGCGTCGAGTTCCTGCTTACGCTCGCGGGCGAGCGGCAGGGTCGCGAGGTCGATCACCGCCAGCACGCGATCGTCCGCATAGCGGATTTCCACGCGGTCCACCCGTCCCAACAGATGCACCCACCTTGCGTCGGGACCGTCGACCACGCCTTCGACCGTGAACTCCACCCTCGTGTAGAATCCTTCTGGCCGCCCGCGGCTTTCCAGGGCGAGCATGGCGGCGTTCATCTTCTTCGGCTCCACCGGCACGCCTTCGAGCTCCAGTACGCGATCGAGCGACAACACAACGTTTCTGGGGATCGGCGGCAGAAGATAGGCGTAGCGGTCCCGCGGCGCCTTCGCCTTCTCCTCCCCCGGCGCCCCAGCGCTGTAGCTCGCTCTTTCCGCCCAGCGAGCATCGGGAGCGCCGGCGCCGGCCGGCGGCTTGGCCCGCGCAAGGTTCACGCCATGCTCGAAATAAGACGGGAGACTGAGGAGGTCGAACCGTCGCGGCATCCGCGAAGCTCTGATGGAGCAGCAGTCGAGAAGCAGCATCGATCTTGCGTGATCATACCGGAAGCTTCCGATCCGCGTTCCCGTCCACATGCGCGTCGGAGCCGACGCCGCGGCGCGTTCGATGACCGCGCGGAGCTTTGGCGCAAGAAGCGGAGCGGCGAACTCAACGCTGACGCCTTCGACGTCAGTCGGCTCGAAGACGATCAACCCCTGACGCGGCTGTCCGGTCTGACGGACGGCGCGATAAGCGGCCTTGTCGCTCTCCAGCTGGCGTTTGGTGAGCGTCAGGAGATCCTGCTCGCCGAGGAACTCAGGCCGCGCCTTCAGGATCGCGAACGAGACGGCGTTGTTCGTCGCGGGCTCCGGCGCCGCATCCGCCGTGGGCGTCGCAAGTTCGTCCCGCGGTTCGGGCTGGAACAGCGAGGCAGGATACCGATACAGCAATCGCTCCGACTGAGGGTCGACAGCGTCGGCGGAGATCAGGCGCCCGGCCAGTCCCCTGGCAGTGGCGGTCACGTCGACCTCTGCGTCGATCCGCACGAGCAGGGCGTTCGGTTCGCCCCGCTCGGCGCGGGCGATCCGGCTCGCCGCCTCCCCAGCATCCATCTTCACCGATTTCAGCGCTTCTCCCCCGGAGACCGTCACGCCGACGCTGGTGAGCGGGGTCAACCCGCCGACGTCCCGCGGCCAGCCCGTGAGGATGCAATAGTCGGTCATGACGAAGCTGTATGCCATCACCCGGCCGCCCCCTACGAAGAACCCCGACTCGCCTGGCCGGCCCCTCCCGGACGCATATGCGTTGATCGGGAACGAGCCGTCCGCCCGCTGATCCTGGTCGAGCTGGACAAAGATGCTCATGGTCAGTGTGCGCCGGGGCTCGCGACCCTTCGCGGCGTTGGCGGCCTTCTCCAGGCTCCGCCGAGCCTCGGCCAGCACGTCCTGTGCCGTGGCCGGATCCTTGAGCCGAGCGGCGGCGCGTCGGCATTCCAGGTCGTTCTTGCGGTGGCTGACGCTTTTGTAGAGCTTGGCGTAGGCGTCCGACTGAAAGGCGTCCGGAGCCGTCTGGATCAGCAGCTCGAACAGGGTCTTGAACGTAGCCGGCGCTGCGGCTGCTCCCTCCGGCTCGCGCGGCGCCGCGAGCGCCCCCGAGGGCAACGTCCCAGCGACCAGGAGCGCGCTGGCGAAGACCGCGACCTGCGACCGCATCCTACTCCTCCCCCTGCCCTCTGCTTCGACCAAGCAGAGGCCAGCGGTGGAGGCGCCGCAATTACCTCAAACTGGGTAAGTCGAGAACTCCCTGCTAAGACCGTCTCAACATCGGCGGCGATGGGTGACGCGAACGCCTACGGCGTCGCGAGCTGATCAGCTGCGGAGGATGACTAACTGCCGGTTCAACAGCACCAACCTCAACGTCCGCTTCCGGAGGCCAAGTCCAATTTCTGCTTCTAGCGCATTCCGGCGGCGATGCTCCTTCGCGTGCTGACCCTCTCCGGCCGCCTCCAGCGCCCGGTCGCCGGCGTGCTGGACGTAGTAGTCGTCATCGCCAAGGCCGCCCAGCATCGTGTCGGCGCCGACGCCGCCGTCCAGGGTGTCGTCGCCCGCTGCTCCGGACAGAACGTCCGTCCCTTGGCCGCCGCTGAGGCGGCTCGCCGCCCCGTCGCCGGTGATGGCGTCGTTGTATGCCGTCCCCGTCACATCTCGACGGAGGTCCACTGATCTCCAGCCGCGGCTCGAAGACCAGCGATCCCGCGGCGGAGGCGCGAGCGGCGGACGTCGAAGCGACGTTCAATCGGCTTACCCGCTTGTCCGATCGCTTCATGCAGCTGGAGGCGGCCGGTTGAGGCTCGAGAGACTTACGGACCTGCGAAGCCCGGCACAGCTTGTCATAGAAGATCTAGCGAGGTCGCAGCCGCCTGGCCGCATCGAGTTGACGCTTCTAGACCGGCCCTGACGTCGGACCTCGATCCTGATGCGTTCGGCATCGTTTGCCGCAACCTCGCGGAGAATGCGCTGCGCCACAGCTCCGAAGCCGTTCCTGTGGAGAATGTCGGCTTCGTTGTCGTCGCTCATGTCGCGTCCATGTCGCACACGCGCGCCAAGGCGGGTCTTGGCTCGCTTCAGGACTTTTCATTTCTCAACGGCTTTGCTTGCCGGCGCGTGGCTGGGCATCCGACACGAAGAGGCCGCCCGAAGGCGGCCTAAGTCGTTGGCAGGATGAGGACTGGCTTCCTCTGATACCTGCGATCTAGCGCCTGGCGAATCCTCCCTTCACCATCCGATTGCGGTCGGAAGCCAGGTCGCGATGGCGGGGAAGCAGAACACCAGCACCAGCGTGACGAGCTGCAGCGCGATGAACGGCACGACCCCCTTGTAGATGTCGAGCGTCGAGACCTCGGGGGGCGCCACGCCCCGCAGGTAGAACAACGCCCAGCCGAATGGCGGCGTCAGGAACGAGGTCTGCAACACCACCGCGATCAGCGAGGCGGCCCAGACGACGTTGACGCCATCGGCCAGCATCAGCGGCAGGAACATCGGCACCACGATGTAGCTGATCTCGATCCACTCGATGAAGAAGCCGAGCACGAAGATGATCGCCAGCATGAAGAGCAGCATGCCGGTGGCGCCGCCCGGCACCATCGTGAAGGCGTCGTGGACGAGGCGCTCGCCGCCGAGGCCGCGGAACGACAGCGCGAACACCTGGGAGCAGATCAGGATGAAGAACATCATGGCGGTGATGCGCGCGGTCGAGTTCACCACGTCCACCAGCGTCTTCATCGAGAGCCTGCCCGCGACCGCCGCGACCAGGATCGAGCCGACCGCGCCCATCGAGGCGGCCTCGGTCGGCGCAGCGACGCCGCCGATGATCGAGCCGAGCACGGCCAGCACCAGCGCGATGGGCGGCAGGCCGACCTTCAGCGTCTTCATCCACAGCTCGCGGCGCGGCAGCGCCTGCCGCTCGGCGAGCGGGATCGGCGGGACCATATCGGGCTTGAACACCCCGACCAGCAGGATGTAGCCGCCCAGGATCCCGGTCAGCAGCAGCCCGGGGAACACGGCGGCCGCGAACAGCGTCCCGACAGACTGCCCCATGATGTCGGCGAGCAGGATCAGGATCGTGCTCGGCGGGATGAGCTGCCCGAGCGTGCCGGACGCGCAGATCGCCCCGCAGGACAGCTTTGTGTCGTAGCCGCGTTTCAGGAGCGTCGGCAGCGTCAGCAGTCCGAGCGTCACGATGGTGGCGCCCACGATGCCGGTGGTCGCGCCCATGAGCATGCCGACCAGCACGATGCCGAGCCCCATCCCGCCGCGCAGGCTGCCGGCCAGATAGCCGATCACCTCCATGAGTTCGTCGGCCATGCGCGATTTCTCGAGCATGACCCCCATGAACACGAAAAGCGGAATGGCGATCAGCGTGTAGTTCGCTGTCACGCCGTAGATGCGCGCCGGCAGGAGGTTGAACAGGCCCGTTCCGAAGCCGAGCCAGCCGAAAACGAAGCCCGAGATCGCGAGCGTCAGCGCGACCGGGACGCCGACGAACAGCAGGACGAAGAAGGAGCCGATGCAGGCGAGCGCGAGGATCTCGTTATACGGCATTGATTGACGCCGTGTTGAGGCCGTCGGAGCCGCCGAAGAACGGCTTCAGAGCGCGCAGCACAGAGGCGAGGCTCTGCAGCCCGAACAGCGCGAAGCCGGCGGGGATCATGGCCTTGATGATCCAGCGGTAGGGCAGCCCGCCAGGATCGGGCGAGCCTTCGCCGACCCGGTAGGACTGCAGGACGTAAGGCATGGAGATCTTGACAATCAGGATCGCCAGCGCGAGCGCGCACAGCGCCGAGAACAGGTCGATCACGCGCCGCGCGATCTCCGGCAGGCTCGAGTAGAAGATGTCGACCCTGACGTGCCCGTCATGCTTGATCGTGTAGGCGATGCACAGCAGCGTCAGCGGCGCCATCAGGTGCCATTCGAGCTCCTGGGTCGCCACCGATCCGATGTGGAGGAAGTAGCGGGCGATGACGTTGCCCGCCATGACGAGGACGAGCGCGAGGCCCGTCCATGCGGCGATGCGGCCCGAGAGCTCGACGATCACGTCGAGGCGACGGGCCCAGTTCTCGAGGCGATCGGACATGGAGGTTAGACGCCGTCGACCCGGATCTGACCCTGATAGACCGCCTCGGAGACGCCGGCCCACTTGTCGTGCTTCTCCTTGAAGGCCAGGAACGCGTCGTAGACCTTCTTGATCTTCGGATCGGAAGCCGCGAGACCATCCAGCGTCTTCTTGGTGGTGGCGCGCAAGCCTTCGACGACGTCCTTGGGCAGGGGCCCTGCGATCACGCCCTGGTTCTTGACGAGATCGTCGAGCGCCTCGGCGTTGGTGGCCTCGCACCAGGTGTGGCTGATCGTATTGCATGTCGTGGCCGCGGTCCGAACGACAGCCTTCAGATCATCCGGAAGCGTGTCCCATGCGGCCTTGTTGACGACGAGCTCGGTGACGTTGTTCGGCTCGTGCCAGCCGGTCGTGTAGTAGTATTTGGCCGCCTTCTGGAGGCCGAGACGACGATCCTGGTAAGGGCCGACGAATTCGGCCGCGTCGATCACGCCGCGCTCCAGCGCCGGAAAGATCTCGCCGCCGGGAAGCAGCTTCACGTCGACGCCGAGCTGCGCATAGACCTTGCCGGCGAGGCCCGGGATGCGCATCTTGAGGCCCTTGAAGTCCTCGATCTTCTCGATCGGCTTGCGGAACCACCCGGTCATCTGCACGCCGCTGTTGCCGATCGGCATGGGAACGAGGTTGAACGGCTCGTAGAGCTCTTCCCACAGCGCCAGCCCGCCGCCGTGATAGATCCAGGCGTTCTGCCCCTGGAAGTTCAGTCCGAACGGAACGGTGGTGAAAAACTGCGCGGCTGGAACCTTGCCTGCCCAGAAATACGAATTGGCGGCGTTCATCTCGACGATGCCGGCCGAGCAGGCGTCGAAACCTTCCAGCGCCGGGATCAACTCGCCAGCGGCGAAGTGCTGGATGGTGAGCCGGCCGCCAGACATCTGCTTCACGAGCTCGCAGAAATAGCTCGGGCTGCCGGGCCCCGTGACATAGAGCGGCGTGCCGAGGCCATAGGCGTTGGTCATCTTCCAGGAGAACGTCTGCTGGGCGCGCGCGACCGCAGGCGCGGCGAGAGCAGCGACCGCGCCGAGCGCGCCGGCGGACAGTACTTTACGACGGTTCATAATACCCCGCTTGCCTGCCCTCGCGGCAGGATCCGGTTTTCGGAAAGTAACATCAAGCAATCGGTGTGCCGATTCAGGCACACCGGAGATCACGACCGGTTCAGCAGGAGTCGAAGACGCATCTGCAAGCGCGCCCTAGCCCTCCCTAGTAGCGAGTGGCGCTCGGGGACTTGCTTCACCAACATTGCGCGTATGCTGGGAAAACCTCGCTCTTGGCGCCGCGCGGATCGAAGCCGGCCTCAAGAAGCCCAGTATTCGCGTCGCGCGCTGCGGCGAGCACGTAACCTTCAGACCAGTCGACGGCGACTTCTACCTCGTGTCCGCGCCGACGAAGCTCTGCTATCGCGGCCTCACCAATGCGCGGTTCGATCCGGACGAAGTTCGGGAACGAGTTGTGGGGCGCAAAGAACCCGGGATAGTGCTCGCTGCTGATCTTCGGAGCCTCGATCGCCTCCTGCACCGTCATCCCGAACAGGACCCGGTTCAGGAAGAATTGCAGTTGCCATTGCTCCTGCTGGTCGCCGCCCATGCTCCCGAAGACCATCCAGGGCTCGCCGTTGCGGAAGGCGAGCGAGGGGCTGATCGTCGTCCTCGGCCTCTTGCCCGGCGCGACCACATTCGGATGGTGCGGCGGCTCGAGATAGAAGGTCATCATCCGGTTGCCGAGCGGGAAGCCAAGCGAGGGGATCACAGGAGACGACGCGATCCAGCCGCCGCTTGGCGTCGCCGCGACCATGTTGCCGTGCTTGTCGATGACGTCGACATGAACGGTCCCGTGACCCCAGGGCTTCTGCGAGAACCGATCTTTCTCCGGAAGCAGCGGGCCGCAGGCGAAGGCGTCGCCCGGCCGCAGGCTGCCGTCCGCCGTGTCCATGCAAATGAGGGAAGCCCGGGCGCGCGCGTAATCGTCTGAGAGGAGGTTTTCTGCAGGCACCTCGGCGAACCGGGCATCGCCGTAAAACTGCTCCCGATCGGCATAAGCGAGCTTGGTCGCCTCGATCAGCAGGTGGAGATAATCAGCGCTGTTGTGGCCGAGCGACGCGGGGTCGTACTGCTCCATCAGTGCCAGGACCTGGAGGCTTGCCGGACCCTGGGTCCAGAAACCGCACTTGAACAGCGTGGCGTCGCCGAACGCCCGACTCAGCGGGGCCTCCAGATAGGTCTCGAACGCCTCGAGATCCTTCCGGACAAGCAGCCCCTCGTGCTGCGCCGAGAACGCCGCGATCTCATCGGCCACGGCTCCGCGGTAGAATTCCGCATGCACGGCGTCGAGCTTCTGGACACGATCGCCGGCGGTCGCGCGCTCCGTCTGCGCGAGCAGTTCCAGCATCGACGCTAGGGCGGGATTCTTGAAGATCGCGCCCTCGGCCGGAACGCTGCCGTTTTCGAGATAGAGCTCAGCGCTAGAAGGCCAGCTGTCGCGAAACTTATCGGCAAGATCCCGCAGCCCGAACTTTTCCTGGCCAATCACGCCGCAGTGTTGCGGCGCGCCGTTACGGGCGAGCTCGATCGCGGAGGCCGCGACGTCGGCGAACGACATCGTCCCGAAGCGCTTCAGGGCCGTGATCAGGGCGCTCGGCGTCGCCGGAATGCCCGCCGCCATTACGCCTTCGCTCGGCGATTGGGCGAAACCGCGATTTCGGAAGGCCTCCGGCGTCGCGGCGGCAGGCGCCGCCATGTTGCCGTTCAGCGCGACGACCTCGCCGCGATCGGCCATGTAGACCAGCATCGGGCATTCACCGCCGATCGAATTCATCTGCGGATTGAGCAGGCCTTCGACAAGCACCGCGGCGACGGCGGCATCCACGGCGTTGCCGCCCGCTTTCAAAGTGTCCGCCCCGGCATTGACGGAGAGATAATGCTCCGCAGTGACCGCCCCTCGGGAGCCCATCAGCCGTGGATGCATCGTTCGTCCGTCGTTCGGACTGTTCCGGAATGCCCGAGCGCTCATGCGCCTCCCCAAGTGAGTGCCATGAACCAATTTCAGGCCAATAGAATTATTCGGTCAATATCTCTTCTGTGGCATGCCTGGAAAAATTTCGTAAGCATTCGTTCTCTTGTGGATCTTTTTTGGAGCTGGGGTGTACCAATGAGGCCTGATTGGTACTTTAATGTTGCTCCTGTGAGCATTGCGCACAGTCCTGAGGCGCCCGTTGCGCCGCCCATGCGAGCGGCTATGGATGATGGGCCGGGGTTCCGGACGAGCATGCCGGTTCGGCCGGCCCTGCCCCGGCGGCCGGGGTCCCATCGCGCCCAATCAAGCCTTGTCGCCGGAGGCCTTCTCGCTTGAAGCACCAGCAGGTCGAACAGGAACTGCTCGAGATCGTCGAGAAGTCTCGCCTTTCGGACGGAGGCCGCCTGCCGCCGGAGCGGGAACTGTGCGCCGCGATCAAGGTCAGCCGCGGCACGCTGCGCAAGGCGCTGGAGTCTCTCGAGGCCAGAGGGCTGATATGGCGACACGTCGGCCGCGGGACCTTCGCCGGAAAGGTGCTCGCAGCTCGAACCAACCTCATCGAAATCGCGGATACGACCAGCCCCTGGGAACTGATGGAGCTAAGGCTGATGATCGAGCCGCAGATCGCGCGGCTAGCGGCCATGCGCGCTTCCCGAAGCGAGATCACGCACATGCGCCACTGCCTTGAGAAGAGCGAGGCCGCCCATGATCCCGACACCTACGAGATCTGGGATATCACGCTGCACCGCGCAGTCGCGGAGGCTGCCCACAACCGCCTGATCCTGTCCGTGTTCGAGACAGTGAACGAGCTGCGCAAGCTGACTGCCTGGGGGCGTCTCCGCGAGCAGATCGTCTCGCCTCCCGGCCGCCTCGAGCATTGGCTTCGTCAGCATCGGGCGTTCGTGGACGCGATCGCGGACCGCGACCCTGGGCGTGCGGAAGCCAGCGCGCGGGTCCATGTGGAGGACGTGTTTCAGAGCATGCGAGTCGGTTCCGGGCTCCAGAATGATGACGCTGCGATGCCGCAGGTGACCTGATCTCGCTGGGCCGCAATCGGTAGAAGCGCTCTGACCGCGCACGCAAAGCGAAGGCCCAAGCCGCAAAAGTGCGTCTCGCTCCAATAATCCGTCCCGGACTTCCAGCCTTTTATAATAAGATATTCATCAGTTGACGGAAATACATCGATAGCGCCACCCTGAATATGGGAGCGCCATGACCATAAGAATAAGCTTCTTTATTATCCTTTGCCTTGTGGCGGCCGGCAAAGGCGTCTGCGCTGAGCCGGCCGGCACGAAGGGTCAGAATTACGATCGGATCGTGCTCGAGACGCCGTCGGACGACAGCGTCTCGCTGACGGCGAACGTCATGACGATCAACAGGTACTGGAACAGCTCCGCCACCATCACCGTCACGGACAATGGCGTGACGATCTTCGGCCCCGAGAGCGACACGCAGGAGCGCTGGAAGCGCGTGGTGACATTGAAGGGCCGGGGGCGGCACGAGATCGTCATGCTTTGCCAGAGCGTGAACGCGTCTCCGGTCTATTGCAGCCTGGATCGTGAGTGAGCCGCCGCCTCATGGCCAGATGCATCCGAGCTTCGACTTGAGCCAGCTCGGCGCCGGCTCTGCGGCGCCAAGAGCCGCGCGGCTTCGTCACCGCCGGCGGAGCGCCAGAAGGAGATAGCCGCCGCCGATCAGGGAGGCGAACAGGCCGAGCGGGAGCTGGTAGGGGAAGATCACGGTGCGCGCGAGCAGGTCGGCGATGGTCATCAGGGCCGCGCCGGCGAGCGCCGAACCGAGCAGATGCGGGCCGGCGCCCGCGAGCCCGGCCGCCCGCACCGCATGGGGCGCGACAAGGCCGACGAAGCTCAGGGGGCCGGCGATCATCGCCGCCGCGCCGGTCAGCAGCGCGGCGATCACCGTCAGCGCGAGGCGCGCCGCGCCGATCCCGACGCCGACCGCGCGGGCGGTCGCGGTCCCGAGCGGCAGGACGTGGAGCCAGCGGAGCGTCGCTGCGGCCGGCGCGACGAGCGCCGCCGCCGTGACGACCGCAGCGATCGCCTGATCCGGTCCCAGCGCGTCGGTCGCGCCCGTGATCCAGGCGAGCAGCGCGAAGGCGCTTGGCGACCCGGTCGCCACCACGGCGTTGAGACCCGCCAGGCAGAGCGCCGCGATCCCTGCGCCCGCAAGCAGCATCCGCTCCGGACCGAGCCTGCCGCGTCCCGCGACGGCCAGCATCACGGCCAGCGCCGCCAGCGCGCCCGCTCCCGCGCCCGCCATCTGCAACGGCCAGGACACGGCGCCGAAGCCCAGCAGTACGGCCGCGAGCCCGACGCCCGCCCCGGCGCCGACGCCGAGCACCTCGGGGCTCGCGAGCGGGTTCGCGGTCAGTCGCTGAAGGATCACGCCGGCCGCCGCGAACATCGCCCCCGCCGCGGCCGCGGCCGCCACGCGGGGGCCCCGGAACGGCAGAAGCTCGGCGAACTCCGCCGCGGAGGAAATCCTCCAGCCATGCGCGTCGGCCCCGGCCCAGAGCGCCGCGGCGATCGAGCCCGCCGCGAGCGCAGCCAAAACGGCGAGCGTCCGCGCGGGATCGCGCCGCGGCCGTTGTTCGGCCGCGGTCGGTCGGTCGGCGAGGACGAGGCGCGGCAGCAGCCACAGCAGCAGGGGCGCGCCCAGGATCGCGGTGGCGGCGCCGGTCGGAATCGCGTCGCCCTCGCCGAGACGGCGCACGATCGAGTCCGCGAGCCAGAGCAGGATGGCGCCGATGACAGGCGAGACCGCCAGGATCCGCCCCGATCGCGCCCCCGAAAGCCGCGCGAAGGCCGGCGCGGCGAGTCCCACGAAGGCGATCAGCCCGACCTCGGCCGCGACCGTCGCGGCGAGCAGCACGCCGATCGCGAGCGCCGCGATCCGGATGACGGGCGTCGGCACGCCGAGACTGCGCGCGCCGATCTCGCCGGCCCCGAGCGCCCCGAGCGGCCGCGCCAGAAGCAGCGCCCCGACGCCGCCGAAGCCCAGCGCCGCGGCGATCGCGGCGGAGGCGCGCCAGCCCTCCTGCGTCAGCGAGCCCCCGCCCCAGATCAGCAGCGCGAAGAGATAGTCGCCCCGCGACAGGATGAGCGCCGCGGACAGGGAGCTCGCGACCATGGCCACCACCATGCCGCAGAGCGCCACGGTCACGGGGTCGAGCTGTCGCCGCCAGGCGAGCGCCAGCACCAGCGCCGCCGCGCCGGCTCCCCCGGCGAAAGCTGCGGCCTCGCGGCCGAGCGCGCCCATCGCAGGGGCGAGGATCGCCGCGACGCCGAGCGCGAGCTGCGCGCCGGCGAAGACGCCGAGCGTCGCCGGTTCGGCGAGCGGGTTGTCGAGCGCGGCCTGAGACAGCGCGCCGGACAGCCCGAGCGCCGCGCCGCCGAGCAGTGCGACCGCGATCCGTGGCGCGAGGCTGTAGAGGACCAGGGCGCGATCGACCCCGGCCGATCCCGCGCTGAGGTTCGACAGGACGTCCTGGAGCGAGAGGGCCGCGGCGACCGCCGCCAGAACGCCCCACAGGAGCCAAGGCCCGACAACCGCTCGCGGCATGCGTTCAGCCGACCGCAAACGCTTCAAGACCATCGGCGAGGAGCCGCGCGAAGCGCTGCGCGGCCGGCAGGGCGCCATAGGGGTTCACGGCCGGGAGCTCGACGAAGCGGCCGGAGGCGACCGGCGGCATGGCGCGCCAGAGCGGGCTCTCCCGCATGGCGGCGAGCGCCGAGGGCGGGCTCGGGCCGACATTGACCACGATCGCCTCCGTCATCCCGGCGAGGGCCTCGACCCCGACGGCGGGAAAGGCGCCGAACCGCGTCGGAGCGCTCCAGGCGATCGTGAGCCCCAGCCGCTCCGCCACGTCGCCGAACATGCTGTCGGCGCCGAACACCCGGAAGTGACGGGAATCCGCGAGGTTCATGATGAGCACAGGGCGGCCGGCCGATCGCGCGAGCCGCGCCCGGGCGGAGGCGATCTCCGCCTCGGCCTGGGCGACCGCCCGCTCGGCCTCGGCGCTGCGGTCGATGCGCCGGCCGAGGTCGCGCGTCGCCGCGATCGCCGCCGCGTAGGGGCGACGCCCCGGCTCATAGATCGAATAGTTCGCGACCGGCGCGATCCGCGACAGGAGGCGGGTGCGGTTCTCGTACCAGGGCGAGATCAGGATGAGGTCGGGCCGCGCCGCGAGGAGCTGCTCGTAGCTGACCGAGCCTCGCAGGCCGAGGTCGGCGGTCGAGCGGGGCACGACCGGCTCCACCGCGGCGGTGCGGAACAGCACGAGCTCCGCCGCGGCGACCGGCGCGACCCCGAGGGCGAGCGTCGTCTCCAGCATCGCCCAGTCGATCGCCGCGAGCCGCATGGCTGGGTCCGCGCGGGCGGCGCCCAGACAAGCGAAAGCCGCGGCGCCGGTGAGGACGCCGCGGCGGGAGAGAAAACCAGGCCGGCGGACCGGCCTGTCGTCGTTCACCACGTGTAGCTCGCCCTCACCAGCGCTTTGCGCGCCTCGCCATAGGAGCACACATTGATGCCCTGGCAGCCGGAGACGTAGCGCTTGTCGAACAGGTTCGTCACGTTGAGGCTGACCTTGTACCTGTCCCACTCGTAGCGCGCGGCGACGTCGAACAGGGTCGCCGACGGGACCTTCACGGTGTTCGGCTGCGTCGCCTCGGACTTGCCGAGATAACGCACGCCGCCGCCGAGGCTGAGGCCCTTCATGGCCCCGGTCGTGAAGGTGTAGTCGAGGAAGGCCGAGGCGATCACCTCCGGGACGAGGAAGGGCTGCTCGCCCACCAGAAGCGGGTTCTCGTCCTTCAGGATCTTCAGCTGATAGGCCGTGAACGCGCCGATGAACTTCCAGTTCTCGGTCAGGTTCGCCTGCGCCTCGAGCTCGAAGCCGCGCGAGCGCACCTCGCCGAGCTGGGTCTGGACCGTCGTCGGGGAGGTCGTGCCCGAAACGACGTTCTTCTTCTTCAGGTCGAAGACCGACGCGGTGAACAGACCGGAGAACCAGGTCGGCGCCCACTTCACGCCCGCTTCGTACTGGATGCCGGTCTCGGGCTTGAACGGCGTGCGGCCGATGGTCTGGAACGCCGCGTTCTGGATGTTGTTGGCCTGCACGAGCGGATTGAACACGCTCGCGATGCTCACATACGGCACGACGCCGTTCGCGAGCTCGTAGCCGAGGCCCGCGCGTCCGCTGAAGCGGCCCTTGTCGAGCTTGACGTCCGCCCCGGCATCGGTGGGGAGCGGGCTGTATTTGCCGTCCAGCCACATCCGGTCATAGCGGCCGTTGAGCGTCGCGATCCAGCCGCCGCCGAAGCGGATCTGGTCCTGCACATAGAGCCCCGCCTGATTGAGCTTGCTCTTCTCGTCGATATAGGGCGAGCCGAACGACGACTGGACCTCGTCGATCTCGTAGAACTTGTAGTCGAGACCGACGAGGAGGGTGTGATCCAGCCCGCCGGTCGCGAACTTGCCGACGACATTGTTGTCGGCGGTGAAGCTGTACGACTTGGTGTGGTGGTTGAACGGGATGAGCGAGAGCGCCGTGGCGCCCGCGCTCGGCCGCGGCTGGAAGCCGTAGCCGAACGGGTAGATCTGCGCTTCCTTGAGGTCGGCGTAGGCGAACCGCGCCCTCGAGTTCACCGTCCACACGTCGTTGATGTCGTGGTTGAACTCGTAGCCGGCCATCGCCTGGCGGCGGTCGTAGCGGTCGAAATCGGAGTCAGAGAAGTTGGCGCGCCGGCTGATGCGACCGAGGTCGATCGTCCCGTCCGTCGAGGTCGCGCGCTTCACCGTGCCGTAATACGGCAGGAAGTCGCCGCCGCCGTGCTTCTGATCGGCGTGCTGGTAGTTGGCGTAGACGGTGAGATCCGTGCCGGCGTCCGGCGAATAGGTCGCCGCGCCCTGGAACACGCCGCGGATGCCGTCCTCGCGCTTGGAGTAGCCGTCGCCGCCCTCGAACTTGCCGGTGAAGCGGTACTTCCAGACCGGCGGCAGCGCGTCGCCCTTCGTGACGACGCCGTTCGGCACGACCTTGTTGATGTCGAACGCCGCGAACGCGGTGGGGTAGTTGTTGATGCCGACCTCGACCTCGCCGAAGTCGTGATCGAGCGGACGCTTGCTGACATAGTTGATGATGCCGCCGACATTGCCGCCGCCGTAAAGCGCCGCGGATGCGCCGCGCAGCACCTCGACGCGCTCGAGCAGCCACGGATCGGTGAAGAAGTTGCCGAAGGCGTAATTGTAGAGCTGCATGCCGTCGCGATAGACGCCGGTCTGGGTCGCGTCGAAGCCGCGGATGTAGAACCAGTTGGTGTCGCTGTCCTCGCCGAAGGGCTGCGCGAACACGCCGGCCGAATAGCGCACCGCCTCGTCGGTCTTCATCGCGCCGAGGTCGTCCATCTGCTCGCGGCCGACGACGCCGATCGATTGCGGGATGAGCTTGATCGGCGTGTCGGTCTTCGAGCCGGTGGTGGTGGCGACGGGCGCATAGCCTTGCACGGGCGCTGTCCCGGCGCCCTTGTCCCCGATCTCGCCGCCGCGCCCCTGCCCCTGCACCTCGATCGCGTCGAGCTGCGTCGACTGACCGGCCTCCTGGGCCATAGCAACTTCAGGATGCGCAATCACCGTCAGGGCTACGCCCGCAAGCAGAACCGCTCGCATATTCGTTACATAGATCACTCTCGTCCCCGGTATTCTCATCATCTGAGATCTGCAACGGCACGGTCTCTTTAGAATGTATCTATTCTAAACTACGATCTCGTGTCTTGACTGCCCTGATGCGGCCACTAAGAGTGCGCGGCAGCGCGTGCGTATTGTATGTTTTTGGCTTCGTAATACTCGGAGCCTTCTGGTGTGCCCGTTGCGCACCAGAAGGAGGGGGGCACAGCGCATAAGGGGCCGCAGGTCATGAGCACGTTCCGGCCGCGCATGACCTCGGAGAGACGCGGCATCGCCGTGACCGGCGCGCCGCTCGCTCATTCATCGGATATCGGGTTGGTCGAGATCTGGCGGGCGCGCTGCGAGCCCGGGGCGGGAGGCGACTATGTCTCCCGCGACCCGCGCCTGTTCGTGGTCATCGAAGAGCCCGCCGCCGAGATCCAGCTCAATGTCGGCAACGGCGTCGGCCGCGCGGCGTCCCGTAAACTGAGCGCGAGCTATGTGCCGCCGGAGGTTCCGCTCCGCATGAGCGTCGCAGGCTCCACCGTGGTCCGCCATCTCGACGTCCATTTCGACGTCGAGCGGCTCGGGCCGATCTCCGGGCTCGATTCATCGAGCGCAGGCGCGCCAAGACTGATGTTCTGCGATGAGCGGATCCAGCGTTTCGCCCGCCTCATCGAACATGCCTGCGCCCGAGGCCGTTCGCCGCTCGGCCTCTATGGCGACGGGCTGCTGGCGGCGCTGGTGGCGGCCGCCTTCGCGCCGCCCTCCCGGCGCCCGGCGCGCAGCGCGCTCTCCGACCGGCAGCTGCGGCTCGCGGTCGACTGCATCGAGGAACGCTGCGCCGAGACGATCCGGCTGAGTGAGCTCGCCAGCCTCGCCGGTCTTTCGGAAAGCTATTTCAGCCATGCCTTCAAGGCCGCGACAGGCATGCCGCCGCATCGCTGGCAGCTTCAGGCCAGGGTGCGGAAGGCCAAACGGCTGGTCGAACGCGCCGAGGCGCCGCTGAGCGACATCGCCAGCGGGCTCGGCTTTTCGGACCAGCCGCATTTCACGCGCGTGTTTCGCGACCTCGCCGGCTGCACGCCCACCGAGTGGCGGGCGCGGAGTCGATGAGTCGACGGCTGGCTCGCATGTATGGAGACGTCTCGACGATGACCGATGCTGATCCGGCGTCGCCGGCGGCGTTCGAGCTCTCGGAAGCGTCCTTCGCGGTCGATGGCCGCGCGCTCCTGGCGCCGCTCTCCGCGACCTTCGCGCCCGGCGCCGTCATCGGCCTGGTCGGCCATAACGGTTCGGGCAAGTCGACCTTGCTGAAGCTCATGGCGCGCCAGCAGACAGCGACGGCTGGAGTGATCCGCTATGGCGGCCGGCCGATCGGCGCCTGGCGCTCGCGCGAATTCGCGCGCGAGGTCGCCTACCTGCCGCAACAGCCGCCTTCGGCCTCGGGGCTGACCGTCCGGGAGCTCGTGGCGCTCGGGCGTTATCCCTGGCATGGCGCGCTAGGCCGCTTCGGCCCCGAAGACGCGCACGCGGTGGCCGAGGCCATGAGCCTCGCCAATGTGGAGGTCTTCGCGGGCCGCAGGGTGGAGGAGCTTTCGGGCGGGGAACGCCAGCGCGTCTGGCTCGCCATGCTGGTCGCCCAGCAGGCGCGCTGGCTGCTGCTCGACGAGCCGACCTCTGCGCTCGACGTCGCCCACCAGATCGAGGTGCTGACGCTGGTCCGGAAGCTCGCCGAGACCGGCGGCCGCGGCGTCGTGGTGGTGCTGCACGACGTCAACATGGCGGCCCGGTTCTGCGACGAGGTGGCGGCGCTTCACACCGGGCGGATGATCGCGCGCGGATCCCCGGCCGCGATCATGGCGCCGGACCGTCTCAAGGCGATCTACGGGCTCGCCATGGAGGTGCTTCGCCACCCGGTCGACGGAACGCCGCTCGCCTTCGCAAGCTGAGCCTTCTTCCGGCGCGCCGGACCCGCGGTCCACAGGGTGGCCGGCGCTCCGGTTATCCGGCGAGCCGATAGCCGACCCCCGGCTCGGTCAGCAGAAGCGTCGGACGCGCCGGATCGGCCTCCAGCTTGACGCGAAGCTGCCGGACGAAGACGCGCAGGGATGTCTGATCGCCGTCGTCCTGGCCCCACACCGCGCGGAACAGGTGCCGGTGGGTCAGCACCTTTCCTGCGTGCACGACCAGTTCCTGCAGGATCGCGAACTCCTTCGGGCTGAGCTTCACCTCGGCGCCGCGAAGGGTCACGAGGTGGCGCGCGAGGTCGACCGTCAGCGGACCGGCGCTGAAGACCGGCTCTGCCCCTCGGTCGGCCAGCCTGTGGCGCAGCGCTGCGCGCATGCGGGCCATCAGTTCGTCGGTCCCGAACGGCTTCGTCACGTAATCGTCGGCGCCGAGATCGAGCGCCGCCACCTTGGCGGCCTCTTCGCCGCGGCTCGACAGAACCACGATCGGCACGGGACTCCTGGCCCGGATCTCGCGGATCAGGTCGAGCCCGTCCATATCCGGCAGCCCGAGATCGAGCAGCACGAGCTCGGGCGGAAGATGGCGCATCAGGCGCAGCGCCTCCGCGGCGGTCTCCGCCTCGAGCGTGCGGTAGTCGTTGACCGCGAGCGTCGCCTTCAGGAAGCGCCTGATCGGCGCCTCATCGTCGACGATCAACACGGTGATCGCGCTCGACGCCATTATGCCCTCCCCTGCTCGCCCGCCGCCCTGCCCCCGCGCAGGCGCAGGACGAAGCGCGCCCCCCGGCCGGAGGGCGGCGTCTCGACGGTCACGGTTCCGCTGAGGGCCTCGACGAAGCCCCTGGCGATCGCGAGCCCGAGGCCGGCGCCGGGCGTCTTCCTGTCGCCGCCGGCGGAGCGATAAAACCGCTCGAAGACGTGCGGGACGTCTTCCGGGGCGATCCCGGGCCCGTCATCCGTCACGCTGAGCGTCACGCCGTCGCCGTCGCGCCTGCCCTCGATCGCGATCTGGGCCGAGGGCGGCGTGTGTTTCCCGGCGTTCTCCAGCACATTGACCAGCGCGTGCTCGATCAGCACCGGATCGCCCAGCGCGACGAGCGGCGTTTCCGGAAAATCGAGGGTCACGGCGCGGTCGCCGAGCGCGCCGCCTGCGCGCCGCAGCGCGGCGCCGACGATGTCCTCAAGATCGATCTCGTCCGACATCGCCGCGACGCCGCCGGCATCCAGCTTCACGACGTCGAGCAGGTTCGCCACGAAGCGGTTGAGCCTTTCGGTTTCGGTCTGGGCGCTCGCCAGCATCTCGTCGCGCGTCGCGTCGTCATAGAGCCCGCCATAGCTTCTCAGGCTCGTGATCACCCCCATGATGGTGGCGAGCGGCGTCTTGAAGTCGTGGCTGACCGACGTGAGCAACGCGCCGCGCAGCCGCTCCGTCTCGGCCTCGAGCCGCGCCTCGTCGACATCCGCTCCGAGCCGGATGCGGTCGAGCGCCACCGCGGTCTGGTCAGCGAGCGCGTCGAGCAGGCGGCGTTCGACCGGCGTCAGGATCGGACCGGCGGCGCGGCGCGCGACGCCGACCACGCCGAGCTTGCCGCGGCTGGTCTTCAGCGGCAGGAACAGGCGCGTCGCGCCCGGCAGGGTCGCCGAGCCGCGGCCGGCCGGCTCGTCATGCTCGTAGGCCCAGGTCGCGGCGGCAAGCTCGCCCGGCTCGATCGTGTCCTCGGGCGGATAGGCGCCGCCGATCACGAGCCCCGCGCGACTTGCGGTAAGCAGCACGACGTCAGCCTTCAGCATCAGCGCGACCTGATGGGACGCAGCCCAAAGCAGGTCGTCCTCGGTGGCGACCGCCGCCAGCTTCCGCGAAAACGCATAAAGTTCGGCCGTCACCCGCGCCTGCGAGCGGGCCGACAGCGTCTGCGCCCGGACGCGCGCGGCGACCGAGCTCGCAACCACTGCGGTCAGCGAGAAGAACACGATCGCGACCACGTTCGACGGATCATTCACAGTCAGCGAGAAGCGCGGATCCGTGAACAGGAAATTGTAGGCGACCGCCGACAGAAGCGACGCCGCGAGCGACGGCCCGGCGCCATAGCGCAGCGCGATCAGAAGAACGGCGGGCACGAAGATCAACGAGATGTTCGGCAGATCGATCACGAGATCGATCGCCAGCCCGGCCGCGCCCGCGACGGCGACGGCGAGCGCCGCGACCGCATAGGCCCCGGGGCTTCGGCGGCCAGACGTCGCCGCACGCGCCTCCACCGTCTTGGGCGCGGCGGTCTCGCCGTCGCCGGCCATGACCTGCACCGCGATCGGCCCGGCCCGGTCGACGAGATCGGCCACCACCGAGCCGCGGGTCAGCGCAAACCAGCGGGTGCGCTTCGCTTTGCCGACGACGATCGTCGTCACGTTCCGGCGTCGGGCGAAGTCGAGCAGCTCCTCGGCCACGTCGGCGCCGCCGGGCAGCGTCAGCGCCTCGGCGCCGAGCGCCTCCGCGAGCCGCAGCGTGTCCGCGATCCGGTCGCGCTCGACCTCCGACAGCCGCGCGTGCCGCGCCGTTTCGATGCTGACGCAATGCCACGGGGCCCGCGCGCGGTCGGCGAGGCGCTTGCCGGCGCGCACCAGCGCCGCCGCGCCGGGACGCTCGTCGATCGCGACCAGCACGCGCTCGCCAGCCGGCCACGGACCCTCGATCCCATGAGCCGCCATGTAGTCGCGCATGTCGCTGTCGACGCGCTCGGCGGTGCGGCGCAGCGCAAGCTCGCGAAGCGCCGTCAGATTGCCGGGCTGGAAGAAGTGCCGGACGGCGCGTTCCGCCTGCTCGCGGACATAGACCTTTCCGGCCGCCAGCCGCAGGCGCAGGGCGTCGGGGGTCAGATCGATCACCTCGACCTCTTCGGCCAGGTCGAACAGGCGGTCCGGCACGGTCTCGCGCACGCGCACGCGGGTGATCCGCGCGACGACGTCGTTCAGGCTTTCGAGGTGCTGCACGTTGAGCGTCGTGAAGACGTCGACGCCCGCCTCGAGCAGTTCTTCGACGTCTTGGTGGCGCTTCGGATGCCGTGAGCCGGGCGCATTGGCGTGGGCGAGCTCGTCGACCAGGACCAGTTGTGGCCGGCGCTTCAGCACCGCGTCGACGTCCATCTCGCTGAGAGCGCGGCCGCGATACGAGATCTCGGCCATGGGCACGATCTCCAGTCCCTGGACGAGCGCCATCGTCTCAGCGCGGCCGTGCGTCTCGACCACGCCGATCACGACGTCGACGCCCTCGCGCTTCGCCGCCTGAGCGGCGGTGAGCATCTCGTAGGTCTTGCCGACGCCGGGCGCCGCGCCGAAGAAGATCTTCAGCCGGCCGCGCCCCGCGCGTTCGGCCTTGGCGAGGAAGCTCTCTGGAGAGGGGCGGACGCCGGCGGCCATCTTCGCCATTATAGCCGTCGCGGGCCGGCTCGCTTACGGCTTCGGAAGCTGGTCGAGCGCGAGGTTGAGCGCGAGGACGTTGACCCGCGGCTCGCCCAGCAGTCCGAACAGCCGAGGCGCGACCGAACGCTCCACCAGCCTGCGCACGTCCTCCTCCGGAAGCCCCCGCTCGCGCGCCACGCGGCTGACCTGCGCATGGGCCGAAGCCGGCGAAATGTCGGGGTCGAGCCCGGAACCGGAGGCGGTGACGAGATCGGCCGGAACCGCGCCCGCGATCCGGTTCTCCGCCATCGCCTTCGAAACGTCGCCGGCGAGGCGATCGGCGAGCGTTTTGGAGGTCGGGCTGAGGTTCGAACCCGAAGAGGATGCGGCGTCGTAGCCGTTCGCCCCGGCTGCGGAGGGGCGGCCGTGGAAATAGCGCGGCTGCGTGAAGGCCTGGCCGATGAGGCTCGAGCCGATCACGGCGCCGTCTCTCACGACCATGGAGCCGTTGGCGGCTGAAGGCGCGACCGCTTGCGCGATTCCGGTGATCGCCAGCGGGTAGGCGACGCCCGTGACGAGCGTGAACAGCGCGAAAAGGACCAGGGCGGGGCGGAGTTGCGCGATCATGGGAGCGGTCCGTTCGGAGGTTCGATGACGTGTCATGCCAGGCCGAGCCCCGACACGGCCATGTCGATCAGCTTGATGCCGGCGAACGGCGCCGCGAGGCCGCCCAGGCCATAGACGACGAGGTTGCGGCGGAGCAGCGCTGCGGCGCCCGACGGCCTGTAGGAGACGCCCTTCAGCGCGAGCGGCACCAGCGCGACGATGACGAGCGCGTTGAAGATGATGGCCGACAGGATCGCGCTCTGCGGCGACGCCAGTCCCATGACGTTGAGCGCGCCGAGGCCGGGGTAGAGCGCCACGAACATCGCCGGGATGATGGCGAAGTACTTCGCGACGTCATTGGCGATCGAGAAGGTCGTCAGCGCCCCGCGGGTCATCAGCAGTTGTTTGCCGATGCCGACGATCTCGATGAGCTTCGTCGGATCGGAGTCGAGGTCGACCATGTTGCCGGCCTCGCGGGCGGCGACCGTGCCGGTCTGCATGGCGACGCCGACGTCGGCCTGGGCGAGCGCCGGCGCGTCGTTCGTGCCGTCGCCGCACATCGCGACCAGCTTGCCGTCCGCCTGTTCCTTGCGGATGAGCGCGAGCTTCGCTTCCGGCGTGGCTTCGGCGAGAAAGTCGTCGACCCCGGCCTCGGCGGCGATCGCGGCGGCGGTCATCGGGTTGTCGCCGGTGATCATGACGGTGCGGATGCCCATCGCGCGGAGCTCCTGAAAGCGCTCGCGGATGCCGCCCTTCACGATGTCCTTGAGATAGATGACGCCGAGAATCCGGGCGTCGACGGAGACCACGAGCGGCGTGGCGCCCTCCCGCGCCACGCGCTCCACGATGGCGGCGAGCGCGTCCGGGATGCGGCCGCCGAGCGCCTTCACATGGGCGATGACGGCGTCGCCTGCGCCCTTGCGAATTTTAGCGGCGCCGATGTCGACGCCGCTCATGCGGGTCTGCGCCGAGAACGGGACAAAGACCGCGTCGAGCGAACCGATCTCGCGGCCGCGGAGGCCGTGCGTCGCCTTGGCGAGGGCCACGATGGAACGGCCTTCCGGCGTCTCGTCGGAAAGGCTCGCGAGCTGGGCCGCGTCGGCGAGCTCGCCCTCTCGGACGTCCGGCAGCGGCAGGAACTCCGCAGCCTGGCGGTTGCCGAGCGTGATCGTCCCGGTCTTGTCGAGCAGCAGCACGTCGACGTCGCCCGACGCCTCCACCGCGCGGCCGGACATCGCGAGCACGTTGAAGCGCACCAGCCGGTTCATGCCGGCAATGCCGATGGCGGACAGAAGCCCGCCGATCGTGGTCGGGATCAGCGTCACGAACAGCGCGATCAGAACGATCACCGGCACGACGCCGGCGGCATAGGCCGCGAAGGCCGGGATGGTCGCGACCGCCAGCACGAAGATGAGGCTGAGCCCCGCCAGCAGGATCGTCAGCGCGATCTCGTTCGGCGTCTTCTGGCGCTCCGCGCCCTCGACCAGCGCGATCATGCGGTCGAGGAAGCTCGAGCCGCTCGCCGCCGTGATGCGCACCCGGAGATGGTCCGACAGCACCTTGGTGCCGCCGGTCACCGCCGAGCGATCGCCGCCGCTCTCGCGGATCACCGGCGCGCTCTCGCCTGTGATCGCGCTCTCGTCGACGGTCGCGACGCCCTCCACCGCCTCGCCGTCGCCGGGGATAAGGTCGCCGGCCTCGACCAGCACGACGTCTCCGACCCTCAGAGCCGACGCCGCCACCTCTTCGTAGCCGCCGCCGTCGGCGGCGAGGCGCTTCGCCATCGTCTCCGACCGGGTCCTCCGGAGGGCGTCTGCCTGCGCCTTGCCGCGCCCCTCCGCGACCGCTTCGGCGAAGGTCGCGAAGTAGGCGGTGAGCCAGAGCCAGAACGCGATCTGGCCCGAGAAACCGGCAGGCGCGCCGGTCGCGAGGTCGCACGCGAACAGGATCGTGGCGGCGGCGGCGACGATCTCGACGGCGAACATCACCGGGTTCCGGATCAGTTCGCGCGGATCGAGCTTTTTCGCGGCGCCGCCGAGCGCCGGGGCGATCAGCGCGGGAGCGAACAGGGACTGAGGCTGTGCTGACATGGTGTTGGCTTAGGTTAGCGCCGCCAGCTTCTTGTCCCGGCCTTGAGCCGGGACCCAGACGCGCTGGGCTGCAGGTGGTGGCGGTGAGCGTTGTGAATCATCGGGACGCGCCGAGGCTCTGGGTCCCGGCTCAAGGCCGGGACAAGAGAGAAAGCGTCACCGCGTCGCCCCGGCCGCGGTCGCGAACGCCTCGGCGATCGGGCCGAGGGCGAGCGCCGGGAAGTAGGTGAGCCCGCCGACGATGATGATCACGCCGACGAGCAGCCCGACGAACAGGCCGCCATGCGTCGGGAGGGCGCCGGCGGAAGGCGGGGCCTTGCCTTTCGCCGCCAGCGAGCCTGCGACCGCCAGCATCGGCACGATCAGCGCGAACCGGCCGATCATCATTCCCGCTGCGAGCAGGATGTTCCAGAACGGACTGTTCGCGCTCAGGCCGGCGAACGCCGAGCCGTTGTTCGCGGCCGCCGACGTCGTGGCGTAGAGCATCTCGGAAAAGCCATGCGGGCCGCTTTCCTGCAGGCCTGCAAGCCCGAGCGGGCTGACGGCCGCGACCGCGAGCCCGACCAGCGTGGCGGCCGGCGAGCAGAGCAGCGCCAGCATGGTGAGCTTCACCTCGCGCGCCTCGATCTTCTTGCCGACATAGTCGGGCGTGCGTCCGACCATCAGCCCGGCCACGAATACCGCGACGATCGCGAACAGCAGGACGCCGTAGAGCCCTGCGCCGACGCCGCCGACGATGACCTCTCCGAGCTGCATCTCGATCATCGGGATCATGCCGCCGATCGCGGAGAACGAGTCGTGCATCGCGACCACCGCGCCGCAGGAGGCGGCGGTGGTGATGGCGGCGAAGAGCGCGGAGAGCGCGATCCCGAAACGGACCTCCTTGCCCTCCATGTTTCCGCCCGCGGGATCGACTCCGAGCGCCGCGTGGATCGGGTTCGCGGCCGCCTCGGCCCCGTAGAGGATGGCGACGCAGGCGATGAACAGCGCGCCCATCGCCGCGAGGATCGCCCAGCCCTGCCGCTCGTCGCCGACCATCCGGCCGAAGACATTGGTGAGCGCGGCGCCGATCGCGAAAATTGAGACCATCTGGATGAGGTTTGAGAGCGCGCCCGGGTTCTCGAAGGGATGCGCGGAGTTGGCGTTGAAGAAGCCGCCGCCGTTGGTGCCCAGCATCTTGATCGCGAGCTGGCTCGCGACCGGCCCCAGCGCGATGGCCTGGTCCGCGCCCTCGAGCGTCTTGGCGGCGACGTAGGGCTGCAGCGTCTGCGGAACGCCGAGCGCGACATAGACGAGCGCCAGGACCACGCAGGCCGGCAGCAGCACGTAGAGGACCGAGCGCGTCAGATCGACCCAGAAATTGCCGATCCCCTTGGCCGATCTACGGGCGAAGCCCCGCGCCAGCGCGACAGCGAGCGCCATGCCGGTCGCGGCCGAGAGGAAGTTCTGCACGGTCAGCGCCCACATCTGGGAGCCGTAGCTCATCGTGGATTCGCCTCCATAGGACTGCCAGTTCGCGTTCGTGACGAAGGAGATCGCGGTGTTGAGCGCGAGGTCCGGCGCGACGCCCGTAAAGCCCTGCGGGTTCAGCGGCAGAACGCCCTGCAGCCGCAGCAGGCCGTAGACCGCGAGGAAGCCGACGAGGTGGAATGCCAACATCGCGAGCGCGTAAGGGGCCCAGCCCTGGTCCGTTTCGGAGCTGACGCCCGCGAGCCGATAGAAGCCGCGCTCCACCGGCGCGAGCGCGGGATGCAGAAACGTCCGCTCGCCGCCATAGACGCGCGTCAGAAATCCGCCGAGGGGGCGGGTGAGCATGAGCACGAGCGCACAGAACAGCGCGATCTGCATCCAGCCGTTGAATGTCATGTCGATGTCCGGAGAAGCGCGGAGCGGCTAGAACCGCTCGGGCCGCAACAGCGCGGCCAGGAACACGGCCGCCGCGGCGAAAGCCGCGCTTGCGCCAAGCGCGGCGTCGAGAAGCGGCAGGCCGAGGAGCGTCATCGCCGTCACAGCCGCTCGCAGGCGAGCGCATAGGCGCCGAGCGCGGCGAACGCGGCGACGCCGGCCGCGAGCATCAGCATGTCCGTCATGGTCCCAGCCTCCCGCGGCGCCGATCGCCACGCCGGGATTTAGACGCAGAGCGCGTTGGGTTGGCAGGCGGTCAGGGCCCGGTCTACGTAAGGAACGCGTTGGGACAGACGGTCTTGCCGCCTTAGTGCGGCGCGGGAGCCCAGCGCGCCTCCGGCCTCTATTTCAGCGTGTAGAGATAGGCGGCGACGTCCCGCGCCTGCTGGTCCGAGAGGCCGGTGTCGGGCATGCCGGTCCCCGGCTCGACCAGCTGCGGGCGGCGCAGCCAGAGGATCATGTTGTCGGGCGTGTTGCTGAGCCGGCCGGCGAGCAGGACCCGCCGGTCCATGTGGTCGAGCGGCGGCCCGACGAGACCCTCGGCGCCGTCGACGCCCGGGATCATGTGACAGGTCCCGCAGCCGGCGGCGACGATCTGGCGGGCGCCGCGGTCGGGATCGCCGCCTGGAATTCGGTGGGCTTCCCGCGCCACGCTCTGGTCGTCGCATCCCGACAGCACCATCAGGCAGGCGATCGCCGTCGAGGCGAGGCCGGCGAAGCGCGCGGCGCGGGCCGCGCGCGCCTCGGCCCGCTTCTCGGCCGCCGCCATCCATCTGACGAACAGGATCATGATCGCCGCCACATAGGCGAAGCCGGCCGGGACCCACATGATGAGGCCGGCGAGCTGCTGGTCCTGCAGCGCCGTCAGGCCCCAGAGCGCCGCGCTCTCGGCGTGAATCCCATAGAACGGCCTGTCGGTCAGCACCATGAGCGCGCCGGGCAGGCCGCTCAGCACCGCCGCAGTCGCGACGAAGATCAGCCGGCCGCCATAGCCGAGCCGCCCCGTGTCGCGCTCCATGACGACCGACCAGAACGCGAAGGCGCTGACGAAGAAGCAGATGTGCTCGAAGATGTGCACGCCCTCATGGCGCAGCGCCCATTGGTAAGGGCCCGGCAGGTGCCAGAAGGCGAACAGGCCGCAGAACCAGAGCCAGACCGAGACCGGCGACGACAGGGCCTGGATCACACGGCCTGCCCCGGCCGCCCAGAACCGTCCGAGCCTGCGGCGGCCGCCCGGAGGAAAGCCCCAGAGGAACACCAGATGAGGCCGCGCCAGCACGAACAGCGGCGCGGCGACGAGCATCAGGATGAGATGCTGGACCATGTGGACGGAGAAGAGGTCCGCGCTGAGCGCGTCGATCGGCGATTCCAGCGCGATCAGCAGCGCGACGAGCCCTGCCAGGAATGCGGCCAGCTCGCGCAGCCGGATCAGCCGCTCCGAGCGCGCGCGCATGTTGAGGACGCCGCGCAGGTAAAGGATCGAGGCGACGCCCATGGAGATCGTCACCCAGGGCTCGAAGGTCCAATCCCAGATCGCGGAGGACAGCGGATGGGCGTGGCCGACATGCGCCGCAGCCGGGCCCGAGGCGAAGGCGAGGCCGGCGGCGACGGCGAGAACCGGGCTCAGCTTCCGCATAACGGCACGCCCATCAGCGCGATCGTATTGAACAGGATGGCCAGCGCGAACCAAACGCCGGACCACAAGCCAAACACCGCCAGGAAGCGCGTCCGGCCCTCGCCGGCCTCGACGGCGTGGTGGTGTCCGCCCTCGGATTCGCCGCGGGTCTGGCGCCAGATCCAGTAAGAGAAGGCGGTCGCGGCCACCGCGAGGACGAGCGTCGCGAGGTTGATCGCGAGCGACGCTCCCCAGGTCCATTCCCAGCCCGGCAGAGCCGCCTGGAGCGGCTCGGCCCGGGGATAGCATGCGTGGCTGCCCAGCGCGTAGACGGCGCACAGCTGCAGGAACCAGGCGGCGGGCGCGGTGAACAGGGCGGCGGCGAGCCACTCGATGCGCGCGTGATGCGCATGCGGGGCGGGATGTTCGATCGGATAGGCCTCGAGGACGGAGCGCGTCATGGCTCAGCTCAGCCGGGGCGTGACGTAGAAGGTGAAGAACAGCGTAAGCCACACGGCGTCGACGAAATGCCAGTAGATCGCGCCGATCGAGACCGCCGCGTTGCGCCGCGCGTCGAAATAGCCGAGCAGCGTCCAGAGGAGCAGAACCGCGAGCACGATGTCGCCCGCGATCACATGCGCCATGTGGAACCCGGTGATCGTGAAGAACAGCGAGCCGTAGGAGCTCGAGGCGATGGTGAAGGACTGCTCGCTCCATTCGAGCGCCTGAATGGCGACGAACCCCACGCCCATGATCAGGGCGGCCGCCAGCCCGAGCGCGAGCCGCCGACGGTCGCCAAGCTTCGCGCCCTGCTCGGCCCACCAGACGGCGACGCTGCTGAGCAGCAGCAGCGCCGTGTTCGGCACCGAGAGATGGAGCTTCGGCAGGTGCGGGGGCAGGAACTCGCGGCCATACTGCACGGCGAAGTAGTAGTAGCTGAACAGCAGGTAGGAGAACAAAGCGCCTTCGGTCATGATGACCGCAAGCATCCCCCACCAGCCGGAGGCGCGATGGCCGATGCTGCCGATCGGCAGCCGTTCGAGATCGGTCACGTCAGCCATGCGACGCCTCCGCCCGCTGACCGAGCTCGCGCTCCGGCCACAGCCAGACGATGGTGGCGGCGAGCAGCAGCGCGGCGTAGGCGCCTGCAAACATCCACCAGTGGAGCAGAAGGCCGGCGAAGGCCGCCGTCATCACGATGGTGGCCACGAGGGGACTGAGCGAGTCCTCCGGCATCTTGAGAATTGCGTCCGGCTCGCCGTCCAGCGTCGAGGTCGCGAGCGCCTCCTTGCCGTGGTCGAGCACGACGCCGCGGCGGATCGACGAGCGGCCGAGCCCTTCGTCGAGCCGGTCCTCCCAAAGCGGGTGGCGGCTCGCGACCGCGGGGATGACCGGGAAATTGTAAGGTGGCGGCGGCGACGGCGTGGACCATTCCAGCGTCGGGCCGTCCCACGGATTCGGGCCGGCGAACCGGCCGTTGCGGCGGCTGAGCGCGATGTTGGCGAGGAAGATCAGGATCCCGGCCGCGAGCACGAACGCGCCGATGGTCGTGATCAGGTTGACGGTGTCCCAGCCCATCCCCTCCGGATAGGTGTAGATGCGCCGCGGCATGCCGGCGAGGCCGGTCCAGTGCATCGGCAGGAACGCCATGTTGAAGCCGGCGAACACCGTCCAAAAGGACCAGCGGCCGAGGCGCTCGCTCAGCATCCGGCCGGTCATCTTCGGGAACCAGACGTGCAGCCCGCCGAGCACCGGGAACAGATTGATGCCGATCAGCACGTAGTGGATGTGCGCGACCACGAAATAGGTGTCGGTCAGCTGGCGGTCGGCGGGCACCGCGGCCGTCATCACGCCCGAGACGCCGCCGATGACGAACATCGAGACGAAGCCGGCGAAATACAGGAACGCGGTGGTGAACACCGGGCGTCCCGTCCAGATCGTGGCGATCCACGCGAACACCGCGACGGCGCTCGGCACTGTGATGATGAACGACGCGCCGCTGAAGAAGGACAGCGCGAGGAATGGCAGTCCGGTCGCGAACATGTGGTGCAGCCAGACGCCGAAGCCGAGCACCATGGTGGCGATCGTGGCGAGCACCACCACCGTGTAGCCGACCAAAGGGCGGCGGCAGAAGATCGGCAGGGCGTCGGAGACGATGCCCATCGCCGGCAGCACGATGATGTAGACCCAGGGATGGGCGAACATCCAGAACAGGTGCTGCCAGAGCAGCGGCTGCCCCTGCCCGTCTGGATTGTAGAAGTGGGTCCCGAACTGCCGGTCGAGCCATAGCAGGAAAAAAGCGAGGCTCACTGCCGGCACGGACAGCAGGATTCCGACGGAGGTGGTCGTCGTGCCCCAGGCGAGGATCGGGACGCGGTTGATCGACATGCCCGGCGCCCGCAGGCGCAGGAAGGTCACCAGGAAATTCGCCGCCCCCGCCGTGGTGGACACGCCGAGCAGGATCATCCCGAGAGCGTAGAAGTCCATGTTCGGGTTCGGGTTGAACTGCTTCAGGGCGTAGGGCGCGTAGTTGAACCAGCCGTCGTTCGGCGCGGCCCCGATCAGGAAGCTCGCATACATGAACAGTCCAGCCGCCAGATAGGCCCAGTAGGAGAAGGCGTTCAGCCGCGGGAACGCCATGTCGCGCGTGCCGAGGATCAGCGGAAACAGATAGATGCTGAAGCCTGACAGGATCGGCTGCGCGTAAAGGAAGATCATCGTGATGCCGTGCATCGAGAAGATCTGGTTGTACTGCTCCGGCGTCAGCAGATGCTCGTTCGGCTGGGCGAGCTGCAGCCGCATGACCAGCGCCTCGAGCCCGCCAAGCAGCAGGAAGGCGAAGGCCGTCACCAGGTAGCGGACGCCGAGCTCCTTGTGGTCGACGGTCGACAGCCAGCCGATCAGCCCCGGCTTGGTCTCCCACAGCGCGTGCAGCCTGGAGGCGGCGGGCGAGTCGTAGCCGGCGGTCGCGAACTCCGGCGCACGATCATAGTCGATGACGGCCAAGGCTCAGCTCCTCCGCTAGTTCAGCGTCGCCAGATAGGTCCGAACGCTTGCGAGTTCGGGGCCGGAGATGTCGAGGTTCGGCATCAGACTGCCCGGCTTGACGTGCTGCGGGTCAGCGATCCAGCCGGAGAGATGGCCGGGATCGTTGGGCAGCGTCGCGGCCGCGATGGTGCGCCGGCTCATCAGATGCGACAGGTCGGGGCCGAAACGACCTCCAGCGCTGGTCCCGCGCACGCCATGGCAGGCGCCGCAGCGCTGGAGAAAGACGCCTTCCGCCCGCACGAGCTCCGGCTTTTCCGGTTCGGCGGCGGGCTTGAGCTGGGCGTCCCACCACGCCTTGAAGTTCGCCTCGTCCTCCGCGACCAGCACCATCCCCATATGGGCGTGCTGCTTGCCGCAATATTCCGAGCACTGGCCGCGATAGATGCCGGCCTTGTCGGCCTGGAACCAGGTCTCGTTGGTCTGGTTCGGGATCAGGTCGATCTTATCGCTGACCGCCGGCACCCAGAAGGAGTGGATCACGTCCGCGGTCTTGACCCGGACCCGCACCGGCTTGCCGACCGGCACATGGATCTCATTCGCGGTGTCGAACACGCGCGACGGGTCGTCGCTCAGATAGCGGACCTGCCACCACCATTGATGGCCAATCACCTCGATCGTCACCGCCGGATCCTGCGAGGGCGCGCGGATGGCGGCCATCGTGTAGGCGGTCCACGCCATGGAGCCGATCAGCGCGACCGTCGAAACCGTCACGCCGATGGTGATCCAGGCGACGCCCCGGCCGCTGCGCGACACCGGCTCCTGCTCGATGTTCCCAGCCGGGGCGCGCGACCGGCGAACGAGCGCGCCGATCACCACCAGCGCGCTGGTGATGACGACGACGGCGATCGACAGGATCAGCAGCGCCCAGGTGAGATGCGCGATCTCGCGCGTCTTGACCCCAAAACCTTCCAGATAACCGAGCGGCGTCTCGGCCGAGGCTGCGCTGGCGCACAGCGCGCTTACGGCGAGCGCGGCGATCCAGGCTTTGAGCTGCCGCGACCGGCGTCTTTGGTTCGGAACAGGGCGGGACCAGGTCATGAGCGCTGCTCTCTCAGCGCGCCGCGTTCGGCCTTTGGCCGTGGCTAAAACTCTCCGTCTGCGACCAGGGATCGATCGAGGCGCCGAACTCGGTCGGAACCTGCTCGACCTTCATCGTGTCGGCGGAGACGGTCACGCCCCATTTCTGGCCGGGCCACGGCTTGCTGATGCCCTTGATGTAAGTGACCAGATCCCAGATGACGCTGTCCGGAACCGTGCCGCCGAAGGTCGGCATCCCGCCGGGGCGTCCCTGATAGATCGACAGATAGATGTTCGCCGGCTCCGAGCCGTAGATGAACGGCGCATTGCTGAGCGACGGACCCATGCCGCCGCCGCCATTCGGCGCGTGACAGCCCGAGCAGTTGAAGGCGTTGAAGTATTGCATGCCGCGAGTCGCGGCCTCGGGGTCGCCGGCCACCGGATTGGCGACGCCGGGCTTCCGCTTCACCACCCCGGGAAAGACGTTGGTGACAGGCGTCTGCAGCAACTCGGCCGCCGGAGCTCCGCCTGCATAGGCGTCCGGATCCTCCTCGACCCGGGTCGGCGCGCCGCCTGCGCTGCCGCTCGGCGTGGGCTCCTCCGAGACCTTTCCCGACGGTTCGCCGGAGGACGGCGCCGGCTGATCTGGCGGAGCAGGCTGATCGGCGGGCTGCTGCGCGACGGCGAGCCGCGGGAGCAACAGAGCCGCGCAGAGCAAGGGCCCGGCCGTCAGCCCCAGCATGGCTCTGGCGCGCGGCAGGCGGGAGAACGTCCTGAGCCCTCGCATCATTGCGGCGCCTCCGGCTGAGGAGCGGGTTGCGCGTTCGGCGGGGCGCCGTCGCCCTGCTTCGGCAGGGCGAACACCATCAGGCTGCTGCCGCCGGTCGTGTAGAGCGGCAGATCCTGCGTCGCGCCGACGAAGCCCAGCGCAGAGTTCCGGACATGCGGGTCCAGCTCGGCGTTCGCGATCGCGCCCGGCCAGCCGCCGACGCCCGACATGATGGCCACATATTGCGTGCCGTCCGCGCCCATATAGGTGATCGGCTGGCCGATGAAGCCGGAGCCGGCGCGGAACTGCCAGAGCAGCTTGCCGTCGCGGGCGTCGACCGCCTTGAACAGGCGATCCATGGTTCCGTAGAAGGCGACGTCGCCGCCGGTCACGAGCGCGCCGCTCCAGACCGGGAAATTCTCCTTGATCGCCCAGACCTTCTTCCGCTTGACCGGATCCCAGGCCATGAACTCGCCGCGGTTGCCGCCCGGGCCGGCGTACATGTCGGCCTCGACGCCGAGATAGGGCGTGCCCGCGATGTAGCTGACTTCGGAGGTCTTGAAGTTCGCGCACAGATGCTGGTGCGGCACATAGAGAAGCTTGGTCTTCGGCGACCAGGCGGTCGGCTGCCAGTCCTTTGCGCCGGGCGGCGCCGGACAGACATTCTGGACGTTGCGGTTGAGCGAGGGGTGCAGCTCCTCGTTCGGAATGCTGCGCCCGGTCTTGAGGTCGACGCCCTTATAGGCGGTGATGGTGTCGAACGGGTCTGCCGAGATGACCTCGCCGGTCGCGCGGTCGATAACGTACATGTATCCGTTGCGGCCGGGGTGCAGCAGGATCTTACGCTGCTTGCCGTCGATCTCGAGATCGATCACGACGCTCTCGTTGATCTCGTCGTGATCCCACAGATCGTGCGGGCTCGCCTGATAGGCCCACTTGGCCTGCCCGGTGTCCGGATCGCGGGCGAAGATCGTCGCGGTCCAGAGGTTGTCGCCGGGCCGCTGATTGGAGTTCCACGGCCCCGGATTGCCGGTGCCGTAGAAGATCAGGTTGAGCTCTGGATCATAGGACACCCAGCCCCAGACGGTGCCGCCGCCGGTCTTCCACTGCTCGGCCGGCCAGGTTTTGACGCCGAGGTCCTTGCCCTTCATCCAGTCGTATTTCGGCTTGAAGTCCGGGCCGATCAGCACGTCCTTGTCGGGACCGTTCGAGTAGGCGCGCCAGACGATCTTGCCGGTGTTTTCGTCAAGCGCGGTGAGCCAGCCGCGCACCCCCATCTCGCCGCCGCTGTTGCCGACCATCACCTTCCCGCGCACCACCAGCGGGGCCATGGTGACGGTCTCGCCGCGGTTGATCTCGCCGAGCTGCGTGACCCAGAGCTCTTCGCCGGTCTTCGCGTCGAGCGCGACGGTGTGGTCGTCCAGCGTGTTGAGGAAGACCTTGCCGGCGTCATAGGCCAGGCCGCGGTTGACGACGTCGCAGCAGGCGACGCCGGCGGCCGACGGGTTCGGCTTCGGCGCGTAGCTCCATTTGAGCTCGCCCGTCGTCGCGTCGAGCGCGAAAACGCGGTTCGGATACGGCCCCGCATACGGCGCGACGACGTACATCATGCCGTCGACGACGATCGGCGCGGCCTCCTGTCCGCGGTCGGCGCCGACCGAGAAGGTCCAGGCGAGCTTCAACTGCCCGACATTGCCGGCGTTGATCTGCTCCATCGGGCTGAAGCGGGTGTTCTGGTAGTTCTTCGCGGCCATGACCCAGTTGTGGTCATCGGCCGAAAGCTGCTCGAGGCCTTGCTGCGCCGCCGCCGGGACAGACGCCGCCAGGAAGAACATCGCTGACGCCAGAGCGCGCCGCAGGTTTGTCGTTCGGCCGCCGCGTGCGGGGGTCGGCGGAGAGAGGAAGGCGACGGCGGTTTGGTCCAGATGGCTCCGGCAAGGACGCATCATCGCTGATCCCCTACGCGCAGTATGCCCGGTCGGCTCGTTGCTCCGACCGGGAACGAAAGCAATGCCTCCGGCAAATGTTCCGAGATGATCCCTTGACCACTTCGGCGCTCGCGAAAAGCCAGCGCCGCCGCCTCGCGCGGCGGCCGTTAAGCCCAATCCCTACAGGCTCTTGGGACCGGCTCGACGTCAAAACGTCGCAGGCCGGACGAGACGCGCTCTGACCGGCGCGCTGCGCTTGCGCCAGAGGCGGCCCCCGCGGAGATGTCCGGACGTTCGAGCCACAGGCCAAGCCCACGACGCAGCCTGCGGCCGTTCTGCCAGCGCCTTGCGTCCCTGCAACGCGCCTTTCGGGTGGGGTGAACTATACTCCTCGCGAGCCCGCCTCACGCCGCCGCGCCCGCGGCGTCAAACTCAAAATTGAGGATCTCTTCATGTTCGCTTGCACCGGATACGCCGCCGGCGCGGCCGACAAGCCGCTTCAGCCATTCGACTTCCAGCGTCGCGACGTCGGCCCGACCGACGTCAAGATCGAGATCGCCTATTGCGGCGTCTGCCACTCCGACCTGCACACCGCGCGCAATGAGTGGAAGAACACCGTCTATCCTTGCGTTCCCGGCCACGAGATCGTCGGCAAGGTGGTCGCCGTCGGCGCCGAGGTGACCCGCTTCAAGGTCGGCCAGAACGCCGCGATCGGCTGCATGGTCGACAGCTGCCGGACCTGCGCGAGCTGCAAGGAAGGTCTCGAACAGTATTGCGAGAACATGTTCGTCGGGACCTATAACGGCGTCGACAAGAAGACCGGCGAAAACACCTATGGCGGCTACTCGGACTCGATCGTCTGCGATCAGGACTTCGTTCTGAGCCTGCCCGAGAATCTGGACCTTGCAGCCGCCGCGCCGCTGCTCTGCGCCGGCATCACTACCTATTCGCCGCTCAGGCGCTGGAAGGTCGGGCCGGGCATGAAGGTCGGCGTCGTCGGTCTCGGCGGGCTCGGCCACATGGCCGTGAAGCTCGCCCACGCCATGGGCGCGCATGTCGTGCTGTTCACGACCTCGCCCAGCAAGGTCGAAGACGCCAAGCGGCTCGGCGCCGACGACGTCGTGATCTCCAAGGACAAGGAGCAGATGGCGGCGCACGCCTCGAGCTTCGATTTCATCCTGGACTGCGTCGCCGCGCAGCACGACATCAACGAGTACATCGGGTTGCTGAAGCGCGACGCGACGCTCTGCCAGGTCGGCGCGCCCGAGGAGCCGCTGGCGGTCGCGGTGTTCAGCCTGATCTTCTCGCGCCGCAATTTTGCGGGCTCGCTGATCGGCGGCATCGCCGAGACGCAGGAGATGCTCGACTTCTGCGGCCAGCACGGCATCACGTCCGACATCGAGATCATCCCGATCCAGGACATCGAGAAGGCCTATGAGCGCATGCTGAAGAGCGACGTCAAATACCGCTTCGTGATCGACATGAAGTCGCTCAAGCAGGCCGCCTGAGGCTTCCGCCGCCGCCGCTAAAGCAACTCGGGCGCGGCGCTGCGCGCCCGATAGAGGCCGCCCGGATGATCCTCGCCGGCGATCCAGCTCAGGCAGAGCTCGGCGAGCTGGACCCCGAGATCGAGACCGATCGCGATCAGGAAAACCCCGATGGCCGCGCCGATCGTTTCGCAGGCGCGGCCCACGGGATCTCGCAGATCATTCGGATCCAGCAGCACGAACGCCTCCTCAAGCGCGACCTGCGCTTTCATATCACCGCCCGCGGAGCCGGAGCCGTTCAATCTCTCGCGATGGCAGGGCGTCGAGGCGGCTTTCTAGCGGCGCGCGCGGATCAGCGCGTCGATGCTGTCGAGCAGCAGTCTTCCCGCGCCTGGCGGCAACGCCCGGACAGGAGCCGCGGCGCGCTCATCGACGGCTAGGGAGACGATCTCGTAGCCTTCATCTAGCACCCTGAGGGTGGACCATCGCACGGTCAGCCGGACCTCTCCGGCGAACAGCGCAGGATCGACGTCGAGGCGGATGGCGCGCTTGCCCTGATCCCTGTCGCAGCTGACTTCCCAGAGCACATAGACCACGCTCGGCGCGCGGTCCGGCGGCTCGATCGGCGCCGAAAGCGACCGCCGCACCCCGATCGACCGCGCCACCGAGACCGGAGCCGCGATGAGCCCGAGCACGTCGCCGAACGCGACCGTCACATGATATTTGGCGGGCCCCGCCGCGGCGACCTCGCCGTCATGGTTGTCGATCACCACGGTCAGTCGCTTCAGCATCGGCGCCGCTGAACCTCCGTCCCGACGGCTCGCTATGGCGTCGCGGCCGCAGCCCCCGCCATGATCTGTCTTGCGCGCTCGAGGTCTTCGGGCGTGTCGACGCCGAGCGGGACTACGTCCACCGCGACGGCGTCGATCCGCATGCCGGCCTCGAGCGCCCTCAGCTGCTCGAGCTTCTCGCGTCGTTCGAGCGGCGACGGCGGCAGCCGCACGAAGCGCTCGAGCGCCGCCCGCCGGTAGCAGTAGAGCCCGATGTGGTGGTAGAGCGGCCCGGGCCCCGCAGGCGCCGTCGCGCGCGTGAAATAGAGGC
>Ga0180219_1000049_pt1 | contig 182533 bp, 158 predicted proteins | sample eDN3rd30CBELigMG_FD_151338 | JGI IMG/M metagenome (GOLD analysis project Ga0180219, IMG submission 151338) | Enriched Miracle-Growth compost microbial communities from Emeryville, California, USA - eDNA 3rd pass 30_C BE-Lig MG (version 2)... ...
CAAACGCGATCGTATAGTTACCGCCCGCATCCAGCGTACCCTGAGTGATCGCGTAGCTGTCCACGTCCTCACCCGAAGCACGTTCCAGTGCGCCGGTCAGGATGCTTTCGTCGTCCGTCAGTTCAAAGCCCGTGGCCGAATACGTCAGTGCCGGTTCAGCCGAACCGTACACCTTACCCTGGCCCGCATCCGCTGTTACCGTTAAGGTTGCCGGCGTGATCGCGAAGGCGTTGTTGTCAGTAACAAACGTGATGTCGTAGTAGTCCGCTTTTGTCCCTTCAAAAGCAACAGCAATATCATACGTCCCCACATCCTCGCCTGTTTCACGTGAAGTGCCCGATACGATATCCGCAAAGACATCCCCATCCACCAATTCACTTCCAAGCGCTAACTCATACCCATAGTCTGCCGGGTCGGTCGCACCATACCCTTTCGTCTGGTCGGCTACCGGCACGAACGTGATGGCTTTCGGCGCAATCTCTACCGTAAAGGTAGCCACGCTTTCTTCAAAATTATCCGTTTCCGGTAGTGTTACCTCCACTTCCACGGTGCCCACGCCAATACCCTGTAACATCGGGAACCCGCCGATATCTACCAATTCTTCACCTTCGGTAACATCAAAAGTAATATCCAGCGCATCCCCGTCCCAATCGCCCAGCTCAAAGGTAAGTTGCTCGGCATCTCCGTAGGTGCGGTTTAGCGTGCTACCTTCCGCTGCGGTTTCCCCACCCACCGCCACCGACCAAGATGGCGTGCCTTTATTCACCGTAAGGGCTACCGCCGCTTTTAGTTCCTGCGTATTGGTGAACCAAGGTGTCTCCGTGGTTGCTGGCAGAATCAGCGGCACCTCAAACGAGTACGTGCCGGCCACCTCGCCATCGTATGTTCCACTGGACGTCAGCACCCAGTTGTCCGTGTCGGGATCAACCTCCACTTCCTCGACGCTTCCATCGGTCAGTGTCACTTCCACGGTAAAATCCGCAGGGATCGCCACTTCATCCAGCGCCGAACCGTAGGCGGTGGTCATCGCTATTGGCGAATCATTACCCACATCGTCCAGGTCTTCAAAGGCCGACTCTAAGGCACCGATATCAATTGTGCCCCCCTGCAAGCGTACTGCGCCCGATAGGTCCATCGCCGCATCCGGTCCTCCGGGGAATATCGCCAAGTCAATTGCCGGATCACCTGCGTTTACGGCCGTACTGCCCGCCGCCGGCCGATAATCGTTGCTTGCAGCATCTACAAACATGGTGCTGCCGTTGCCGATGATGTTGTAAGCACTGGCATCGTCAATTGCGCCACTGATACTGTTATTCCAGACCAAGCTGTTACGCAAAATAGCCTGCTCATCATCCAATAGGGAAATTCCGCCAGCCCCACCCGTATTATCGGTCAGGGTCACGTTGGTCAGCTGCAAGTTGCCAGTCGTGGACATGTGGATTCCCGATCCGCCGACGCCAACGCCCGCATGATTTCCTGCAAGTAGTGATCCTGTCAGGTAAATGGATCCCGCCGAAGCATACATTCCACCGCCATAAATTGCCGCCTGATTGCCGATAACAGAAACCGAGTTAAATGTTACGGGCGGACCATCCGCCCATTGCACCGCTGCCCCGCCGCCGTATTCGGCTTGATTGTGCTTGAGCGCCACGTTCCGCACCGCTGGATAAGCATAACCGAAAACCATTCCGCCGCCCTGGTTGCGATCTATGGCATAGCCCTCATTAACAAAATCAAGCTCGGAATCATCGTCGGCTTTCCCCCCCGCAATCGTGAATCCATCCAGCACGGTGTTTTCGTCGAGGTGTGGCCCACCGGAGACACCCAACGCCAGCACCACGTGGTATGCATTGTCGCCCACGGGGAGCCCATCAGCCACGTCGTTATTATCCAAGTCGCCCGAAAGCACGGTACCCTGATTGCTCGTTGAAGCCGGGTCCGGAAGTATCCGGTCGTCATCAAGCGATGCGATGCCGTTAGCCGGATCAAAACCGCCATACAGCTGCACGTTTTGCACCAACTTAAAGCCCCTATCGCGAGGATCACCGCTGGCCTCTACCTCATGCAGCGGCTTATAGATACCCGTTGCCACCCACAACTGAAGCGGTTGCGCCGGCGTCCAGCCCGCTTTATTTTCCTCGGCCCATTTCAGCGCATCGGCCAATTCGGGAATGGCATTTGCCCAGCTATCGCCCGAACCATTTCCTCCAGACACGTTTTTGTCCACGTACAGCACATTATTATCGTCCGGACCCATAGCCGGAAACGCGATGGTCACGGTGACCGGTTCGCTTTCCATGCCATCTTCGTCTTGAGCAACAATGTCAAGTGTACGGTCATTTCGGGGTGCGGTACCAGCAGTCCCCGTATACAAATAAGCAGCCCCCCGCAATACATATTGGTAATCGGCGATGCTGGCCGTACCCGACAGCGTCAATACACCGCCTGTTGCATTAAAGTTATAGGAAATTCCATGGTCATTGGCATAGTTCGCCTGGGGTACAAAAAGCCCCATGTAATCTGATGTACCACCCGGTCTTGCCGTGAAAGTTACCGTCACCTCCGAAAGCACGTCGGAATCGTCGTCAGCAAGCACGGCATCGGGAGCAACAGCCACAGCCGGGCCACCTGGCAGATAATCAACCGGGGTGGTCGACACCGAAACTACCGGTTTACTTGCTGGTGGTACCTCGATGGTTTGAGAAGCACCACCAATCACACCGCCGTGGGTTGCACGCACCCGGTAATAGTAGGTGATTTCCAGATCGCGCCCGGTCACTTCAGCCGAAAGGGCTGTCCCCACATCTTTCCCCTGGTACCCAGTCACGAAATCCGTAAACAGTGCATCGGTAGCTACGTCAAGCAAGTAGCTATCCACCTCACCGTGTACCGGTGCCGACCAGTTAGCGGTGAACTCATCGGCGTCCGTGTCGGATGCCGCAGCAGCAACCGGCACGACCATGGCATAACTGTCCTTCCAGTTTGTTGTCGTGCCTGTTAGCGCAAAGCCTGACAGCACGCCCTGAAACCCGTTAGAAGTTTGGTCATATAGTGTATTCAACGCCGTATTCGTTCCTTCAGGCACGCCTTGATCAACGTTATAACACAGCACCAAACCGGATGATGAAGCTGGCGTAACCGAGGTGACCCCCGCAGCAATCTGCTCCTGTGTCCGCACCGCGTTCCAAATTTTCACCTCATCGATATCGCCGCGAAACGGCTGCTGGCCACTGCTAAACGCACCAATGCGACCGGAAACACCGGTTGAAGCAACGCTCATTTCGCCGCCACCGCCAGCTTCCTCTCCGTTGATGTAAAAGGCAGCTTGCCCGACATTCCCGGTACCACTGTATTCGAATGCCACGGCCACGTGGTTCCATTTTCCCGTTTCTACAGCGGCCTCGCTTCCCTTTCCGCTACCCGTTCCCTCCAGGTATAGCCGGCCATCACCGAGCAGGAAGAGGGCATATCCAGCCGTAGGTGTACCCCCGTTTTTATGCCCGAAGATCGTCGGGTTACCCGTAAAATTATCGGGTTTTATCCACGCTTCAATCGTAAACGAGGAATTTCCCCCGAAATCCGTTGCGGCACTGCCCGACGCATCGATGGTGATGTACTGGCTGCCGTTAAATGCCAGTGCATTGCCGGGCGGCGTTGCCGCAGGTGTAATCAGCTCGATTTCATTGCCGTAGGCCGTGCCTTGCGTGTTGGTGGCATACGCCCTGACGAATATCGTCCTGCCGGCCGGCAGTCCGACAGTACGATTAAATACGCCGGTTCCACCGGCAGCAGCCGGTACGTTCGGGTCGGCCGTCGTCGGATCGCCTGTCAAATTCCATACGATGCCCCGTGCAGTCACGGCAGCGCCGCCATCAGCTGTGACATCGCCGCCCAGTGTAGCGCTTGTTGCTACAACAGCTGATGCCGCTGAAGTAGTTACCGTGGGTGCTACCGGCACATTAGCTACGGTTATGCCATTTCCGGTGAGATCGGCCGTCACCATGGCTGCATGCGCACCCGCAGCCCAGTCTTCCGCTGCGGCCAGATTGTATGTCGTACCATCTTCCGCAGATGTGCCGTCTTTATTTAACAGCGCAAGCAACCCAGCCTTGTCCGTAGCGCTCAGTATCAGCATAAATGATGTCCAACTACTGATTTCTTCATTTTGGGTATCCGTTAGTGTATAGGTAGTACCGCCTTCGCCCGTAAACGTAAACTTGTTGGCCACGATGTCGTTGTTGGCGCCGGCCAGCGACAGGAATCCCGTACCGGTCACCAACAGTGTTCCAGTACCAGCGTCGTAGTTGGCAGAAGTGATGGTCGGTACCGCCACGTTACTCACGGTAACTCCGTTGCCGGTCAGGTCTGCCACATTCGTTGACGGATCCACTCCAGCAGCCCAGTCTTCCGCGGCAGCCAAGTTATACGCCGTCCCTCCCGTGGAGGTTGTACCATTTTTATTGAAGCGTTGGTTTACCGCTTCATGATCGGTACTATTCAACACGACCGTAAACGACGTCGCGTCGGTGATTTCCACGTCGTTACTGGTCAATGTGTACGTTGCACCGCCCTCACCGGTGACCGTCAGCTTGTCGACATCGATATCGTTGTCGCTTCCGCTTAAGGCTACGAAATCCGTACCGGTCACCACTAGTGTTCCAGTACTGGCGTCGTAGTTGGCAGAAGTGATGATGGGCGGCGGTGGACCCGCATCTGCCGTAAGCAGCCTGAAATTGTCGATGGCCCATTCTTCGTTAAACGTGTTATTTGAGTAGGCGCGGATACGTAGCGAAAGGGTGCTGCCCGTTCCCGGAATTGACTTCGAAAATTCGTTGAAGGCTTTAGTCAACACGGTGCCCTCTCCAATTTTATCGCCATTAGTGTCCTCTGCCAATTGCTTGTAGGTGTTCAGTATGCCCGCTTCGGGCTCCTGTCCTGTATTCGCGCGGAAATCGATCAACGTCTGATAGGGGGCTCCATCAATGCTGTACTCAACAAGCACATAATCATCATGCGAATAGTCAAAAGCTGTGCTTTCCCAGGCCGGATTGGTACTCTGCGCCGCAAACGATCCTTTAAACGATATATCCGTTTTACCGCTAATATCAATTCCCGTCCACTCGATCTGCTGTTCTGCATTGCCTGCCCCAAACACAGCATCGTGATCCTCCCCCGCCCAAAACCATGAGCCTTCAAAGCCGGAATAATCACCATCGGAAATGGTTGCCAAATCGATCTCACTGTTATTCGTCCGCTTGAAATAAGCGGTATGCGGCGTGCCTGTTCCGCCTTGATTAGATGGTGCGCGCGTACCACTACTGGGATTTACCGAATCTTCAAAATCGTCAAACCAGAATTCCGCTTCGGTACCGCTGCCAGCCGAAACCGTAAAACTCGCGGCGACCGGCGCTAAATTTGCAGGCAATGCGGTCGTGCCGGAATTCATCCAGTTGGCCCGGTCGTTGATTGCCGCACGCAGGGTTGCGGCGTCGCCTGTCGTCGTGCCAATATAGCGGTATCCCGAATAGGTTTCCGCAGCACCAGGCAGCTCCACCGAAAGGCAATTCACACCATTGGTCAGCCCCGCGGGTACCGAGGAAAAGTCAAAATCATTTTCGGGGGTGGCATGCCAACCAGTGACCGCGTCAACTGCAGCGCGGTTACCCAAATCGTCCTCCGGATCCGTGCGGTTCACGTTTATGGCGGCTATAAATGTCCGGGTCGCATTGTCCCAAGTGTTGTCAGGTGTGGTATAACACAATATCTGATCGCCGCGGTCGGCCCGGATGGACGAAGATTCTTTGCGCAAGATCATCCCTTTGTCGTTGTAAGCGGTTGATCTCGGGAAAGCCGTAGTACCGTCCAAACCCAGTGCATCAAATGCACCTGTTGCGATCACATTGGAATTGATTGTTTCTTTCCACGTGACCACCGTTCCTGCGGTAAGGGTCGACGAGAGGGTCAGCGAAATCACTGGATCTGTATCGGCTACGCGAGGCAGGAACGCTGCTTCATCAGCATTCCAGCCGGTGTTGGTAAAGAAGAGCACCGTTCCAGCGGATAGGTCTTTCAGTACAACGAAAGACCACGTACCGTTCGGATTGTTGCTCATGGTATATACAAAATCCGAATTGAAATTGAACGACGTAAAAGCAAGATCGCCCGGTTGCACCTGCGCTTGCGTTCGTAAGTTGGTTAACAGCAAAAAAAGACAAAGGATTGGTAGAAGTTTTCTCATTTCAAGTAGTTAGGAAGGAGACTTGGCAAAGCTATCGCTGGTCCAGTAGCGGACTTCGGTAGCTATACTGAAGCCTTGAATAATCGAATAAGATGGAATGACTAATAATCGGTCCCGTATACACTAAAACGGTAATTGTAATCAGTTGGTAGCTGTCTTTTCATGATGATGTTTTTGGTATCTGCTACAAAGTAACTTATTTTCGATAGAAATTGCCCTACCCAAACGGGTAGTTTTTCATTTTTTTACTACGATTGATATTAGTCGTGCCGTCGGCATCTAGCGTGCCGCATGCTGTAGCGTCAGGGCCGCCAATCATCAGCTTCCAGTGCAAATATTGCGTCTACTGTGGTATCGAATACGTTGGCGATCTTCAGGGCCAGCACCGTAGAGGGGACAAATTTTCCGATTTCGATGGAGTTGATGGTTTGCTTAGAGATGTTTACACGATCGGCCAGCTCGGCCTGTGTAATTTTGAATTTAGCGCGTTCTACCTTAATTGTATTTTTCATTACCGTGCGCTATGCGGTATACCATTCTAGCCCCTTTGGCCGCGGTATGTAAACGGCGATCCTGGTGGTCATCTTCGGAGCCGTGCTGGGTACCTGGCTATATGGGTTGATCCGAAACAACCTGCCGCACTGAGGCGTTTGCCTTTCGCCGCTATTCCTTCTTCGTAACAGTATAGCGAGGCTTTGCCTCGTCGGTCACATCAAGTTCGATATCGTAGATACCGTCTTCTATCTGAATATTTTCACCATGTAGATCCAGGACAGTTATTGCAATTTAATAACCGGCACGACCAGCTCTATCGCGATGACTTCGCCTATGCGCTTTTTCTCGAGGTTGTAATCGCTTCTGTTCAATTCGAACTGGCCGCGGAATACCCCTTCATCGCCCGCCCCATCAAACGTAAACGGAATGGCAATCTCCCGGGTAACGTCTTTGATGGTTAGGTTGCCGTTAGCTACAAAACCTTTTTCCGTAGGTGTAACCGTATTGGAGGCAAAGCGGATGGTGGGATATTTTTCTGCATCCAGGAAATCCGCCGCCATGGCATGCCGGTTTTTGAGTCCGATGCCGGTGCTGATCGTGTTCACATCCACGGTGACATCAAATTTGGAATTCGCTAGGTTTACGCTGTCAAAATCGATGGTGCCTTTCAGGCCTTTTAATGTGCCCGAAGCCCCCTTGGTGCTGAACTTCACCGCGTAGTCGTCTTCCTTTACCTGCCACCCAACAAAATAGGCCGAGGTAAATGCCGAAAGCAGCAATAAACAGATAGCGCCGGAATACAGGATTTTCTTTTTCATTTTCTTCACGATATTTAGTGAAAGCAAATGTAGCTAAACGGTCAATCATTCGGCCGAAGTTCGACGGCTTTATTATCTGTTTTCATTTTCTGCCTTTGGGATTTCTAATCGCATGAGGGGTGGAGTAAAATCAAGCCTAAATACACCATTATGGGTATTGCCGTCGCACCCAGCCCTAACTACCTTTGCTTCAATAGGTAAGACAATCACTAAAGATGAACCATTATGAAACGTACCAATCAATTTATGCTTTTGGCAGCCATCACCGTGCTCACGGTGGCCGGTTGTTGCAAGTGCCCCGGCGACTGCCAGAATCTCGGCTCTGTCTCGGTACCGATACGGCCGCAGGAAACCAGTAATTGGTGCTGGATCGCCTGCTCGCAGATGATCCACGCTTATTTTGGACACAGCATCACTCAATGTGCGCTGGCTAATGCACAATTAGGCCGGACGGATTGCTGCACCCCTGAGGGCGACACGCCCTGTCCGAAGACCGATAACTGCAATACACCCGGTAATACCCGTGGTGCCATCGAGTCCCTCGGTTATACCGTCACACAGGCCAATGATCCGCTGGCCTGGGATGCGCTCCGCAAAGAAATCTATTGCCGCAAAAAACCCTTGGTATTCGGTGACGGTGCATCCGGCGGTGGTGTGGGCCATGTACGGGTAATCTATGGCTATGTAGACGTCGGCGGCCAGCGCTGGGTGGCTCTATCAGACCCCTGGTCACCGTGCGAAGGCAGCGACGATTTAATTTCGTACGAAACGTACGCCAACACATCCGGGCCGGGCCGCGTGCACCGCAAAACGCTCTATCAATTCATTGATAACAATTAAGAAATTCCCCATGAAAACACAATTAACAGCCCTTATATTGGGGTGCACGCTGGCCCTCAACGGTTGCCAGTGTAATGACGGCCGGAAGCCCCAAAACGACGATATGAAACCCCAGCCAAACGCTTACAAGAGCCCCGAAGAGGCACTCAAACAAACGCAGGAGCATCTGCACCTGCTGCTCAACGAAAATCAGCGCAAGGTATTCGGATTGGCTTCGGATGAGGAGATCCAGCAGCTGACCACCCAGCTGGCGGTACCGATCTCGTACCTGCAGCTCGAGGGGCTGGGCGACACCACGCGCATCCAAACCGATGATGGGTACTGGTATGGATTGGGCAATGGTGATGCTACGAAAATAGGCATCAGCGTGGAACGCGCGGGAGATGTTTGGATACAAAGCACCATTGGCATGAAGAAATTCGTACAGGCAACCAGCCGACACACGGGGGTGACCCGTTTGGTGGAGGTACCCGGATTGGAATTGAGCTTTGTTGAGCTAACTGAAAACGGACGCGTCAGCTATGTCCCCATTGCCGATTACGCTGATGCGAAGCTCAGCGCGGACAGGCGCTATGCATGGCCGGAATTGCTGCGAATACTGGATGGCTACCGCGTACAATTGCAACGGGAATTTGGGGATGATTTCACGAAAGGTAACCTGGAACGTTGATAAACTAGAAAAAAGGCCGCCTCAGCTATCTGTTTTTAGGCGGCCTACCTTAGCGCTGACCTACCGCCTCCTACCCACCCGCTGCAACAACCAGCTTACCGCAAAGCTCACCAATGCGCCGATGGCAGCTAATGCAGCCGTTTTCAGCACGTCATGCAACCCGAGTTGGCCAACGATACTCAACAGCGTACCGCCGCCCGTTCCGATGCCCAGCCGATGGTCAATCCTCATCCTCCCCTCCTTTCCTGGTGCCATTTTCCACGGCTTCCAGCACACCCAGTGCCAGCGCCAGGTAACGGGCTATTAGCACTACCTTGGGCGGCAGCTTTATCGGCGCCGCGATAATCAATTGGCTGGCTACGGCCAACGTTTCCTTGATCCGTTCGTATACGGTCGGCTTCTCCGCTGCGGGAAGTCCGACTGGCTTATTATCTGTTTTCATTTTTTGTTTTTTTAATCGTAATGAAATTTATAAGGGTCGCTCTTAGCCAATCCCAACGAAACTGTAACGCTCCGTTATTCACTCATTGCTTGCTTTTCAACGGCGTTCATGAGCTCACTTCGTTCGGTTCGCTCACGCCACTAGGTTTCTTTTGGGATTGCTAAATCGCTTTGGGTTGTCGTATAAACTCGGAAATCCTAGCGTAGCGACGGAGGTCCAGATGGCGAACAGCCTACTCCCTTCACTTCTAAAGTTTTCGATTGCTGCAGAGCCAGCCTAGGAAATCCTAGCGTAGCGACGGAGGTACAGATGGCGAGCAGCAATCGAAAACCACCACCCGATCATTACCCTGTTCAATCTGCTCCACCAAAAGCGGATACACATGTTTATATGCCGCGGCCGAGTGCAGCACCCGGTAATCGCCATCGATCAGCTGCCAGTACGACCCGGTAAGTAGGCAACCCGCCGTGTCCGTGTGGTAATTGCCGATGTGCAGGAATACCAAACTGAAGTTTGGGATACCGCGCACTTCGACCATACCCCTGTGTACGGACGCATAGCGATTGCCGTAGCGTGCATTCATACCGGCTGTCGTATTAAAACCCAGCGTATATTCGCCCGCAGGGATAGCCGTCCGTTCCGGAATCTTGCGGTGGCGTACCGTATCTTCCAGGATGTAGCAGCCAAATAGGCCGCCGATATACAGGTGACCGAGGGTACTGTTCTTCCCCGCAGCCACACGGATGAGTTTGGTTTCCAACTAAAACTCCCCCAGATATTTGCTGTTCGACCATTTCCGTTCCTTGCGGTCGTGCACCATCAGATACAGGTGCACCGGCTTATCTTCCAGCAGTGGCGGCAATTCGAGCGCTACACTGCCCTCTTCGCGCAGCCGTTTCTCCTCGTTGATCCCCGCCACACGTAGGCTGGGGTGATAGGCACAGAGGATAAGGCGATCATCCCAGGCTTCACTCCCTCCCTCGGGGTTGTCTCCCAGCGACGCTACTTCAACGGTGATCCTACGTCCCTCGCGTGTCACCTCCGTCCGGATGGGATTCCGCAGCACCCCTTCGCTGAGCCGCACGGCGGCTGGGTCTATGTATTGATCCGGATAATCGCCCGCTATTGCACGGAGCAACACATACGACATGGCTCTGCCAAATGGCGTTTTGCCTTTCTTCTGGGTGGCGAAGCCGCGCTGGATCAGTTTGCGTACCGGCGCTAAGAACTCGCTCGCCAGCTTGAAGCGCTGCTGGATAATTAGGCGGCCGTCTACCTCATTGCTTTTCTTGCGTTCGCTATTGGATATTACGTTCATGCTATTTCTGGTTTATCTGTTCATCCATTAAAAGAAGCGACCTGCCCCCCGGGTGGGCGGATCGCTTCTCCCGTTTACTGCGTTACGCCAGCGCTACCTCCCCGAGGTATACGCTCCGCGACACGTTGCGCCCTTTTCGGTCGGCCGTAAAGAGCCATACGTGGCCCTGGCCGGTCTGGAAATGGTTGGGCAATGCGATGTCTACCGTTCCATCTGCCCGCTGGGGCGGTGTGGGCGCGGTAAGAAACTGGTCGATGCCCGGATGGTACAGTACGATGTACACGCGGTCATCCGCCTGTTGTTCGTACATTTCATTCTGCACGGTATCCCACGTCACCGTCAGTACCCCATCTACCGCAGTGGCCGATTCAGTGGTACCGCCACTGTACCCTTCCGCAATGCGAACCTGGCTATAATCCAGCGTGTAGTCTGGATAGGCGCCCGCAATCGCGCGATCGAGGTTTTCCTGGAACGCCACGTTCATCGGCGTATGCGTGTCCGTCTTTCGCTGGCCGTAGCCGATCCGGATAAACACCTTCAGCGGCAACAGAAAGCGCATCAACAGGGTAAACTTGGCCTGCTGCATCAACTGTTCTTCCGTGGCCGGCTTCGTACGTTTCTTGTACAGTCCTTTGATGTAGTCGATGCTCTTCCAGCTGCTGCCGATCACACTACCTGCTTTTCCTTTGAAGCCTCCGTTGGCTCCTCTTCTGATTACTCCCATTTCTGGTCTCCTTTTACTTTTAAATTTTTACTTTATTTTCAACTCCTTCCACAACTCTGCAATACCGGTATGCGTTGCTTCATGGGGGCAAACATAGGGTGCTGTAAATCAAAAATCTAGCAGCGGAATACGGTTGACGGGGATGTGACGGGGTGTTATCGGGAGATTGACGGGGAAGTGAAGGGGGGTTGTTGTTTTAGACCGTTACTCCACGACTGGGATCCGCGGCGCTTCGCTGGCGTCTCCTAGGTCGTGTCTGTAACGGTCTAAAACCGGTTGGGGGAATGGGGAAATGGCGATCCGCTGCGATCCGTTGGGTCTCCTAGGTCGTGTCTGTAACGGCCTAAAACGGGTTATGGTATATGAGATGATTTGTTTAAGTTTGTTGTGTCATTGCGATTATCATTATGGTTCAACTTGCAGATATATTAGGTTCGAGTGTTGCTGAGAAAAAAGAAGAAGTTTCGTTGTTTGCAGCTCAATTAGAGGAATTAGATCACCGTATGTCGCTTCACGACAGCGGAGAAATGCCTTTTGTAAGTTGGAATGAGGTAAAGGCCGAATTACGGATCAGAAAGCAGTATCAGAGGGCGACATGTTGCGCTTCTTTCAGGATATGGGGGCCAATATAAGGGCTGAGTGACTGCGGGGTAACAAGCTCAACCCTGCGACCTAGTAAATCTTCAAGAAAAAAAGACAACTCCATAAAATGATCGTATGTTTTCATGTTGGGGTGAAACTCCACCAAAAAATCAACGTCGCTATCCGCATGGAAACGATCTGTCAAAAAAGACCCAAAAAGACTTAACTTAGATACGCCAAAGCGACGAATCTCATTTCGCTTCATCTGCAGCAATGACAGTATTGCTTCTTTATTCTGCACCGCGCTTTCCATATGAGCAAACTTACTAAAATTACCTCGTGTAAAAATCCAAAACGACACCGCTCCGATTCCCGTTTCGCTAAATGACCACCTTAATCCCACCCTTCCTCCTGCCCATTTCCCACCATTTACTATGCGGGGAATAAGGTTCATCTAACCTGTATCTGTTAAATTGATAGTCACCGGACGGATACCGCATAGCTACCGCTTACATTACGGCAGGAGAATGGCGGGAGAACCTCAAAGGAAAGGCAGGAGAAAGCGGCCAGCGTATAAAAAACTTAAATTAATTGCCCCAGTGCTTCCCGGGCAAAGCCCACTAACTCGCCGGTACGCTGCTGGCGCACTTTGTGTACCCATTCCGGATCGGCCAGGATGGCACGGCCTACGGCTACCAAATCAAAATCACCCCGGTCATAGCGGCGCAGCAATTCGTCCAGGCTGGCCGGGTTGGAAGACTCTCCCCGGAAAGCCGCCAGAAACTCACCGGATAGGCCAACGGAACCTACGGTAATGCTTGCACGACCTGTAAGTTTCTTTGCCCAACCGGCAAAGTTGAGGTCAGTGCCTTCAAACTCGGGCTCCCAGAAGCGGCGCTGTGAACAGTGGAATATATCGACCCCGGCATCCGCTAATGCGGTAAGCCACTGCTCCATTTCCTGCGGGGTCTTAGCCAGTTTATTTCCATAGTTCGACCCTTTCCATTGCGATAAGCGGAGAATGATGGCGAAATCATCGCCTACTCGCTTGCGCACTTCCCGGATCACTTCAATGGCAAACCGACTCCGTTCCAATAGCGTCTTTCCGCCGTATCCGTCGGACCGGTTGTTGGTTACTTCCCAGAAAAACTGGTCGATAAGATACGTATGGGCGCCATGGAGTTCCACACAGTCGAAACCCAGCGCCTTCGCATCGGCTGCCGCCTGACCGAATGCACGGATGGTATCTGCGATATCGGCTTCGCTCATGGCCTGTCCATTTTGAAAGTCCGCGCTTTTAAACGGAGAAGGGCCTTCAAACGGTGCCCCAGGCAGCCAACCCGACGCGTGGTTTTCCATGATGCCCATGTGCCAGATCTGGGGGGCCATGCTTCCGCCGGAAGCGTGCACCCCGTTGATAACTTTCTGCCAACCGGCTAAGGGCTGCTCGCCATGGAAACGTGGGATATTGGCATCGTTGGACGAAGCGGGACGGTCGATGACCGTACCTTCGGACAGGATAAGACCTACCCCACCCTTCGCGCGGCGGGCGTAATAGGCAGCAACCTCATCGGTAGGTACTCCGCCTGGCGAAAACGAACGCGTCATCGGCGCCATGACGATACGATTTGGAATATGCAGGGATTTGAGAGTAAAAGGTTGAAAAAGTTGCTCTATATTCATCGCGTTTTAAACTAGTGATCAAAAATGAGCCGCAAAAATAAATTGGCTTTTTCCGAAATCCTAGCTGCTCCTTCGAAATCAACCTACTTTTACCGATAGATGACCGGGCATGTCATAACGGTGACAGAATGCATTCCAAATGTGCAAATGCGCGCTACTCCCTACCCCAGTATTCCCGTCGCAAGCGCTCCACGTCGCAGTCGCGAAAGTACTTTTTGCGATTTTTCATTTTCGCCACTGCTATTTCACCACGGTTCTGGCAGCGCAACAGCGTGCTTTCGCTGATGCCTACGCGCTCCATGGTCTGCTCGGCGGTGAGGTATTCGGTTTCGGCTTCCTGCTTATCAAGAATATGGTTAAGGATTTCCTGCTGATCCGCACGGATACGTTTAATATCGGGGTATAAGAGCACATAGGCACGGCAACATGCACAATGCGGTGGCCGTCCCGGCTGTTGGGAATACGTTTTCATCGGTAAATATTTTTAGATGGTTCCTGTTCTTATTCAGGCAGATTATGGTTATCCAGTCGATCAAAGAAATCCGGATGGTTTTTCCGGTCGCCGGTAGGCAGTTGAATTCCGGGCAGTCCCTTCAGTGTCACCTTACCCTTGCTATATTCATCGAGGTAGTCCATGTTAAGAATAAAACTCCGGTGCATCCGCATAAACGAAGTACCTTCGAGAATCTGTTCCAGCTCATAGAGTTTCTCTCTTCCGGAAGTTCCAGAATAAGCAACTACACCATCGTCGCGCATACCGGCCTTTTTCAATGCACGCTTCCGGTCTATTTCCGCCGTCATTTTGCCGATCAGGAAAAAACGACTTCCATCTTTATACGCTTCTACATACACCAGTTCGTCAAAATTGACTTTCGTCCGCATGTGCTTCTTGGGCCCTTTCAGCATGAAATAATAATAATCGCTTTTCTGCCGCTTTCTGCCATCCGTGGGTAATTCTATTTCATTTTTCATCCTGTCGATGGCTATGGCCAACCGTTCCAGCCCCACGGGTTTCAACAAAAAATCCACCACACCCAGATCGAAGCCATCGGTTGCATACACGCTGTGACCGGTACAGAGCAGCACTTTGATCTCCTTCGGCATCTGTAACATGAATGCCTTTCCATTGATCAGGGGCATTTCCATATCCAGCAATACGAAGTCCACGTGGTTTTTAGCCAGGTAATCCAACGCGCTTTTCGGGTCGGTAAAGGTGGCTTTCACCACCAAGTCTACGAACTGCGCAAGTAGTACCATCATCCGGTCGATGGCCGCCGGTTCATCATCCACTACGATTAATGTCAATTTTCTTTTCATGATAAAATTTGTTTGTGTATGGTTATGGAATTAATAAGCAATGGTCAATTGCGCGACAAAGTCCTCACCCTCCCGAAAGGTCTGTAAGCTTGCGTGCTGATCGTATTTAATTTGCAACCGACGCCTGAGGTTGGCCAGCCCTACGCCATGCGATTCACCGTTGGGCTCCTCGCCTATCCGGTTGCGGCAGGAGAACCGCATCACCTTCCGCTCTAGGGTTAGACATACGCGGACCGGATTTGCCGGGTCATTCGTGACGCCGTGCTTACATGCATTCTCCAAAAGGGTAATCAGGGCGGTGGGCGGGATGTTGTAACCTGTTATCCCTTGGGTCACTTCCCACTCCACGTATAGCGGACGGGCGGGTTGGCGGATCAGCTCCGCGTACACTCGCAAAAAGCCCAGTTCCCGGCGCAACGGCACTACTACGTGTTCCTGCTCCTTTGCCTCCATGTGGTAAACCATCAAGGCGTGCATTTTTTCCATGGATGCGGCCAACCTTTCATGCGCAGTTCCGAGTTGGCCCTGCCAGGAACTCACCAGATTGGCCAAAAAATGCGGCGATACCTGCTGGGTCAGCGATTGGTACTCCAGCTGCTGTTTTTCCAACTCGCTGTCCAGCAACTGCTGCAGCGCGTGGGCTTTTTGCTCCGCCTCCATCTGTTTTGCCTGTGCATTTGCGATGCTTCGGCGCATCCAGAAATAGGCTACCGCGAATACGCTGTAGTTGCTCAACAGCACAATCAACGTTTGCAGGAATCCGGAAAAAGAATGTTCTTTCCATGCTTCGATGGTCAGATCCAGCGATGTCCCGAGCAACGCTCTAAAAGTAACCACTGCTGCCAGCAGCGCGAAGATGAAATAGAACAGCGCCAGGTAGGCCACTCCACGCCACGTAAACCGTTGCGCAAAATTCGCCCAAAGGATCCCGTATACGCTGTAAAAAATCAGTAAAAACCCGGGAACGTACACCACGAGCCAGTACGCCGAAAAATTACTGTTATCGAGTTTGTTTATTCCATAGAAATACACGCTATACAACAGCCAAAACAAAACGTGGTAGCCGTAAATACGCTTTTTTTCAGGTTTCAATCCGTTCATGGGTCATGTGTTTGGTTACCAGAATTGGGTACTGAAGCCGGTTAGTTGAAGGCTTACGAACCGCGTAAGTTAGCCATTTCTCAGCACATGCTGGCTATAAAACTCACATAATTTCCGGAACGCCCGGTCAGAAGCCGGGTATGCACCGTAGGTTTCGCGATGCAGCAGGAAGCGGTGACCGTGCACCGAAAACGGCAGAAATTGCTGCAGAAGTGTCCAATGATCTACCGCATCCTGATGCTGCAGATCATGGTGTACGTAAAACCAACCCTCCCATTGAGCGGGGAATTGATTGATCATCGCGGCCAGCCACCCGTAGAGCGTCTCCATGATCCCACGCGTTGCATCCGGCCTGGGTCCCCCTGGAATATCCATCGGTGGCAGGCTCATCGGCTTCGGGTTGAACTGTTCATCAAACAGCAGTGCCAATGCGTAGATGGGACACCGTGCTAGGAAAGCCAGTTCCGCTACCCCTGTCTTTACACGGAGTTTGTGCGCCAGGAAGTCGATCAACAAGTCCGTTCGTCCGGCCGCTGATTGTTTGTTTGCTACGCCCTCATTTCCATCCAGAAAAATCAGCACCCAATTTCCCCTGCCGATGGACCGGATCATCTTACGGATCACCATTGGGTCCTCTGCTTCCAGAATTTCGGCTAGGGGTTGTCCTTCGGCGCCGAATCGTAGCGACAGCCTCCGGTATGATTCACGTTCACGGGCGGCTATGTCTGCCGATACCAGGAGCGTGAGCGGGATACCACAACTGGCGAGCCATAGCGGCAATAATTTGTAGGCGCCGATATGGAATGTGGCAATCACTCCCGGTTCTTTACGACTGTCACCTATCGGTTTCACACGGCGTAGGCTTTTCATCGCGTTTTCATCTTTCCGCCTGTCGTGGGCCATTTTGTGGTAACGGCCGGTTTCGCTGAAGTAGGCGGGGTGATCGGATAAAGATATCTTGGGAAGCAACTTGGAGAGGTTGGCACTGAAAAAAGTAAAAGCAGTAAGATTGGTTATCTGTGTATTCATAATTGGGTTCAAAAAGAGGTTAAAAAAAGATTCAAAAAGGCGGGTAGCGGTTGGACGCTACCCGCATGGTGTGGACTACGGGAATACCACGTCACACTTGGTTTTCGGCAAATGATATTGCTCGATCAACTCTGAAAAGGATATGGGTTGCTCTGCTATTGTTTCGAGCACATCCATCAATGATGTAATGTCCATACGATTGTCCTAAACAATGAAACCATCTGCCCAGACCCGGACCGGGCACTTCCGACTTCGTACTTGGCCAATGAAGCATTTATGATATCGCCATCGAATTTGGAAGAAAAATCGTTATTACCTCTTTTTGAACGGCATAAAGCCGAATACTCGGGTCAAACACCTTTTTGACCCCTGCATCCGATTAAAAACAAGCGTTTCACCCGTAGCAAACGGCATTTCACCCGTTGGGATGACCGTTGTGCCAGGCCATTTTTTTCTTATATTTTTTATTATAAAATTGTCATTCAGTTACTTACAACCAAACATATGAAAAGACAACTCCTCAGCTACTGGGCCCGTTACTGCCCACTAGACACCTCACACCGCGAATGGCTGCACACATTTGCCCAAGTAATCCAAATGAAGCGGAGTATGCGGCTATTTGAGCCGGATGATGACAGCCAACACCGGGATTACCTGTATTTTGTATGCGATGGCCTGCTGGCCACGGTGTGGTGGGACTTAGACGGCCATCGGCGTATCGACCGCTTGCTGCTACCAGATGACAATGTGCTAACCACGCGCAACCTGTATACGGACAAACACGTGTATTACTTTGTCGCGGCTTTGCGGCGCAGTACGGTGATCCGCATCCCGGCGGATGCACTCCGGACGTACAAAGAATCCTGCCGCGAGGCAGACACTTTGGTGGATGTCATGGAACAGAAGAAGCTGAAACAGTATCGAGCCAAGAACCGGCTGATGCTCATTAAAGACGAACGGGAGCGCTACGCGGAGTTTGTGCGGGATGAATACATGAAACCGTTACGGCTTGTTACTTCACAGCAGGAGCACGCCGATTATCTGAATATTTCACGGGTAACGATTACACGCGTAAACCGGGAATTATAAGTTCTTATAACGGCTGTTGGAAGTCCTGGTCAAACATATCATAGCCTTCGAGAAAGGTAACCGTTATTGCGCTGCCTTTCCCCTCAATGTCATATACTTTTTCACCGATGAGTTCCCCCGCGCGGTAAAATGCAATTTTCGTCCGCATCGTAGCTCCGGATTCATCTTTGGACTGGATAATTGTGTTGTACTGCAATAAGTGTAAATCCACATTGCTCTCGTATGTTATTGTACGCGGCACCATTTGCTCTTTTTCGAATACCCGACTTGGTCTTTCTTCGCCCTCTATTTCATGATCGTATACTTTATCCCATTCTGCACCGGAAATCTCCACCTCCCCCGCTTCTACCCCTTTAGTAACAAAGGCCATCTGTTGTGTAAAGTTCTGAATACCTCCTTCATTACTTACGACAACCTTAAAGGTGTCTTCTTCTTCCGGCGCGACGTCGTCACGTTTGCAGGAAAACAATACCGATGTAAACAACAAGGTGAATAACGCGATCTGATAGCTTTTCATACTGATTTCGATTGGTAATGCAGTAAACCTAATAAATCTCCACCTATTATCCAAAACTTGCTTCTCCAGAAGCAGGTGTACCCTCTCCGTTTGACCGTCCTTTGTGATATGAACAAGCATAGAAAACATATCGCAAAAAGGCATATCACAGAAGGTTTGATTTTCATTGTCCGGTTAGCTTTGGTAGGGTTGTGGGTTCCGGTAGCAGCGGATAAGCTGTGGGATCTGAAAGGATTCCACAGCGTCCTGCTGCGGCAGCCGTTTCCAAACTGGTGGGCCGATATCCTGTTCTGGCTACTGCCGCTGTTGGAACTATTGGCTGCCGTGTTGATCGGCTGGCGGAACAACCGACGGCGTATTCATCAAGGCATGTGGCTTTCGGGTGTGCTGATGCTTGGCTTCACCCTCTTTATACTTTTTGGCGTACTTGGATGGTACGAAAAGCGTCCCTGCGGCTGCGGGTCAGTTATCAGCGGCTTAAGCTGGGAGAACCATCTGTGGTTCAATGTCGTTTTTTTCCTTCTTTCCATTATCGGCATTTGGTTTACACGCGCCCGCGGCAGCCGACGCCGTTCGTACCGGAAAGCTGTACGCCTTTTCTTCAGGCAACGTGCGGTTGGCATCCGTCGGTTTTATCGCTTGGTGACGCTCCGCATGCGCTTCCCACGCAAGTTTGCCGTATTCCGGCGCAGGGCCGTGCAACATCAACCGAAGGTGTAGGATGCCTGTAGCAGGCAGCCTCCATCGATTCAGGATCCCTGTGCGCATGCCGCAGGTAAAATGGTATGCCTTTAAGTTTTTATATCATGAAATTTATACAAAAAACGGTGAAGGTGGTCAAGGACCAATTCTTCACCCTGGCCTTGGCGGCTACATTTATTGGGTTTTCGGCATTTAAGTTTGCCGAACGGTTTGATGCTCCCGAAGATGGATGGTATGAGGTTACCCATATCAACCCCTCGTTGCCAGACCCGGATATTCCCTCCAATCAGCAAATTGGAAACCTGATATCCGCACCTCCGTCGTCTGATACGACGGCCTGTGCACAAAACGATAACGACGGATACATGTGCGCTGTCGAATTATCGTTTGATACGAGCGATCCCAACAACCAGCCGGAAAAACCGGCTACGGTTCAGGAAGCACAGTCTGATGCGTTGGTCACCCTTGACGGTGAAGCTCGGCAGCCCGAAGAAGAAAACTAGTCTTTCAATTTGGGCAATACAAGGGAGGGGTACGCGCGTACCCCTCCCTTTTCCTTTACCGTTCGTTCTGCGGTAGGTCACCGATGTCCACTTCTTTATCCGGAATCGGCCAGACCCAGCGCGGGGATCCCGGTTCCAGCGTATGAGTCGCTCCATTTACCACCCGCGTTAGGGTGGTTGCATGTTCCGGATCTTTGTTTAGCCTGCGGAGGTCCTCCCAACGGATGCCGCGCAGCACCAGTTCTTTCCTTCTTTCGCGCAGAATCACCTTCAGCAGTTCGTTCGGGTCGGTAATGGCGACCGGTTGATACAACGACGGTTCATAGCGCTTGGACAGCAAGGCATCTAAGTAGTGGAGAGCATCCGCCGTATTCCCGTTCCGTACAGCGCATTCCGAAGCAATCAGATACACCTCATCCGTAGCCATTCCTGTAAAAAACGTAACACTTCCTCCGTAAGACGCTTTGAAAACCATCCTTCCCCCACCTGCGTCCCTGAAATATCCGGGCGCCCGAAGATCACCCGCTTCATACATCGATAGCAACGTCGTATCGGCGTGGAATCTGCTGGTATTGGTGATGGTGATGTTGTCCATCACGCTATAAAACAGCATTTCCGGATTGGTTGCCCCGTAATCCAACAAGAACAACTGATTATTCGTCAGATCCAGCCCGTTGAAATCGACCAATTCGTCGGTTAGCTCCAGGCAACGATTTGCCGTTTGACCCGCCTGTTCATAATCACCCATCATCAGGAATACCCTTGCAAGCAGGGCGAGGACGGCGGGTTTCGAGGGCCTCATTTTATTTGCCGGTTCCACCGGAAGCAGGTCCGACGCTTCGTGAAGATCGCTAATGATCTGACGGTAGACACTTTCCAACGAGCCACGCCCAATTTTCAGCGTTACATCCGATTCCAGCCTGAGCGGAATTCCTTTTTCCGTTGAGGCGGTCTGCGGATCATACGGTTTACAAAAAAGCTGTGCAAGCTGATAATGGTTCCACGCGCGGAAAAACAGGGCACTGCCCCGTATGTTATTCCACGCAGCCCGCTCGGCAGCTGACGGCACGATGCCAGCCGCACCCTCCAGTACCATGTTGGCAATCAGTATCCGGAAATACGCGCTGTTCCAGTCGTCCACATCCTGATGCTCATATACGTCCGCATTCCAGATATAACCATTTTTCTGATACGGATCCCGCAACGATTCCCACTGGTTGTCCGCTACGTAATATTCATCCGCCCCGATCACGCTCAGTTCATGCGACGAACTGCGATTCATGTCCTGCGATCGATCCAGAATGGCTTGAAAATCCTCGACGGAATTGGGTACCACCTGGCCGCGGCTCCGTTTTACTTCCAGAAATTCCCTGCCACAGGCACTCAGAAGCACCAGAGCGGAAAACACGAACAATTTGGCTGATAGTTTCATTAGCTGATAGTTAAGCATGATTGATTAAAATTCCATTTGTATACCGAAGGAGAACGTTCTGGGCGCCGGGAATTCCGCATTTACGTAATCCGGATCCAGGCCGTTTTTGTCTGCTTTCCAAAGAATGCCCAGATTGCGCGCATAGCCGAAACACCGGATGCTCCGGATTGGCGATTTCGACACGGTGTGCAACGGTATCCGGTAGCTCATCCCAATATCCTGCAGCCGTATGTGGTTGCCTTTGGAAATCAGCGCTTCGGAATAGGTATAAAGCGTTGACAGGTAATTATCCGATTTGTCAGCCGCGACGGGTACATCGGTGTGCCGCTCGTCGCCGGGCTTTTGCCACCGCCTGAAATAATCCATGTGGTACATCGTGCTCATTCCGAAGTATTCCGCGGCCGGCGCTATGGATTGCCTTCTGAACACGTATCCGGACTTCCACAGGATGTTGGCACTCAGTTCCAATCCTTTCCACCGGAACGTATTCCTCACCGACCCATACTGCCTGGGCACGGTGACGCCAACAACCGGCAAATCTTCCGGTGTAAACGAATTGTAGTACGCCCGATAGTCGAATCCCATCTCTCCATCTACCGGCACCAGGGGAATTCCCCTTTCGTGATCCAGCCCATACCAGGGCAAGGCATACACCGCATCGCGGGAGAGACCCACTACTGGTGGCGGGGTGCCTTGAAGAAAGGTGATGATATCCGTTACTTCTTCCGTATTGAAATGCGTAATCCGATTCGTCACGTTGCTGAAAAACGCAGTGGTCTCCCAGGTGAATGCGCCCACGAAATTCCGGCTGGTCACCTGCACATCCCATCCCTGCGTCCGGAGGTTGGCGTAGTTGATGTTGTTGGACAAGCCCGATGACGGATTGATGCCCGTGGATGGCGCCATGTAATCCTCCCCGATCAGATCACTCGCATATTTGTTGTAATACTCCACGCTTCCCTGTATCCGGCGGTTGAACAACCCAAAATCCACCGCCGCATTTACCGTATTCACCTGCTCCCACCGCAGCGACGGATTACCCACGTTGCGCACCCGCGCTATGGGCAAACCGGTAATGGCATCGGAGCTATAGCTCACGGTCGGAAATACACTCACCTGCTTATTCACATTCCCCGCACTGCCATACGTGGCCCGCAGTCGCAGGTATGGCACCCAGTCGCCAACGTTGTAGAATGCCTCCCTGCTGGCTTCCCAGCTTCCGCCAATGGACCACAGCGGCACCCCTTTCTGATTGGTCTTTACCCCGAAGAGATTGCTTCCATCCCAGCGTAGGCTACCGGATAAGGTATAGCGATCGCGATACATATACGATGCGTTGCCGAAATACGAGAGGAACCGATCGGTTACATGGCCCATGGCTACCGAAGGCGCACTGAGCCGTGCGCTGCCTGTAGGGTTCGTGGGATACGACTCCATGTAATTGAAATTGGCCGTGCCGGTTAGCAATTCGCGGTCATAGTTGTATATCCGGAATCCGGGGCTTGTCTGTCCGACGCTCTGACGGATTTCGCCGCCTGCCAATGCCGCCACGCGGTGAAAGCCACCGAATTCACGGTTATAATTCACCTGCATGCGGCCCGAGTGGATGTTGGTTAGCCCGTTAAGCCCTCCCTCCAGCACACCGCCATAAGGCACGATCTGCGTACCGTCTGCCTGCGTAAAGCGGTTCACCAAGTTACGCACGTAGTACGTCTCCGGCCCATAATAGGTCTCGTTCGTCCCCATTGGCCGCACGTACTGATAGGTGGCCTGAACATTAAAGCTGTTCAGAAAGCTGTATCGCACGTTGGCATTGAGGCGGTACTCCGTATCGCGGCTTCCGCGGTCGGTATGGGCTAGGTCGTCAAGCGGACGGAAATGCCAGTCGAGCAAACCGAGGTTTGTCGCTTCATCGTAATAAGCCAGCCGCCTTTCGTAAGGGATCGGTAACGCATTGCCCTGATCGTCGGCCAAACGGGTATAGGTATTCACGGTTTGCCCCGAGCCGGGAGCAAGGTCCGACAGGCTGATGCCGTTATTTGCCGTTTGCCGTTGCGTATACCAAACCCCGGCGGTTACCTCCAGCCCTTTCAGCGGCCGGAAGGTGTTTTGCAGGTTGATGTTCAGACGTTCGGCGCCGTTGCCCACCAGAATGCCGATGTTTTTGTCATAGCCGGTAGCGAGGTAATAGCGGTAATTGTCGCCACCGCCGCTGATGTTGAGCGCATATTGCTGGTGTCGCTCACCGCGGTACAGGTAACGAAGTGCCTCATCGCGGATATCCGTTTGCCGTAGCAGCGTTTCTTCACGCGCAAAATCCGCTTCGCTGATCAATCCGTCGCGCTGTTTAATAAGCAACTCCGCGTATACGGGGATGACCGTTTGCGGCTGCTCGGCATAATTGCCGCGACCAAAGAGTTCTTTTTCAATTTCCATGACGGTTGCACTGGGCAGCCGGTTCGGATTGTAGTAGAGATCGGGCTTCGCCCCCATCGTGACGTTGCTGTTGAACGAAATCTGCGCCTTTTGGTTATACCGCCCCTGCTTGGTGGTGATCACGATGACGCCGTTGCCTGCACGCGCACCCCATATGCTGGCCGCTGCCGCATCGCGCAGTACCGTGATACTTTCCACATCATTGGGATTGATGGTGCTGATGTCCAGTTCGTAGGGAAAATTATCCACCACGATCAGCGGTGTCTCGTCCGACTCGATGGTGGCGACTCCACGTATGCGGATATCCGATGGCGTGGTGCCCCCCGCGTTGACAAACTGCACCCCAGGCGCGATGCCTTCCAACCGCTGGAGAACATCCGGCCCGACGCTGCGGTTGAGCAGTTCGTTATCCACATGGGTGAAGGAACCCGTGGCCCGTTCCCTGGGCACCTCGTAGTACCCGGTGTTGATGACCACCTCTTCCAGTGTGGATGCATCGGGGGCGAGCCTGATATTCATCCCGCCGGTGGATTGCCCGGCGATGCATACCGTGTCTTTGGACAGGTAGCCTACGTACGTAATGCGCAGTGTATCGATGGGCACAGCTACCGTTAGTGTAAACTGCCCTGCATGATCCGAGACGGTAGAAGTTCCGCGTACCGTTGAGCGCACGCTAGCGCCTGCCAGTGGCGATCCATCGGCGGCCGAAACGACGGTGCCCTGAAGTATCTGTTGGCCAATCGCGCCACTGGCCGCGATGGAAATTGCTAATAAAACGATAAGGATTGATTTCATGGTTATGGTTTAAGGAATTAGTTGGTTATCGGTAATTCATTCAGGTTTTGGATGGAAAGCGGTTCCCGGTGTATGGCCTTCAGGATGTTTCCGAGGGTCATGGCTTTCGGATGCGGTACGGCCAGTAACTTGCCTTCGGCAATCCAAGCGGTGCCGAAGCCGGTGAGGTACCGGGCAAGCACCACCTTATTGAGGAGTGTATCGTTTACTACTGTGGGCCACTCCCAAGGCCATCCGCCACGCCTTTCAGCGAATGAGGGAAGATTCTTTGGGTAGTCGTATACCAATACGGGCAGCACGGCGAGGTCGCCTTTATCAAGAGTGGCTTGTATGGTGTCCAGCTTGGCGAGTGAAAGCAAGCAGGGCTTGCACCAGGTAGCCCAAAAATCAAGCACGATCAGCTTTTTATCCCGGTAGTCATTGAGCGTAATGGTATCTTTTCCTTCCGGGTGATTTGCCACCTGTAGCGGCAAGTGCCATAGCGCTTCCGGTATGCTGTCTCCAATTTTCAGCGCCGTGAGGTTATCCAAAGCAATGCCCGGAGGCACAGGCCCCGAAAATTCGGGGCGCTGTGCGCGGGCTTCCAAACACATGATCGTTAGAAACAGTGTTACCATCAATCCCAAAGCGAGGCCCAGCCCGTTACGGGCTGGAGCCATCGCATGGGTCCAAACACATGATTCTTCAGAATTTCTTCGACAGGTGTTCGACTGTTGTTCGAGACTTGTTCGACAATCCTTCGACAGCGCTTCGACAATTGTTCGACGGGGCTTCGAGAAACCTTCGACAACGCTTCGGGAAAATGCCGAAGCGCAGCCGAGCAAGGGTAGAACAATTGCCCCGGCATATTTGAACCAACCCCGAGTGGTTGACGGGCATCCGTTCCACACCATTCCATGCCCCTCCATATACGCTTTTCTCCCGCTATGTAGCCGCTTGCTATTCGCTAACGTGTCGCTTTTTGGGTTTTTTACCGAAGTATATGCGGGACACATGGGGATAGGACCCGAAGGAAGGGTAAGGGAAGGTGGGCAGGAGCGCGGCGCTGGCCGGGAATTCTCACGGTCGACTTTCGTATGCCGGGGTACTTCCCTATGGGCTTCAACCTCAGGCATACTCGTAGCTGAAAGGCTTTGCATCTTGGTCGGATCAAGACGGCGGTTGAAAAAGGCTTGCAGTCTCAGCAAAGGCCAAAGCGTGGCCATTAAGTGTAAATTTTGCTTCATTCTATTGTTTGATTTTAGGTGTAAGAAAAATGGATAACCGAGGTTCTTACCTAAAATCAAACGGGACTTTTGACTATACTCTTGAAGAGATTACTCGTGGAAACTATCCATGCTTTGGATACTAGACGACCATCATCCCTCCTATCCTGGATAGGTTGGGTGGGCTTAGATTCGATGGTTCTTTTCTCTGGTTTCATTAGCCTGTTTATTCAACAAGCCTTGCGCTGGGTTCAGGACCGAAAATAAGTGGGGGCCTGCATCCCGTAGCTCCATAGATTTCTCAGGTCTTACGTCTCTACGAGTGTGTAGCAGAGCCCCACACCTATCAGTATATATGCAAAATAAGCATAAATCTGCTAGTTATGGGGCATTGATTCTGCTTCTTGCAGAGACGACCTGAGAAATTGAGCTGCAAGGCTTTAATTAATGCCACAAAAAATAGTCGATCAAAAAAATTGGTAACCGACTGTATAACAACAAAACAAAGATAAAAAATAATTTATAAAAATGCAATTGTTTGCACTTTTTAAAATCATTAATGGTGCCAACTTGGTCACATGAAAGATTTTAACAAGGAAATAACACGCGAAAATATATTTCTATTATTATACTATAGTGGCTTAACAGATGAGCAGTTTTCAAATATCCTTGGTGTATCACTACGATGGTTTCGATATATAAAAAGCGGCAAATACAACTTTAAAATTGAAGAAATCGAAAGGGCAGCCAGATTTTTCAATATTCCTTTCAACTCCATTACGTCGAAGCCCTTAAATTTATCTAAGAATTTCCGGAGTTTATTGACAGATTTTCATAAGAATAACACAGAATATCTCGCTCCATTGTTAGCTGCTCCAACTATTCCATATGCAATAGAATTCAAACTATTGGACGACCCGGACTTCAAAAACAAGAAACTGGAAATAAAGGATATTAGATCAATATTTGAGAAAAGCGGCTGGAACTTTAAAAGTTCTTCATTGTCAAACGCTTTAAAAAGCATGTCTCAGTTCATAAATATAGAATCCCACCCTACGAAAGGCGGAACAAATTTGTATTCGAAGAGAAGATAAAAGTGAAATGACTCCGGAACAAAAGATTCTTTACCAACAAATCGATGAAATCCTTTGGTTTGAATGGGATCCGATCGGCGTAAACGTATACGAAGAAGCAAGAGACGAATATTATAGTTATCTTCCCCAAATATTCAGCTTAAAAATACATGGAGCGGATGAAGAAACCATTGCCACTACCCTTTTTAAGATTGAAACTCAAACCATGTGTTTATTGGGAAATTTGGAGCATTGCTGGGAGATTGCCGGTAAGATAGTGGGATTATAAGCGTTGGTGTACCACTTACTAAGAAACGGATTTCGGAAAAGAGATTTGAGGCTGGCAGATTAGTAGAAATAAATTTAACTTTGCTATCCTACACGACAGACTTTACGTCTGCGGATCCGAAAACTGCTACTCAGTCCCCGTCAACAGCGGGGATTGTTGTTTGCGCATCGTAATTCTAAATAGAACCTTAACCGTTCGTCACGCTCCAGATCTACGGCATTATAAATTGTCCAATTTGCTACATGGACGGCCGCGGAATCGCAACACCGGGTATTTTTTGCACCTATTGAATCAACGCGTTTAATGCCGGATCGATTAATGAGAGTAACCATAAAATAAAAATCCCTGCTTCTGTCGAAACAGGGACCGCCCCAATGGGGTTAGGGGCTATCAACCTAAACCTATCACGAATATAGGTGTTGCAGTTTAAGCATGCAAGCAATTTGTTGACAAAGTCGTTCTGGTTTCGGAATTGTCACCACGAAAAAACTTTCTTTCCTAATTTGATAAACTAATATTTTTAGTACTATATTTGCGCTTGTATGTCCGACATAGGAGGAAAAACAGAACTGATACCCAAGGCCGTAAAACGGATGCTGCTTGACGCATGGAATAAACAGCAGTGGATTTACGACCAGCTTGACAATGCATGGTATACGCCTGAGGAATTTAAGGCTAAGTGGAAGCTGTTGGTTACTGACTACAATTTGAACCGCTTCGTAGCCCGATCGCCGGAGCTTGGCATTGCGGAATCGTTGGAAAACTTGCGCCGCGCGCTGGAGCGCGCGGAGGAGTTGCATAAAAAATTGCGGGGGTATTATGAAGTGGGGTTGAGGAGGAAAATAGGCAAGTGAAGAAGTAGTGAGACCTATCTATTTTGCTATTCCATTAATCGAATTTGAAATCTTTAATCTTGTTTTGTATCTTAGCCACAAGCAATTAACCAATGTAACCAACTCTCTGTATCGTGAAACACAATAATGCTTTAGAATACTTTTACTCCTACACGTTCATCTGCAACATTCAGTTCCCGGGAAATAATGAAGTAAAGCCATCTAAATCCACGTCGAATATGATAGCAATCGTCTCAAAGAGCGTGGACAATATTTATAATTAGCCTTAGCTGATAAATGGCAAAGCAGAACATATCACAAGCGGATCCGGATAAATCTTTAGAATTCCTAAAGTTTATCAGCAATCATTACGGAAAAATACTGGGCGGTCTTAGCATTATTGGTGCAATATTTACTGGCGGGTATCATCTTGGCTATAAAGTGGCATCAATCGAAATGGAAATGAAAATAAATGCCATAACCAATGAAAAAAACAAGGAGATAAATGAAGTCATAAGCCAGTACATCGACAGAAGACTTGAACAGATAGAAAATATCCAAGTTGAAATTAGAAAGGAGACAGTAAGCAATGAAAAATAATCTCTTGACCTTAACGCTACTGCTGTCATCTTTGATTATCATTGGTTTGACATTATACTTCGTATCGGTTATCAACAAATTACAAAACCAGATAGACGATCAAAATCAAATACTAAGCAGCTATGCAGAGATAGACACGAGGCTTAAAAAGGGGGAAAACGACTTGGTACAAACCTTAAACGAGTTCTTGTCTGGCGAATCTTATACTGTTGATGGAAAAGAAGTAAGCACAGGAGATTTTTTAATCTATCATAATAGAATGAAAGATTCCCTGCGTCTATACAAAGATTTTTACGAATATACTCAAGACCACTACGGGGTAAAATTGAAAAAGATATATCCAACCGATTCGACATATCGTATAGTAAGTGATCCACCGACTGCGGCGGATTCAGCCAGTCATCTTTATCCTCATTACAAAAATAAGGTGTACCGAAAAAATGACTCTTGGTATGTAATTACTACCGATTACGAATCTGTCATCAAGGACTACCAAGATGATTATAACAAATTAGCTAAAAGCTATCAGGAAACTGCCAATAAATATATTTCACTCGTCGACAGACATAATAAAGCAATAGAAGAAAATAATAAAGCAATCAATCAATACAAAAATCTTTTTCAAGATTTGGCCGAGAAGGGATTAATTACTATCGATTCAACCGGCACAGATTCTATAACGATATCCTATTAGCAAGAATCGGTGGTCCTGGTGAAGTACTGACATAAAAAGACTAAAACTAAATATTTGAAACTTCAACAAAAGCATGAGCTACATAAGTCATATCTACGTTATAGAATCTCTATTTGCGCATGACAACAAAACAGGTAAGACCTTATACGACGACATAATAGAGCGTTATATTTTGTTTTATAAAAAGAATATTCGCCATTTCTTCTTCCGTGCAGAAAACAAGTTGAGTTTTGAAGAGTTGTTGAACTATATTTCCGCAAATGCACATCTTACATCTGGGGGCATACTAGTCCACATTGAAGCGCATGGAAGCACAGACCTTGAAGGTCTGATCATTGCCGACGAAGACATCTTAACATGGGAACGCCTGGTAAATCTTTTGAGACCAATAAATATATCGACTAATAACAATTTATATCTGACATTAGCGTCTTGTTTTGGCAGGTATCTTTATAAAGGCGTCGACCCATATGAGAAGTCAGCTTACTGCGGATACATTTCAGCGACCAAAGCTGTTACAGAAGATGAGGTCTTGGGTAACTTTCATCATTTATTCGAAGAGCTTATATCAAATGGCGGAAATTTAATCGAGGCCTATTTGGAACTTGAAAAAAATGGTGGCGATTTTTTCTACAAAGATTCAAAACGTGTTTTTGACGAAAATATCAAAGATGTTAGAAAGATGATTGAAACTGATAAAGCAATCTTAGACGAAATTAAAAGAGATCCGATTTTGAATGATATGTATAATAAAGGCGAAACAGACGATGATGAGCTAATGGCTATAATGCGTTTGGCCCTCTCAGATATAGCTAAAAAGCAAGGTGACGCGTTTAAATTTAGTAGCTGAATGACGAGTCGAAAATCGATGACTACAACAAACCTTTACTTTTGGGCGATGAAGATACCTTAGACTAAAGACATCTTAAAAATGCTGGAGGTGCCGCCGCTTTATACACCTGGGCGTAGACACGTCCACTGTAGCAAAGTGGAAGCGGTATATACGAAGGAAAGAGCATATCTACAGACAAGATGGAAGAGCGCTCTCGAAGTTTGGGCCGAGGGTTAAAAGGAGAAGGCTGGGACATTCCGAATTAGGTAAATACATACAGGTTTAACAAAAAATGAAAAAGTTTTTTCGGCCTTTACTATTTTGCATGCGTTCTTGCTAGCATTTGGATTGTGGTATAAGTGTATGAAGACAGTCCGCGATAGGATTGGTTCTCGATCGACGCGAATCGACAGCGTTAAGCCAGTGGTTCAAGCCAAGACCCGCGAAGAGCTTGAAATGGAAAGGAGATTTGAACAGTTTGAAGCCTCAATTATGTTCAAAATTTATTTCCAGAATATTAAGAGCATTCCGAAGGTGAAAGATCACCACTAAATGAATATAAATCCGGCGTGTCGGGAAGTGGACCTAATGGATCTGTTGGGGAAGCATCAATGTTACCGAGGATGGAGGTTGAGGTGTTGTTTATTGCGAAAACGACAGTGAAATATCTATATCAGTTGAATGGGAAGGGCATGGAACACTCGGCGGATATGGTGATGATGGAAATTATTACGAATTAGAGGTTGATTGATATGAACGGGATAAGCACAAATGAACCATTGTTGGAAAGCGGGCATGAAATTTAGCATACTATCATAGTGAAAATTAAACTTTGCAACGGAATAAAAAGCGTTTTTCTAAGAGCTTTTTGCTTTTCTATAACGAGTTTACTGGCTAGGCAAAATAATTATTTTGAAAACTTATACATTTGAAATATATTTACGACAACTAGCTCATCCTGGCCTACAAGTAAGGCTGACTTCTGCTCTCCGTATCGAACTTGATCAACGTAGGTTAACGTCATTACTTGTTATGACCAGAACAAGTTGGCCAACAATATTGGAGAAAAGCAGCACTATGTTAGATTATAAAACATTGGCGTCGATGTACAAGCCAACAGAAATAAAGATTTTGCTAATCGGAGAGGCGCCTCCTCCGGGAGGAAAAACTTATTTCTATAAAACACCTGAAAAATATACACCGACAAACAAAATAGAAAGTGATACCAGTTTACCCGGAACAATCTTTAACCATTTTTTCAAGAGACGCCCGCTTAATACCGAAGAGTACGGTAAATTTTTAGATAAGCTAAAACGACATGGGATATTTCTTATCGATATCTATGAAGCGCCTATTAAAATCCGAGGTAATTTGGAAGAGAGTCTGCCTATCGTATTCTCCGAACAAAATATTGATGACCTAAAACAACGAGTTAATAAACTGATATCCCCTGATACAACGATAGTGTTTCTATTGGCACGGAGCTATCCGAAACGCTATTTGTCGCGATTAAAGGCTGTACTTGGGAATGCGGAATTTGTTAGATGGATAGAATTTAGAATGAATCCGGGAAGACTTCTCTCAATTGACGCACCTTTATATTTTTGTAGTAAAAGCAAACTTACCGGCTTAGTTTAAGCTGAAATCGTAATATCAACAATAAATCCGTTACATGGCTGTCGAAATTGGACAAATCGTAAAAAACTTAGCGCTGGCAGAACCGGTCACAATCAACCAAATTCAACCGCTGGGTTCCATGGTATCATTGAAATACACAGGTGTCAATACGAATAAGGTCAATACAAAAGTTATTTCGAAAGAACAATTCGATGCATTGGAAGTGCTCGCTGATGAAGGCGTTTTCAATTTTTATGGTGACCCCACTCGCTTTGCATTATATGCCGAAGCAGAGCGTATCAACTCCGCTTACCAATTTGACCCGTTGTTTGCTGTGAATTGTAGTATTGTCGATCCGTTACCCCATCAGGTAGAAGCGGTTTACAAGTTTTTGCTACCGCTACCGCAAATACGCTTTTTACTCGCCGACGATACTGGAGCGGGAAAAACCATCATGACCGGCTTGCTTATCAAAGAGTTAATGATGCGGGACTTGGTTGAACGGATCCTAATTATCACTCCCGGCGGACTGACGAAGCAGTGGCAGGAGGATGAAATGGGAGTAAAATTTGGCATTCCGTTTACCCTGGTAAATCGCAGCTTATTTGCGGCCGACCCGAATATTTTCCATACCACATCTAAAATTGTCACCTCCATTGACTTTATTAGCCGGGATGATGTATTGAATGTAGCAAGCAATTCGCATTGGGATTTGATTGTATTCGATGAATGTCACAAGCTCTCCGCTTACGATTACGGGATGAAACAATATGCATCCCGACGGTACAAAGCCGCCCATGCGCTTTCGCAGCAATGCGAGCATCTCTTGTTATTAACGGCTACACCACACCGTGGCAGAAAAGACACATTCAAAAAACTCCTACAACTCTTGGATGAGGATATCTTTGCAACCGAAGACCTTGCAGCTACCCGGATCAAGGAATTGGAACACAATGGCATCAACAAGTTCTTTATCCGCCGACTGAAGGAGGATATGAAAGACTGGAACGGCCAGCCTTTGTACAAGAATCGCTATACGAAAACGGTAGCCTACCAACTTACCCCGGAAGAGAAGGAATTATACGATGCGGTAACAAAGTATCTCAGCAAACGGAAAGAAGAAGCGTCAGAGAGTAAAAACATCCATGTATCCTTGGCACTTACCGTTATGCAAAGACGGTTGGTTAGTTCCATTTTCGCAATTAAAAATACATTGGAAAAGCGATGGAAAGCATTACAGGGCATTGTCGATGAGGTTACCAAAAACCCAAATCTATGGAACCAACGGCATAAACTGGAAGGCTTCGATGTCGATGATATCGATGATTACGATGAGCTGGAAGACGACGAGCGCGATGCTTTAGAAAACATACTCGCCGATCCGCGGAAATTCAAATTATTTACTACCGCAAAGAGCCTGGGCGAAATCCAACAGGAAGCCACGGAGGTGAAACGATTGTATGAGATGGCACAAAGCCTCTATAATCGACAACAGGAAGAGAAAAAGTTCCAAGAGCTGCAGGAGCTGCTTAAATCAAATGGCGTATTAGATCGGGATGAGAAATTAGTCATTTTTACCGAACACAAAGACACGTTGTTTTATTTGGAAGAACGGCTATCAAAAAGCGGCGGGTATAATGTAGCTACAATACATGGAGGTAAATCTGTTGACGAGCGTCGGCAAGCCCAGTGGGATTTCGCGAAACCGGACACCCAAATTTTAATTGCTACCGATGCCGCAGGTGAAGGCATCAACCTACAGTTCTGCCGGTTGCTGATTAACTGGGATATCCCTTGGAACCCCAACCGTTTAGAGCAACGTATGGGGCGCATCCACCGATACGGCCAAAAGCAAGATGTATTGGTCTTCAACATGGTAGCGAGCAATACCCGTGAGGGTAATGTGCTGAAGCGACTCTTGACCAAACTTGATATTATCCGCGAAAGCATGGGCGACGATCGCGTGTACGACGTAATTCAGGACGTGTTGGAGGGCGTAGGTCTTGATGACATCATCGATTCGGTCTTCAACGGGCGTGAAACCGATCTTGATAGTTTTCTCGCTCAGGATACGGAAGCATTGAAGTTGCGGTTCTCCGAAAAAATAGCCGAGCAGAAAGATAAATTGGCACATAGTACCATTGACTTCAGGGATGCCCGAATTTTAAAGGAGAATTCAGACGAAAAACGGCTACAACCTATCTATATCCGTCTGTTCTTCGAGAAAGCGTTCAAAAGCCTTGAAGGGTCATTTACTCAGGTTAGGCCAAACATCTATCGGATTGATAGCATGCCTGAGCGTATTGCAGTTGAATTAAAAAGGCAATACAACATCCATTTCGATGCCATCAAATCCATTATATTTTGTTTCGATAAACAAGTTTTCTTGGATTACCAGCTGGTGGCCGACTTGGGAAAAGTACATTACATCAATCCGGGCAACCCCATATTCGATAGTTTGGTCGCCGTAATCCGCCAAGAATATCGGGAAGACATGATCAAAGGAACCATATTGGTGTCGCCCGACGAGGATGAAGACTATTTCGCTTTTTTCGTAAAAAGTCAGATCGTGGACAATCGGCCCAACAAAGGGGAAGACAGCATCGCCGATGAACGCCTGATGTTGGTGAGCCAGACGCCAGACATGCAATACAAAATCACCTCGCCGGCCAAGTTTATCGATCTGCATGCACCCGCCGAATTTGCCAAACGTGTTGACCCACCGCCCCTGCAGCATATCGACAACGTGGTGCAATGGAGTTTCCAAAATGTAACCCTCCAGCAGTTTGAAGATACCCAAGCACATGTGTTGAAAGATACCGAAGACCGTAAATACTATTTGGAAACTGCCTTTACGCAAATCATTATTTCCCTCCAAGCAGAAATACAGGAATTACAAACCAAAATGTTGTACGGGGACACCAAATTCCAGGACAAAATCTTAAAAAAACAGGAGCGCATTGCCGCTTTGATTCAAAAAAAGGCCGGTCGAATGGAACGCTTGGATCTAATGACCCAACTCAACCCTAAGGCACCCGATATATTGGGGTGTGCCTATGTCGTTCCCCTCAGCCAAATCGAATACAAGGGACATTACGGGATGAGTCGTGACGATGAGGCCGAAGCAATAGCCATGCAAACCGCCCTGGATTATGAACGGAGTGTAAACTGGTCACCCATAGATGTCAGCGCAAACAACGAAGGATATGACATTAAAAGCGTCAGTCCTGAAGAACTTAAGCGATATATCGAAGTGAAAGGCCGTAGTGGCACTGATGGAAGCATCCTGCTTAGCGAGAATGAAATGAATCGACTGGCACAGCTGGGAGATTCCGCTTGGTTATACATCGTGTTGAATTGTAAATCACAGCCAACGCTGTACCGTATTCAGAATCCGGCTAATAACCTGCAATATGAAATAAGGACTAAAGGGGTTCAATATTTCCTGCCGATGGATGAATGGAAGAATAAAAACATAGCGCCAGTAAATGAAAATAGTTAATAGCTTTGCTGGACAAAAAGGAATCGGGCGGCTTGTCAAAGGTGACTGAACGCGTGCTGCCCACGAAGGAATGACATGATCCAACCCAAAAAACTCATCGAAGTAGCGATGCCGATAAAGGAGATTTCGGCCGAAAGCGTACGGGATAAATCCATCCGCCATGGGCATATCAGCACCCTGCACCTGTGGTGGGCACGTAGACCTTTACCCGTGTGCCGGGCGGTGGTTTTTGCCAGTCTGGTACCAGATCCATTAGACGAAAATTGTCCGCAGGCTTTCCGTGATGCAGTAGAGATACTGTTGGGAAAGGGTGCTGAAAATTATGACTATTACGCTCCTTATAAGGATATTCCTTGGACATCAGTATATGACCCCATGGAAGACAATCTCCGTAACCGCTTGCAACTATTCATCGGTAAATTTACCGAAGACATGCAGGAGCATTTACTACACCATAAACCCAAACCCGCGGCCGGCAAGCAGCTCGATAATCACAGCCTTATCAAGTGGGACAACAAAAACAACGAAAAAATCGTCAACAAAGCCCGAAAGCTCATTTGGGTGGCACATAATGCCAATAACACGAGTGGAACAAAGCAGACCGCAAAACAATTATTGGCCGATTTTGACAAGCATTACAGCGCCATCAAACAAGCCGAAAGCGCCTTGTATGGGATAACGGATAGGCATATCGAAACCGAAGCTGTGAAGCTGGCTACGGAACACCTGCACCATGCTGTGGAAGCATTTTTGGACCGGATGCCCCGGGTGTTTGACCCTTTTGCCGGTGGCGGGGCCATCCCGTTGGAGGTCGCCCGATTAGGTTGCCGCAGCTATGGCAACGACATCAACCCCGTAGCGCATATCATCCAGAAAGGTAGTCTGGAGTTTCCACAAAAATACGGCAAACCCATTGCGTATAGCAAGGCTGCATTTATAAGACAATATGGACAAGATACTTGGAATAAGCTGGGCGGCAGCCAACTGATTTATAAAAGCGGCGAAGCCGTGGGAGCAGTAATCGACAATCGGTTGAGTTTTGATGTAGCATATTATGCCTATAAACTCTTAAAGGAGGCCGAAAAGGAAATCGGGCATTACTATCCGGCCGACTCTAAAGGAAACAAACCCATCGCCTACTATTGGGCCCGGGTGGGTGTTTGCGGTAACCCAAGTTGCAAAGCGGAAGTGCCCTTGTTGAAAGGGTTTTACCTTGCTAATACAAAAACCAAACAAGTATATCTCCATCCGATTATTAACGGGAAGCAGATTGACTTTGAAATCAAAACGGGAAAATGTGATTTAGATGGGTGGAATAATAGAACCAATATCACCTGTCCAATCTGCGGCAGTATTACCGATACAAAAGTACTCAAACAACAATTTGTACGCAAAGAGACAAAGGAAAGGCTATTGGCTGTTATAGAAGACGGCTCTCAGTCAAAGACCTACCGATTGCCGACAAAAGAGGAGTTTTCTGTTGTCGAAAATATCCCGGAGATAGATAAGATGCCTTTCCAAAGTAAAATGCAAGTTGGCAACAATCGAAACTTTAATTCTCCTGGCTGGGGAATTGATGATTACGCTGACATGTTCTCCCCACGCCAACTTCTCGCTTTGCAAACGCTGGTACAGAAGCATCAGGAAATCAAAACTGCCTTAAACCCCGAAACTGATGATTACGCTAAAGCCGTTGTAACGTATTTGGGGATTTTGTTGGATAGGATAACATTATCAAATACGTCATTTGGCAGATGGCATAATGGACGAGAAACGCTTGAGCATCCATTCGCTAAACAGGCAATTCCAATGATATTTGATTATCCGGAATCTCACATGTTTTGTAATTCCACGGGCAGCGCATACAATCAGTTAGAATGGCTTACAAGATATATCGAATCGGAATCAAACTTTCCATTCGCGTCTAAGATGCAGAACGCCAGTAGCGGGGAGAAAAACCAGTTTGCGGCAAAATACCTGACGGCGGTAGTGACCGACCCGCCATACTACGATGCCATTGCCTATGCCGACCTGTCGGATTTCTTTTATGTATGGCTCAAACGGACCCTTGGCGATGTGTACCCGCTTAACTTCGCCACGCCGCAAACCCCCAAAACCGAGGAATGTACCGCATTAAAACACCATCACAGCAATTGCAAAGACGACGCCAAGGCGCATTTTGAACTGAAACTCACGCAGATATTCGATGCCATCGAACACCAGACCTCCGATATAGTGAGCATCATGTTTGCTCATCAAAGCACGGAAGCCTGGACAACCCTGTGTAATTCCATACTCGGTGCGCGGATGAATATTACGGGTTCGTGGGCCATGGACACCGAGATGGCCAACCGCAGCTTAGGCTTGGCCGGAGCGGCCTTAGAGTCTTCCGTCACTGTTTCCTGCAAGCCGTCGGTACAACAGGGCTTCGGCAGCTACCGCGAGGTCAAGCGTGCCATTGAGCAAACCGTGGCCTCGGAGGTGGAAATGCTATACAAGTTGGGATTCCGCGGAGCGGACTTATTGACTGCGTGTTTCGGTAAGGCGGTCAGCGAGTTTGGTCGGTACCAAACTGTAGAGAAAGCCGATGGCAGCGAGGTTTCTGTTGGCGAATTGCTGGAGATGGCGCGCGAAGCGGCATTCAACGCGCTGCTCAAAGGCTTTGATGGCGATGATGTCACCAAGTTCTATATCGGTTGGTTGCAACTCTTCGGCTTTGCCGAAAGCGATTTCGACGATGCGGCCAAATTCAGCCGGGTGGGCCTTAGCATCAACGTCGACGAATTGTTCAAGCAGGACATCCTCATCAAAAACGGTAACAAGCAAACCTTGGGCACTTATGAAGAACGGGCCAAGGCCAGCAAAAATCTGGGCGACAAAGTCGAGAGCAACTTGATAGACCGGGTGCACCGGGGTATGCTGCTGTACAAAAATGGTGACAGGCAGGCACTGCTACGCTATATTAACGAACGGGCCCAACAGCCGGATGGTGGTTTCTGGAGGGTGCTCACCTCCCTTTGTGAGGTGTTGCCGCAGGGCAGCGACGATTATAAGCAGGCCAGTGGCATGTTGGTAAACAAAGATAGCCTCATCCGGGAGAGCAAGACGGTTCAGCAACCCGGTGCCGAACAAGCTAAATTATTTGAATAGAAGCAGCTAATACCAAGACCATGAATATTACCAATATCCAACAGGAACATTTATATAAGGCTTTCGGCCTATTTATCGAGGCATTCCGCTTTTATGTAGTAGAAGTGCTTTCAAAAGAATCGGGGGATAAATGGGATGCTGCCTTTGTGGATGCATTATACCCCGCACAGCGCGAGAGCTGGAATCTGGGGATCAAATCCGGCTCTTCGCCTGATGCATTGATTGATTTCCAATACCTTAAGCCGTTCGCGCTTCGTTATAAGGATTTGCTTAAAAAAGATTTCGGCAGGGACACCAATAAATTGGCCACCCGGCTGGAGACCATCTACGATACGCGAAATAAGCTGGCACATTTCCAAAGCATCACGAGCGATGAGTTCGCGGAAACGTTCATCCAGATGAAAAGTATTGCCCGGGCGCTGAACATGGACGAACTGGAACAGGAGCTCCACGCTCTACAGCATAACGAAGAAGCAAAGAGCAAACCCGCGGAGAAACCTGCTGCTCAATCTTCAGACAGTGTGGCGCCTTGGTTCATGACAGTACGACCCCATGCTGATATCCGGCAGGGGCGTTTGGACGAATCCGTGTTTGCCGCCAACATTGCGGAAGTCGCTTTGAATAACGGACGGGAGGTTTACAACAACCATGTGGTGTTTTTTGAAAAGACCTACTTCACTGCGGGGTTGAAAAATGTGGCCAAAACCGTCGTTAAAGGCCTCAATGGAACTGAAGATGCGGAAAATAGGGTCATTAGCCTCCAAACAGGCTTCGGCGGCGGTAAAACACATACACTGATCAGCTTGTACCACATTGCACGCCACGGGAAACTGCTTGCCCAATCGTCGCACGCAGCCGACTTGTTGGAATACACCGGCATGCCCCAGTTTGAAAATGCTAACATTGCGGTGTTTACCAATACCACAAATGACCCCGCAAATGGTAGAAAGGTAGCCGAGGGTGACCTGACTATCAATACCATCTGGGGGGAGATTGCCTATCAACTGGGTGGCACGGCATGTTACGATATTGTCCGCAAAAACGATGAGCAATTAATTGCTCCGGGCGGCTTGTTCAAGCAGGTATTGGCCCAGGCCAAACCAGCACTAATCCTGATCGACGAGCTGGCCGACTATTGTGTGAAGGCAAAGGCCCGAAAAGCGGGGGATAGCAGTCTGGCCGACCAGACGATCAGCTTCATGCAGGAGCTGACTGAAGCGGTGGCTGGCACGGAAAACTGTGTAGCCGTTATCACGTTACCCGCTAGTCCGCAAGAAGTGGGTAATACACCTGAGGCGCAGGCTATTCTTAGCAGTTTGCAAAAGCGAGTAAGCCGTGTGGGTGCCGATACCCAACCCGTAGCCAATGATGAAATATACGAGGTCATTCGCCGCCGCTTGTTCGAAGAGATTGGCGATAACCAAACGGTGGAAGCAGTGGTGTCTAAGTACATGGACATGTACCAACAGTATTGGACAGAATTGCCACCCAACGCAAACAAAGGCGAATATAAACAGCGACTGCTTAAGTCCTATCCTTTCCATCCCGAACTGATTGATGTTTTCCGAGTACGATGGGCAAGCAATTCTGATTTCCAACGTACCCGTGGGGTTTTGAGATTATTGGCAGCAGTAGTGAGCGATTTATGGAAACAACAATCCTTGCTGGGCGGTAACTTGTTGATCCATTCCGGCCAAATCAGTTTTGCCAATTTGGATGCATTGAGTGGTCAGCTCAAAAAACTGTATGGAAACGGATACGACGCCGTAATTTCCGCTGATGTTGCCGGATCGTCATCTAATGCCTTTAAAATCGACGAGAACAAAACAGATTACGGGCAATGGTACCTGACACAATCTATCGCCTCGGTTATCCTCCAAAATTCATTTGGTAGTGAGGGAAGCAATAAAGGGATCTCCGTAGCAGAACTAAAATTGAATCTCTTGGTTCCGAATGGCTTTAATCATAACAGCATAAACGGCGCATTAGATGAGCTGGAGAACAAAGCATACTATCTTTACTATGCCCAGACGGGTGGAAACGGTAAACGGTACTGGTTTCATACCAAACCGAATATCAACATCCTGATCAACCAGGCAAAATCCGACGTTAAGACTATCGATATCGATGCGGAGATTATTCGCATGGTGAAACATCGAACGGCCAATCGTATAGAATTGTTTAATAATCCTATTGTTGATCCAACTGGAGACTTGCCAGAGCAAATGCGTCCTACATTGGTTATCCTTTCGCCCAAACACCTGTCTAACGGCGGATTGCACCGGGACACCGAGAAGTTCATCGCACAAATTGCGACAAAGAAGGGAAATAGCGAAAGGGTGTACCGCAACACCATGCTTTATTTGGCAGCTACCGAGATTGGAATATCAAAACTACAGTCCACTATTCGTGAATACTTGGCCTGCACCAAAATAAATCAAGACTACGGTACACAATTGGAACCCGAGCAGAAATCCGACTTACGAAAACGGATGGAGGATGCCCAAAAGCAGTCGGAGGCATCGCTCGCCGCGGCGTATTCAAACGTGATAAAATATGGCACTAAACAGGGCGTCGAGATCCTCGCCATCAAGCAATTCAAGGACAGCTTAGACGCTCAAATTAACAACCATATCATCGGCACATTGAAAGATGAAGAATGGTTGTTAGAAAATGTAGGACTTGGCACCTTGCGTTCAAATAACTTATTGCCGACCGTTGACAGTCCCATAAAGGTGAAAGATGTATATGAGGCTTTTATACGATTCGACGATAAACCGATGATTGTTGGCAGGGAGGCTATTGCCAGAAGCCTGCAAAAATATTGTACCCACGGCGAACTTGCCATTGCCAGCGGTGACGGTAACAGCTTCACTAGGGTCTACTATCAGGAAAACGTACCGTTTCTTGATGTCGACGATGCATCGCTTTGGCTGGTTGACAAAAGCTTGGCAGTCAAAAACGACCAGCCAGAAAGCACCTCTGGTATTTATCCGTCAACAGGAACTGGCCATGTGCTGCGAGAAAAGCCAGATGACGCTGTACCCGCAGCGGTAACAAATAATACGGATCAACAGATAAAGCAGGTTAAATCCATAAAAATTTCGGGGAATGTACCATTGAATAATTATACCGATTTATTCAATTATTTCATTGCCCCGTTTGCGATGAATGGAAATAAAGTGGAGATTGATGTTACTTTTAAGATAAAATCTACAGCCAGCAATCCTTTGACGGAGAATATGATACAATACAAATCAGCGAAAGAAGCGGCGACTCAACTGGGTCTGGATTTTGAGGAAGACAAATAGGCAGTAGTTCTATCGTTAGAACAGCAGTAGCTGATCACGAGCATTATCCTTCTGGGAATCATCGTCCCATTCCAAACGGACTGTAACCTGGTCTGGAGATTCCTTATCGGGATAAACGGAGATACCGATAGAATCATGTTCGCCAAGCATAGGAACGGGAAACGGATTGTCCAAAATATCCAAATCATAGTCGGCCGGTTTCAAAATTTTGAGTTTAATATTTCGAGCCTGAGCCTTACCTTTATTATAGACTTTCAGCGTGTATTTATTGCGCCCCTCGGGAATCAAATTGCCCGGACCTGCGCCTTTTTTGCGTCTGTTTCTTCCTCCTCAAACTTACTGAGCTGGTACGTGTTGATTTTCGATTCCTAGGCTTTGAGCTTGCGCTCATGAATCAAGTAGGTAAGCAATGATCCTGAGAGCGCAAGAGCCGAAACAGCGATACTGATAATTTCTAAATTAATAGTTTCCATGCTATTTGAGTTTAATTGATTTAGATTTTCGTAACTTCTTTTTTAAATCCTTTTCGGCATCCGCAACCATATTTTGTCCGAGTTGCTTAACAGCCGCTTGTAGGCGCTGCTCATTCAGCTGCTTTAGTTCTTCAATTCCACCGGGGTATTCACGGTTGCAGATGTTGCATTTGACATAGGTTTGGTCATCGTTGAAATCGAAGTCTTCACCGCCGCAAGTTTGACAGGCGAGCGAGACAGAAGTTTGGTAATTGCTTTTCATTATTATTGGTTTTTAAATGTTAACGATTAGAGCAACGTGCTGGCCGGTTTGGGACAGTCAGCACGTTGTGCGCGTGACATCATCAGGTAAGATCGACAATACCCGCCCCTGGGGCATCTCGCTTAACGGCGGCAATGCCGTTTTCGCGTCCTGCCGGCGTGTTGTAGTTCTCGCTGCGACCGATGATCTTGTCATTACCGGCTTTAAGATTAAACGTGTAATTCTGATAACCATCCTTCCGCTCGTAGTTTGAATCGTAAGGTGCGTGCGCCTTGACGGAAGCAATTCCGCCAAAGCAACCTTGCTTTGAATAATACCCTTCGCTGCCTAGGATAGTTTCCGAATTGCCGCGCGACTTTAACCTGAAATAGTATTGGGAATTCCTTGAACTCCGAAATACTTCGAATTTAGCATTTGACATAATGATACAAAGGTCAAATGCAGGTGTGCAGTGTAATTGCACACTAATAAGTAAATTAAAGAATACGTCGATACCGACGCTTTACGACGATAGAATTGCGTAAACAGGTGAGTAGGTCATCCAATTGTTCGGACAATAGCTTGCCCATGATTTCATAATCAACTCCTTCGATGGGATAGCTATGCGCAATGGTTGCTTTTTCATAGTGGTCAAGCTGTTCACCATAAATGGCGGTAAGCTGGGGAAAGGCGAAGCCGTTGTCACAAATGGGCCTGCCAGACTCGAACAGATAACAGCTGATACGGCCTTCTGGAATATGAATACACCCATGTACCTCAGGAACGCGATGCGGCAGGAAGATTCGACTGGAGGGCAACGATGCTAATATGTACTGGTCGTCTATTTCTTTTAACACAATAAAGTACTTGGGTTTACTGGCCGCTCCATTTTTAAAATAAAACGGATTGAAATAGATCAGGGTACCGGGCTGAAACATGATGTAGGATATAGGATTGGTTAGTGGAGTAAATGGAATGGTTTACTTCAGTGATTTGGACATATCGAGATATTCAATATGATCCGCATAACGTTGTTTTCCTTCGTCATCCAACAGGGTACTGAAATCGATTTGGTGGTCGGTGGTCATAATCTTTTCGGCCAGAAGACCTTCCAATACACCATTTTTTTGAGCAGTCATCGTCCATGGCGAATGCGGACGGTGAGTGAGATTGACCAGTTCTTTGGCCGTGCATTTCCCAAACCGATCAATGACGCTGTCCATGAGGGCTATCTCACTGTCGGAAAATTCACCATCGTCAAACGGCCTCTTGGCAGACACATAAGCCCGTCCCTCCTCATCTAGCGAGGTTTGTATGTAGTCTTTTAACAGGTGCTGCTCGCTGGAACTAAGATCAACAAAGAGATCTTTTGCGACCGGACCAAGCTGCCAAACTTCAAAATCTAAATTCAGCACAGGCCGGGCAAAGGTTTTTATGGCGGTTTCCTCTAAGAAGTAAATGAGCTTGAGCAATTTGGTTTTGGACAAATCGGGAACCCGTTCGGCAAAATAGATAAGGGTGTTACCTACTTTTTCGATTTCATCTTGTGTAAAGATATGTGGCTGTCCCATTCGCTGCAATGTCGTCATTTTATGATGCAAATTACGTAAAAAGGTTTAATTGTTAAAATCACTGCACAATTATAGGGGTCGGGTGTGCAGTGTATCTGCACAGTTTGTGTATCTTTAGCAATCAATTTTCATAAGCTATGGCAACCAATAAACAAGCCGCGATCCGCTATAAGGTACTGGATATTTGCCTAGCGAACACGCATAGGAAATATACCTTTGATGACTTGCTGGAGGCTTGCAATGAAAGGCTTTCTGAAATCAACCCGAGCCATGGCGGAATCAGTGTGCGTACATTGCGAGATGATTTGAAGTATATGCGAAGCGCCGAAGGTTGGGAGGCTCCGATTGAAACGTATAGAGCAGGAAAAACTACGTATTACCGCTATGCCGAGCCAGACTACTCGATCAATAACCAGCCGCTGAAACAGGGTGAGTTGGAACAACTCCGGTCTGCTATGGAGGTGCTTTCGCGCTTTGAGGGGATGCCGCAGTTTGAATGGATCAATGAATTGATACCGACGTTGACACAAACGTTCCTCCTTGAAAAAAAGACTTTACCCATCATCGGATTTGACACCAACCAATACCTACAAGGCAGAGAACATATCGGAAGTTTGTTTCATCATATCCTTTATAAACGGGTGCTAGCATTTACGTATCACCCGTTTAGCAGCGAAATACCTGTACAAATGATCATCCACCCGTATTACTTGCGGCAATATAACAATCGTTGGTTTTTATTTGGGTGGAATGACGAACTACAGCGAATTTCTACGCTGGCACTTGACCGCATTATAAGCATGGAAGAAAGCAAGGAAACTACCTTTATCGAAAATACGTGTTTCGACCCGGTTGATTATTTTGAGGATATCATCGGCGTGAGCCGTATCGAAGGACAGATGCTGCAACGTATTGTATTATTTTTTACGGCGAAGTCTGCCCCCTATGTATTATCGAAGCCGCTGCATGGCTCACAGCGAATCGTTTCGAAGTCGGAAGAGGGTGTGACGGTTTCGATCGACGTGATCCCTAATTTTGAATTGGAAACGGTGATTCTTTCGCATGGCGAACGCGTGAAGGTATTGGAGCCGCAGGATTTCCGGCTGAAAATTGAGGAAAGGTTGAGGGGGGCGCTGGGGTAATTGCTCTTTCCTCGCCATGTTTGAAACTGCGACGCAGCGTCGCAGTTCTGCCGAAAAGAGCAAATAAGTTGCTATGAGTAAATAATCTTAGTGAACAATTTTAACCGATATGCTGACAGAAGAATATAATAATCTGATGAAAGACGGACTCCGCCCGTTTGCCGAGAATTTGAGCAAAAGTGGCGATGTAACGACTATCGAATACAACCTCTTCTATCCTACCATTGGAAAGGACTTTGAGCAGAGCCATGAACTGGTGGTATATGGGCAGGCTGTGAATGGTTGGGACGGCGAAAACAAATGGAAGACAGATGAAATCCCTAGTAAAACAGCGGAGATTTTTAAAAAGTGTTTCGAATATTCGCAGGAAGATAACGGCAAGTGCCCGCTCGAATGGATTAACGAGGATTGGGCGAAATATAAATTGTTTCGCTCATTTTTTTGGAATGTGACGTACAAACTGGTCAAGGCGAAATACGGGCGGACAGACGAAAACTGGAACAACATTATCGCGTGGAGCAATGTAACGAAGATTGCTCCGGCTAACCATGCCAACCCCAACTTATCAGAAATTGACGCTCAACTGGAGTATAGCGCTAAGCTATTCGTAAAGGAACTTGATGACTTACAACCCAATAACGTGCTGCTGATCACCAATTTGCGAACATGGGCTGCTCCTATATTTAAGCGTGCCAACATTACGTACGAAACCCACACCGAATCATTATATATCCAGGCTACCGCATCTTACGGCAACACACGGATCGTAGTAACCAAAAGGCCTTATGTGGGTGCTCACCAGCCGTTTGTGGAAGAGGTAATGAAATATATGACCCAAACATAACTTGTGGGTCTCGGTGGACTTCGATTTTAATGGATATGACATTGGTTTGCTCTTCTATATTTGTATGGTTCCGCTTTCTGTCATAAACAATTTCGAATTTTCAACTGGGTATGGGAAATTTCAGTTCAAACGTCCAATCAACTGCTTGAAGCTTCACCCTTAAATTCATCAAATTTTGTATCAAGTTTTCAAAGGACGGTTTATTCTCTTCATAAATCATATCTTCTTTCATTCTGGTGTAATCCGCTTCCCATTTGTCAATTATATCTTCGGGTGGAATGGGATTCAGGGTCCGTGGATCGTGAAGATTATAATCCACTTCTCCAACTCTTGAAAACTTGTATCGATGTGCTACAATGATTTGGTACAGTTCTTTATCGGAGATGGCCTTTTCTGCTAATCCTGCTGAAGTTAGGTGATAAAGGTCATAAAGATGACGGCTTAACCTATCCACCCTCATTTTTTCAGCTGGCCGATGAAATTCTTCATGGAGCAAAAATAATTTCTCTAAAAATGTACGCTCGGCGTTTACGGTGGGCACTTCAAAAAGCGGCTTGGCAAAATCTTTATCGAGATAAAACTCATCTACCAAAGCACCAAAAGACTGAACTGTAAATGGTTCTCGTAAGGAACGGCAACTGACTTCTATCTGTACTCTTGGTGAAATATATGCTGAATTCGGAGCTATCACATTTGGATAGTAGATTTCAAGCACTCGTGGATCTTGGTCGCTATCTTTGGCTTCGATTACAACAAATTTCAAATCCTTGTATCCTTTGGCTTCAAATGCTTGTTTTAGTTCTTCCAAAAAAGTTCCAGTAGTATAGGTTCCTGCTACTTTTCTTAATTTACCTATTTGAGTTTTTGAAATTTCACCTTTGTATCCTTCAAAAAATTCTTTGTCAATAGCCAAGTCAATATCTTCTGAAAATCTGTTGATGAGTTTCCAAGCTTTGCTGAGTGATGTACCGCCTTTGAATACCAAATGTGAGGAAATGGGCAATTGAAAGATGATCTCCAAGGTGCGGCTTACCCACCAATCCTTCTCCACCGCAAATGGCTTCATTCCTTTTGTGGTGGCTACCTCGGTGAAGATGGCTGCTTTTTCAGCACTATCTATGGTATAAAAATCAGTTTTAGCCATCATTCAATGCTTTTTCCATTATTTTTTGAATCCACACGGGTGCTAAGGCGATGTCGTGTTTCAAATCTTTTTCATCTTCCTTTTTGAGCAAATCCAAGATTTTTTGCTCTTCATCTGCTGTTACTTTGCCATTACCTATTTCTTTGAGTGCCTGAATTACTAATCGGCTAATTTTGCCTTTTGTTAATAGGTTTTTAGGTGTGGTTTTCTTGAATTTTATGGTTCGCGTTCCTACCTTAATTTCCCGAGGTGAGCCATCTGTTAGGAGTACGATATTCATTGGCACCTGTGTACTAAGGCCTAATGCGTTTAATGCATAGCTTCCTGTAGGTACAGTTCGCATCCTATCTCGTTTGGCGATGGCTTCTGCCACTTCTTCTGCGGAAGGTGTAAGTGGGCCAATGAATTTGCTGATATTAGGGCGTACATAGATGCCGTGGGCAACTCGTAAAATTATTTGCTTTTCTTCTAATCGCTCTAATGATTTTTGAACAGCCTTCGGTGTGCCATGCTGAAAAAAATCTGAAGGCAATACCAAGGTTCCTCTTGGCTTGCTTTTAATTAGCTTTTCTATTTGCTTTTCAACACTCTGCATCGCTTTGTGCGTTATAAAATGTCGCAAATTTAGCAAATATTTGCGACACAAATAAAAGATTTTTTGTCGCAAATATGGTATATTTTTGCGACAACCTCTAATGAATCCTACCATCTTTCAGCATTGACATGCCCTCATTTCCATATCGCGCCAATGATCAATGTATCACTTCAATCTGAACCTGAATGGAATCAATCCCCGCTGCTCACGCGGCGCCCCTTCAACTTCGTTAAACCGGGCTGCACGTACTGCACGTTCACACCTATCCCAAAGTGCTTTATCGGTAAGTGTAGTTCCTCGTAAACTTACCCGCGCGAAGGTGATCCGGCCGTCACGCGCCACGCGTACCTCTACCATCACAACGCCGGCCTGTTGGCCGTTATCTTCAATATCGGGTGGTACAGCCCACCCTCTGTTTTGAACGGAGAGGCCAATATCTTGGTCTCCTTCTGCCCCCTTATCTGCTAAACCATAATCCCAAAATGAAGAAAACCATTTGGTGAATTTATGCCGCTCAGCGGACGTTGCATTTTTAGCGCCTTGCTCAAAATTACTTGAAAATAAAATGAGGTCGATATTTTCCTTTTGAATGAGCATGACAATTACTAAGGAGCCTCGACCATCATTGGCTTTGAATGCAAATGCCGTTGGTTTATTGAATGTCATTGCTGGGTCCCATTGGATGGAATTGGCGGTTTCGGTGTTCTTTTCAAGAAATGCTTTAAAACCGTCTCTCGAGAATCCGGTCAGATCGTAATAGTAATCGTAAAAATCATAATAGTCCATCACTTTCTCGTTGACGTCATCTATAGTGATTAGATTTACGTTGGTCTCGGCTAATTCCACCGGCTCCATAGTCGACCAAAGAAACTGCTGCCCGAATGCGTAACAAGGAAGCATGAATAAAATAGGAAGAAGTGCTTTCATAGGTTTTTGTCGTAGTATAGTTGTATTTGTGAATCAAAAGTAGCATAATAAACCAATTTCAAGAAGGGACCGAAATAAAATGACCTTTCACATGAAAACCGAGGTGTTTAAAAATTGAGTATTGAGAATGAATCAGTAATTTTAAACGGAAAGAAAACCAAACGGGACGAGCTTTTGAATATCCTTTTCATATGTAGCAGAAACCAGTGGCGTAGCCGCACGGCGGAAGACCTGTTTAAAAACCATCCGTTGCATCAAGTCCGTTCGGCAGGCACGGCTCCTTCGGCGCGGATAAAGGTTTCGGAAAAGGCTATACAGTGGGCAGATCTGATTCTGGTAATGGAGAAACGCCATAAGGAGATCTTACGGGAAAAATTTGGCGCTTTGATAGAGGAAATGGAAGTTATGGCGCTTGACATCCCCGACGAATACGGCTATATGGACCCTGAATTGGTGGAGATATTGGAATGGCATTGGGAAATTATGCTCGGCTTCGGAAAAGAGTAAAAAATGTCTTTGTTTGTTGGTCGACCAATTAGATAATCATCAAAGTGAATCGATTATGTGCAACCGTCATAATTTGTGAGACAGTGTCTCACAAATTAGGCAAGCAACTAGATATCAGCGTGCTTCAATCACTCATCCCGTAACGACTTTACCGGATTGGTCGACGCAGCCCTTATGGCCTGCCAACTTGCTGAGAAGAGTACCAAAACAATGCCGGCAAGACCTGCTTTTCAATGACCGCTTGCTTTTCATAAAATGCACGTTCTAGCGAATCATCAATTTTTAACCAGCTCACACAAATGGGTCCAACTCAATTGTGAGGAAGCTCCTCACAAATTGGGTATACGCTATACAACATCCTCATATAGTTCAAATTAGACCTACTAAAACCTTTACCATGGAGCATAGTCAAATCAGTCGCCAGTTGTTCCAGCAATCTTTTCCGCACGTCGCGCGCTTGGCTCCCTTTGATGGCTTTTGACGCGATAACCGACTGAGATGATGACATCGAGGTTGTAGAACTTGACAGGCCTATCCGAAGTACTAATGTGCGAAATTTGCACATTGCTTTTTTCGTCTAGCTCCTCTTCTTCGAAAACGTTTGCTATATGCTTGGTTCGTTTTCCGACCGGGTCTCAATACAGGTAATCCCATCGTCACTTTGATAAATGTAGGATATTGCTTGTTTTCTCTATCATTTTGTCAATCGAGTCAACCGAGCCTTGTATAGAATGGAATAACAAAGAAGAACCCGTCTACATTGGTTCAAATAATGATGAAAAAGCTTTCACAAATATACTTATTGTTGTATCTTTGTATTAACAGTACACGCCACGCTACCCATGAGAACAGCGTCCCAGGGCGTGTCTTTTGCTTTTTAGCTTTTTCTAAACCAAGTAATCTGAATTAATGGACTGAACCAAATGTATAACAAAGCGGCCTTTACTATTGATGAACAAATTGCACAACTTACAGCCAGAGGCTTAGAAATCAATGAAGAAGATAATTGTGAGCATTTTCTCACACATATCAGCTATTACCGATTAGCAGGGTATTGGTGGCCAATGCAAGCAGATAAAGAACAACATATTTTTAAGCCCAACAGTAAATTCTCTAATGTTATTAACCTATACAACTTTGATAGAGAGCTACGAATTCTGCTATTTGATGTCATTGAAAAAATTGAAATAAGCCTCCGCAGCAAATTAATATATCACCTTTCTCACGAATTCGACCCATGGTGGTTTCAAAATACAGATCTGTTTATCAATATCCCCGAATTGATTAAGACCTTATCCGGCATCGAAGAGGAAATAGACCGTTCAAAAGATATATTTATCAAAGAGCACCGCAAAAAACATAAGGACGATGGTCGTTTTCCGCCCGCATGGAAATCGCTGGAATTGACCAGCTTCGGCAGCCTGTCAAAATTATATGGTAATTTAAAAAATAACGTCGATTCCAAAGACATCATAGCAAAGCAGTATGGAACAGTGAACCATACTTTTTTACCCAGTTGGTTGCAATCTATTTCTCAAATTCGGAATTATTGTGCACACCATAGTCGGCTCTGGAACAGGAATTTGCCCGGCAGGCCAAAACTGCTGAGTAGGCCACCTTTGCCTTGGATATCCGTAGTGCCTAAAGAGCATGAATTCCAAATGCTATACATCCACCTTTGCTGCATGAAATACTTGCTCAATGTCATTCAACCGGAAAATAGATTCACGTCATCGCTTCTTTCTTTATTCAAAAAGTATCCAAACGTTGACCCGAATGCGTTGGGCATGAAAGCCAATTGGAATTTGGAGCCGCTTTGGAGATTGGGGTAAGGAAAGCATTTCAGGATGCGGTGAAATGTTGCAGGTGTCTGATAATGCAGCTCGGGTATTTTCAGGAAATTCAGCACATAGGGGTCTCGGATGATATCATCAGATTTGGTTACCTGTTGCCCTTGCGGGGCTGATGAGGAATTGCATCGGAAGGTGCAGCGGTATTATGAGTTGAGGTTGGAGCGGAGGAAAGGATGATACGAAAATGGAACAGCCGAATTTAACATTAAATTTGGAAACCGGATTTATATGAAGATTCAACGCCATAAATAAGCTAACTACATGAAATTTCCGTCTATACTTATTGTAACGATGGGTATCTTCCTCAGTCCAGGTGCCATGAGTCAACCCACAGACACCCTTATCAACGTAGGAAATCATGACCTCCATTTTAGTGTGACTCCGGGTGTTGGTATGCCAATTGTTTTTGAATCAGGTGCTGGGAACGATGGATCCGTTTGGAGCGAAGTATGTAGACGGCTCCGACAAGATATTGATGCGCCACTCATCACCTACGATAGGGCGGGATTTGGTACAAGTGAAATAGACACCAACCAAATCAACATTTCCAATGAAGTAAACAATTTGCAGGCGGGCCTCAAACACTTAAAGTTTGACGGAAACTATTTTCTGGTTGCCCATTCGTTGGGAGGAAATTACGCCATGAAATTTATCTCTAATACTCCCGAAAAGGTAAAGGGAGCTGTTTTTATCGACATTGTGAGTCCTGATTTCATGACCGCGCAACGCGCCGCGCAGACTAAACAACTCTTTATGGATAGTCTGGCATCTATTAAAAAGCAAAGCATCGGCTTCTACCACCTTGTTTTAAATTATGAGAATACCAGTGCGGTAATGCGTGAAGTATCAAAATCCATCCAAACACCGCTAACCATAATAGCTTCTGGAAAAACCCCGTTTGAAGGGAATGACCGGCAGTTGTTTTTAGATGGGCTAAGAAGATTCGCAATGGATAAGAAAAATCGAAAATATGTCTTAGTCGAAAATGCCGATCATTATGTTTTTTACGACGAACCGGATTTGGTCGTAAAGGAAATTGTGAGTCTATACAATCAGATAAACGAACAATAAACCTGGCCTAAGTTTACCGCAACAAGCGGCTAGCAATCATTCATCCCGCAACGACTTTACTGGACTGGTCGACGCAGCCCTTATGGCCTGCCAACTTGCTGAGAAGAGTACCAAAACAATGCCGGCAAGACCGGCAATCACAAACGCCCACCACGGGATGTTGATGCGATAGGCGAAATTTTCCAACCATCGTTTTACAGCCCATAAAGCGATGGGGCTCGCTATCACGAAAGCAACAAGTGCCAGCTTCACAAAATTCAGACTTAACAAGGTGACGATGTTTGCCACAGTGGCGCCAAGTACCTTCCTAATGCCGATTTCATTCACTCGCTGTTGAGCGGAAAATAATGCCATACTCAAAATCCCTAGGGATGAAAGTAGAAGACTGAGTAAAGTAAAGGTGAGCAAAACGACGAATACTTTTCTGTCTTCTTTATATAAATTGTCAAACTCTTCATAAACAAATTGGTATTCGAAGGGTTTATCGGGGTAATATTGCTTCCACACCTCCGCAACTGCGTTGAGTGCGTCCTTGATTCTGCCGGCCTGCGCCTCCACGAGAAATACAAGGCCCATCCCATTCTGGTCGAGCTCAAGAACCACTGGCTGTATAGGAATGTGCAGACTGGCATGATGAAAGTCTTTTACCACGCCGACAACAGTTCCCTGACGGAAACCTTGCTGATCGAAGGTCGTTCCCACTACCGGCTCTTTTAAGCCGAATGTTTTTACGGCCGTCTCATTGATGACGATATTGTTTTTATCGGATGGATTCGCACGGTCAAACCACCTACCCGCCTGAATATAAAGGTTGGCTAACGAAAGGTAATCATGATCGATAGACAGTTGAACGACTTGTTGAGGTTGGTCTACGGGTGGATAGCCACCCCACGTGTAGCCAAGGTCCCTAGGTGCGGGATTATCAATAAGGGAAACTCCATTTACCTTTGTGACGCTTTTGATGGCGCTGCTGGAAAGTAATTCGGATTTGAGGGTTTGCAGGTTTTGACGAAATGCTTCGACCTGTTCAAACTGGCCTCCCTGCAACATGTTCTCAGGCATAGCTGCGGCAAACCGGAACACCTGGTCCATCTGGTAGCCTGAGGCCTGCTGCTGGACATAGCGAAACTGAATTTGGATGACCAGCACGCTGATGATCATGCTAATGGCGAGCACCAGTTGACCGACCAATAAGCTGTTTCTCAATGTTACATGACCAATGCGCAATACGCTGCGCCCCCGGAACAGTTGCAGGGGACTGATGTTGCTAACCAAAAGAGCAGGATAGATGCCGGTCAATGCCAACACGACAAGAAATATCAGAAGCATCATGATCACAGTATGAACATCGAATAGTGAGAAAGAAAGGTGAGTTTCAAATTGAGTATTGAAAAGGGGAAGGAATAGGATAACCAATATGATGGTCAGCACCATGGATATCGCAATAGCTACCATGTTTTCGGCCATGGTCTGGAAGAATAACTGACGTTTACTTGCGCCGGCCACTTTACGAACCCCCACTTCTTTGGTACGTAAACTTGCACGGGAGGCGGATAAATTCACAAAGTTGACACAAGCGGTGAGAAGTAACAGCCCTCCCAACAGTGCAAACACGCGGATGGTATTCGTATTGCCTTTGGGCAGATCGGAGTAGCTAAAGCCCTTATGAAGGTGCAAATCGGCAACTGGTACCAGCTCTTGGTGTGCCAACCTGCCTTCGTAGTAGGCATGATTCGCCCGATAAATAGCAGTTATCTTTTTTGCTGCCGAAACGGGGTTGGTCCCAGAAGCTAATTTGAGTACTACCCACGAGGATCTATCCGACCAACTGCCGTCTTGATGGAAATAGCTGCTTCTAAAAAGGATCTGTTGCGGGATCAATACATCCTGCCGGAAAGAAGAATTGGATGGAATGTCTGCAAAGACGGCTCCTACAGTCACCTCTGTGGAATCGATACGCATGGATTGCCCCAGCGCAGATCTGTTGCCGAAATATTGGCGGGCTTTGGTACAACTGATAGCGATTTGATTGGCATGCTGCTTAAAGATATCAAACGTTCCCTCCTGCAGTGTATAGTCAAACAGTTGGGTCCAATTTGAATCGATATACAGCGCGTTGTGCTCGTAAAAGCGATCAGAACCGACGGTCACAATTGGGAAATAACCCCGACTGGCTGCTGCAGCGAGCGCTATCTCGGGTACCTCGGCTTTAAGCGTTTGGTACGCCGCGTACGGGCTGGACTCTGTCAATACGCCATCCGATTCGTCAAACTCGCTAAGCAAATAGAGCTGTGCTGCATCTTTGTGATATCCATCAAAAGTTACCTCTGATTGTATCCAATACATAATCAGCATCACCACGGACATGGAGATGGCAAGGCCTCCGATATTGATAAAATGATAGGTTTTATGCCTAAAGATACCCCGCCATGCGGTTTTGAGATTGTGCTTTAGCATCTATAATTGCGTTTGGAGATGTAACAAACCTAAATATACACCACCCGTAACTAACTTAGAAACTAGCGGTTACACATTAACATTCTTTAACACTGCTGGACTACTTTTGGATAGGTGACATAGCCTGCGAAAGTAGTATGGGTGTGTACAATGTAGCTGAATAGATAAACTTTCGAGGCTTTTGGTTCTTCGCTTGGTAAAGTTTTTTTGAGCTAAGGAGACGAAGAAGGAATCTGTTGTTCGGAAATTCCGAACAACTGCTGATTATGATAGAGCCGAAAACTGCTACGCTGCGTTGCAGTTTTTGGTAACCACTGGTTTACAAAGCATATTGCGAATAAATTTTGATGTGAAATGATGTAAAATCGCTGGAGATGTACTGTAATTGGAAAATCGGAAATTCCGATTTTTGTTGATATCAATTGGCCTTTTGCTATCAATCGACAAAATATTACAAATCGATTACTAGCGATAATTGGCTAGTATTATTCCGTAAAGAAAGGCCTGACATGGAAGCCACCTCTACCCCATCGAAATCAGGCACAATCCACTGATTTTTCTCGATGCCTCTTGCTATTTTTTTCGTACAACGGTACCGTCCACACGAATGGATAGTTGCTTGCCTATAGTTGAAAATAGAATGTGCATCTTTATTAGCTTATAACCTACGAAGTCAAAACAATCAAGTCAAAATACATCAACCTCGTATGAAGCTGATGATCTGGTAAAAAGAAAACCGAATCCTTCACGTTCGTAATATCCCAGCGCTCCTTTGTTATTGTAAGCATCTACGACAATGAAACGACAACCGGTTTTATTACCCGCATCCACGAACCAAGATTTGATAAAGTCCATCAATTCATGGCCGATGCCCTTGCCGCGAAATGCATTATTGACGCCAAGCCGGCCAATTAGTACAGACGGATAACTCCGGAATTGCTTTTCCCTTGGGATTTGTTGGTTCACTTTCTTTTTTCGAGCATTCGGCAAATCAGAAACCTTGATGCTATCATTGGACACAGTGAATGCACACACGATCATCCGAGGATCAGCATCAAGCGTGAAACAATATGATTTGCCCATGAGATTCCGGGAATAATGCAGGGAATCATTTTCGAAAAAATCATTCAAATCGCCATCTCCGCAATCAAACGGTTCACATTGATGAAGTAACTCTTCACCATAAGGTTTTAGGGTACACTCGTCTAACAACAAAACAATTGGTCTATTTGATTTTGGCCTTGGCTAAAATCTTGGCTGCTTGGTTAATCTGCCTTGAAAAATCAATGGTAGCCCTTTTGTCGTTATTGGCATACACCTTCTTTTCAAAAGCTTCAGCGGCCTCTGATTTAAGAACAGGTATCGATTTAATTGCAATTGCCATAACGTATAAACTACTGGTTACAAAGATAATGACTTCTATTTACAACTACATCAAGCTTTACGCCAAAAAGCGGGAGCCAAGCTCATCCCTTGGCTCCCGGCCGACCGGGGACACCCCAATCCGTTTCTGCAAAGAAAGACAATTGTCTGTAGCTACACAAATATTGTCAAGCAAATAATTCATCAAGGCGACTCAATATTCCGCTTGAAAACACGTGAACCACGTATCTCTTCAATAATCTTGTCTGCACTTTCATCGGATGGGTATGCACCAAACAACGATTGCAAGGAAGTTTCCGCAATAGGTTCAGCTTCCTTTACCGACTGCGAAAGTCTGGATATTAAATCCAGTTTACTGCGGGAATCCAAATTCTTTAAAAATTCGAAGTAATAATCTGCCAAACTGAACGGCTCGTGTTGCAAAAGTGCCATATTCGTATTTTCGTTGATATTCTTTTTTGTAGGTATTTATTTTGCCTAAACTACAGAGTTTGTGGTAGTGATAAAGGCTTGCTTTGAATTTGGATATCTTGTTGGAGATACCTTTTACTAAATCGTCCATACGGTTAAGGTATATTGATATTTGCAATTGGTTTACTCGGCAAAGATATGGTTTTATATCTTATGTCGCATCCGGCTAAAGCGGTGTGAGCATTATATACGGGAAATTGAAATTCGTAAGCCATCAAGAACACCGCCTTCTTGCAGTCGGTATCCAATAGCCCGATAAGATAACCATAGTATAGGCGCGGAATTTAGCGGAGAGTTTAGGTTTATGAAAACATTTTGTAAATTTGTATAAATGCATTTGACAGAAAGGAACATAATCATGGATCGCATCGTATTGGAAGTTGATAGTGCATTGGCCCGGGCTTGGAGAAACAGTGCTCCTGCGCTGAAGGCAGAATATGAGCGTAAAATAGCTGATATACTCCGTGAGTTGAAGGAAGCTGAATTTGATAAGCTATTGGATAAAGCTGGGAAAACAGCAAAAAAAAAGGGATTAACCGAAGCCAAACTAAACCAATTACTGAGTGAAGAGGACTAAGCTATTCGTATTTGACACCAACACGCTAATCAGTTCATTTTTATTGCCCAATTCCGTCGCTAGGCAGGCGCTAAATCGCGCCCGAAGAATGGGGCATATAGTCTTGTCTAAAGCAACGGCCGATGAGTTTAAAGGTGTATTCGTTCGTCCCAAATTCGATCGGTATCTTCCGCTTGCTGTACGACTGGAAATTATTGAAAGTTTCGATTCGCTAGCCATATATGTTAACCCACGCTATACCGTAACGGATTGCCGGGATCCGAAGGACAATAAATTTCTGGAAATCGCACTGAGTGCGAAAGCGAGTGCTGTAATCACTGGAGATAAAGATTTACTTGTACTCCACCCATATAAGAATATCCCAATTATCAATGCCACTACCTTTTTAGAACAATGATGTGGTATGCAGTCCTGCCAGTAAATCGGACTTGCTGCTTGCTGGATTGACCGGGGCAGCCAAAATCAAAGTGTTTTCAAAAAAGGGAACTGCCTGTAAATGGGAATTGGAAATCGAGGATAACGATGGCCAATGGAAAAGCCATGGTACAGTGAGCTTAATGAGAATGGACTTCTGGAACGAAGCGAAAATCACTTACCTGCAAAACCTGTAAAATAACCCCGGATCCAATGTTCGGAAATTCCGAACCATTGCTCAGCATAGTAGAGCCGAAAATTGCTACGCAGTACCCGCACCGTTCGCGGTCATTGTAGCGAACGACACCACAAAATCTATGGAGTACAAAAAAATAAAACCTTACAAAGAATTACAGCCCCTTATTCATTTCTATTGGGAATTGAAAGGAAACGAACTTGAAAGACAATGGGAACGGGTTTTTCCAGATGGCTGTGCTGGCATTTTAATGAATTTGGGAGATACTTGTTTGACAGACAATGGCTCGGTTTCAATGGAATTTGGAAAAACCTATGTAGTTGGTGCAATGACTTCATTCAAAGACAGCTTGATTGACAGCGATACACATTTATTAGGTGTGTGCCTAAAACCTGCGACTTTTGCTAATTTTTACAATTATGCTTCACAAAATGAGTTGACTAACGACACTGTTGAACTTGAAAAAGACTATTCATTTAATGTTGATAAAATACTTAAAAACCCATTCAATTACTTTGATCATTTTTTTTCAGAAAGATTAAAAAGCAAAAACAACCAATTGCAATCAGTTATCAATGATATCCACGCAGCAAATGGGCAAATCAGCATTTACGAACTAGCAAAAGCAAATTTCACAACCGTAAGACAGCTGGAGCGAAACTTTAAAAAGTACATTGGATTATCACCAAAAGAATATTCCAATATTATTCGGTTTCAAAATGCGTTGAGTATAATTAAAAATTCAGGTACTTGTAGGAGCTTATCAGATATTGCATTTGAGTGTGGCTATTATGACCATTCGCATCTTACCAATGAAATCAAGCGAAATACGGGACGCTCACCATCGCTACTTTAATTTGTCGCATTTTTACAAAGTGCGAATGGCGGTCCAAAAGTAATTTTGCAGAAACTTTAAAATTTCAAACAAATGCGAAAAATATCACTTTTCATTGCAATCAGTTTAGACGGCTACATTGCAAAACCTAACGACGACCTTAGTTTCTTAAAAATAGTTGAAAAAGAAGGCGAAGACTATGGTTATGCGGAATTTACGTCCGAAATTGACACCATAATTATTGGCAGAAGAACCTACGACTATGTAATTAAAGAAATCGGCCCAGCCCATTACGACAACGGACACCGGGATGTTTATGTCATAACAAGAACTGAAAGGCCTAAAGTAGGCAGAACGACTTTCTATACAGGGAACATAACCGAATTAGTCAAACGGTTAAAATCCGCAAAAGGAAAGAATATTTATTGCGACGGTGGTGCTGAAGTAATCAATGAACTATTGAAAGACGACCTAATAGACGAGTTTATAATTTCGGTTATACCAGTTTTATTGGGGAATGGGACAAGGCTTTTCAAAGACGGAAGACCTGAACAAACACTTGAATTCTTAACCGCAAAAACATTTGAAACGGGATTGACGCAACTGCATTACAAACGAAAAAAATAACAACAAACATTTCCTCCTTTGGCCTTGTCTTTTTGAATTATTGGTAAAATAACAGAGATTTGTGACGGGCAACACGCTATTTGGCAACAGTTATCAAACTAACTAAATAAATGGAAGGACATTACTTAAGGTATCCGATCGGGCAATTTGACAAACCTACCGTTATTACAAGGCATGTAATCGAAAAATGGATTGAAACAATCGGTTCCTTCCCCGAACTCCTGAGCTTTGAAGTGGCTCTATTGGCTGACAAGCAACTCGATACTCCATATCGGGAAGGGGGTTGGACCATTAGACAGGTCGTTCACCATTGTGCCGATAGTCACATGAACGCATTCGTTCGTTTCAAACTTGCCCTAACCGAAGATAACCCGGTAATCAAACCGTATGATGAAGCATCGTGGGCCGAACTAAGTGATAGCAAATCGCTGCCTGTAGCATCTTCTTTATTTATCTTAAAAGGTCTCCACTACAGATGGCGTACACTCTTAAAAAGCCTTGACGAAGAATCGCTTAAAAGGAAATACACACACCCAGAGCATGGACAGGAGTTTGCTCTCGATGAGGCTATAGGCATGTATGCCTGGCATTGCAACCATCATTTGGCGCATGTAAAATCAGTAACACGAAGAAATTACCAAGTGTAAAGTAATCACCTTTTGGATTGCTGGAATGCCAATTTAAGCTCTTCTTGGAAAATAGCCGCTTCCCGTTTATCACGGATAGCCTTCGACAGGCTGTCGCCAGAAGTGCGTGGCGGCTTGGCCGAACGGAAGTGTGACGAATCAGCCTTTTGAGCTATCGCCTTAATCGCTTCCACTTTGCTTTTGATTGAGGGTCTCATAATACAAAAGTACAATCAGTGACCTGATTTTGTCTTTCGGAATGTCTCGGCCTTCGTCGAGAGTATTTCGATTTGATTTAACAGAAATGAAGGTCAAAGTTTTTCCACGTCAACAATGGACAGATTTAAACTCTTAGCAATGTCTTCAATTGGTATGCCCATTTTCTTGAACTTTGAAGCTGACTTTAGCTTTTCCGCGTGGGCCTTAGCACGTTCTTCCTTTAAAGCTTCATTAACCGCATAATCCAATACGGCTTTGTTATCCCATTTGCGTTTCAAACTTGTATCGTAGTACATGTGACAAAACTATTTGCCCTGCAATTCGGCTTTGATCCTACGAACAAATTCCACCGATACAGATGCTAAACCAGCAATTTTTTCATCGCTAAAATCCGTACCTTCAATAAGGTTTTTTACAAACTGAAAATCCGCCTTTGCCCGCTCCTCCGCCCGTCCTTCTTCTTTGGCATAGTCCAATACAGCTTTGTTGTCCCACTTTCGTTTCAAGTTAGTATCGTACATATCTTTCTCCTCCTTTGTCAGTTTGCTGTATTCAGCAATATCAAACAGCTTCTCGAATATCGGCTTCCGAAGGTAAACCGGTATCTTGTTCAGACCGCTCATGTTCTTCAAAACGTAGAGCCAACCGTCAAGATCCGTTTCTAATTCAGATTCCTCTTTTACAAAATTACACAACTCCAAGTAAATAAACCCAAGATAATCATAAAAAACACTTCCGGTATCCCTGTTGCACAGACAGATATCATGCAGATAGCGGCCATCATTGCTATCACCGGGCGTGGAAAAACCGTCCATCAGTACGATGACATATACTTCAGGAAGGGCATAATTCCATTCTTTGCGCCGCCCCTTGGGCGCTTGATCGGAAATAAGTTTGCTGCCATAGTAGAGCATTCGTCTTTTAAGATTGACCTGCGCGCTCCGCTGCACCTCAATAATAATCTGCTCGCCATTACTTGCGGTACAGGTAAGATCAAAAATGACGCCCCCGATTTCCTCCGTATCTCCGGCATGTTCATTTTTATTGTACGCCAATTCGACGATTTTCTTCCGACCCTGGAAAATACCGTTTAATAAGGCAATCAATAGATCCTTATTCGGTTCCGTGCCGAAAATCCGCTTAAAGGAAAAATCGAGAAGCGGGTCAATGAATCTTCCGACAATGGGTTGATTTGAATTCTGCTTATTCATAGGTCAGGTATTAGATTTTTATTGTGTAAATGGTATTGACTTATCGAGACCAAACATAAGAGTTGATAATTAATTTAGCAAAACCTAAACGTTTTTAAACGTTTATATCCGTTTATAATCGGCTCTGAGGAAGATTTCTGATAGTATTGGGAAAATCGCTTGGCAAAATCCCGTATCTTGTTGCCTATGACAAAATACAAATCGAAGGTAGATTTGGCACTTTTTATTCCGATCATAGGAATCATGTTAGGCGCTACGCTGCTGACAATTATTTTGCCCCTGAAACAACCCGATCCAACAGGGCAGTTGGTAGGATTTGGGATTGCGCTAATAATGATTGTGTGTACAGCCCTGTGTATACAACTCTTCCTGGCAACCTATTATGTCATCGAGCGCGGTATGCTGAACATCCATGGCGGCTGGTTATACAAACGGAAGAAAATACCCGTTGCCTCCATCCGGAAAATCGAGAAAACCCGAACCCTCATTAGCGCTCCCGCGCCTTCGCTGGACCGGCTCGAAATTTTTTACAACAGGTTTGACAGCGTTGTTATATCGCCGGAGGATAAAGCAGGGTTTATTGCGGAACTGACGAGATTGAATCCGGAGATCGAGGCGGTGTAAAGCAAAAATCCCTGCTTCTGTCGAAACAGGGACCGCCCCAATGGGGTTAGGGGCTATCAACCTAAACCTAGCACGAAGATAGGTGTTGAAATTGAAGCGTGCAAGCAATTTGTTGACAAAGTTGTTCTGGTTTCGGAATTGTCGCCACGGACGATGCGTGGTATACGCCTGAGGAGTTTAAGGCCAAGTGGAAGCTGTTGGTTACTGACTACAATTTGAACCGCTTCGTAGCCCGATCCCCTGAATTTGGTATTGCGGAATCATTGGAAAACTTGCGTTGCGCGCTCGAGCGCGCGGAGAAGTAAGTATCGACGCCTATCATTGTCGCTGACGTTTACGCCATTCCCATGGAGCTGTCGCATCTTTTTCGACCCAAAGACCTTGCTTTGCTGCTTTGGCTATCCGTTCCAGTTGCGCCCATTCGGGATTGCGGTCGTAGTTTTTGTAATGCCACGCTAGACCCGCCGCCAAAAGGCGCTCATTGAGGTTAATGGTGTCATTAATCAAGACGATACCAACAACCCTACCATACCGGTCGGTATCCATCCGTTGAACTTTTACCTTGCCCAACGCGAGCATATCTTTGGTAAATTGTGTTGCCACACGACTGTACGGCTGCCCCTTTTCCGGACAGTCGATGCCGTGCAACCGGATGCGTTGCTGTTGCCCCTCCACCAGCATCGTGAACGTATCGCCATCTGCAACACGGACAACCTCACCGGAAAGATATTGGGTGGTCGTGCATGTGCTGGTTAAGAATAGAAATAAAACAAGGACGCGGCTAAACATGGCGCGAAGATAGAATTAATCGTGATCAATGAATATCTTCCGCGATAATTGTAGTCAACGTTTCTTTCGTAAGGTTTCCATCTGCGGCGATACGGTTGGCATGACGCTCAATCTGAACGCCATCGCCCGATCCGCCTTTGCGACAGTGTCGCAAGAGTTGACAATGGTATATGACGGAGTAAGTGGCGGAATAAATGGCGGAGTAACCGACGCTCATCGCCATGCGCTTGTTGACCTCGCGTTGGTTGTAGTATGCCGGATCCCAATCCTCGTTTGATCGTAGGCGATCACGCTCTTGGAAATCAAACCGATTCCGCAAAGGTATTTACTTAATCCCAGGATGCATCTATGACATTTAAAGACAAGGACAACTTCTAGCGCGCTTGATATATTTATTTACCAGAAAGTCGCGTTATCAATTCTTCCATCCGATTTATCAGTTGAGCAAATGAAATAGTTTCGCCCAAAAACATGGAAACCTGCATTTGTTTGTAATCATTCTCCCATGCCGCAATAACTTCCTTTGGTGGGATAAAAGCCAATTGATCTCTGCCATAGCTAGCGTGGTCCACGAAGTTTAGCAGGTTAAAGACCTTCCTATGTTCTACAATGTCATTGTAGAGCTTTTCGTTGGCCAAAGCATCCACACCGTGCCCTGTATCCATGACTTTCTCCAGATCATGAAGATGACGTGTCATGCGATAGGTTCGTATCTTCTCCGTGTCTTTTTGAAACTCCTCGTGTAGCAGGAATATCTTTTCCAAAAAGGTCTTTGCCGGGGTAGTTGCCATGACTGCGAATGGTTCTCCTTCCAGAGGAACTCCTTGTGCCGACAAGCTATTCTTGATTGCTGCCAGAAGCTCGGTACTGATAAAAGAACAAGCTGCCCTTTTTAATTTTTTAACACGGGTTTTGGAATATGCTTCATTATCAAAACCTAAAACCTCGCGGTCAATGGCCAGGTCGATATCCTCACTGAAACGTTCGATCAAATCCCAAGCTTTACTTAGTGATGTTCCGCCTTTGAAAACCAAATGACTGGTATAAGCTGAACTGAATACGGCCTTTAATACCAACGTGACCCACCAGTCTTTTTCAATGGCAGCCAGCGGTAAACCGTTACGGCTTTCACTAACAATATTTAGCGTGTTGATACGCTGTTCTTCGGTAAGAGATAACCATTTAGTCATTTTTGTGTTTGTTCAGGCTTCGTAGTAATATTTTTGAGATCCATGCAGGAGCTAAAGCGGCATCCTGTTTTAAAGTTTTCGGATCTTCATTTTGAAGCAGCGTAATAATTTTTTGCTGAATTTCGGAGGTTACATTTTTTTGTCCCAGCGCTTCCAGTCCTTGTATCATGAGGCTACTGATTTTTCCGGAAGTGGTCAATTTCTTCGGCGTAGTCGGTTTAAACACAATACTTCTCCTTCCGATTTTGATGGTACGGGGAGCACCGTCCGTTACATAGACCAGCTTCAATGGAATTTGCGTAGTAAGACCGAGTTTGTGCAGGGCAAAGTCTCCAGCCGGGCGGATTCGGACATGGTCACGTTTGGCAATGGCTTCTGCGATGTTTTCGAGTGAGGGCGGAATCTTACCCAGTAATTTATCCTTTTTAGGAATGTAGTAAACTCCCTTTGAAACTCTGTCAATAAATCCTTCGTTAGCTAAACGAGAAAGAGACATATTAACGGCAAGATCATTTTCGAGATGCCGAAATTCACCTGGAAAAAAAATCTCCCCGGGTTTCTTCTTTTTCAGTATTTCGTGAACATGTTGCTGAATTCCCATCGTCAAAACTTTGTTATAAAAATGTTGCGAAATTATAACAATAACAAAGTTACAACTTGTTATAAAAACAACAAAAAATTATAACAACCCTACAGATTTTGGAAGAAAATAACGATAGCGAGTTTATCCGGTAAATACTTGAATTGGTGATCAAGACCGTTGGACATAACTATCCCGATACCAGGCAAGTTCTGGCAATAGTTCGACTTTGCCAAATAGAAATACTTTTACTAAATTTGCTATTATGGATACATTTTTGATTAAAGTGCCAGAAAATAAGACGTCGCTTGTAAAGAAATTATTAGAGGAGCTGGATGTGACAGTCACGCGGGAAAGCAACGCCATTGCCCTCGCTAAGGAAATCAACAATTCCATCAATCCGGGCAAGACGCTTACCATGGACGAAATTGTGCAGGAAAGCCGAGCCGTTCGCAGTGCTAAACCTCAGTAATGATCCTTATATTGGATTGCACAATATCTGGGTCAGTCTAACCATCAACCGTAGGCTCGATTTATTGTCCATATGGCCGAGTGAGATATACGTATAGCAAGCTGCGAAGCGTTAAGATCAGAGATAACGGATGTGCTTGCGAGACCAAAACTCAGGAAGTTCGTACCTCCGGAAAGTGTGGGCAGACAAAATCAAAGCGACGAGAAAGCGCATAAAAGCTGACACGATTAGGCAAAGAAAACTGGATTATCTAACTCAAAAAATCTTATCTTTATGACCGGAACCCTCTCTAAGCATTTGTCCAATTTAGTTTGACGACATACCTTCGAGGCTCAGCCTGAAATCGACATTCAAGCCGTAATGCGAGAGATAAAAGAACTCGAAGCCAAACGGGCCCAGCTTGATGTCGAAATCGAAGGTTACTTCAAAGAATTGGGATTTTCTTTATAGTTTCGTTTTCCTAATGCCAAGAAGGCGACAAATAATGGAACCTAACATTAATTAAGTATGCAAGACGGGCAAAACATTATTATTTATAAAACTCAGGACGGCAAAGTTTCCATTGCTTTATATGCAAAGGATGGTTCGGTTTGGATGAATCAAAATCAGTTGGCAGAACTTTTTAACACCTCCAAACAAAATATAGGTCAGCACATAAGTAATATACTGGAAGAAAATGAGTTACACTCAGATTCAGTTGTAAAGAATTACTTTACAACTGCCTCGGATGGTAAAAATTATGAGGTTACTTTCTACAGCCTCGATATGATTCTGGCAATCGGTTTTCGGGTGCGAAGCAAGCGGGGTACACAATTCAGGCAATGGGCTAACCGAAACCTGAAAGAATATATGATTAAGGGCTTCGTAATGGACGACGAGCGGCTAAAGAACCCTGACGGCCGACCCGACTATTTTGATGAGTTACTTGCTCGTATTCGGGATATTCGAGCATCTGAAAAACGGTTTTATCAAAAAGTTCGTGACCTATTTGCTTTGAGCAATGATTATGATAAAACAGACAAGGCCACACAGATGTTTTTTGCCGAAACACAAAACAAACTACTCTTTGCTATTACCGGAAAAACAGCATCGGAAATCATTGTTAGCCGTGCCAATGCCAACAAGCCTAATATGGCTCTTCTGAACTGGAAAGGTTCTGTTGTAAGAAAACAAGACATTTTTATTGCAAAAAATTATCTGACTGAAGATGAAATAGACAGTCTGAATCGCTTTGTAGTTGTGTTCTTAGAAACTGCAGAATTAAGAGCAAAAAACAGGCAAGATATTACGATGGATTTCTGGGAAAAAAATGTGGATAGGATTATTGAGTTCAATGATAAAAAACTTTTGACCAACCGTGGAAATATCAGTAATGCACAAATGGAAAAATTGGTTGAAAAAGTTTACAAGGAATTTGATACCAAACGCAAAAAACAAGAAGCGGAACAAGCTGATATCGAAGATTTACAAGACTTGAAAGGATTGGAAGAGGAAATAAAAAAGAGAAAAAAGTAAATCCCTAATGCTAAGAAATAAGACGATTTTATGACTAACGTAAAGAAAGAATATAATAACGTAGGTAGTAGGATTTAGGGTTGGTTAGTGGGTAAATGGAATGGTTTATTTTAGTGATTTGGACATATCGAGGTATTCAACATGATCCGCATAACGTTGTTTTCCTTCGTCGTCCAATAGGGTACTGAAATCGATTTGGTGATCGGTGGTCAGTACAGAAGTAGAAATTTTCTATCAAGTTATTGACGACCTCTGGCAGCTTGCGATAAGTAAGTGGCGGGGTAAATAGCGGAGTAACCGACGCCCATCGCTTGGCTCCCGCCCTAAAACATCCAGTCCTCTGGCGCGATCAACGCCATGCGCTTGTTGACCTCGCGTTGGTTGTAATATGCCGGATCCCAATCCTCGTTTGTTCGTAGGCCAAGCCATTGGCGGTAACTCCGCTTTTCCGCTGATGTGCCATGGGCAAACGTATCGACCATTTCACGATAACCGCGGATGTTACCGACATCTTCCGGAGGACATTCGTTTTTTCCGCCAATACAGTAAGCCGTATAGATTTCTTTATCGGTAATTTCCTCCAATACAACTTGATGCTGCCAGTGGTCACCGAAATCATATACGTACGTAAACTTATTGTTCACTTTGCGGAAAATGGTGCTGAGCTTTACACGGCGGGCATCTTTTACCGGCATCTCGTCATTGGGGATTCCGATACCATCTGGGTCGTTCAACCCATGTTTACCGAATTCAAAAAGGTGGCTATTCTCCCAACCGAATGCGGCTTGGATAGCCATGTGAAGCTGATAAAAATTAAAACTAGCGGGAATGACAATCCGGCGCCAAACGCTCGGTTTGGTTTCCAGGAGCGTGATCTTTAGTTGAAGTGTTTTGAAGCGGGGCATGGCATTTCCTCGATAACAGTGTAAAGATATATTATGCAAGGCATATTGGAATCAGCATTTCGTCCTTTTCTTTGGCTAACACGGAGTCGCCGTTTGTAGCGCAAGCGGCACTATCGTAGTATTTTCAAGTCATCGATACGTTTATTTACTCCAGCAAAAGCTTCTTAAAGAAAATCTTATTCCGAAGTATCGCGTCCCGTAGCAGTTTCCTAAAACTAATCACCTCAATATACATATCATAACCACGGTGGAATCCAAAATAGCTATCGTTGTCTGCACTGATCGTGAGCTGGTGCTTATCCGCAAATTCACGCATTCGTTCGGTAAGGTCAGCAATCACATAGCCATACACGGGTGTATAGTCATTAATTTTTATCGGTTCCGTACCATTCGGCATCTCATATTTCCCTGCCCGGATGTCCTTAAGGTATTTGCCCAGTTGCAGGATGGGATCTTCGGCCTCCGAATAATCTTTCCGTTTCGGCCTTTTAAATTCAAATATCGTCAGTGGATTGCTGAAATCGTTGTCTCCATTCCGAAAAGAAGCTTTCTGGTCAAATACAATCAAGTCAGGTTCGCCAAGGGCATCCTTCTTAGCGGAAATCTTGCGGTCTGATGCAATATATTCTGAAAACACAAGCCGTTCATCCAACAGCCAGAGGTTATGATCTTCGTAGTTGACTTTTTGGGAATCACTACCCATAGGAAAAATCAGATGATGGATGTAGCGCTCCAATTCGGCCTTCCCATCATCCCTCCTTTCCAACAGCCTACCCAATGCATCTAAAATTGTTTTTCGATTGAAGACATAATGCGCAAGGTCGCTTTTTCCGATTTCGGAAATTTTTGAAATAGCGTTTGCAAGACTTCCATTGGCATGCGGATCGTTGAATATCCGGCGGAATTCCCGTTTGGTTTCCTGCTCCTTCTTAAATTTTACTTTCTGCAATTCACTTTCAAGAACTTCTGTGCTGGGATTAAAAGGTATAGTGGAAATATCCAACTCATTCAGATAAGATTTATGCCAAGGTGCCGACGTGGTGACGTATTCTTGAACCTGTTGTTTCTTGCTTTCGAAACGGGTCTTGATATCGTCATCAAAACATCCCTTGGTTAATTCTGCGGCTTTTTGCTCGATCTCAACCTGAGTAATGGAATGATACATGGTGGGTACATCCTTAGCGAAATCAAAACCTTCCCGCTCAAGGGAAACGTTTTCATCCAGGTAATCGCCAAGCACGTAGGTCTTGATAATATAATTCCGTTTCGGTTGTCCTTCTTGGTTCTCGTCAAAGAAATCATCCTCAAATTCAGGAATGTATTTATGTAACGCTGTTTCTGTAACTTCCCGATTATGGCCAGTGAGACTGATCCTGCTCTTTTGGCTACCGGGATAATATATTTTGAATACTTTTATTTTAAACTCCGTATCGGTATCGCTTTGGTGATTTTTGAGTGAAAAGCTACGTTCCCCATGTAGCGTGATAAGTTGGGAGGTATTCAGGTAGTCGTTCAGAACAATTTGTTGGGATCCATCTGCCTCTCTCAACACTATAGTCGGGCATTTAACTGTATCACTTACGAAGAAGATTAGCAGCTTATCCAATAGCTTCTTGGATATCGTTTCGATGTTTTTCTCAAAGGAATGGATAGGTTTGAGATTTTCGAGTTTGATGAGTGAATAAGTATCTTTCGAATTGGTCTTTTCGATTTTTTCGTCGACAATGATTTCGTATTCCTTGCCAAATCGAAATTTCCGGCAGTTGAGTATTCCGTTTTCGTCCCTGAATACGCTGTCTACATAGACATCGCCAAAGTACTTGGCAAACATAAACCGGCCAAACCCTTTGCCGCCGATGCCTTTTTTAAGGTTGCTGTAAAACGTGTCGAAAGAATCTCGATTTTCCCTATTGAAACCTAAGCCGTTATCTTTAATGTGAATGGATTGAACATTGGGTTTGCCAAATTCGTGTCCCAATGTCTGCTCCCTGAATAGGATGACTTCTATCTTACCGTCTTTGGAATTCTTTCCATTTATCGCATGTATGGAATTGACTATACCTTCGACAATGGGGGTATATACATTGGATTTGCTTTTGATGTTGTCAATGGTACCTTGTATGTTAATCCGGCTCATGGGATTGGAGTTTTATTGGCATACAAATAACTAAAATTTTTATTAATTTGCAAAAGAATTGGCCGCTTCTTTATGCTGCAGACCTAACGGTATTTTTCTTGTAGAATGCCAAGGGATGTGTCGCTCGAAGTAGCGGGACCTAATGGAGACAACATGTCTGCTGCGTATCGGAGCCGGAGGGTTTCCGGTTGAAAATTGAGGGAAGGTTAAAGAAATATAAGCTCGGATACTTCATCTTTTGAGCTCAAAAACGGAGAAATTTGAGCTTGCGACCGTCAAACGGGCTATCGCCCATTTATTGGAAAATGGCCACATAATATCCGAGGGACAGCGACGCGCAACCCGATATCAGGTAAGTCCGGCCGATGAGCTTCTTGGATCAATGGACATGGATGCATACTTTGAAAAGGAAATTGACGAATGCGATATCCGGGAAGGATTCAACTTCCAGCTGATAAAAGACACGCTCTCCAAAGTCAATGTATTTACACCTGAAGACGCAAATACATTACGTCAATTACAAGAAGAATTCCAGCATAATTTTATTGTTGTACCTTTGCATTAACAGTACACGCCACGCTACCCATAAGAACAGCGTCCCAGGGCGTGTCTTTTGCTTTTTAGCTTTTTCTAAACCAGTATTTGAATAAGGATTACTAGCTCATGCCTCTGCCCCACTTCTTCATATCCGGTTCCCTCCCTCTTCAAATCGATCAATACAAAGCATTCAGGATGCGGTGATAAAACTCCGCTTGAGGGCCATCCAGCCATTTATTTTTTCGGTCAGCTTTGTGGGTATCTCGCAATATCACCGTAGGATTTCTACACAAACTTGCTGACATAAAGATATTTAGTTATCTTTAGTTTGTTGTATTCTTAGTTATTTCAATGCTGACCCTTTGTTTCTGTACCCATGGCAAAGAAAAACACAGTCTCTGATCTGCCGCAGCACAATCCTTTCCAAAGCATCGCGCTCGCATTTTCGGGTGGTGGTTTCAGGGCCGCCGCTTTCTCCTTGGGAGCCCTTAGCTATCTGGAGCATTTAACACTGGAAGGCGTACCGCTCACGAAACACATCGGCTACATAAGTTCAGCCTCCGGAGGTACAATCATTAATCTGCTTTACACCTCGGCCATGCACAAGGGTGTCTTGTTCGATGAGTTTTATGAAAAGACCAAGGCAAAGTTAAACGGAGAAGATTTGTTGGAGAATGTCCTTTCCGTCTTGAATGACGACAGATACTGGCGGAAAACCGGCGACGAAAAACGCCGGAATCTGATCAATTCCTTTGCAAAGGTCTATGACGATGAATTATTCCACGGGGAAACGATGGCGGTGTATGCCACCAAAAAATATGTCAAAAAATTTGAAATATGTTGCAATGCGACCGAATTCTACCGGGGCCTCTCGTTTAGGTTTAAAACCGACGGCACAAAAAGCTGGTACCAGGTAATCGGCAATAAATACCTGAGATTTGATGATACACGGATAGACTGTTTTCAAAAACTGAAACTCGCCGACGTCCTAGCGGCCTCATCTTGCTTTCCAATGGGGCTTGAACCGATTATCTTTCCGGAAGACTTCACCTATAACGATGATAATAACAAGATTCTTACCTCACAGGAACTTCGGGAAGCCGTGGTATACAGTGCTTATAACGAGAAGGAAATGCATTTGTCTGACGCTGCGCATCCCCTTCAAATCCGTTCATTTGGATTGATGGACGGCGGGATTACCGACAATCAGGCACTCAAAAGCCTCATGCTGGCGGATGAAAAACGGAGGAGGAAACAGAAACCCGATCCATTCGACCTGATGATCGTTACGGATGTTAGCAGTTACTTTATGGATTATTACAAAGTACCGGATCAGAAAGGGGAAAAAGGTTGGCGGGGAAAAAGCATTGATCACTATGTTAACGTGTTTCAGAAGGCGGTTAGGTATCCACTGCGTATCCAGAATGGTGCACTGGCAATTGCTATCGCCTGCTTTGCGGTTTCCACCACGGTTGAGACCCCTTACGCCCGCTATCCCGGTTTGGTTCTCGGGGGAATGGCAACGGCGGTTTTTATGACGATGTGGATGGTCCGAAAATGGCGGGTTACCCGGGAGATTCTGTTGCAACCGGAAAAAATTGATCCACTCAAAACCGTCCGGACTGCCCTTCCCGTGCAATCATTTTCCGACCGGATTATCAACAAGATAATGGATTATTTGAGGCTCACCAAACTTAATGTATTGGAACAGATGCTGAAAGCGCGGATTACTTCCGTGATGAGCATGGTGCTGGATGTCAACCTGAAGCAGGTTAGGCGGCTTATCTATGAAATGTTCTATAACGATGAGCGCTGGGAAAACCGGCGTGTGTCAAATTTTATTTATGAATTGAGCGCCTATAATCTTGCGAGCCGTTCCAACCGATTTAACAATCCCAAGCGCCTGGGTTGGAAAGCGACAGAGGAGGATAAAGCCCTGCTCTGTGAGAATCTGGATAACATTATGCCGATAGCTGAACGGGCAAGAACAATGGGTACCACCTTATGGTTCGATAAAGAAGACCGGAACAATGATCAACTGGCCAACATTATCAAGACAGGCCAATTCACGACCTGTATGAATCTATTGGAATACGTCATATCGTTGGAACGCAAAAAGGCAGACTTGGGAAAGAACCAACTGGACAATGTGCTAATGATCAAAGCGCAATTGGTCAGGGATATTAATTTATTTAAAAGTGATCCAGGTTTTTTATTCCAGTAAAAACGTGAGTGCCTCTCTGCGATCACCCGCAAAGGTGATAAAAATAGCACTCACGTTTATAATGCCCTTGGAATCCGGTTTTCGTTAATGCTAACGGTTCCCACTAACAGCCAGTTGGTACGAATCAGTTGTTTGATAGTCCGTGTTACCACTCGGTACAAGTTTCTGGCTATATACATAGGAAACAACCAAAATGCCCAGTATCACGAGCGGCAACAACATAAACCCGATAATCTGATCTACGGCTGCGTGGCTGATGAATGCAAAGATTAAGTTAAAGGTGAGCCCTGCATATGCCCATTCTCTTAATTTGGCGGGCACTCCAGGAATTGAAATGGCCAAAGCGCCTAGTACTTTACATATAACTAGCGCATACGCAAAGTAGTCCGGATACCCTAAGGGCTGTGTACCTACTGTCGCTTGGTCTGGAGCAAACAGCAGCGAACCAAGTGGCATTACTCCTTCCCAAAGGACGATGATGATCGTTGCGATCCAAAAGATGATTCTGTTCTTTTTCATGACTGTAATTAGTTAAATGATTAATTATTTGTTGATTCAACATGTTTCATAAAGTTGTCGAGAATAGCTTGCCATCCGTCAGGGAGCATTTGCTGTTGCCTCTACCGTGATTCTTTTTTCTTCTGTCATGGTTAATGCGCTTTATGTTTATCAATTTGTTTACGATTCAAAAGTACATCACGTAAGAAAAAAGCGGCTGTTGTGAAAACGACAACTTTGGGGGCGGATTATGACAAAGTAACCGTCACTTTGAAGGCTTTTCTTAGCTTTGCCGTTTAATTAGTCCGTTAACATCGGCTACTTTTTCAATTGTGTCGCCCTTTACAACGGCGCAACTAAATGAAGTACTCGAAGCACATAATAGTTCCCTAAAAAAGCGCAAAATATCCATAGAAGTCCTAAGACATGTTAAAACATCAATACGATCATGTTAATAAACCGCTAAAAGCACTGGCGTTTATGTTGCTATTTACAATTAAGTCTTGGGGTCAAGTTTCCAATTATGACGACAAGCCAATTAGTATAGCAAAATTAGAGCAAATCATAACGCATGCGATGGACTCATTGGGTGTTCCTGGAATGTCCGTCGCGATCATTAATAAAGGAAAGGTTGTTTATTGCAAGGGATTCGGTTTTGCGGATATAGCCAAAAAGAAAAAAGTAACGGCCACCACATTTTTTGAAGCCGCTTCCCTATCAAAACCGGTATTCAGCTACTACGTGTTGACATTGGCTAAAGAAGGAAAAATTGATTTGACCAAGCCGCTCTACAAATACCTGCCCGAACCTGATATTTTAGACGACCGCTATAAGAAGATAACCGCCGAGATGGTGCTAAGCCATACGACCGGTCTACCAAACTGGCGCGAAACACCAAAAATGGAGTTGGCTTTCGCCCCAGGGCAAGGTTTCGCCTATTCGGGAGAAGCCTATATGTACCTGGCAAAAGTTGTAGCTAACCTGAAAAACATAACCCTTTGGCAGCTTGATGAAAACTTTCAACAGGAAATAGCCCACCCCCTTAAACTGAAAGATTTCCATTTTGTGATTACCCCAAAAGTCGGCGCTAAACTGGCCGTCGCTTACCAAGACGGCAAACCTGTGGAAGATAAACGCGATCGATCGATGTTTGATCCTGCAGGTGGTCTGTATGCTAACGCACCTAACTTTGCGAAATTCCTAATCGTCTTGATGAACCAAAAGGAGTCTTACGGCGAGATGTTTAAACCGTTCGTTCAACTACCGGCAGACGATCCGCTCAGCAGCCTCTTCGGAATTAGTGCTTGGACGCTTGGATTGGCCGAAATTAAAATCGGACAATCAACCAATTTCTGGCACGGAGGAAATAACCTGGGATATACGTCGTCTTTCATGATCGATCCGACTAAGCAGTTTGGTTATGTATTCTTCACCAACGCCGATCAATGCAACGGAATGAAAAAAGTGTTTGAAACTATATTGTGGAATAGGAATTGAAAGACTAAGTTAGAGATTATTAAGAAACACATTTTTATGAACCGTATACAGTCTTCAATTGTTTTATTGCTCATCTGCATTGGAATGGGTGTTCAAGGCCAATCAAGGATGAATGATTACCTGACGACCGATGATGGCACAAAGCTATTTGTTAAAAAATCGGGCAACGGGCCGATCTGTATTTTTATTCACGGAGGCCCGGGAGCCTGGAGTAAATCGTTTGAAAGGTTAAAGGGGGATGGTTTGGAGACGAATCTGTCGATGGTATATTACGATCAAAGAGGATGTGGCCGCTCACAGAAATCTGCAAGTGGTGATTATTCCCTGGAGAGAATGGTTAAAGATATTGATTTAATTCGCAAGCACTATGGTGCTGCAAAAGTGTATTTGATGGCCCACTCGTTTGGAGGTATTCTGGCATTAAATTATGCGCTGAATCATCCTGACCGTGTCGAGGGGTTGATCCTAGCAAATTCAACGCTCAGCATGCGTAATTCTTTAGAGGGACAGATTAACTACATAAATAGCCTTTTAAAAACGGACTTTGCTGTGCCTGACAGCACATCCGGTTCATTAATGTCAACATTTCTTAAAGCGAAGAAAGCGCTATCTCAAAAGGATTTAGGCTATAAAATGCTTTCAGATAGTAAAACGAATGTTGACCAGGTTGATGAAATTGACAGCCAGAATCCCAGTGATTATGATTTTTCCAAACACGTCTTCTCGATAGATGATTACTGGCAAGATTATACGCCGATGACCAAACAGGTTAAGTTACCGGTTTTGATAATTACCGGCGAGAAGGATCATTCCATTGGCGAAAATCATTATTTATTGTTTCATTTTATAAACGGAAATGTCCGGAAAATTAACGGCGGACACATACTGTATTATGAAAAGAACGAGGAGTTTATCCGTTCTGTTTTTGATTTTATAAATGGGATTTAAACCGTTAAACTGCGAATGGAAGAAGGAAATTTTGCTTAGGTAAGCGAAGCTAATTCTAGCATTCTTGCAGAAAGATCCGTCTATTGGACGATGACCAATGTGTATTCCAATGTTTCAACGTCATGTCCTACTATTATCCGTATTGTTGACAACGACCACTATTTTAGCCTTTCGAAAGCAACGGGCATACTTGTAAATCAAGCAGTAGTGTAAACCGATCTAGCTTAGTCATGACACCAATTGGTTGAATGGTTTCCATAACTTAGACGCCATCATTTCAGGAATATCTGATACAGTATTATGCCGTCAACGAAAAGCGGCTTGCTCAGAAACAACAGGAAGTACAGACGTTGAAGGATGGTATACGCATACTGAGCCAGGCTATGGAAAAACCACCGGACGATGAGTCGTTGGTTGGTTGACGCAGTTGTGACCAAGAAATTTACCGATATAATTAAACTTTTAGTAATATTGTCCTAACAGTTAGTAGGGAGACATTTGGTAGTTTTGCTCCGCATAAATTTAACCCGTTCATGGCGGCGATCTCTTACAAGTCATGCAGTGATAGCGAATTGATAGGACTCATCTTAGAGGATGATCATGGTGCTTATCTGGAAGTTTACGAGCGCTATTCACCGCGGCTTTATTTCCATGCATGCAAAAGGGTGGGCGACCGCGATGATGTGAAAGACCTGCTGCAAGACGTATTTTCTGCACTCTGGCACAACCGGCATTCGTTATCGCCCGAAAGCTCGCTGGGCGGGTACTTGTATGCAACCCTTCGATACCGGACCATCAAACTGATCACGCAAAAAAAAGCAGCAACGGGTTATTTCGAGGCACTTTCAACAGGAGACATTCCGGACCCTGTGCATGCCGATGACCGCGTCCGGGAGAACGAACTCGGTCAATTAATCGAAGAGGAAATCGTACAGCTTCCGCCCAAGATGCAGGAAGTATTCCGGATGAGTCGCCAGCAATACCTATCGCACAAAGAAATTGCAGATGAGCTCGGATTGTCGGAAATGACCGTCAAGAAACACGTAAACAACGCCCTGAAGGTGCTGCGCCAAAAGCTGGGCACCTTACTTTCACTCGCTTATTTCCTTTTTTTCTGATTTTTTTCACTTTCGCTTACGCCCTAGGGGGTGGTTTAGGTACTATGCTAATAGACAAACAAAAGCGTAAGTGGAAAAATATATATACAAAACCTATCGGGAGCGGGTAACGGGGTTGATCCTCTTTTTGGGCGCGTTCCTCGTCCCTCAGACTGCTGCATGGGGTCAATCCCTTGATTCCCTTGCGGTGGTTCAGAAGGAATGGACGGTTAGCCCCATCAAGAAAGGCATCGTATGGAAGCAGGGCCATTTTGATAACCTCTTCGAAAGCCAGCAGGAAATCAACTTGGTAGAAATTGACCTCCGGAAATACCGGAAACGGATCTTGATGGCCGCTGATTCCGTGCAGCTCAAGACGGCCGCCCAATTTGCAGCGGAAAACAATGCACTGGTTGCCATAAACGGAGGGTTCTTTGATATGGAACATGGCGGTGCATGGGATTACATCAAAGTGGCAAACAAAGTGGTTAACCGCACCAAAAAAGCAACGGCCCGGGCAAACGCCGTCCTGCTGATAGACCGGAAGGGAGTCGAAATCCACCCTGCATCTTCCATCGATTATGAGAACCACAAAGCGCCCAACGTGCTCCTTTCCGGTCCGCTCTTGATTCACCGGGAGAGCGTGGCGGAGCTGGCCGCCAACGCGTTCAACGTCAACCGCCATCCACGGAGCGCCATAGCGGTGACTTCCGACAAGAAATTGCTCTTGATGGTGGTAGACGGCCGGAACCGGATGGCCGAGGGGATGAACCTGCATGAGTTAGCCCGGGTACTGCGTTGGCTGGGAGCCAAAGATGCGATGAATCTGGACGGTGGAGGCAGTAGCACGCTGTATGTGAAAGGCGCGACTGAAAACAACGTTGTAAACTATCCTTCAGATAATAAGCGGTTTGACCACGAGGGACTGCGCGAGGTAGCGAACATCATTTACCTGAAGGATTAACCGCACGCAAACCGGAATACGCATGGATGCACACAAGAAGAGGGAGCAGCTCTTACACAAGTACCTTTCTGGTACCTGCACACCTGAAGAGCGTCTTCAGGTGGAACAGTGGTACCGTCAACTGGATCTACCGGGGGAGCTGCCTTCCATGGAACAAATGGAAAACGACCTCGCCGACGTACGGGAGCGGTTACCCCGCAAACGGGCGCATCGCCTCGCTCCGTGGTATCGCTACGTCGCCGCAGCCGCCATCGCAGCGGTGATGGCGATAGGCGTTTATGTTTACTTCTTCCAGTCGGAATGGTCGGGCACCGAATCTGAGGTGGCGGCCACGTCTTTGCCGGACGACCTGGCTCCCGGAGGAAACCGGGCCATCCTGCAGCTAGCCGACGGGACGGAAATTGTACTGGACGAACGGCCCGACGGCACCGTTGCCCAAGAGGGTGAGCATGCCATCTATAAACATGCGGACGGTGAATTGGTATACCAGCTGGAAGCTTCCGGAGCGGATCGCGAAGTGCCGGTTTTTAACCGCTTGCAGACGCCGCGCGGTGGACAGTATCACCTGGTGCTGCCCGACGGTACGCACGTATGGCTGAATGCGGCATCGACACTTACCTATGCCATCAGCGGTGCGACGCAGGAACGGCTGGTGCAGCTGGAAGGGGAAGCGTATTTTGAGGTCGCCGGCGATCCTGACCGTCCCTTCCGGGTGGCTTCGCGCGGACAGATGGTGGAAGTACTGGGCACCCATTTTAATGTGAACAGCTACCCCGATGAACCGTTGATACGGACCACGCTGGTGGAAGGGGCCGTGAAGGTGAGCGGCAGCACCGACCAACGACCGGTGGTGCTGGCACCGGGCGAACAGGCGCTGTGGGCGGAAGATAACCAACTGGCGATCAGGAAGGTGGACGTAGCGCAAGCAGTGGCTTGGAAAAACGGCAAATTCAACTTTAGCCATTCGGATGTGGCGACTGTCATGCGGGAGCTCTCGCGGTGGTATAATGTGGACGTGGTATTTGAAGGGGAAAAGCCTGATATTACGCTATCCGGTGAGGTATACCGCAACACCAATGCATCGAATGTACTGGATATCCTGGCCTTCTACGACCTGGATTGCCGCATCGTGAACCAGCAGGGCGTCAAACAGATTATCGTTCGAAAAAAATAACCCAATAATGTGTAACCTAACATGTGAAATGATGAACTAACAAACAGACACAACCACAGCGTCTCAAAATAAAAAACGCCTTCTGATGCCGGTCAGAAGACGTATACGTTTGAGCCGAAGATTCGAGTAACTGGTATTAATCAAAAATTACGAACCCAAACATTACAAAAGTAATGAAATTAGCATGTCATGCATCGACCAAATCATCAAAATGGTCGCCTCCACAAAAATTTGCAAAACTCAGGTTTATTATGAGATTTCAATTGATCGTCGGTTTACTGCTCTCGTTGTTCATTCAGGTCAGCGGTTCGACCTATGCACAGCGGGTGTCACTCCAGGTGAAGAACACGACGTTGTCCGATGTGTTTGAACAGGTAGCCAAGCAAACGGGTTACGTGTTCCTCTACGACGACCGGAGTTTTACCGAAAAGAAAATCAGCCTGGCGGTACAAAACGCGCCGGTGGAAGAGGTGCTGGAAGCCTGCCTGAAGGGCTTGCCCATCTCCTATAAGATCGTTGAGCGGAACATCCTTTTTAAACAGGACGAAAGCAAACGCAGCCTGTCCACCGCCGCCCAGCAGCCCGAACAGGTGACGGGTCGCATTACTGACTCCCTCGGAAATCCATTGCAGGGGGTAACGGTGATGGTGAAAGGCACCACACGTGGCGCTACGACCAACGCCGCGGGAAACTTTCAGATCGCTGCTTCGAGCGGCGACGTCCTGGTCTTTACCCTAGTGGGGTATCAGCGTCAGGAAGTAACATTGGATGGACAATCGAACCTACAGGTGGCCCTGAAAATGGATTTTTCGGACCTGGAAGAGGTAGTGGTTATCGGCTATGGCCGGCAGAAGAAGGAAGACCTGACGGCTTCGGTGGCCTCGTTCCGGCCCACGGAAGAGAATGCGCGTCCGGTTTTAGGGCCCGACCAGCTGATCCAGGGCCGCATGGCGGGCGTTCAGGTAAGCGGCGGCTCGGGCAGCCCTGGTACGTCCAACCGAGTGTCCATCCGCGGAATCGGCTCGCTGAGCGCAACCAACGAACCGTTGTACGTCATCGATGGGATCCCGCTGGTGAACCAGAATGCGGCGCTGCTGAACTTCGGTGAGAACATGAACCCGCTCGCCCTGCTGAACCCGAACGACATCGAATCGGTGGAAGTGCTCAAAGATGCGGCATCGTCGGCGATCTACGGAAGCCGCGCCACCAATGGGGTGATATTGATCACCACCAAATCCGGTAAGGCCAACCAGACGAAATTTGGTATCGATGCGTTCACGGGCATGTCCGTGGTGCCGAATACTGACAAGATGGAAATGGCGGATCCGGATCTCTACCTCTCGGTGATCAATGAGGCCATCGACAATTTCAACACGCAGTATGGATACAGCCCAGGCGTGTCCAACTACATGGAGCGCAAGGAAAATCCCTTCCCCGGCGAGCCGGGGACGGACTGGTTTGACCTGATTACGCGTCCAGCAAATACAACCAGCGTTTCTCTCTCCTTCACGGGCGGCACCGATAAGACGAGCGTGTACCTCTCAGGAAACTATCTCAGCCAGGAAGGCGCCTTTATCGATCAGAAGTTTACCCGTTACACGGGTAAGCTGAACCTGACCCACAAGCTGTATAAGTGGCTGGAATTCGGCGCCAATACCACCTACAGCTATTCAAACAATAAGCGTGTGCCGGGGTCGAACCTCGGAACTACCATGATGGGTCGGTCGCTGCTGCAGCGGCCGTTTGACCGCCCGTTCAAACCCAATGGCGACTACTACCTGGGTGGTACCGACGAGCTGATCTACCACAACCCGTTCCAGATTATCAATGAGCAGGATATTTCGCTCGATAACTACCGGTTCCTGGGCTCCTTCTTTGGACGCGCGACCATTACCGAGGGACTAGTGTTCAAAACCATGGTGGGTACCGACCTGACCTACACGCTGGATAACATTTATTATGCCGAAAACCACCCCTACGGTACGGGCATCGGTGTGAAGTATGACAACCGCCGGTTTACGCCGAATGTGCTCTGGGAAAATACGCTGAACTACAACAAAACGTTTGATAAGCTGAACGTAGACGGGCTGCTGGGCTATTCGTACCAGAAAATCAACCTTTCTACGTCCAACATCGCGGGTAGCGGGTTCCCCTCACCTTCGTTTCAGCAGCTCTCCGTGGCTGCCTCCATTCTTGAGGCGGGAACGACCGTTACGGAAAGCGCCTTGATGTCGGTCTTCGGACGCGCGAACCTAGCCTGGGATAATAAATACCTGCTGAGCGTGTCGCTGCGGGCCGACGGCTCGTCGAAGTTTCATCCCGACAATCGGTGGGGATCGTTCCCTTCGGTATCTGCGGGTTGGAACATCTCCAATGAGCCGTTCTGGCAGCTGATCGGTACCACTGCGAAAGTCCGCGCGAGCTACGGCGAAACGGGAAACCAGGATGGCATCAGCAGCTATGCGTATCATGCGCAGATGAGCGGCGGACGCAACTACGACAACAAGAGCGGCATCGGCGTGAGCACCAACGGCAACCGCGACCTGACGTGGGAAACGGCACGGCAATACGGTGCCGGCCTGGACCTTAGCTTCCTGAACGGCAAGCTGAACGTTACCGCCGACTATTTCATCAAGAAAACGGACAATTTGCTGTACAGCAAGCCCGAGCCGGCTACGTCTGGTTTTACGTCGATCATCAGCAACATCGGCTCGATGGAGAATAAGGGCTGGGAGTTCCTGGTGAATGCAAACGTGCCGCTGGGGCCGGTATTGTGGTCGTCCGATTTTAACATTTCCTTTATCAAGAACCGGCTCACCTCCCTCATCGGCGATGAAGCGCTGTTGATTGGGGCCAATATGACCCTTCAGGTGGGCCAGGAAGTGGGCAGCTTCTATATGTATAAACAAACGGGCATCTACCAGTCGGACGAGGAAGTCCCCGAATCGCTCTATAAAAACGGCGTGCGCGCAGGAGATGTCAGTTACGAAGACCTGGACGGCAACGGTGCGATCAACGTGTCGGACCGCCAGATTGTCGGTACGGCCAACCCGGATTTCTTCGGCGGCTGGAACAACAGTTTTTCCTTTAAGAACTTCGACCTTGCCGTCTTCTTCACCTATTCGTATGGCAACGAAATTTACGCGAGCTACCGCACCAATACCGACCGGTTAGGGAGTGGTTTCATGAACATGACCCAACGGGTGGCCAACGAACGGTGGACCGGGCCAGGGACCAGCAACACCACGCCCCGGGCTATTTATGGAAACGCCTGGAATACGCAAAACTCTTCCCGGTTCTTAGAGGATGGGTCGTATATACGGCTGCGCTCGTTGAACCTGGGGTACACACTGCCAACGGAGGTGGCTGCGAAACTGGGCATGAACCGGCTGCGGGTTTACCTGCAGGGCGACAACCTCCACCTGTGGACCAACTACCGGGGGTACGACCCCGAGGTGACCAACAATTTCGACCCGCAGTTTATCGGTCAGGACAATTTGATTCTGCCGCAACTGCGGAGCTTCAACGTAGGGGTAAATATTGGTTTTTAACAAAAAGCGAAAGAGACAATGTACAAGAAAACAACAATAACTAACGTCTTGGCAGTGCTGATGTTGGGATTCCTATCTTCCTGCACGGACCTGGATTTTTATCCGCATACATCCGTTGCTCCAGAATCCGTAAGTGAACGGGATATGGACGCTTTGCTGAATGGTATGTACAACGCCGTTCAGAACAACCAGGGACGGGAATCCTATATTATGTTCGATCTGGTTGGCGGAAACCTGATCGGGGCTTCCGGCGGCAGCGAACTGGCGTTCATCCGCAACATTATGCGAACCGACTACGACCTGGTCAACAAAAACTGGAGTGGTTTATACCAGGCGCTGTACCAGGTGAACAACGTATTGAGCATCATGGCCGATCAACCGGCGTCTGAGAAGCGTGAGCGCATGGAAGGTGTGGCCCACTTCTTTAGAGCCTATATTTACTACAACCTGGTGACGCGCTGGGGCGACGTTCCGCTTATCCTGGAAAACACCACCGAACGGGTGTCGCGCGATCCCGCCGCCCACGTGTGGCAGCAGATCGAAGCCGACCTCGCCGTTGCGCTTGAAAAGGCCCCGACCTATGAAGGGGATTATTACTACGTGTCGCGGCAGGCGGCGCAGGCGCTTTTGGCGCGTGTCCTGATCGGTCAGAACAAGATGGAAGCGGCTGCACAAGCGGCCGAGGCGGTCATTGCGCTGCCGACGTTCTCGTTGGACCGATTTGATAAAATCTTCCGCCACCAGCAGAACCGGGAAGAGATCTTCAGCTTCAAAAACCTAACGGAAGAATCCACCATTACCCTCAGTAGACTCTTTTATACGTATGCGCACGACGTAAGTGGCTCGTATGTGTATAAGCCGACCGATGCGGTGATGACGCTGTTCGATGAAGGGGACAACCGGAAAGACATCAGCATAGCCACCGTAAGCGCCCTCAATGTTATCAATAAATACCCGAGTGGGCAAACGGGAACGGACCCCTTCCCGGTCATCCGCCTGGCGGAAATGTATTTAATAGCTGCCGAGGCGAAAGGACTGGAAGGTCTTCCATGGTTGAATCAGCTTCGGGAAGCGCGGAACCTTCCGGCGATCGATCCCACCACCGAGACGGCCTACCAAGATGCGGTAGCCCTCGAACGCCGGCGGGAGTTGCTTGCTGAAGGATTCCGCTGGTATGACCTGGTGCGGACGGGCAAGGCGGTCGAGGAGCTCGAAATCGAGCCTTACCGGACCTTATTTCCCATACCGGATTACGAGCGTGAAGTAAACTCGAATCTCACTCAAAACGATGGCTATTAATTTAATTAACCGTGCAAGACATGAAAAAAAGTAATCAATGGTTTCTTGTGGCCGCCCTTTCGGCCATCCTCTTTGCCGGATGTGAGAAAACCGAGCAGAAACCCATACAAATTTTAGATCATACGCGCAGTGAACTGACCGTTCGCCTGCAGGAAAATAGTGAGCTGGTCCACCGCGTTTACCGTGACACGACGATTGAGCTGTCGACCGGTGTTTCGGAAACCCATGTGCATTTGATGGATGTCAACGGGCACAGCCTGCGGATCTTCATCCTGGAGGCCGACTTGAACCAGCCAGCGGTTAAGCTGCACCCCCTTACGCCTTTCGGCGAGGATGCGTATGCACGGCAGACCGTCCCGGAAATGGTCAGCTATGCAGAATCGGAGGGCCGGGTGCTTTTCGCAAGTAATGCCGACTTTTTCAACGGATCCACCGGCGAACCGCGGGGTATCGTCTACAAGTCGGGCGCGCCCATCCGGACGATTATACCGGCTGGCTGGACATTTTTTGGCGTTAGTAAATCGGGTGAGTTAATGATCGGCAACGATGCTGACTACGAACGGGAGAAAGCCAACATCTACCATGCGCTGGGTGGCAACCAGACGCTGGTAAAAAATGGGGAGCCCGTTATTCATACCGATAACACCATCGAACCCCGCACCGCGGTGGGATATACCGCCGATAACCACGTGTATTTTATGGTAGTGGATGGCCGCAAATACGACTACTCCTACGGCATCAGCTTCACCGACCTGGGGCAATTGATGCACGCCTTGGGCGTGACCGAGTCCATCAACCTCGATGGGGGTGGTTCATCCACGTTCCTTGTCAACGACCCAGCGGAATCGACCTACAAAGTACGCAACCGCACTTCGGACGGGGCGCCGCGTGCGGTTGCCAATGGGTGGGCGATTATCGCGGAATAACGAAACAACCAAAAGCATGGCCCAACGATTGCGGAAGATTCCGGTTCGTTGGGCCATTCATCTCCCAGCAACTCGTAGTCGCCGCTGCACTTCTCAAGATCGACGGTCCGCATTACACGACGGCTATGCTCCCCGGCTATCCGGAATCCGATTATCTTTTCCATCGTTTATGTGTCCACAGCCAGCCGTATGGTTCTTCGCGGATATTTTCCGTCAGCAGGTCTATGTACTTCTGGGTGATTTCGCCGTCGACCATCGCTTCGGCTTCGGCACACAGCGGCACGCAGACTATTTTGTAACTCCCTTTTGACAACTGCGTAATGTGCAGGTAGATCACGGCCGTCCGACCTGCGCGGGCCAATTTTTCCATCCCCGAAAAAACATAGGTTTCCTGGTTCAATAGCGTAAACCGGTATTTCTCTTCCTGGATATGCGGGCATTGGTCGGCAAGAAACAGGTAGACCGCGGGGTGTGCATTTTTAGACAGCATGTGGCGGATCACGGCGCGACCCGGCATTAACTTCATGCCAAAACGGGACCGGAGTTTGGCCATCAGCCGGTTGATCGTTGCCGATCGGAGGGGTTTGTAAACGGCATATACCTCGTGGCGCATTTTATAGGGCATCACATTCAGCATCTCCCAATTTCCGCAATGCCCCAGACAGGCAATCACATTGCGCCCACAGTTGATATATCGGTCGATCAACTCCAAATTCTCGAATATGATTTTCCTCTCCAGTAGGTCTATCGGCGCAGATACCCCTTTTATGATTTCAGCAAAGTAGGCGCAAAAGCACGCGTAGAACTTTTTTACGATGGCGTGGATTTCCCCGTATCGCTTATCCGGAAACGAACGCGCCACATTTTGGATGGCTGTTGTTTTCCGGTAGCCTATGAGGTAATAAGCGAGGAAGAACGTAAAAGATGCCATTGCATACAGCCATCCGATGGGCAGCAGGCTTACAACGTAGGTAATTCCATAAACGCCCCAATAGGCAACGTTCCGTAAGGTTTGCTTCAGGTTCATCTGTTTTAAAGCTTCATTTTGAACCCTACTGACGCATAGGGGGAGGCCGAAAAATGATAGTCATTATCCCCGGCAAACACGCCTTTCAAGGTTCTGTCGCTGTAGGAGGCCGGACGGAACAGGTTTAGCCCCGCCATGGCCGTTATCGACAGCCCTGTTTTACCAAGCGTTAATTCGGGCCGAAACCCCGTAACAATATATTGATGCGAGAAGATCACGTCTTTGCCGTCTTTTGTAAGCAAAGCCACCTGCCCGTTCATTTCAAGGGCATACGATAGTTTGAAGCGGTCATTGAAACCATAACCCGCCGATACGTCCAACCCCTCGACCAGTTCAATTGTTACGTCGAATTTGCCGTCATGCCGCCAGTTGACGTACACGGCCGGGAATACCATCGGATACCCGAGGGAACTGTTTATTGCCACACCACCGCCGATATCGAGCTTTGGGTTCAGGTGGCGGATAAACACCACACCGCCGCTTCCAAGCACATTTTTAAAGCTGATCCGAGAAAAATCGGTCGTCGGCGTGAATACCCCCACCCCCACGCTTGCCCGCATCGACCACTTATCGTTCAACGGACGTAAGTGGTAAACGCCCAGCTGTAGGTTCACGATTTCGGAAACCCTATGTTCCGAGAAATTCCGGTTCTTCAGCGAAACGTACGCGGCACCAAGACCGACGCCCCAGGCAGTCGGACGGTTGTTTGCATTTAATTTCATCGACAGGGGCATACTGAATGCACCCTGATAGACCATCGCCGAGCCCCTGGCGTCACCGATTTTTTCCCGCGGCTTTTCACCGGGAGGCAGGTAATAGTAGCCCGAATTTCCAATGTACTCCGTCTTGAAAGACAGCTGTTGTGCCCTTGCTCCCAGACCCAGCAGCATAAATAATGCGGTTACGGATAATGCTATTGATTTCACGATTAATACTTGTTTTGATTTCAGCACAAAGGAACGACGACGGGAGCGACGCTTAAAGCCATAAACGATAGCCTTCAGTATTTACCGAATGAAATGCAGCATTTAAGGAGTCGGATTTTCTTAACCGGGTTTAGTCCACGATCCCGTCCATCCATTTGAGGAAGTCTGGAACGCGTACACGGCTCACCAACACCTCGTGCGGGCATTCCGGTGAAAAGGAAAGCTTCAGCCGGCTGTTGAAGTATTTAGCGACGTTTTCAATCGCTTTCACATGGCCGATGCAGTTGCGCGATACGCGGAAAAACAGCCGATGATCGAGCTGCTGTGCTAACTGGTCTAACGTATAATTAATGATGTACCGCCGATCGTTGAACGTGTGGAGGAAGACCACTCCGTCTTCGCTATAAAAATGGGCGATGTCCGTGGTTTCGATATAATGGTAATTTTCTCCTTTGGCTATCAGGAAACGGTTTTTCGTTTTGAGCGGCAGGAGCTGTTCAACATTCCGGGGACTGGCCTTATCCGGGTGGTTAGGAAAAATGGTTTCAAATTTCGTCAAGGCCGCATCCAATTCCTGCTCGTCAAACGGCTTTAACAGGTAATCGATGCTGTTCAATTTGAACGCCCTGATGGCATGTTCATCGTAAGCCGTGGTAAAGATTACCGGGGTGGTCACTTTCACGTGGTCAAATACCTCGAAGCAGTTGCCGTCTGCCAGGCGGATATCCATCAGGATCAGGTCGATGGTGGCGGCTTTCAGAAACCCAATGGTATCGATGACCGTCTTGGTATGGCGCTCCAACACACCATCCGGGCGCAATTTTGCCATCATACGCTTCAGCTCCTCGTAAGCAAGCTGCTCGTCTTCTACAATCAGGTACTTCATGACTGGATATAGGGGATTTTTACCATAAATACGTGTTCGGTATGCGCCACGATGACTTCTTTACCGTACATTTTATATTGCTTGGCCAGGTATTTCAGTCCGACGCCGCCTTTATCTGCAGGGGTTGACGGCTGGATGTTGTTTTCAACCGTTATGTAACCGCTATCGATCGTAATTTTTATGTGCAGCTGTGATTCTTCGGTTGCGCTATTGTGCTTAAAGGCGTTCTCGATGAGCAGTTGCAGGGTAAGGGGAATAACCTGATGCTGTTCACAGACCACTGCTTTATCTACCGTAAACGTAAATGCGTTTTCAAACCGAGTCCGCATCATAAAAATATACGTATCTAGTGCATCCAATTCTTCCGCCACCGACACAACCGGCTGCCGGGTAAGGGAAAGCACATACCGATAGGTTTTTGAGAGCGCTTTTGTAAACTTGTTGGCACCGTCTGGATTGATGTAGATTAACGAAGACAACACATTTAGCGAATTAAACAGGAAATGCGGGTTTATTTGTGCCCTTAGCGTTTCGTGCTGGAACAACAACACCTTTCGTTTGGCTATTTCGGAATCGGCTATGGCTTTTTGCTCGGACTGAAAATAATGGATCAATTCAAATACCAACAGAATGGGAATATTGGTGGTCATGGCGAAAGCAAATTTGACGAGGAAAGAAGGCATTCCGGCTTGGGGAACCAGCAGTACTTCGTAGATCAGGTAATTAAAAATCCCCATTAATATGAAGGATATTACCGTTATACCGACAATGTCTGCCACAATACGGTAAAAAATATTTTTGGAGTAAGGCAAATGCTTATTCAAAAATAGCAACAGCCCGTAGTCTGCGATGCACATGGCCAGGATGACGATGTAATGGGCGGACAGCTGGATGTGAAAATTATGCCATAACTCTTCTTTCATCAGGATAATGCTGAAAAGCATTTGACACAACGCATAGATCAGTGTAGCGAAAAAAAAGATGAGCAGCCGCTTTATATTCATTTGTTTCGTTGAACCGATCTCAAAAGTAAACTTTCCCAAATAAGATTTACTAAAATCCGCCTGCGGTTTCTGATGAACTTCATTTTTTTAGGGATGAATTTAACGTTGTTTATACGGATTGGTAAAAATGAGCCCAGAGATTACCCCCATGGGGTTGGGGGTAATAATTATTGAAAAAACGTTTTGAAAGGCGTATCCCCATTGTTAACCAAGGATTATAGGTCCGCTTTACGTTGCTTTACCTCTTCCAGGATTTTCGAAAAGGATTTTTCTCTTTTACGCTTTTCATGTTCAGAGGCCGAAAAATGCCATGCTTCCTTACGAAGTTTTATATAGCTTTCGTAGACCTTACGATCCAGCGTGTGATTATTTACGGCTTCCAAAATCGCACAGCCAGGTTCGTTGACATGTTCACAATCCTTAAAACGACATGATTCCGCAATGTCCGAAAATTCCATTATTTTGGTGAGTGAATCAGGATCGTCAATAGCTAACCCGAATTCACGAACGCCAGGCGTGTCAATTAAAATGCCGGAGTTATCCATCAATACCATTTCTCTCCGAGTGGAAGTATGCCGTCCCTTTCCTGATGAAAGGCTAATATCCGACGTCGCCAATACGGTTCGTTCGCACAGTGCATTTACGAGCGAACTTTTCCCGACACCTGAAGAGCCGACGAATATAGCTGTTTCGCCGCGGCTAATGGATGCTCGTATCTCACGTATCGTTTGGGGTTGATGAATGCTAGTGAAGTATACGGGCATCTGATGAACAAGGTGTTCGATCGCTTCATCGACAGGCTTCCTGTCAACGCTTAAATCAGCTTTGTTAAGCACCAGGATGGGCTGGATTCCAGCTTCACATATCTGAACCCTAAAACGCTCTACTTTACGGACATTGAAATTTCCGTCAAGGCTTTGCACAATAAATGCTTTGTCGACGTATGAGGCAATAGCTTGCCTATCTGCAACCGTACCGCTTTTCTTGCGATATAACGTCCGCTCTCGGCTTAACATCTCAACTATAATTCCGTTGTGGTCATCAAAGGCTTGAAAAATCACCCAATCGCCGACGCACGGCAATTCAGAGGTCGATTTTCCGAATAGTAGGCTTCCAGTCAGTTCGCATTGAAAAACTCCTCCTTCAGAGACTACTTCATAGCGGGTGCGATGCACAATGGCTATTCGCCCGTGAAACAACGCCTTGTGTATTGATTTATGTTTTTGTTGGTCCAATCGGTTATTCCAACCGTACGTTTCTAAATTGATCATGGCTTTATATTTTAGCATGAATAATGTATCGTCGTAGCATCCACTTCTTTTGGTAGAATGCTACTTGGTATGTTTCTAGCGTTCAGGACTGCCAGGTTGTTGCCAAATGAAGGAAACGAACCCGTTGTATCGCACGCTTTTTAAACGAATTACGCCAATAAAGATTTTTCTCAAATAGGATTATTCGAGAGGAAAGATGAGAACAATCTGCACAGTGTTATACAGATTGTTTACAGTACAAGATCCGAGTTGGATGGAGCATTAAACATAAATCACTCATTAATTCGACAAAGGTAGAAATTAATAAATCATTTTAAAACCTTACAAGGTCATCCAAATGGACCTTTACATATTTGGCCATAGGCAACGCCGAATTCGAAACCGCCTTGGAGATTGGAATAAACATATTCTTGCTCATCTCACCGAAATTAAACTCGACCCCAATACCCGCCTGCTCAGTTCTCTTAATTTAACATGTGCCTGGTTCACCCATAGTCCGTGGTGTCAACTATTCGATGAGTTATTTTTTGGATACAACTTTAAGATTTCTAAACCATCCATCGGAAAAATTCCCGACCCATAAACCTACCCAACCGCCTTCCCCGGAACTAAGCTGGTTTACGGATAGCGTGGGCGTCGGATGGTTGTTTATATACACCTTTACCGCAGGAGAGTTAATTTCAATGCGAACATGGAACCAGTCGTCCGGGTCCAGATCGGAATCAAGCGCTGATTCATATTTACCGGGATTTTCCTCCCGCAGTTTCTGCCATGTGTAGGTTGGATGCGCGATGTATTGTACACTATGCGATTTCCTGTCTGGATTCCTGAAATTAAACGGCCGAAAATAGACCACATCGTATGTCTCGTCGTCTTTCCCATGAAAAGCTAGGCCAACAAAACTCTGCTGTGGTGTATTATTTCCCTTAATATCGGCTTCTATGGTACCATTCCTAAAGTTGATATGCTTTATCTTCAGAAATCCATCCCCTTCGCTCCGTCCCAAATAGATTTCATCGCCAAATTTAACTTCCCTATTAACGGATTCACCATTAGCTTCAATGGCGGAAAGTGTGATATAACCATCCGCTTGTCCGAAAGTTTCCGAAGTATTGAGGATTCCGGCAAAGCAAAAAACTAATCCGATTAAACCAATTCTTGTTTTCATAATCATTTTCTATCTTAGTTTACTCATACTGGCAAAGAATGCAAATCGGTTGACGTATATCAAATACAAGTGCATTCACGCCCGTGCAATGTCATTCGATGCCAAATGAAGGAAAATAGGGCAGATTTGATAGCGGAATGCCGGGCACTGATTGAGCGGAAACTCAATTGGGGTGATAGCGATTACTGGTCAGACAGTGATTTCCAAACGCTCAGTAGGTTGATTCATGAACGTACCAAGGTTCAACTAAGCATCACTACATTAAAACGTATATGGGGGAAGGTCAGTTACTCCGCCTCTCCTGCCACATCTACATTGGATGCTTTGGCTGGATTTCTGGGTTATGATAGCTGGCGTTCATTCGTGGCGAATGCCTCTCCGGCAAAACCGAAGAAAAGGAAGTTCAGGTGGCCTTTGTTGATAGGGAGTGGTTGCATAGTGATACTTTTCGCTACGGTGATTATGGTAAGACCTTCTTTTCTTTTCCGCACAGCACCTCAACTGTCTGAAATTTCTTCGGCGCTATCCTCGGACGATTTTAGCCTTAGCGCTAACGTGATAAGCCAAGGAATTCCGACTTCTGTCGTATTTACCTATGACGCCCGGAACTCCCCTACCGATTCGGTTTTCATCCAACAGCATTGGGATCCAAACCGCCGGGCCCTGGTACCTAAAAATGGGCATACCCACACTTCGATCTATTATGAACCGGGGTTTTTCAATGCAAAACTCGTAATAGGTGATCAGGTGATAAAAGAATATCCGTTGTTGATCCCTACCGAAGGCTGGCTTGCCACACTAAATGACTTTCAATCAGCTCCGATCCACCTTGAAGATGGCGATTTTATGGAAGAGGGAATAATTGACGTCCATCCCGACATCATTGAGAAATATGGTCTGAATCCACTATCGGATGTGGCAGAAGTAAAGCTTTTTAACGTGGGTCAATTCCCGCCCATTCCGGCGAACGATTTCGTATTTACTGCACAGGTAAAATCCAATTCACTATCCGGGCGTGACCCGTGTCGACATATTTGGATAAGGCTCGTTAATGAGCGGATGCCGATCATATTTCCCCTATCAATTAATGGATGCGTTTCAGATTTGATGGTCAGCAATATTGACAGCGTATATTCCGGTAAGGATCACGATTTATCAGGATTTGGCGCATCCGTATCGGATTGGGTGAATGTCAAGTGCGTGAGTACGAAAAACCATATTAGATACTACGTAGACAACCGGCTCGCCTTCGAGGCCCCCCTATTAGCTGAAGACAAACATATTATGGGAATGATAGTTGGCTTTTCGGGTGGCGGAGCTTTGCGTAACGTCCGTATTAAAAATGGCGAAAAGACAATTTTTGAGGCGTTCATCAATTAATAATCTCCCCCTTGCTTTTGGCTAGTTTTTCCCGGAATTGTTGTATAGCCGCTGGCGTTTGCCGCACCCATTCCGTTACTTCACCAATGATTTTCATGGGCGCCCTGGTTCGATAGGAACGCGTGGGGTTGCCGGGGAACTTTTTGTCCGTAACATTTGGGTCGTTTTCAAAGGGCCCGGTCGGTTCGACAATGTAAACTCGCTCGTGCCCGTCACCATTTGCTAATGCGGCGGCAAACCCGGCCCCGTTAACCATAGCTGTGAAGTAAATATGATTCATGATAACACCGGGGTGGTAATTAGAGGGGCGCCCCGCGGTAAGCAAATCACCTGCTTTCAAGTCGGCTCGCGTGCCATGATAGAAAGGGCCGCTGTCTGCCGGTTTGTTGGCAACAGCCTCTCCTAGTTCGTTGTACTTCTGCGCTTGGGCGGGATTGCCCAACGCTTCATAGCATTTGGCAATATGGGCGTACAGCGAAGCAAAAGCACTGTGTACGGAACCGTCATTTATCGCCAACGCAAATTGCAAAGCGGTTTCGTACCATTGCAGCCTATCGGCGTTGCTTGCTTGATGCCGGGCTACATAATATGCCGCAATAAATTTTTCGAGGTCGTCGGTAGCTTCGTGCCAAGCTTGAAGGAATAGCCGGCTTGCTGCTTCGGATTCCCCCCTTTCGGCCATGTCCATACCTTCAAGGCAGCGTTTCACAACGGGATTACTCGGATTAAATTCCATGTATTATTTTTTTGTGAAACACAAATGTAGGGGCATCGTTCTAAAGATAAGAACGTTTTGGACAATAATTACCGCCACCCTTTTAAAATTGAAATTGAAACCATGTGCTGGTTGGGAAATTAAATGTGATTAAAATCCCCAAATTGTATCAATACTTCTCAGAACGGCTTAAACCATATCCGAAACTTATCTACAACCCTCCCATATTTTACTGTTATTTAAAATATTTTACCCTATTTTAATAGAAAAATACCTAATTTGCACATTAGGAGCAATAGGTGGTATAAATTTTGGCGTTCGCCGAGCATATTTATTTTGAGGCATCTCACCACTTAATTTGCCTGTGAAAAACATTAATTCGACATGATTAAACGATTGACCGCAATTGGCGGAATTTATGCGCTTTCTTTACTCTTTCTTTTATGGTTTTTAAGTTCATGCTCAAAGGAAGCGCTTGTCGCAGGGGAAGACGACGACAAGCCTGAGGCAACAAACCCTTCCTCTGACTTATCTTCAGCTTCAGCGGAGGCATTCCTGTATGGTTCTAATATGGGGTATTACCCAGGTTGGTCCGATCAGCAACTGGCTGAACTGCTGATTGGCAATCCGACTCGGAATATTGCTGGCGCCGGAGTAAACAGCTTGCGCCCGGCGATGTATGATCATTTTGTACAGCGATGGGGCTACGACATCCGGGCAGGTGCTTTTGAAACCTACCAGCAACTGGGCGGTAAGGACCATACCATGTTTCTCAATGGACCTTCCGATGCGCACAGGGAAAAAACGAAGTACTGTGATGGCATGCAGTCGAAAACCTTCGCCAATCTGTATGAGCCCATATGGTCTTCTGCCGGAAAAGTAAACCCTGATAATTTTTACGCAAACTATGTTTACAATGTAGTAAAAACGTATGGACCTTATGTAAGGTATTGGGAGGTTTGGAACGAACCGGATTATACCAACAACTGGTCGGCCAGCCAAACCTGGGGCAAATCAGATCCCAACCCCTGCCACCTGAGCAACTTTGCTGCGCCCATCCAGTCCTATGTTCGCATGCTCAGGATCACCTATGAGATCGTCAAGCAATTGGATAAAGATGGTTTGGTGTGTACAGGCGGCTTGGGTTACCCCGGTTTTCTGGACGCAATATTACGCAACACGGATAACCCGGAGGGAGGAAGTACAAATGCCGATTATCCTAAAAAAGGTGGCGAGTGGTTCGATTGTTTAAGTTACCACGTATATCCCATGTATTATTTAGGAAGTAACCCCAACTCGGATGCAGCGGCTGCAGCAGTAATCAATCATAAGAATGACTTTCAGGCCGTACTGGATAAATATTCCTATGATGGAACGACCAAACCCAGAAAATCATTTATCGTCACAGAAACCAATATCCCCCGCAAAGCTATTGGCAACTACGTTGGAGGCAATGAGGTGCAGCGGAATTTTTTAATTAAGGCGGCAATCGTCGCGCAAAAGGCAGGTATAAGGGGGCTGTACGTCTATTGCCCCGCTGAAGGTAAGCCATTGTCCGAGGTTACCAATCCCTATCAGGCCATGGGCTTCTACCAAAACTTAACATCCGGCCCTTACAACGCCACGATAACACCTGGTGGTATAGCATGGCGCACCGTTAGCAATCTTTTAAAAAACCGGCAATACGACGCGGCCACAACGGCTCAATTGAAATTGCCCTCCAATATTGATGGCGGAGCTTTTTATTCCGCGGCTAGTGGTGATTATATGTATGTATTGTGGGCCAAAACCAGTGGCGCCTCAGAAACCGTATCGGCCCAGTACAGCTTCCCGGCATCGTTCAATATTAAAACACTTACGCAAATCGATTGGGAGAATAAGGACACCAAGGTAACCAATACCATTTCATTAACAGGATCACCTGTATTTATCAAGCTTTAACGCCTGGGGCATTGCTCGAATTTCTCTTTATCAAACAATTCCAGCGTGCGAATTGTTCTTTGAAAATTTAAGCAGTATGTCAAGGCAAATCTACAACAGGACCATCAACGTGGATGGAATTAATCTTTTCTACCGGGAGGCCGGAGATGAGGAAAATCCCTCCCTGCTGCTGCTACACGGATTCCCGACTTCATCGGTAGGTTTCAAAAATTTGATGTTCGCGATGTCCGACCACTATCATCTGATCGCTCCCGATTATCCAGGGTTTGGCTTCAGTGAATTTCCTGTGCCGGACGATTTTGACTATACATTCGGAAACATATCCGTTTTGCTAAACAAATTCACCCAAGCAATCAATCTAAATAAGTTCTTTATTTTCCTTCATGACTATGGTGCGCCGATCGGGCTTCAATTATGCATAAACCACCCCGAAAAAATTACGGGTATAATTGTTCAGAGTGGCAACGCACATCGTGAAGGTATGGGGCCGGAATGGGACGAATATATTGAGTATTGGTACAACCCAACGGCTGAAAAAAAGAAAAAGCTTATTAAATTCTTAAGTGCAGAAGGCATAAAAAATCAATACTTTGGTGGACTTCCAGAAGAAATATTACCAAGGGTCAGCCCTGAACTGTGGATGCTTGATTGGGAGCTTTTGAGGAGACCGGGTAATATCGAAAAGCAGTTTGAATTAAACTGCGACTTCAAAACGCACTTAGAAATGTTTCCTGTTTACCAGGAGTATTTCCGCAGGCATCAACCACCCGCTCTTGTCATGTGGGGAAAATATGAGATATTCTTTTCAGTGAGCGAAGTTGCTTGTTACAAGCGGGAATTGCCCGAAGCTCAAATCCATATTTTAGATGGAGGGCATGATCTACTGGACACTCATTTTGATGAGGTTTTGACGCTAATGAGGAATTTTGTGAAAGAACAAGGAGGAAGCCGTTGATCTTATCTTGAGTAGTGACGACCGACGGCTCCTGCTCTTGTTTCGGTTTAGTTGATCCTTCTTCGGTTTCTTTCTCCAAGCACTTTTTAGCCGCTCGCTGATCTGGGGCGCTGTAAGAGATCTCACTTATTTTTGTGTACATGCCTTGCAGCTATAAGCCGAAGGGTGTGTTTTTAAGGCTTCTACCACAGCAGCCATCGGGGAGTAAAATTCGCCGAGGTACTTTCGGCAATCCGGTGGTGGCAGGTATACACAGTCCGCTTGGTGAACCTGGCGGTCTGTGTTAGCCTCCGTGTTCAGATAATATTTTTGCCTGGTATAATTCATACGATCTAAATAATGCCAATATCTTTACAATAGGCAATGAGCTGCTCATTTTTGGAAAAACTCAAGATTTCTTTCATCAGATTAAGGCGTTTTTCGACACTGCTCAACCCGGATGGCTTGATGTCGTTTTGCCGTAAATAATAGGGAATGTCTTTTTGAAGCACGCCTTTTGAAAGCAAGGAAATGATGGTCACATCAAACGTGGAAAACTCGTGGGAGTTTTTTTCCCTGACAGTTTGCTTCAAATCGGGAGCGAGATAGGTTTTATGGTCATAAACCACTTGCAAGGCTTCTTTTAGGTGTTGTGCATCGCGCCGGGCTTTGCGTACGTACCCATCGATCGAAAGTGTCCTGAAAAGTTCATTGACAATGGCTGGCCGGCTTTCTGCCGAGAAGACAATAACCTTAAGGTCGGACTGCACCTGTTTAGCGGCCTCGATCAATTCCTTCCCGTCGGAAAGTTGCTGTTCGTAGTGGTCTTTTTCGAAATACAGATCGGTAATGAGGAGGTCATAGGGTTCTCCGCTACGGAGCGCGTTGCGTACCCAGGTAAGCGCATCATCACAATAGTAAACATACTTGGCACATTCGACGCCAAGCGATTCCAGGGTCTTTTGCACCGAGATATTGGCACTTTCATGGTCTTCGGCAATCAATACTTTTTTGAACATCCGTGGTCAATTTAAAATAACGGGAAAGTCATGCGAATCTTCAATCCATTCTCCCCGACGTCAAAGGTAAAATCGCCTCGTAGATTTTTTATACGGTTTCCCGTATTGACCAGCCCATTGCCTTTTTGAAAGCCAGCAGGCAAGCCTATTCCGTTATCTGAATAGTAAATCGAAACCTGATGGCCGTCCTGTTCAACCCGTACGGCAACGTGACTGGCTTTGCTATGCTTCTTCATGTTAACCATAAGTTCTTGCAGAATATGTTCGATTTCGTATTTTGCTTTAACTGGCACCCCGGCCCAAACACCGGAATCGTTTCCTGCAATGAGTACTTTTGTGGAATCTGTAGCAAAAGAAGTAAGCAGGTCGGTTATCTTCTGATGATAGTCAATTTGTTTAATAGGTGGGTCTTCCGTTTCATAGGATATGTCACGAGATTTTTCATACATATCCTCCAGACGATCCAAGATTCCTTCGCGGTCGATATCGTTTTTATTTTCGATCTCTGCCATTACCCGATAAAGTCCGTTTGCTACGACATCATGTACTTTTTTGGAGGTCTTGAGCTGACTTGCCTTTATCCGGCTTTGTGCTTCTAACTCTAATCGCTGTTTTCTCTTTCTGTACCAAAAAGTACCGCCTCCGATTAAGGCGGCGGCCAACAAAGAAACGATTGCGGTCAAGGTACGCTGTCGATTGATCTGAAGGTTCCGCTCTGCATTTTCCTGTTGTAGCTTTAGGTTTTCGATCTTGTTCTTTTCAACTTCATAACGGATAAGGGCAAATTGGTTTTTAGCGGCCGCACGGGCTTGCTGCACACTGTCGCTTAGGCGCTGATAGACTTCAAAATACTCCTTGGCTGAATCCGATGGGCTTAGCCTGACCAACAGCTGAAGCCCCATAATCTGATCATCGGCACTTTTTATTTCCCGGGCTATTGCGTAGCGTTTGCGGGCAAAAAACAATGCCGAATCGGGACGCTTTTGTTCGTAATACGCTGCAAGGTGCGCATAGCTGGAGTTTTTACCCCATTTATCGTTTTCCTGCTCGCGGATTTGCAAGGCGGTCAACAGGTGCGGTGCAGCGTTGTAGGCCGGGTTCTGGTGCCATCGGGTGTCAGAGATATTGGTCAATGCCCGTGCGTATTCCCGCGGGTTCTTGCTGTCTTCCTGGATGATCTGCTCATATATTTTTAGCGCCTCTGTGTATTGCTCATTATCATGATATGCTTTTGCCTTGTTGTTCAAAAAAACACGTGTATTCAGTGAGTCGTCTGAAAATTGAATGGCGGAATCGTAAAATGAAATCGCTCGTTCGAAATCTTTGAGTAAGTAAGTTGATTTACCTAGGTTGTTAAAATTCGAACTTAAATAAATACGATGTTGGGGATTTTCGGTATCTAAATAATCATTGGCCTGAAGTGAGGTTTCCTGAGCTCCAAAGTAATCGTTTTGATTGGATAACATGATGGCCATCTGTATCAGGCAATTCGCCACATTTAAACTGTCTTTGCTTTCTAAAAACAGATCTTTGGCTCTATCAAAATAGAGAAACGCGCTATCTGCCATTCCCGCATCGCGATATTCATACGCGCGATCATAATAGGGAGTAGTAACTGTGGGCGCCTCCGGTATTATTTCACTTGAACAGGATACAAATACCAAAGACAGCGTACAAAAGTTTAAGCTTCTCAACTGGTCTCGAATTTAATTCGAAGTTACAGAAAAATCGGAATAAAAAAGGCAGCTCATCGCTGCCTTCGTCTGTAAACCAAATGATCTTACGGTTTAGGGGGCACAACATCCCCGACATCTCCACCCGTGCCTTGCTCGTCATTGCCCATCGTCTGGACGGTACCGTTTCCCTGATGATTGTGATTCGAATGAGAAGGACACAGCAATCCCATCAATATAGCAAAAAATACACTATACATAATTCAAAAATTTTAACTTGAAAAACTTGGTAGGTCCCCGCGGATCCTCCCACAGGGGTTACTACAAATGTTTTCAGAAGGCCTTCTGAATAGTTGGGAAGTGTGAGATTCGGCCGCGGGAGCTATCAACTGCTTCCCAACCGGTTAACAGCCTCCGCTGCCTCTTCTCGTTTTGAAATCTGTTTCGTACCTTTGTTTAATGGCTAATCAATACTTGAACTGATTTCTGATGCAAACATAGATTGCATAAACAACTAATCATCAAGTAATTCCGATGTTTCCGGTGTTTCTGACATTATTCCGCGATTTCCAAAGGATTTCCGTGATTTCCGGTAACGACGGCGATAAATGAATGTGCAGAAGGGATACGGTTTCCCGTAATTTCCGATGAGATAAATAGATTTAATTTTGCGGTGATGTCTGATTTTGATCGATTTCAAGAAGAGGTGATAAACGCTTACCATGAAAAGAAAGAAAGGCGCTTACTTCCTATTGAGCTGGAACGTGCGTCTCCAACGCAATTGATGAACTATTGCCTGACGCTTTTATATAGCGGGGCGCTAGCGGGAGATTTACTGACATTAGATCGAATATTTAACCCACTTACTAACTATCCAGATCTCGAAACCGGAATAAAAAAGTTCGGAGCCAACGGGTTTAAATCGTTGCAGAATTTTATGATCGGCAAGACAACCAAGCCTCGCGAAGCTATCGTGAAGTTATTGGCCGTGCTGATTGACTTCCAGCCTCGCCCCTATGATAAATGGGTGAAGGAACGGAACGGCAGTACTGGGAAAAACGAAGGGGAAAAGGTAGATGAGGGATCGCTTAACCCTTGGGGACAAAAACACAAAGAAGATGTAGGCCAAGGAGAAAACCAGACGTTGGAAAAGAGTACGTTCGCAATGGAAAATAATTTTGGTGATTCGAACAGGAAATTTTCATCCGAATCCGGTGTTTGGTCCAAATTAAAAAAATCCGCTCTATATGGTGTTATAGCTTTTGCCGGAATGGCCGGTGCTTATCAAATCGCTGATAGCCTTGACCGCGAATGTATGTACTGGCAAACAGACCGCTACGTACCGGTCGCTTGCAGCGAAAAGATTGCAGGTGTAGAAATCATACCGCTGGATAAAGACATCGTGAAAAACTTTCGGAAAATTATGAGTCCGGATACCTTGACATTAAAGTCCGTGGGAAAAGTTTGGTATGGCAAACCGACGGGCGACAGCGCCGAATTTTACACGATGAAAGGCGTATATCCGATGAATAAAGAAAAAGAGTTAAAGCCAGCAACCGAGTATATTATCAAAAAATATGTATTGGATCGGTACAAATAATAATCATTCCGCAAAGGCGATGTAATCCATTGCTGCGAAATTGCGAGTAAAGTAGCTTTACCTTATCTTTGTCAGAACGTCAAAATTTGCGAAATTAGCAGGCGTTTTCCATAGCTCATGAAGAAACCCATCATCGTCGTCAAATTTGGCTCTGCTTCGATTACCACAGCAGACGGGGCGGTCGACGAACAGATTATCGCGGAAATCGCGCGGCAGACGGCCAAATTGCAGGAACATTACAACATCGTGCTCGTGTCATCCGGTGCCGTAGCAGCAGGAAAAGCCTATATCCCTCGATACAAGGGTACACTGCCGGAGCGCAAAGCAGCCGCAGCCATCGGCAACCCCCTCTTGGTTGGCATCTATGCCACCTATTTCAGGCCGTACAAAATTGCTTTGGCACAGAGTCTTTGCGAACGGCAGCATTTTGCCAACCGCGACCAGTTTCTTCAATTGAAGAACACCTACGAGACCCTGTGGCGCAACCACATCATTCCCATTGCGAATGAGAACGATGTAGTGAGCAACAAGGAGCTGAAGTTTTCCGATAACGACGAGCTCGCTACGCTCATCGCCGTAGGGTTTGGTGCTGAAAAAATCCTATTCAGTACATCGGTCCCCGGTGTATTAGATGCAGCGGGACAAGTAATCCGCGAAATTCCGGTGATCGACAAGCAGGCGCTGTCGCTGGCCAGGAAGGAAAAATCGGCAGTAGGCTTGGGCGGCATGACTTCCAAGCTGAATTTCGCAAGGCTAGCCAACCAGCTGGGCATCGAGGCGGTCATTTTCAGCATGCGTACTGAGGATGCCATTCTGAAAGCCATGGAAGGTAAAACCGGTACTCGCTGCCGGGCACAGCCCAAGAAGGTTCCGTCCCGCCATAAGTGGATGGCCACTGGCAGCCTCATTTCCGGCAAGGTTATGGTTGACAAAGGAGCCTTGGAGGCATTGAAAAAACGCCGAAGCCTACTCGCCGTTGGCGTCACGGAAGTGGTCGGCGGCTTCATGACCGGCGAGGTGTTCCAGGTCGTAGATCAACAGGGCTTGGTGCATGCCGTGGCCAAATCGAAGATCGAATCAGCGGTGATTCAAAACACCACCGACAAAAAGAATATTGAAATCGCACATGCGGACGACATCGTCCTCTTATAACAGCAACCGATGAATAACATAAAACAACAGTTAGTACAGGCACGCCAGGCGAAGAAAACGATGGGTATGCTAACGTTGCCTCAGAAAAAGCAGCTTCTACAAGCTATTTCCGCGCTATTGGTATCCCATCAGGACGACATTATCGACGAAAACAAAAAGGACCTGGATCGTATGGATCCGTACGACGCTAAGTACGATCGGCTGAAGCTTACCGATGAACGCGTCCAGGCTTTGGCAGACAGCGTGCTGGATGTAGCCAATCTAGAAGACCCCACCGGTAAGGTATTGCTCCAGAAAACGCTAGAAAACGGACTACAAATCGAAAAACGGTCGGTAGCGCTCGGGGTGGTGGGCGTCATTTACGAGTCACGGCCCAACGTAACGGTCGATGTGGTTGCCCTATGCATCCAGTCGGGCAACGTTTGCCTACTGCGCGGCGGTTCGGACGCTTGGTTTACCAACAGCTACCTCGTATCACTGATCCGACAAGCAATCGAAACAGCGGGTATCAATCCGGATATCGTGCAACTACTCCCTACAGCCCGCGAGCTGATGGGCGAACTCCTCACCGCCAAAGACTATGTGGATATCCTGATTCCCCGTGGGTCGCAGGCACTGATCGAATACGTTAGGAACCATGCCAAAGTACCGGTCATCGAGACCGGCGCAGGAGTATGCCATACGTATGTGGATGAGACCGCCGACCTCGATAAAGCCGCCCGCATCGTTGCTAACGCGAAGATATCGCGTCCTTCAGTCTGCAATGCACTGGATACGGTATTGGTAGACCAGCAGGTTGCCGGCCCCCTACTTACCAAACTGGCTCCTTACCTTGCCGCACATCAGGTGGAGGTTTACGCCGACCCGCAGGCCTTCCAATGGCTCAAGGAAGTGGAATATCCCCACCTGCAGCATGCCACAGCGGATGATTTTGGCAGGGAGTTTCTGGACCTGAAGTGTTCCATCAAAGTCGTTGAGGGGCTAGAGGAAGCCTTGAATCATATCGAAGCGCACTCCTCCAAGCATTCCGAATGTATTGTCTCTACCGATCGAGCACATATCGATGCATTTATGCATACCGTGGATGCTGCCGCCGTATATGCCAACGCATCTACCCGCTTTACTGATGGAGCCGAGTTTGGCTTAGGAGCCGAAATTGGCATTTCCACCCAAAAGCTCCACGCCCGGGGTCCGTTTGCGTTGGAGAAGCTCGTTACCGAAAAATGGCTGGTGAGTGGCGACGGCCAAATCCGCTAGATCGGAACTGTTTTCCTCGGTGATCTTCTCTTGGGAAGACTACTTCCCCTCATTATTCCGCATAAAAGCGGAATGAAGCGCAATAGGCTTTAGAGGCTTACGAAACTCGGCATCGATCGGATCGAAATCTACTATGGACGGCAATCTTCTATAGGCGGAATTAACTTGTTCATAAGTTTGGATTTTTCGCCTACTTTTAACAACTTGGCGGTCAATTATAAACACAAAGCCATATCTATAAGATGCCCGTAGCACATCCCCAATTAACCAAACTGATTCGAAAAGTGAAGTTTCGTTTATTGCCGTTAATTGTGTTGATGTTCGCATTGGCAATGCTAGACCGCTCCAATGTCGGCTTTGTGAAGCATTATCTTGAGATAGATGCAGGAATCAGCGCTTCTGCATACGCACTTGGTGCAGGCATATTCTTTATTGGATACGCCTTGTTTGAAGTCCCAAGCAATATCATTTTGCATAAAGTTGGCGCCCGTTTATGGTTAAGCCGCATTATGGTGACATGGGGACTGGTCTCCATTGCCATGATTTTCGTACATGACCCGATGAGCTTTTATATCTTGCGGTTTTTATTGGGTGCAGCTGAAGCGGGTTTTTCACCCGGAGTTATTCTTTTTTTAACCTATTGGTTTCCGAAGACATATAGAGGGCAAGCGTATGGGTGGTATTACCTCGGCGTGCCTATCGCATTAATGCTTGGCGGACCATTTTCGGGTTGGCTACTGGATTCAGGTTATACGTTCGGTTTCAGGAGCTGGCAGTGGATGTTTATTGTGCAAGGGGCACTGACTGCGTTGGTTGGAATCATTGCGTTTTTTGTTTTAGTCAGTAAACCGGATCAGGCAAAGTGGCTAACACAAGATGAGAAACGATTGTTAAATCAGGCTTTGGCAAAAGACCAGTCGCTACAAGCTCAAACAGAAAATTCAACCGATCAGCGTGTTTTTACCGATTGGCGGGTTTGGCGTTTCGTGTTTATTTATTTCACCATTCAAATGAGTGTGTACGGTGTGTTGTTTTACTTACCTAGTAAATTGGCGGAATTACTAAATATACATATCGGGTTAACGGTAGGGTATTACAGTGCCATTCCGTGGATTTGTACTCTGATTTTATTGCCCATCATTACCCGGATTGCAGATAAAAAAGCCAACTGGAATAGCATGGCAATTTTAATGCTGTCATGTGCGGTTGCAGGCATTGGTCTTTCAACACAAACGACACAAATCTTTCAATTTATGCTCATGATTTCACTCGCAGTTGTTGGTTTCATCGTCGTACAGCCTTTGTTTTGGAATTTACCTACCCAGTATTTATCGGGTCGTTCGGCTGCAGTTGGCACGGCATTAATTGGATCGGTAGGTAATTTAGGTGGTTTTGTTGCGCCAAATTTAAAAAACTGGGCGGATCAGCTATGGAATAATGACATAGCTGGTTTAACTGTGCTGGCAATCGTTGGTTTTATGGGTGTGATTTTTTTAATTTTACTTAAGCGTGAACACCATATAGCAGGTAAGCAATTAAGTACGAGAAATTAAGTTACGTGCATTGTTGGGTGTTTTGTGTGAAATTGACAGTCAATATTTCGTAACTTGTTGCACATGAAGAAATATAAAGCGAAGATAGATCCGATCCTTTTTATTCCAATTGTGGGAATTATGTTGGGCACCACGCTGCTGACAATTCTTTTACCCTTGAATGAGCCTGATCTAACAGCTAAATTGACGGGATTGGGTTTTGCGTTGCTCATGCTTCTGCTTACAGCCTTCTGTATCCACTTTTTCCTGGCGACCTATTATGTCGTCGATCGCGGTGTATTGATCATCCACGCTGGCGTATTATACAAGCAGAAGAAAATCTTTCTTGCTTCTATCCGGAAAATTGAGAAAACCAGAAACCCAATCAGTGCTCCCGCACCCTCGCTGGATCGGCTTGAAATTTTTTACAACAAATTTGACAGCGTTGTCATATCACCGAAAGATAAACCCGGATTCATTTCAGATTTGATTCAATTGAATCCGGAGATTGAAGTGGTATAGGGCGTAACTTACCTAAGTTTGATGAAATTATGAATGATATAATAAACCAACCCTTGCCAAAGGCCTACCGTGCCATCACAGAAGAAACACATCGGCTGGGCTTTACCATGCCCTCAGACGCACAGACATGCGCTTTGCTGCGCACACTGGCTACCAGCAAACCTGCCGGAAGATTCCTGGAGCTGGGCACTGGCAGCGGACTTTCCACGGCCTGGATACTTGACGGCATGGACAGTAAATCCACATTAATATCTTTTGATCACGATGATGCATTGTTGGCTGTCGCCCAAAAGTACTTGGGCCATGACGAGCGTCTGTCATTGGTGCGGTCTGACGGTGCGGATTGGGTATACGCAAATAAAGGGCAACTATTCGATTTCATCTTTGCAGATACTTGGCATGGTAAATACTTGCTATTGGACGAGGTGTTGGCGATGCTTCAGCCCGGTGGCCTTTATATTGTGGACGACATGCTACCTCAGCCCAACTGGCCAGAAGGGCATCAAGAGAAAGCTCTGGTATTCATTGAGTACTTGGAAGGTCGCGATGACTTGTGGATTGTCAAGCAGCATTGGGCAACAGGTATTATCGTTGGCGTGAAAAGGTGAATTGAAATCAATACGTGTCATTGAATTGAACACTTAATTAGGCTTAAATTCTCTTAACTTGATTTCAAGTTCCAGCATTCGGAGAGTTAGCTATTAAATAGCTTTGTTGGCATACAAAAAATGAGGAAATAAGAAAACGGCAACATTTATCAAAAAAAATTTAATTGATCAGGAGGTAAAACGATGACAAAAAGTAATTTATTGCGAATGGACAATGTCGGCATCGTAGTAGAATCCCTTGATGGGGCCATTTCTTTTTTTACGGAGCTTGGCCTGGCGCTCGAAGGGCGAGCCATCGTAGAAGGGGAATGGGCGGGCCGTGTTACCGGACTGGACAACCAACGAGTCGAGATCGCCATGATGGTTACTCCCGACGGCCATAGTCGATTAGAGATTTCGCGGTTTCTCTCGCCGCCCGTTGTCGCCGATCATCGGAATGCTCCCGTGAATGCGCTCGGATACCTTCGTATCATGTTCGCTGTGGAAAATCTTGACGATACACTAGATAGGCTCAATAAATTCGGCACCCAGCTCGTCGGAGAGGTGGTGCAGTATGAGGAATCGTATCGACTCTGCTACATCCGCGGGCCCGAAGGGCTACTCATTGGGCTTGCAGAACCACTCTATAAATGAGTAGCCAGCGTTACTGAATTACTTTGAACTTCCTAGCAAGACTGCTTTCGATATCCTCACGCGGGTAGTATGGAGATATGAATGGTAATAATTTTGAGGCAGGTAAGGAAAGCTATAATGGGGAATTCCAGCGAAGGAGAAAATATACTGTCAGTGGTTAATGGCGGTACATGCTGGATGAATATCCGTACCGCCATTTTTTTAAACCGATTCAATTGATATTGTTTTCGCATTGATCAGCTGCTCAATAGCGGCTGCGTCGTATCCGAGTTCGGATAAGATTTCTCTTCCGTGTTCACCGATCAGCGGTGGTGGTCTGCGGATGGCTCCTGGCGTCTTACTCATCTGAAAAGGAATATCGGTCACCGTCAGTTTTCCGGCCCTCGGATGATCCACTTCAACAAACGTGCGGTTATGTTTTACCTGCTCATTATCGGAACAGCGATCCTGTTGCGTAACCACTGTGTCTGAACCGCCAACCGATCTCCCCAGATTACCTTATACCCAGCAACCATTGGCAGACTGATGTGGAGTATGAGAAAGTACTAAACCACAATGTTATGAAGCGGCCTGTTGAAAAAAACCGATTTTCGTCAATGTCAGACAAATCGCAGTAACGTGGTGGAATAACATCACGTGCTGTTGTTATCCGCGGGAGGAAACGATTCACAGTTACCGAACGCTTAACCAATAACAATAAATAACTATGCTTTAATTTTTAAACGGAATGGGAAGTACTACACTAAACATCGAACAAATTGAATTTTTCAATACAAATGGGTATCTCGTCATCGAAAACCTCATATCACAGGATCAAATTAAAACGTACCGCGATATCTATAACCGCTTTCTAAACGGAGAAATTGAAACCGGGAAAAACCGTGTGGATCTGGGCGTAGGCTTAGGCAAAAACACGCAGGTGGAAAATATCACCCAGATTATGTGGCCATGTGATTTCGTTCCTGAGTTGCTCGATATGGAATATCACCAACGTGCACTTTCAATGTCTAAAGCCCTCTTTGGCAACGATATGGAACTGGATTTTGACATGCTGATAAATAAAGCACCCGGCACCAACACACCTACACCCTGGCATCAGGACGCAGCTTATTGGATTACGCTACCCGACAAACGGGCCGTGAGCTGCTGGCTTGCCTTGGATGAGGCTACAATTGATAACGGTTGTATGTGGTACGTTCCTAAATCCCATTTACAACCTTTGCGCGTACACCGTCCAATGAGCGTAAAGGGAGGCGCATTAGTATGTGATGCCGATGAAGAAGAAGGCATACCCATCCAGATAAAACCAGGAACCGGAATTTTTCACCATGGGGCAACGTTACATTACAGCAGGGGAAACGCTACATCATCGCAGCGAAGAGCGTTCATTATTAATTTTCGGCCGAAGGCAATGATTGACCTCGAACGGCAAGCCGGGTTCGATCATGGCCGGACTGGAAGTGCTGCAGAACGTCAGGTAAGGAACGAACATTCTAAATAAAGCGATGATGTTTCTGAAGTCTAAATTCGGCCCGATGGCAATCATCGGTTTGCTTTTTTTCGTATTTGGATTCGTGAGCTGGCTAAATGCCATCCTGATTCCCTATTTCAAGTTCACACTCCAGTTATCGCTAGCCTCCGCCATGCTGGTGGCCTTCGCTTTTTACCTGTCCTATTTTTTCATGGCCATCCCCTCTTCGTGGGTACTCCATCGCCTCGGCTTTAAATCCGGGATGACCTGGGGCCTGTATGTTATGGCAATCGGGTCTGTCCTTTTCATCCCGGCCGCATATTTAATGAGTTTTCCCGTCTTCTTAATCGGGCTTTTTATACAAGCAACCGGGCTTACGATTCTCCAGACAGCGGCAAATCCATACGTCACCATATTAGGCTCCATAGAAAGTGCGGCTACGCGGATGAGTGTGATGGGAATATGTAACAAGGTGGCCGGTGCTGTGGCTCCCTTGATATTTCTTCGAGTCGTTACTAAGGGGCCCAGTGAAATTGATGAAATCCAGGCAAGATTAGTGAACATGCCGGCGCCTCAGCAAGAAACGGTGTTGAGCAGCCTTACAAACCGATTAATAATGCCTTACGGGGCAATGACGCTGATTCTAGTCGCATTGGGGATTCTCATATTCCGATCAGGACTCCCCGATATTCAGGAAGATAAATCCGGGTCGGATGAAAAAGTAAGGCTTACAGGGCTGTTCAAATTTCCCCAACTGATATTGGGATTTGTTGCGATTTTCTGCAGTGTGGGTGTTGAAGTCTTGGTCATAGACAGCATTATCAGCTATGCCGAGTTCCATACACTCCCGTTTGCAGAAGCCAGCTATTTCCCAACCTATATCCTTTTACTAATGATTGCCAGCTATGCGCTGGGAATCTGGCTCATCCCGAAGTATATAAGTCAGCGTAATACGTTAATCGGATGCGCCAGTTTCGGCATTATCGTCACGGCTGCGGCGATAAGCTTTAGCGGTAGTGTATCCATTTGGATGGTGGTCTTATTGGGGCTTGCAAATGCACTGATCTGGCCATCGATATGGCCGCTGGCTTTGGATGGTGTTGGCAACTACACAAAACAGGGATCCGCACTGCTGGTCATGGGCGTTGCGGGCGGCGCAATTATTCCTTATGTATACGGAGCTTTGGGAAGCTGGTTGAATCCGCAGTTGGCATATGTGATCATGGTGCCGCTGTATATTTTTCTATTGTATTTTGCCGGGTGGGGGCGCCGCAAAGCCCGGCGTAATTTATCGGTTGCCTGAGTCAGAGTTCGGACAGGGTTGATCCGCAACAAATCAGGTGCTCCTTTGCTGAATGCCTCACGTATGGATAACTAACCCATACTCTACGACAAGACGAATATTATCACTCACTACAAACTTATAAATCAACGGATTATGAAATGGAAAGAAATCGTTAGTTTAATTTTGCTCACGTTGCTGATTATGAGCAAACCATTGGAAATTTTTGGATACAGTGGCTCCAACTACACGGCCTTTACCATTGAGGGCCGCATCGTCGATGAAAACGGTAAGCCGCTAAATGGGGTCACTGTGATCGTAAAAGGTACGACCAAGGGCACGACCACCGATCCCGAAGGCCGTTTTGTCATTAGCGAGGTAGCAGTAGGAGACATCTTGAAAATATCATACATGGGCTATGAACCCCAAGAGGTCACTTTAGATGGAAGCCAACTGCTAACCGTTACACTTCGGGAAATTACCACTGCGTTGGAAGAGCTGGTGGTGGTAGGTTACGCGGTCCAAAAGAAAGAGAATTTAACAGGAGCTGTAGCCACGATACGCTCCGAAGAACTCCAGAACAGGCCGGTAAGCAATGTTTCAGAAGCACTGCAAGGGCTATCGTCAAACCTGAACATCACACAGACCGGTTCAAGTGGGGAAGCCGGCGGAGGCCTGAATATAAATATCAGGGGTGCGGGATCGTTAAGTGGCAACGATGCTCCTTACATTTTGGTGGACGGCGTACCCATGGATATCAATCAGATCAACCCAAATGATATCGAGTCCATCAGCGTACTAAAAGATGCCGCGGCATCTGCGATATATGGCTCCCGGGCTCCATTCGGCGTGATACTGATCACCACTAAAAATGGACACATCGGCGACGACAGGGTTACGGTGCAATATTCGAATAACTTCTCTTTATCATCTCCAATCGGTCTTCCCCACATGACCAATTCGCTCAATTTTGTTACTGCTTATGACCAGGCAAGTGTAAATGCCGGCTTATCTCCCAACTTCACGCCAATGAATATCGAACGGATCAAACAGTATATGGCCGGAGAAATTCAAGAGGAAACATGGAAGTTGCCAACGGGAAATGATTGGGCCGGAAATGGGATATGGGATATTGCTGGAAATGGAAATAACGATTGGTTGCACATCTTCTTTAGAGACAATGTCCTTCGGCAAAAGCATGACGTGAGTATTCGCGGAGGCGGAAGCAAAAGCAGTTATTTTATATCGGCAGGGCTATGGGACCAACCCGATGAGCTCCGGTATGGCGATCAGTTTTACAAACGCTACAACCTTACCGCTAACCTTTCCAGTCAGGTAACAGATTGGCTCACATTCAACTTAAACAGTAAATTCAGTAACGAAGATTTTCAGTATTTTAATACCACCGAAGGTTTTGACCGGGCCACTCAATACCACAACTTCCTGAGAACAAATCCATTCAGGCCGCTATACTTGCCAAATGGAGAATTTTCTCAGATATCAAACATCCAAATGATGGAAGATGGTGGTAAAGAAGTCCATAACGATAAAACATATACGATGCGTCTGAGCGGCGTACTGGAACCGATAAAAAACTGGCAAACAACGATAAGTTATAGCTTCCGGGGTGGAATTTTAGGCATTGACAACACGCAATCAACCGTATACGGTACCCTTCCGGATGAAACGAAAGTCGCAGTAGCTTACCCATTGAGCAAATACGGTTCTTCCAAACTTACTGAAAACTATCAATTGTTCAACGTCGTTTCAACGTACGAGGTTAACACAGGATCACACAATTTTATGGGGTTGATCGGGTTCGAACAGGAATTGAACCAGATTTCCGGCATTTCTGTCGACAAAAACAATATTCTTACACCCTCGGTTCCTTCTATTAGCACCTCAACGGGTAATATTCTTGCCGACGACGAGAAATCCCATTGGGCTACGCAGGGCGTTTTCGGCAGGTTGCAATACAATTATGCGGGAAAATACCTGGCTGAGTTCAATATCCGGTACGATGGCTCGTCAAAATTTGCAGAGGGAGATCGGTGGGGCATTTTCCCTTCTATCTCAGTGGGGTATGTGGTATCTGAAGAAAACTTTTGGCAACCGATACAGTCTTATATAAACGACTTCAAACTCCGGGGCTCCTGGGGTAGATTGGGCAATCAAAATGTAGCAAATTATCTATACCTTGAAAGGCTCGGTGTAAACACTAATCTTGGTTGGATCATCGGAGATGAGCGTCCTAATTTTGTAACAGGCCCTAATATCATAAGTCCCACTTTGACATGGGAAACTTCCGAAACCAAAAACGTCGGGCTCGATGCATCCTTTTTGAACAAACGGCTAAGTTTGTCATTCGATCTCTACGAGCGAATGACAAGGCGCATGTTTGGTCCGGCAGAGGCCGTGCCTATTGTATTAGGAACAGACCCGCCCCAACGGAACAATGCCTCTTTAGAAACCAAGGGTTTTGAATTATCCTTAGGTTGGCAAGATAAAATCGCCCAGAACTGGTCATACAATGTCGCTTTTAACCTTGCGGATAATCGCACGTTCATCACAGACTACAATAATCCCAATAGGACCCTGAGCACGTGGTACGTAGGCCAGGAAATGGGAGAAATATGGGGGTTAACGACAGCTGGAATATACCAAACAGATCAGGAAGCCCAAGCAGGCCCGGATCAGCGGCTTTTTTACCCCACCTGGGGTGCAGGGGATATTCGGTATGCTGACTTGGATGGGGACAATACAATAACCCGGGGTAGCTGGACGGCAGATAATTCAGGCGATTATTCGGTAATAGGAAACTCAAACCCACGGTATCTATTTGGATTAAATCTCGGCGTTGAATGGAAAAACTTACGTCTTAGCGCTTTTTTCCAGGGTGTCGGAAAACGAGATTTCGCATTCGATGGTACCACCAACGACATGTTGTTTTATGGATTTAATGGCCAACAATGGTGGAATATGACGCTCATGCCCGAGCATCTGGACTATTGGCGACCGGCCGGTGAAAGTAACCTCCTGGGCCCAAACACCAATGCTTACTATCCTAAACCGTATTTATCGGAACAAGACTACAAGAATAAGCAAATTCAATCCCGATATATGCAGAGCGCGGCCTACGTACGGTTGAAAAACTTGAACCTGAGCTACACCCTCAATCAAAATCTCCTTTCGGGCCTCCGGGTAATCAACGGTGCAACGATCTTATTTTCTTGTGAAAATTTGGCTACGTTTACACCGCTAACGAAATTGGTAGACCCGGAAGCGTTGTCGACGATTGGTTGGGGAGTAGGTAAAATTCATCCGTTAAGACGATCCTTTTCTCTTGGAATTAACTTAACTTTCTAATTATACGATTATGAAACGTCTATTTTTTATCATCATATCCTGTGTCTTGCTGTGGGGATGCAGTGAAGACTACCTAAACCGCTATCCGCTGGACGAAATTTCAAGTGTGGATTTTTGGAAAACAACCAAGGATCTGGAACTTTATATAAATCAATTTTATCCGAGTGCCTTCCCGATATCCGGCTCTGACAGGCTTCAGCTGGTGTTTGCATCGGATCTTTCAACGGACGATGTGGTTCCGGTTGAGGCTGATGCCCGATTGAGAGGAAGCCGGGTAGTGCCGGCCACAGGGGGTTGGAACTATACGGAAATCAGAAATGTCAATTATTTTCTGGAAAACTATGAAAAGGTGGAAGAGCCGTTTGAGTCCTACAAACACTTTGTAGGAGAGGCTTATTTTTTCCGAGCCTTCTTTTATTACTCAAACTTGAAGGCATATGGTGATCTTCCCTGGATAGATCAGACGTTGAACAGCGATTCACCGGAATTGTATGGGCGTAGAATACCCAGAAATGAGATCGTTGATTTGATTGTCAGCGACCTCGATCAATCGATAGCATTGATGACAGCAGGTATTAGCCATGACAGGACACGCTTGAACAAGGAGATTGCGCTTTTGTTTAAATCAAGGGTATGCTTATATGAGGGAACATGGGAAAAATACCATCAGGGTACGCCGTTCGGCGTAGCCAACGCCGAACCCGAAAAGTTCCTGCGGTTGGCCGTAGAAGCGGCTGAAGAGTTAATGAATTTAGGAACCTATTCGGTCTATACGCCAGGAGAGGAAGATAAAGCATATTTCTTTTTTGGGGAAACCGACTATTCCAGCCATCCGGAGGTTCTTTTATGGAAAAAATACGATTTGGCATTGAGCTTGGGTCATTCACGGCAATTTCAGATAGCACGGGGAAATGGGGGTGGTATTGGACTGACTAAATCACTAATCGACTCTTACTTATGCAACGATGGCCGTCCCATTATTTTATTAGACGGCTCGATAAACCCATTGTATAATGGAGATGGGAATCTTATTTCGGTCGCAGAAAATAGAGATCCCAGACTGCAGCAAACCATTTTTCTCCCAGGAGCTCCTTTGCAGGTGGTTGGCGGCGATACAACTCGGTTTACAAGACCAACGGTTGATAACCCAGCGCATACAAAGAATACTACCGGTTATCAAGTTTCAAAAACGCTAAACTACGACCCCGTACACCATAATACTTCGGAAACCCTTGCGGTTGGATACAGCGGATGGATCATTATGCGATATGCCGAAGCGCTGCTCAATTTTGCTGAGGCGAAGGCCGAACTGAACACCATTACACAGGACGATTTGGATAAATCCGTCAATCTGTTAAAGAAACGGGTAGGTATGCCACCACTGATTCTCGCCAATATTACGCAAGATCCAAATTGGCTTTTCCCGGAACTTCCGCCGGTTATCAATGAAATTCGTAGGGAACGGCGCATCGAACTTGTACTTGAGGGGTTTCGATGGGACGACATTGCCAGATGGGCGGCAGCGGAACAACTGATCATCGGGAAAAGGCCGTTGGGTGCGAAATTCAATGCTACCGATTATCCGGATCTAAGCGCTACAGATTTCCGGCTTACCAACGGGTATTTTGACGAGTATAGAGATATTCTACCAAGCGGTTTCGGATTCGACCCGGCAAGAGATTACCTGAATCCCATTTCTACAGAAGAATTAGTGCTCAATCCATCGTTGACACAAAATCCAGGCTGGTAGTGGCAAGAAAAAAGAATCACCAAAAATAAAAGTTATGAAATCATGTTTATACCGCTACGTGTTATTCGGAGTATTCGCATTCACGTATGCAGGTTGCCAATCACCAAATCCTTCAAAGCAGCAGCTCACGGCAGAAAAAGACCCTGTAACCGGACAGGTTGTAGTGAAGGAAGGCGATGACACCGTTCTGCAATTTAACTACCAAACCATTTATGAAAAAGATGTAATCCACCTGGAGGGAGCCAAGCCTGAAGATTACACCCGACGGGATCGCGACACGTTTGTCACCACAGCGCTTTATGCCGTACCGAGAAGCGACTACATCCACCCGCTTTACGGTCTCCAGGGCGAGATGCTCACCAGGGATTGGCCGGCAGGTGCACATCCGCATCACCGAGGTATTTTCTGGGCGTGGCCCGAAGTTGAATTCGGATCAAAGAAGGGAGATTTATATGCGCTTCAAACGGTTTTCGCCCGGCCTACCGGCAACCTTGATCTAAAAGGTGGAGCAGATTATGCCCTGATCACTGCGGAAAATGAGTGGAAATGGGACGACAAAGAACCGATTGTATTGGAAACAGCTACCATGAAGGTTCATAAAGCACAGGAGCAGATACGGATCATTGATCTGGCATTCCGGTTTGTTGCACTTAAAGACAGCATCACCCTAGCAACGCGCAACACCGATAGCTACGGCGGCTTAAATATCCGGATGCAAACACCCGAAAACCAATCCATTGATTATTATACGGACGAGCCGGGTTCTTCCACAAGGAGAGCCTGGTCGACTTTTACAGGCGTATTTGAAGGGGCAACTACCGCATCGGGACTCGCGGTGCTCCAACATCCCGCCAACCCCGAATATCCGGGAAGCTGGCAGGAATATCCGGATCTTGCATGGGTGCAGCCCACCTTTCCAACCCGGGGAACCCGCTTTGCCCTTCAACGCGGTAAGCCGCTAGATCTCCGTTATCGGCTGATTATATTTAAGGGTGGTGAGCCAGAACCGTCGGTACTCAAAGATTGGTGGGACGCATATCACCGTGATAAAACGGTATTGGATCTACTGACAGACAATTAAAAAATTCAACGAATGTACACGTTAAAAAGTTATCAATATGGAAAATAAGAATGAAAAATTCCGGGTGGGCAGAAGGTCCTTCGTCAAAAGCGCTGCGCTTCTTTCTGTAGCCGCGCCGTACATCATACCATCTACCGCGTGGGGCAAAGGAAAATCGGCTCCTTCGGATAAAATCAACCTGGGAATCATCGGTTGCGGCTCCCTAGGCAAAGAAAACCTGAAAGCTTGTCTTCAAAGGGATAATGTGGTCCTGACCGCTGCTTGTGACGTATGGGACGAGCGATTGGACCCAATTGTAGCGCGCCATAAACAGACCTGCACAGGGTACACCGATTACCGGGACTTACTTGCTCATCCCGGATTGGATGCGGTGATCATTGCTACACCGGCGCACTGGCACGCGTTACAGGCGATAGAGGCCGCGGAAGCGGGACTGCATATATACTTGCAAAAACCCATGACCATGCATCTCGGAGAAAGTCTGGCTGTGAGAAACGCGATCCGAAAGCACCGTGTGATCTGTCAAATCGGCACGCAAATACACGCCAGCGATCATTACCGAAGAATGGTGGAATTGGTCCGTTCAGGCAATTTGGGAGACATTGGAACGGTACGTAGTTTTTTTGTGCTGAATGAAGCGCCAAATGGAATTGGAAAAGGGAATAATACGACCCAGGTTCCGCGTGGGTTGGACTGGGATAAATGGGTAGGGCCCGCAAGGATGCAACCTTTTAACCCCAACTTGGTTAAGGATGCATTTTATCACTGTTTCTGGATGGATTTCAGTGCAGGATGGACGCCAGGCATGGCGCCACACATCATCGATCTACCTATCTGGGCATTGAATCTGGGCTATCCTACCGAAGTCAGCGCGATGGGAGGCAGGTATTTCATTGATGATGACGGGGATGCATACGACAACCATGAAGTGCTTTGGAAGTACCCCTCACTCACCATGTCGTGGATGCATTCGTCCACGAATAGCCATGGCTGGGCGTTTCAAGGCCTCAAAAAAGAGGGGGCTGGCTATGAAACCGGTACCGGTAGGAAGCTCGGCATATACTTTCATGGCAGCAATGGAACATTAATTACCGATTATAGCTCACATATACTCATCCCCGAGGGAGACCGAATGAATGGTAAAACCGAACCCTCCCCTACCATCCCCTCTTCTCCCGGGCAAGAACTGGAATGGTTGGATAGCATTAAATCAGGGCAGCAGCCGTTGTGCAACGTAGATTATCACACGAAAATCGACGTGGCTATCAATTTAAGTATATTATCCATGCAATTGGGTCGATCGATAACGTTTGATCCGGTCAAAGAACAAATTGTTGGCGACCGGGAGGCTAGACGGATGGCGATCCCAGAGTACCGAAAACCATGGAAATTCCCTTCTAAATACCTGTAAATCCAATTAACATGAGATTTAACCGAAGAAAATTCATAAAAAACACGCTGGTCACCGGAATCGGCGCTGGTCTGTTGAGCCCCACAACGATTTTAGGCGCTAATGAGCAGCGCGCAAACGCCGGGAAACGGATTGGAATGATTGGCCTTGATACGGGCCATAGTACGGCATTTGTTAATTCACTGAACACGGATACCAGCGGGCGGTATGATAATTATCGGGTTGTGGCTGCCTATCCCAAAGGCACGGACAATATAGTGGAATGGAAAAACCGCATTCCCGCATTTACCGAGGAAGTGAGAAGTCATGGCGTGGAAATCGTAAACTCCATAGCCGATCTGATTGGAATGGTTGATTATATCATATTGACCACGATAGACGGAAACAAACACCGCGAACAAGTATTGCCAGTTTTGGAGGCCGGATTGCCCGTTTTTGTAGACAAACCCTTTACCGCATCCTTGCGTGACGCCAGAGAAATTGCAGCAGCGGCTAAACAGCGGAGTACGCCCCTATTCTCTTCGTCGTCGTTGAGGTTCATGGATGACGCCTATGCGATACGAAATGGAAGTTCAGGTCGTGTGCTTGGCGTAGACGCATATAGCCCGGCACACCTGGAGGCGCATCATCCGGATCTTTTTTGGTATGGGATACACGGAGTGGAAATCCTGTTCACATTGATGGGTACAGGCTGCAAATCCGTGCAACGGACCTTCACGCAAAACACGGAATATGTGGTTGGTGTTTGGAACGACGATAGGATCGGTACTTTTCGTGGAATCCGAGAAGGGGCAGGTGGTTATGGTGGAATGGTTTTTACTGAAAACGGAATTCAGCATTTGAACAAGGTAGACGGCTATAACGCATTATTGGAAGAAATTATCAGATTCTTCATAACGAAAACCCCACCTGTTGCCATGGAAGAAACATTGGAAATTATTGCGTTTATGGAAGCTGCCGAAAAAAGTAAACAGCAAGGAGGCAACCCAATTGCGCTTGCCGCCATCTAGCGCCTAGGTTCGTTGCAAAGATACGTCTAAATGACTATCTTTAACAAGTTTACGTTGAGGAGGTGGACTTTTACGTCCTTTGTTATGAAAAGAAAAGTGCAGATACATAAGTAGGAGATGAAGAGAACGCTCAAATCATTAATTAAGTTCAGCAAATTGAAATCATGAAAAATCATGCACGAAGGATTATCAGTTTCAGCCGGGATTACTATCCGGAACTAGTAAAACTGGGAAGGTATAATTATAACAAAGCCGAAAAAAGCCTCGAAGAACACATTCATCATAATCGGATTGAGATTTGTTACTACGACAAAGGAAGCCAATGGTTTTGCGTTGGCGGCGAGCGGTATCTGGTGAAGGGAGGGGAAGCAATTCTTCATTTTCCTGGCGAAGTACACGGCTCCGGGGGCTTCCCGGAAGGTAAAGGCCGACTATATTGGCTTATTATTGACCTCTCTGAAGTATCCTCACAGTCAAATCAAGAAAATGGAAACGAGATCGTATACCTTTGCAACGAACTTATTCGCCGAAACGAACGCCACTTCACAGGGACGAAAGAGATGAAGCAAATCCTTGAAGAAATTTTTTGTGTATATCGAAAGTCGGCCCGCAATAAATTGGGGGTAATTAGGATCAGAACGCTTACAAAGCGCTTTTTATTGCTTCTTTTGGATTGCATTCAGAGGAAGCATTCGGTCGTCGATGAGCGGCTGACACAAGTACTCCAATATATTGATAAACATATATCAACCCCCATTACGATATCGGTTCTTGCCGATTTGTGCTGCCTTTCTGAATCGCGGTTTAAGAACCTTTTTAGGGAACAAACCGGATTCACACCGGGTGACTATATCCAGCGTAAAAGAATTCAAAGAGCCATTCAATTGCTCAAACAGAATCCTGATATCACTGTTTCAAATGTCGCTTACCAGTTTAATTTCTCCTCACCCCAATACTTGAGTAGTGTCGTAAAAAAATACACAGGATTGCCCCCAAGTATACTAAAGGACCGAAAAGGGGAATTCGAGCAGATAACCGCTTTAGGATTTGCAAAATGACGACGCTTATACCCTCAGAATTTTTTCCATCGCCTTTCCTTTGGCCAATTCGTCAATTAACTTATCTAAATAACGAGTCTCCTGCATCAATTGATCTTCGATTTCTTCTACACGGAATGTGGATGCACACTCGCAAAAGACATTTTATATACTCTTTTTGTGTTATCTCTCATTTTCGTGTATTTAGATGTTAAACTTACCTAAACGTGAAGTATAGCGGCTGTTTTTTCAAAACTGCGCTTTAATAGTGTCATTACATCCATTGACTCCCAGTAGGCTTTATTAAAAAGTTCGATGGAAAACGCTCCGCGGAAACCTATTGCAGACAGAATTGGCATAATTTTATCAAATGGACAACAACCGTCACCGGGAAATACCCGATCAGCATCTTCCAGCGCCTCACGTGGGATGGATGCAGGATAGTCGTTGATATGGAATACCGGCAAAACACCACCGTTTAGCAGTCGGAGTGAATCAAAAGAATTGCCGCCTCTATACAGATGGTAAAAGTCCAACAATAGGGAAGCATTTGGATGGGCCGCGCCTATCGCGATGGCTGCGGTATCGTCGAGCCGGTGCAACGCTCCTCCGCCCCACAATTCCAAAATGGGCGTAACATTTGCTTGAACACCTTCCTCGAGGATAACGCAATAACGTTCACTGTATTCGGGCAATTTTTGCTTTACAATGGCAGGCACTCCCTGAACGGGGGCCGCAATATATGCCCCACCCAAGCGCGCCGTTAACTCCATGTCCTGACGCATCTTTTTTACCCCTGCTGTTCGTTGTGCAGGGTCATCGGCTATCCAGGTCGAAAAAGAGATCATGTTTTCCAATACCAGTCCGTGTTCACGGATCCGCCGACCAAGATCCTCGGCCGTTCCACCCTGTTTAATAAAGGCTTCCACATCACTTACCCATAGTTCTATTCCATCAAAGCCCGCTTCGGCACAAAGGTCAATCTGCTGTTCGACGGGAAGTTGATAGCCGCGGATAGTGGAGGTGTTGAGACTTACCCGGCACGGACTGGTATGCTGATTCGGAGCATGTAAGGTTTGTTTTCCCGTCGCAGAGAGAGACATCGCCCCGGTGAGCCCGCCGGTGGCAAGTGCTATACTTGAATTGCGCAGCATTTCACGGCGTGACATTTCGTTTTTCATCATGAGTTAGCCATTATCTTATATAAGGATGTTGCCAAGGCTTCCGATAAGGTCTCCGCAGCAATGTGGTTGCTTCCGGGTCTTCAATGCACATTTTTTTCTGCGGGTCATAGCTAAGTGGTCTGTTCAACTGCATGGAAAGATTGGCTAATATGCAACTGGCAGTTGATATGTGCCCTTCTTCGATATCGGCAACGGGTAAATGGTCATTTTCAATGGCTGATAGCAGATTCTGCATGTGCCGCCGCGTAGCCGGTGCCGTATGCAGCTCTATTCTTGCCTCGTTTAAGTCTTCCGGAAATTCTTCTTTTTCATAAATCACATCTTTCGCAATGCGATTGCCTTTACCGGTTGGAATAAACTCATACTTCATGACGCTTCCTTTGAGGGTACCTTTGTCGCCATAAATAATAAAAGCCCACGGGTATTCAGGATCGGCCGGGTTTCCCCAAGTACGATGCTGCCAGATACAGTTCAGTTCATCGTATTCAAAAACAGCGATCTGCGTGTCGGCAATAGTTGATTTGCCGCCTTTTTGAACATAAATCCCACCAGTTGCACTGATCCGCTTCGGCCATTTCAGTTGCAACAACCACCGTACCGTATCGAACATATGAACGCACATATCACCGGTAATTCCATTGCCATATTCCATAAAGGTCCGCCACCAGCTTCCATGTGGCAATCCATCATAAGGGCGCAGGGGCGCAGGGCCGGTCCACATTTCATAATCCAGAAAGTCGGGAACAGGCTCCACCGGCGGATTCCCATTTTTCCGCATATGATAGTAGCAACACATCTCCACGTGCGATATCTTGCCGAGCAAACCTTTCTCGATCACCTGCTCCTTTGCATCAATCAGATGGGGCGTGCTTCTCCGTTGCGTGCCTATCTGCACTTTCTTATTGTATTTCCGCGCAGCGTTGAGTATGGCTTCTCCTTCAAGTACGTCGACGCTAACGGGCTTTTGTAAATAAAGATGTGCACCTGCCGCCATGGCATCAATCGCCTGTCGTGCGTGCCAATGATCCGGTGTTCCGATGAGGATAAGATCAAATTGATGATCAGCCAGCATCTTCCGGTAATCCCCATATAATTGCGGAACCTTCTTTGAAGCCTGCCGCGCACTGATTAACTTACCGGCTTCTTCCAGGTGATTTTTGTCAACGTCGCACACGGCAACCACGTCCACATCGCTGACCTGAATGAGCTTGAAAAGATCGCCTTTTCCGTACCACCCTGCTCCAATTAGACCAACCCGCAGGTTGCTGCGTGTATGAGCAGATGTTAATCCCTTGGCCTGCAGGGCCGATAATGTTAAAACAGCACCGGCGCTTTGGATGAATTTTCTACGATTCGGATTAAAGTTTGTCATAATCTATTGGTTCATTCTTTTCTCAAAGAAAATAAAAATACGAAGATAATATGTAATGGAATAAACCTTGCGTAAACTTAAAAAAACTTTTTGTTTAATTTAAGAACTAATATTTTTAGCGCTCTCTTTGTAAAAGATAATTAAAAGGGAAAGACAAGAATTTAATATTGCCGAGATTAATAGGGACGTTGCTGAGTTTCGGTATCGCCATATTTACCGGAATGACCATAAAATATCTTTCGGCAATAATAGGCTCATAATCATGTCATCTGACATAAGGTTGTCATACGCTCCTGTTAATTTTGCTGAAACATTAAGGGAAAAAATTACCGCAATTAAAACAATCAGATGGCACTAACAGATCTCGACTACCTATACGCCACGACCAGACAGGAATGGAGGGAGTGGTTACACGAAAATCACACAAAAAAACAAGGTGTTTGGCTGATTCAATATAAAAAAGGTACAGGCAAGCCTTCCTTAGCCTGGAGCGATGCCGTGGACGAAGCGCTATGTTTTGGCTGGATAGATAGCATTAAAAAGAGGCGGGACGAAGAAAGCTCCGTGCAATTTTTCAGCAAACGGAAGCCAACAAGCACCTGGTCAAAAATCAACAAAGAAAAAGTAGATCGATTAATCGAAAACGGATTGATGGCACCAGCGGGTCTCAAATGCATTAAAATGGCCAAGGAAAATGGATCCTGGGTGTGCCTGGATGAGGTTGAAGCATTAAAAATCCCTAAAGATTTAATTACCGCATTCAAGCATTATAAGGGCGCAAAAAATTATTTTGACAGCCTGAGTAAATCTACCCGGAAAGCGATGCTGCAATGGCTTGTCCTCGCCAAGCGTGAGGAAACGCGCGAAAAGCGAGTCAATGAAATAGCCGCGTTAGCAAGCCGGAGTCTAAAACCCAAACAATTTTAATGTGATGTTATATTTTTCCATGCACAGACAATAAGCAGATAGCACCTACGTTTATGATGTAGGTTTAGGTTGATAAGAAAGGTCCGGCTACCCCAAAACGCCGGGCCTTTCGCTTTTACTGCCCTCCTATTCAAGGGTAGGATTAAATGAACCTCCCCAGTTGTTATTTTGCTCAATCTTGGGATTGCGGTCAATGACGCTTTCTTGAATCGGAAAGAAATAATACGTTTCCGGTAGCGAATTCACGCGAACACCCGATAACGGGACCTGTAATAGACTGTATTTGAAATCGTCTTCTTCTAGTTCATAAGCCGATGCCTTTGTCCGCGCTTCGTTGATTGACATCTCCGTACCGTCCGCTTTAACAGCAATCGCTTCCACCCCGTGTTTAGTTGTACCATCCAAACGCTCCAGCATACGCAACCGCCTTAAATCCCAGAACCGGTGCCCCTCAAAACAGAACTCGATGTTCCGCTCTTCTAAAATCGCTTCGCGCATCTCGGTTCTCGAGGAAGCAGCGATCCCGTAATTGCCATCGGCACCGGGTTCAATACCCGCCCGTTGCCGGATTTGCTTCAAAATAGCCATCGCTTCATCCAAGTGGCCCGTTTCGTTGGCTGTCTCTGCATAGTTTAGCATCACTTCGGCAAAACGCATCAATACAAAGTCCACATCGTATTGCTGCACTTCTTCCTGTGTAAGCCGTAATAAGCTGTTCTTCACGATAAAAAAGCCGCTGTATCGATCAAGATTTGTGGAATTAACACCTGCACGCGGATTCACTCCGAAATCATCCAGTTCATGGGCCACACCCAGCGCCGTATATTGCCGACGGCCGGTTTTTCCAGATACTTCATACAGCTTACCATTCCAAACGACCGATTTATCAAAACGGGGGTCCCGGTTTTCCCAATAGCTTTGCAGTAATTCATCTTCGGTCTTGTAATAGTCGCTCGACGGATCATCAAATGATTTCCCGTCCTTCATCGGAAACATTTTGACATACTCCCATGTGGGGCAAGCATTGGCCGCACCGCGACTTTCTGATCCAGGCCGCACGCCGTGGTCCCACACAGCGACTTTATTGGGATAGGCGTTGATCACGGCGAATACAACTTCCGGGCCACGCTCTACCAATGCGATGTCTTCATAATTTTCGGCCAAGGCATATCCGTTGGCCAGCAAAGCGTCGTACGCTTGTTTATTGACTTCATAAGCAGTCTGCCAATGGGCATTGTCCCAGGGATTGGAAGGATGGAACTGCGGAGATGCCATGTACAACCGTACCTTGGCTTTAAAGGCCAAAGCAAACATTCCGTCTATCTTTCCATAATCAGCAGCGCTCTTCTCGATCTGCTGCGGCAATTTTGCAATGGCCTCGTCCAGGTCGCCGAGGATAAATTCGAAACATTCCGCCGTCGAGTTGCGTGGCACATAAAGGTCATCTTCATATCGATCCTGCGGGACGGTTACATAGGGTACCCCGCCGTGATACATCACCATCTGGAAGTAAGCATATGCGCGCATAAATAAGGCCTGCCCAGTGATGTTATCCTTGACGGATTGATCCAGCGACCCGGCGTTGACATCCCTGATCGCCTGGTTGATCAGCCGGATCCGGTTATAATCCCACGACTTATACTCGTCATTTGAAATGGTAATCCGATTGGGATAGAAGTGAATCCCGATCAGTTGCTCGCTACGCTGCTCAGCCGTCGTGCTCCAATTGCCGAACATCTCGTAAATATTGGCCATGTATGCGTTAGCCAGGTTTGCGTCGTTCCAAACTTGGTCGGGATCATAACTTGTTAAATCCTCGATATCCAAAACGTCATTGCAGGAGACGAACAATCCCCCTACACTTATCATCAGTATATAAATTATTCTTTTCATCATCGTATGCATTAAAAGCTAACATCTAGTCCAAAAGTGAACGTCTTCATGACCGGGTAAGAATCGTAATTCTCTTGTTCGGGATCGTGAAATTCGCGCATGGCCGACAGGAAAAATAAATTGGTGCCGTTGAAGAAAAGTTGCGCATTATTGATATGCAGGGCAGACATCCAGCTTTCGGGCAACGTATAGGCAACATTCAGCGTCCGCAGCCGCAGATACGCGCCGTTCCGGATCCAGAATGACGAAGCGCCGGTACCCGATTCGTACCAATTCTGTCCGATGGGCCGCGGATATTTTCCATCGGGATTTTCGGGTGTCCATACATCGTCTGATGCCCATATCGGATAATAGGGCCGTATAGCTCCGCCGTGCTGGCGCATACCCGGACCCTCTTGGTTGCTGATGATGCGATCATACCCCATCACGCCCTGAAAGTGAGCCTGTAGCGTAAAATTCTTATAATAAACATCAAGTCCGAAGCCATAGTTCATCAGTGGAGTTGCTTTTTTAGATAACAGCTGGATGTCATTACCGTCTATTTTCCCGTCGGGTCCCGGTGCAAACCCATCTCCCCGTACATCTTCAAAATAAAGCCCACCGAGGTAAGGATCACGCCCGTATTGCGTGAGGCCTTGTGCCAGCAACTCATCCAATTGTTCTTGTGTTCGGATGATACCCAATGCTTTCAGTCCAATAATCCGCTCGTGTGGCATGCCGATACGCGACTCGAAATGCCGGTTTCCTCCGGGAGCGTATGCGGCGCTTTCGTCGTAGATATCCCAGCGGTCTTTGGCATAGCCGAGATTGGCATTTACTGCATAGCGGATTTTATTATTCGCAGCCAATTGATCGTTCCATTGCATAGTCAACTCGCCACCACGCCACGATCTTGCGGCGTAGTTCTCGGGTGCCAATTCCTGACCATAGTTATCCGGAACGGAGACCAATCTGGGTCCCAGAATATTGGTTTCCTTCCGCAGGAAAATGTCGAGTGCAGTGGTAAGCTTGTTATTAAATACACCGACGTCCAATCCGACATTGTAGCTAGTAGAGGTAGCCCACGTCAAGTTCGGACTGGGCGTAGGTCCGGGCGCAATCGCACCGTAGTAGCGATCTCCAAACATATAGCCCCCTGAGTTGATGTAACGTTCGGTATAGGAAAAAGCAGGTATCCGATCGTCTGTACTGATCATTAAATCGTTACCTGTCGTTCCGTACGAAGCGCGGATCTTCAAGTCGTTGATAGCTGTTTCAGTGTTTTGGAAAAAGGCCTCTTCAGAAATCCGCCATGCCGCAGAAACAGAAGGGAAGAATCCCCAACGCTGATGCTCCGGAAATAAGGTATTGCCATCATAACGGAATGAAAACTCTGCAATGTAACGGTTGCCATAATTGTAGTTCACCCGGCCAATAAACGATTGCCTTGATCCGATTTCCTCCCAACCATTTGCCTCCCTGAATTGACGATCCGTGGGGTATGCAAACATCTGATCGTAATTGGTAATCGGATTTTCTCCTCGCGCATAAGCGCCAAAGAGACCATCCTCGGCTTGTTCGTAAACGGCTAATGCGTCGAGGGTGTGCTCGCCAAACGTACGGTTATAGTTGAGAAACCAATTGAATTGATAGGCCCAATTGGTACGGATTTCGTAATCAAGAAACGGTTGATTTTGGCTGAAATTAAAAGTATTGGTCCGGTTCGGATCGGGTGCGGCCGGGATAAACCGGTTCCCATCCGGATCGGCGGGGATAAACTGATAATTGGTTTGGAACGTCAAGTATTTTTTCCGCATGAAATCTTCACCTAAGTAGCTGCCTACCACTTTCGTGGACAGACCCGGCGTTACTTTATCCAGCTTGATATTTATCGACAGAATGGGATTAAATTGTCGCTCCCTGGTTTTGATATACCGATCGCCAATTACCTGGTCAATTACACTCCAGGCCAACCAGCTTCCCATAGGCGTCTGTACAGGATAGTCCGTTACATAGTTCGCCGGTGTACCATCAGCTTCCGTGTAAAACGGATAGGTCTTTGGCCAATTGAAGGTAACGCGGTACAGATCCGAAACGTTGTAATCGTCATCTCCCGTAAACGGCCAGTAGAACCGTTCACCGTTTTGTTGGTAAGCCGAAAGATTGAGATCGATGGAGATGCTTTCATTGATCTTCGCCGATACGTTGCTGCGCAAGTTGACCTTACCGTGCTCCAGCGATTTATAGGACCCCTGCTCACCGCGATAGCTCAACAGGGAATAATAGGTAATTCGTTCCGATCCGCCGTTTACACTCAGTGATTGCCGATGGCTGACCGGATTGCGCCAAATAAAATCATGCACATTATAACTCCGGTTGCGGAAGTATTCAAACTCTTCGTCGCCATTGGGTAAAGGCGTACCATTGAACGCTGCCACCCGATTCTGATAAATTAACTCATCGGTTGCCGTGGTCAGATCCGAAAGTAAAGTCATCGTGGGTTGCCCCAGCGTATAGTTGGACTGGAAATTAAACGTCGGCTTTTGCTGGGTTCCCTTTCGTGTGGTAACCAGCACCACGCCATTTCCAGCCCTCGAACCGTAGATCGAAGCGGTTGCTGCATCCTTTAAAAAACTCATCTGATCCACTTCAAAGGCTTCAAGCGCATCAAATGCAGCTTTATCACGGACGACACCGTCGATCACATAGAGCGGTTCGCCGAATCCCCCGCGGATCCGGATCCGCGACGTTGCACCACTTAGCCCGGATGTATTGGTAACATTGACACCGGGGGCTCTCCCTGCCAAGGTATTCGATAAATTGGATGGCGAAATTTTCGTTAACTCCCGCGCGTTCACCGCAGATACTGCACCGGTTAAATTTGATTTCTTCTGCGTACCATACCCCACAACAACCACCTCTTCCAAATCTGTTGCGCCCGCCAGTACTAACGTTGCCACAATGGGATCGTTATTTTCTACAACATGGGTATCCGTTTCATAACCTAAAAAGGTCAACTCCAGCGTATCACCAATTGACGCAGCGAGCTGGAAATTTCCGCTTTCATCGGTTACCGTCTGTGTACCCTCAGGCCGTACCGTTATGGAAACGCCTGTCAGCGGTTGGCTATTTTCATCCAATACGGTGCCGCGGATAGTTTCCTGAGCAAAACCGGGAGAAAGACCACCCATGAAACCTATCGCCAGTGCAGCGAAAAAAAAAGTAAGACGCGGTGCCGATCTGTTTAACCGAGATCTGTTTAACAAACTTCTCATAATAGATGATAATTGATTACTTTATAATATTCATTTGATTTTCAACTAAAATTTCGTTATTAGGCAACGTTAAAATTTGAAAATAAAATCCCTTTAAGCAACTTTTATTTGCTTTCAATATTGAAAACAGGTTCGATCCCTATTTACAAAATGCAATATGCTCAGCAGCAAATTATTCCGGCGGGAGAATCTCTTTATCAAAGAAATCTCTGAGAGGAGCGGTGCGGGATAGGGAATTAGGATTAGCAGACATCTTTTCCGTTAGGTTAGTTATTGGACACACGCGGATAACCGCGTTTATTCTCGACAAAGATAAAGAAAAACCATAAACCAAACAAATATGTTTGGCTGTTTTTTTGAAATTATTCGGTGTTTAGTCTGAAATGGATAAGGACCTGGAGAAGTTTAAGACCAATTTGGGAAAACGGATAAAGACACTCCGTGAAGAACGCAGGCTCACGCAGCCCGAGCTAGGAGCTCTTATCGACAAAGATTATCAGGTACTTGGCCGGATTGAAAACGGGCGGGTAAACCCCTCGTCATTTATTGTATACCAGATAGCTGTAGCCTTAAAAGTCACCATGGATGAAGTCTTTGATTTTTCGGAACGGCAGGGGTGACGCGTAAACTACCCAACATACCTTGAACGGCAAATTCCCTATTTACGAGATCATGCAGATTTATTTCCATGTTAAAAAAACCCGGTTTTAAAATTTACTCGCTTCGGATCAAAAAATCAAAATGTCAAAGAACAAGAAATATGCTACTCTGTCGGTATTCCGATTTGTGCACAAACGATCAATAAAAACATCGACATTTTTCAATTAGTAGTTTTAATCTGGTAGTAATCAATAGCAAATGGCAAGTAATCCATTCTACCTTACCCGCTAGGCCCTAGTTGGGTAATGCCCAACTAGCACACGGACTAAAAACAGAACAGCTATCCGCCGAAAAAGTTTATATTAATTGAGATTTGCTACAGTGGGACGGCGCCTAAGGATATTCCTCCGGCTAAATGCCTTGACCGAAGTCAATAAATTATGATCGGGATCCACCAGGTGGAACTTTGCTACAAAACAAATTTTAACTCCTGCGGTTCAACGCCACGCACTGCTCAAAAACCATTGTCGCTCATAACTGTTATACAGAAGATGGATAAAAAAGCATATTGGTTACTCGGTGCCGGACTGTTGGGCGCTGCCCTGTTGTCCTCGTGTGGCAGCATTCCTAAAAAAGCGAAACCGATAGGTAATTTTAAACTTGATCGGTATTTGGGCAAGTGGTTTGAGATTGCCCGTTTTGATTATCGATTTGAGAAAAACCTGAACAATGTAACCGCTGAATACAGCCTAAACGACGACGGAACGGTGAATGTCATTAATCGTGGCTTTCACATGGTGAAACGACAATGGAAATCCGCCCGGGGGAAAGCAAAATTCAGAAAAGACAAACAGACAGCCGCACTGAAAGTCTCTTTTTTTGGGCCCTTCTATTCCGGATATAACGTAATCGCGATCGATAAAGATTATCAGTATGCATTGGTGGCCGGTGAAAGTCTGAAGTACCTTTGGATTTTATCAAGGACACCCGAAATACCCAATCATATTAAACAAGACTACCTAAGCAAAGCCAAAAATGTGGGGTACGACATTTCAAAACTTATCTGGGTAGCGCATGACACTACTTCCTTCCAATCCCCCGAATGATTTTAATGACCATTGGCACGGTCACGAGAACGATGATGCCGGCAACTACATAATTGAGATAAGGGCGCAAAAATGGCATGCTGCCAATAAGGTAACCGGCGGCTGCAAACGAAAGAATCCAGCCAACTGAACCTAAAAAAACAAATAGTACCACACGACTAAATTTCACTTGAATGATACCGGCAACAATGGGCCCAAACGTACGGATCAACGGAAAAAATACACCAATAGATAGCGCCATCGCACCGTATTGGTTATAAAAGTTTTCTGCGGCTGTCAAATGCTGCTTCCTGAAAAATTTGGAATCAGGCCTGCGGTATAAAAGGGGACCTGCTTTATAGCCGATAACGTATCCGGTAATATTGCCCAATAAGGACGCCAGGACGCCAAAAACACATAACATGGAAAAACTATGCGCAAACAAGTCGTTGGCAATCAATACACCCGCCATAAAAAGGAGCGCTCCGCTTGGAAGAAAAAAACAGAAAAAGAGTCCGGTCTGTGCATAAATTGCAAACAGAATGAGCAGTAAACCGCCGAATTGAATTAACGACTCCGCATCAAACATCTCTTAAATTGATTGTTGGTATCTGCCCTCAAAGATAGCCATTTGATGCTTTTAGTTGACTCCTGTTCGCTAATTTATCCCGCCTGCCCAAAAAAGAACAGTAGAACGACAACCAGCATTACCGCAGATGACCAAAAGAGAATATCCCGAAGCCTAGGCCTTTCCCCTTCTCTTAACACCTTGATTCCCAAAGGACACATAGCAACACAGAGTCCTGCCGTGGCAATAACGGAAACAACGGTACTTCCTTTAAGCACACCCAGCATCAGTATTGCCATCAGCGCCAAAGCGACGGCACGGACTGCACCAAGTGTTCCCGAAAGGAAGGCGCCAATGGCGAGCAAAACCCAACCGAACATAATGGTGCCGGAAAGAACCGAGACGATATGAAACGCGCCATAGGATTCAGACACCGCCGTTACCGCTGAATCAAGCCCTTGCACATTCACCAACTGAAAGGCCAGGTGATCAATTCCAGCGTGGAATGTCCGAGCAAAAAGACCGAAAATCACAAAAGAACCGCCCCAAATCGCCCAACCTGGCCGCTTAAGACCAATGAGTCGCGCAAGTGTCATAACAGCGGGCCATAAAAATATATTACCCGCAAGAAAAGCACTGTATGAAGCAAAAAGTAAGGAAGGGTTGCTTTGATACGCAGCCAGCTGCTCCGGAAAGAAAAAAGGAAACCTAATGCGTAGAAGCACGCCGATGAGAAGAAGCACCGGAGCCATTACCAATGCAATACCTCCTGCCCAGCGGCCGGGAAACCAAAAATCATTCTCGTTTTCCATCCGTTATGCGTTGAAATCGTCAAGCAAGTTAAATTAAAAAATGATTAAATTAGCAGAACTATTCATGTAAACGTTAAGTGGATAGAAATAAAAGCATCATGATTGTACAATCCTTAATGGCTGAATTCGAATACGAAGTAAACAGCACCCGAAAATTATTGCAGGCTGTGCCTGAAAAAGACATCAATTTTAAACCCTCCCCCGTTTCCTGGACAATGGGTGAACTGGCCCAGCATATTGCTACCATTTATTATTGGTATGTGGGAACGCTTACCGAAGATGTTTATGATTTGGCAGCCGATCGTCTGGAACGCGGAAAGCCCGAAGATATCAATGCAACCCTTGATTTTTTTGAGAAAAACGTTGAAAAGGCACGGGCTGCGTTAAACGCGATCACCGACGAAAACTTACAGGAACCGTGGACCATGAAAGTGGGCGATCGTACTGTGCTTGGCCCCCTGCCCAGGGGTGTTGTGGCGCGCAGCTTTCTCTTTAACCATATTTACCACCACCGTGGCGAAATGATCGTCTACCTACGTGCTACCGGTAATAAAGTACCCGGCCTCTACGGACCAACTTACGAGGAAAGCATAGGCAGTTGATACACTTCCGATACGTATACAGCATATGACGACAAACCCAAAAGTTGACTGGTTCTTTAACGAGGACACAAAATGGCAGAAGGAATTCGCCATATTGAGAAAGATTATACTCGATTGCGGGCTTACCGAAGAACTGAAATGGGGCCAGCCCTGCTACATGTTCCAACGTAAAAATATCGTGCTCATACACGGATTTAAAGAATACTGTGCGCTGCTTTTTTTTAAGGGCTCCCTGATGAAAGACGAGCAAGGAATATTAATCCAACAAACTAAAAACGTACAGGCGGCCCGCCAGATCCGGTTTACCGATGCCCGCGAAATTGTTGAGTTGGAGCGTATCCTGAAAGCATATGTTCACCAAGCGATTGAAGTAGAAAAAGCCGGATTAAAAGTGGCGTTGAAAAAGACGTCGGATTTTACCGTTCCCGAGGAATTCCAAAAGAAATTGAATGAAATTCCTGCACTTAAAACGGCTTTCGAGGCACTAACACCGGGCAGACAACGGGCCTACATTTTTTATTTTTCGCAAGCCAAGCAATCCAAGACCCGGGAGTCAAGAATTGAAAAGTATGTACCCAAAATCCTTGAAGGAAAGGGATTGGAGGATTGAAAAAGAAAAGCCGTCTCCAAAAGCAAATGAGACGGCTCGGCCACGGTGTCTTTACGGCGTGGGCGACTGTTCGATGCAAGTGCCGCCAAAAGGCCCATCTTTATGATGATGAAATACCTGCCGCGTGAAAAAAATATTCGCCGCGACAAACAGTATGATGACCAATATGGCAGCAATCTTCGTCAGTCGGGTTAATGATTTTTTCTTCGAAAACCCGCCGAAAACATAACCGATGATAAAGACCATGCTGGCTGCAAACAGCAACCGCATGATGATGATAAATGGAAAGAACATAGTTGTATGTTTTTATGTGACTAATTGTTTAATAATTCCTTGTTTTCACGAACTCCCCAATGGGGCTCAACACCCTTCCGTTCCTTGGCCAACAGTGCCAAGCTCTTCTGAGCGAGTTCTTTTGCCAAACCCTTATCGCCTCCCCACATCTTCGGGGTATGGTATTTATTCCAGGCATCCACATGAATGGCGCGGGGATTGTCGGCATCAAGCTTCAATGCCAGCTCCAGGTATTTCCCGGCGGTCGGACCATACTTACGCCCCATAGTCATCGGATTGATAAAGACCTTGGTGCGGTACAACAGGCTGGCAACGACATAAACCTCTGCCAGTTCTTTTCGCTGTGTCGCGCTGTCGATCCGCGATCGGGCTTCCTTCAATTGTTCAAGGCCGCGGTCGCTATAGGGTTCGATCCGCTCGCCTTCTTTTTCGAGCAGGAAGCCAATGTTTGCATCGCATAACGCCGCGTAGTAGGGTGGCAGCCATTGTTCGTCGGCCTCCGAAAGCGCTGCGAATTGGGCTTCCAGCGCTTCGTAGTCTGCCACCGTAGCGGCGCCATCCAATTTAGCCACCAATTGTTCCAGGGTGCTTGCGCCGCCCTCCTGGGGGAAGCCGCTGATTGGGATCAGCGCTACAAGCATAATGATTACTCGTTTCATAGCATTAGTAATTTTGTGATGTAATAATTAAAGAAGTTGGTTATCCATGAAATCGTCGCTGCGGTCCACGCCCCAGCTCATGAACACACCGATGTAATAATAACGGGGTGCGGGCAGGGTGATAGCCTGCCGGTGCTGCCCATCAGTGCTGTAGTTATAGCCAAAGACCTGCTTGGTACCCAACAGGTTGTTTACGCCAATCCCGATACCGGAAAAGTTTTTCAACTTCGACCGCTTGAAGAAACTCGTGAGATAGGCCACATGCAGATTCACCACGCTATAAGGCCTCGTCGTACCCGCATGCCTGATCGTTGATTCTCCCGACCCGGAAGATGACTCAATGTCATAATACGGCCTGCCTGAGGCGAATGCATACGATATATTGACGTTGGTCGAAAGGGCGGGGAAAAATTTCTTCAACGCCAGCGTACCCGTATGGGGTGCCGCGAAGGTTGGCTTCAGCAGTTCGGGATAATCCAGAAATTGCCGTTTGGTATCGATATAAGTATAGGTAACCCAGTAATCCAGGTTGGTAAATGTGCGCTTGTCGCGGAAAAAAAACTCGAGCCCCTTGGCATCGCCAATGCCAGATGTAGCGAGGTTGGGTTCGGTCCGTAACAGTCCGCGGTAGCGCTTGTAATACGCTTCCGCCCTGAAAAACCGATTGCCAGCGTTGTGGGTAAAGTTGACGATGTAGTGTGTGGCCCGCGAGAATCCTAGCTCGGGGTTGCCGTACAGGTAAATCGACGATGGCATTTGGTAGAAAATACCGTACGCGGCATTCAGCTGGCTGGCCACCCCCAAGCGGTAGCCGAGGCTGGCACGAGGAGCGAATACCCAGCGATGCAGTGCCGATGAGTGCTCAATGCGTCCGCCGATTTTGGCCGCCATGTGCGGGGTAAGGTAAACGTCTCCTTCCGCAAATGCTGCGGTAAGCTGGTCTGTTAACCGGATGGGTTGATCTTCCCAAGTTCCCGCTTCGCGGGTAAAAAAATGTTCGGCACCGAAACGGACGGCTTGATTGCGTGCAAAGCCTTTCGTGAAAACAGCACGCAACTGGGCAAAGTGTTCATCCCTGTCGGAGGATCCCGTATCGTCCGAGCGGATAGCTGTACGAAGGAAGCTATATCCGCCACTTGCGTCAATTTTCCAGTTGTTGCCAAAGTAGCGGACCATACTCAGGTTATTGTATGTATTCCGCCCGCGTACGAAGTACGCGGAGCGGCGGCCCGGATGGTCGACATCCGGCCGGGTAAGGCCCACCTCGCTGCCGTTCCAGTTCGTGTAAAACTTCAGGATTCCCCGGTCGCCCGTTTTGATCCGGAAATGGGCGTCTCCCTGCAGGTAGCTGGGTCCGGCAAAATATTCGGGGGCCTGCGGAACAACTGCGTTATACAACCGATGGTTGCTGTATGCCAAGTTCACGCCATAGCCGCTGTTGCCATCGTCTGCGCGCCGCTGGAACCCCACCCCGGTATTTGCCGGGAACAGGCTGAAACTGGCCTCGGTAGCTTCGGGGATGTCAATGCTCTCCAGAATCAGCGCGCTGCTCATCGCCTGACCATATAGGGCCGAATAGCCCCCCGTGCTGAACAGAATTCCCTTGAACAGAAACGGATCAATGCGCGCGTATTGCGGAATACCTGGTACGGCGGGGAAATTGGGATTTTTTACGAGGATGCCGTCCATGAACTGCTTAGCTTCCTCGCCTGTGCCACCGCGTACAAAAAGGCCTTCCCGCTCGCCTACCTGCTGGGTTCCCGGCAATGCGCGGAGCGCCTGCGACAGGTCGTTGTTGCTACCGGCAACCGTCACGGCATCTATCGGAGTGAGGGAAGCTCCCTTCGCCTTGTCGCTCGCCTCAAAGGTACCGGCGCTGACCTGCACCTCTTCCAGCATCCGCCGCTTCGCTCCGTTGGCGATGCGATCCGGTTGACGTGTAAGACTGTCTTTTGGCCGCTCTTGGCTTACCGCCCATTGGCTACCTGATAGCAACAGCGCGGTTGCCAGGAGGCCGACGATTCTTGGAGTTTCCATCGCATTGTTCCATTTGATTCAGCAACAAAACTACGGTGGGTATCTATCCGATTTTGGATGTATAGACCAATGGGCAAGTCACCGCGACGAACAGGCGGGATGTGTAGATGTCCTTAATGGGTAGATGGCCGGATGATGCGTTCGACCTGCTCCCGATAGGCCTCGCCGATGGGAAGTTCCCGCTCCCCAAGATAAAGAGTATCCCGTTTGACTGCGGTAACATGGGGAATGGACACCAAAAACGATTTGTGTGTGCGTACGAAGGATGCTCCCGCCAGCCGCTCCTCCATCGATTTCAGGGTCATGCGTGTGAGTACAGGTTTGTTGCTCGATGTCAAATGGATCTTTACATAGTCTTTCAGACCTTCGATGTAACGGATATCGGCGAAATTGATTTTTACCTGAACATACTCTACGTTGACGAAGAAAAAATCATCCATACCGAATGCGGGGGAGCGTAGGGAATCTTGCCGGGACTGGTGACGCTCCAATGCCCGGTTGCAGGCTTTGAGGAACCGATCGAACGTATACGGTTTCAGCAGGTAATCTACCACGTCCAGATCAAACCCTTCCAGCGCGTATTGCTCATAGGCCGTCACCAAAATAGCCAAGGGGGGATGCGGAAGGGAACGAAGGAATTGCAAACCGCTGAGCCCCGGCATCTGAATATCGAGAAATATCAGGTCGATGGATTCCCGCCGTAGCACATCGATCGCGTCCATCGCATGCTTGCAGCTGGCCACTAATTGAAGGTACGGCACCTGTTTGATGTTATCTTCCAGGAGATCTCGAACCAGTTTCTCGTCGTCTATTGCCAAGCATCGCATCATGACAGGGTGAGTTTAAGCGTTACCTCATACCAACCGTTTTGTTGGCCAATGTCGAGTCGGTATGCATTGCCGTACAAGAGATCCAATCTTTTTTTAACATTTGCTAAGCCGATTCCAGAATTCCGGTCCTTGCTCGTTTCGGCCGACGAGGGTGCAATCCGGTTGCTGACGCGGAAGACCAATTGTCCCTGCTGCCCCGTTAGGTGGATGACGATTTCTGGGTGCTCCAGGTGGCTGGTACCGTGCTTAAAGGCATTCTCAACGAAAGGAATGAGCAGCATGGGTTCAATGAGCGACTGTTCTTCCATATCCGGAGACAACTCGATCGTAGCAGACACATCGATGTGCTCACCAAAGCGGAGTTGTTGCAATCCGATATAATTGCGGAGATAGGTGATTTCCTTTAACAGTGGTACGCGCTTGCCCTGTGTGTCGTACAGCATATAACGCATTAGATCAGAAAGCTGGATCAATGCCGGCTCTAGTAATTCGGATTTCTTCCGCGCCAGCGAAACGAGGTTGGTCAATGTATTAAACAAAAAGTGCGGGTTGATCTGTGAACGCAGGAACTTCAGTTCGGTAGCCAGCTGCTCCGCACGTTCTTCTTTCTGTAAACGCTCCCGGCGAATCGTATCCAATATTTTACGATAAACAATACTGATGACGTATATTCCGAAACTAGGTGCGAAGATGATCCGGTTGGCATCCGGGGTTACCAGCGTCTCCGAAAACCAACTATGAAGGAGGATGGTTTTGAGTACCAACGAAACACCCACCAGCAGAATGGACAACAGCACGTACAGCCACCAGGTACGTCTATTGAAGAATTTCGGAAAAAAATAGTACGCATTGATATAGAATATACCCAAGTGAATGAGACCGGCTAGTGTAAAAAAAGCGCCGGGAACGGCACCAATTGCATATCCGGTATCGGAATCTGCGATAAAAAACGGAAAAAAAAGGATAGCCGCCCATACAATAGCATGAAAAAAGGCGAGGATGTATGAAGAAGATACACGCATTCGTTAAGACAAACCTAACGAACTCGCCTTTCAATTGCAAACATCGTGGCATCCCTTTTTCGGCCACAGCTTGAAAGTTGGCGGCGTTAACTTCGGCGTGATGGCGCAAAGAAAGCGATTCCATGCTTCACCATGAAATACACGGGTACAGAAAGGGTAACCCACGAGAAGCCATGCCAAATTCCGGTACCGATAATGGCCAGCAGTAACCCTGCGATCGTAATCGTAAATAGCAACAAAGGCATGCCCCAAAGCATCAAAAACGTATTTCGCTTGCTAGCTTGCATCTTCTTGCAGACTGGATAAGGTAAGTGATTCTGATTCAGCTTGCCGAATAACCCGCTTCAGCTGGGCTGCGCGCGCTTTGCGTCGGGCAAACCACAAATACAATCCCGATATCAGGACGATGATCGTGAACAGATCTAAAACTACCCACAGGATTTTCATCGGTATCCCCCCGTAGTCACCAAAGTGAAAGGGCTGGGAAATAAAGATCGCTTTGAGGTACCATGGCATATCGCGCATGTCTGTGAGTTGACCGGTTTTGGCGTCGATGAGAGCCGGTTTGATAATGCGCGAAGTCAGGGGGGTATTGCCAATCATATACACAGCGTAGTGATGATTACTGGAATACAGCGTACCTGGAAATGCTACAAACGAGACCTCCATTCCCGGAGCGGCGGCCCGAGCGGTGTCGAGGGCTGCCTGCAAGGAAGCAAATTCACCGCTTACCTTGGGCTGATCGGCATAAGAAGCCACCATCTCGGCAAGCTGTCCATCGCGCCATGCATCCAACGCGGGATCGGCCAATGTATTAATCACACCCGAAATACCCACCACCGATGCCCAGGCAAGGGTGACAATGCCGAGTAGGTTATGCAGATCGAGCCAGCGTAGTCGCCGGGATTTTTCCGTGCGGATCATCCCGAAATTAAACCGTTTCATAATGGGACCATACAACACCACCCCAGAAATCATTGACAACATGAACAACACGCCCATAAATCCGAGGAACAGCTTACCCGGAATACCTGCCAGCATTTCGACATGCAGGTAGTACATAACCAGCATAAAGTCCATTTCGTTGGGTGATGCCTCCAGTACGCCGGCTGTATAAGCATTCATGGTGAGGTAATGGTCGGCCTCTATGGGTGCTTCCGCCGAATCGGCCAACGTCAGGAACAGTTGTCCCGGATGATGATCTTCGTCCCAGAAAGCATATTTGGCTACTTTGCCCGGCAATTCCTCCCTCGCCGCTCCGAGTATAGCATCGGCCGAAAGGCGGGGCGCGCCCTCAGTTGGAGGAGTCGCCTCAATTTCGTCGTGCAGAAAGTGGTCTATTTCTTCGTAAAATACCAGCGGCAATCCCGTGATGCACAGCATCAATAGGAACAGTGTACATATTAAACTGGTCCATTTATGGATATGAAACCACTTATTGATTGTCTGTGCCTTCATCGGTTAAAATTTATAGGCTACGCTAGCAGCGAAATTACGTCTTTTTTGTGGATTGACTGACCAGTAACCGACATAGTATTGCTCATTGGTCAGGTTATTCAGATTGGCCGTAATACGCACGCGCTCACCGTTATAAAACAAACTTGCATTGGCCAGGGTATAGGCGGGTAGGTAGAAGACCCCCGTCGCGCTGTTGTCGATCACTTTGTACTTGCCGGCATAGTTGCCCCCAAGGCCGATACCGTAGTTTTTCAATTTTCCTTCGGGGAAACGGTAGGTTGCCCACAGATTGGCTAAATGTTGCGGCCCTTGCCCGCCGGGGCTTCGGCCGGGTTCCGAATAGAAATCTTCACCATTACCGGTAATAACCTTTGTCTCATTGTAACTATATCCTGCCAGTACACTCAGTCCCTTTGTCGGGTTGGCATTTAAGTCAATCTCAAACCCTTTGCTACCTACCTTGCCACCTTGTACGGAGTTATTAGGATTTGTCGGGTCGGGATAGACCCGATCAGACACTTTTATGTCGTAAACTGACACCGTACCAAATAGTTTATCGCCAAACAGATTGGCCTTCACGCCATATTCCCACTGATTGGCTTGTTCGGGCTTGAATGATTTAACTTCCATAAAATTGCCATCGGCATCGTATACCGATTGGGGATCTACATTGATGAACGCATTCATGTAGTTGGCAAAAAGTGATAGCTTATCGCGCAACGGTTGATATACCAACCCTAATTTCGGTGATAGTGCAAATTGGTCATAGTCGTCATCCGCCGTGCCCTTCTCGCCTTTGGAGTCAAAGTAGTCGGCCCGAAGGCTCACCATCGCCGTTAAACCGGGCGTCACATTAAGCACATTGGATAGATAAGCTCCATATGAACTGTTTACGATGTTACTCAACGTGCCTTCCAAGCCCCCCAACAGATTTTCGATAGACGCTTGTGTGAGGTATACAGGTGGCAATTCCTCACCCGTGAATGGATCTGTGTAATCCACATCGCCCTGTGGCGTTACGCTACGTGCCCAACCCCATCCTGAACCGTTGTCAATGGCGTTACGACTATAGTAATCCAAACCCACAAGCAGGCGGTTACGCAGGCTACCGATCTTGAAATCACCATTGAAGTTCTGCTGAATGGTGGTCGTATGCAGGGTGAACTGTTCTTTATGGAAATACTGGCTAAAGTAATTGTCACCCGCCACGTCATCCCACATGTACGTATAGTAGCCATTGGACTTGACCGTACCACGCGAAACCACCGTTTGCGAAGTCCACTGGTCAGAAAGTTTATAGACCATTTGTGCTTGCAGATTGTATTTTGGGTTCTTAATGGTGATGTCATTGCTGGTGAACGACAACTTTGGATTGAGATTAAGCTCTTCAAGGGTATGGAAATCAAGCGGACTTAGGCGATCGGAATGGAAAAACACCGGTGCCACAGAACGTTCCTCTTCCAATATCTCGGCCATGACCTTGAAGGAAAGCCGGTCATTGACTTCATACGCCAACGTAGGGGCAATGAAAAATGACTTTTTAAAACCCGCATCCTGGAAGCTTCCTTCCGAATGGTAAGCCGCATTGACGCGCGCCGTAATTTTCTCCGTTTTACTTAAGGGTGTATTGATATCCGCTGTAATCCGGTTGAGGCCGTAGCTTCCAAAATTATAGGTCACCTCGCCACCGAACCTGTCATAGGGTTGTTTTGTAATCGTATTGATGAGCCCGCCGTAGCTGTAGAAACTGCCGCCAAACAAGGTGCCTGACGGCCCTTTGATTACCTGAATTTCCGCTACGTTGGCCGGATCGAGATTACCGCTGGTCAAGCCGGGCAATCCATTGGTCAAAGCCGGCTGTGCATCAAAGCCGCGCAACGCAAAGTATGCCGCACCATCGCCCGCGCGACCGGTGGCTTCCCACGTGCGTGTAATACCCGGAATATTCCGGAATGCATCATCGTACGTGGTTATCACCTGCTGTTTCAGCACCTCAGCGGATACTGAATTATATACTTGTGGATTTTCAAGATTTTTGAGCGGGATTTTCGCCACCTGGGTATTGCGGTTGGGCGACCGTTGCGCAGAGACAATTACCTCACGCAACCGGGCCTCATCTTCGGCGAGTACAAAATTAACAACCGTTGTCTCCCCAGCGCGAACCGATACCGTCTGCTCCTGCGTTTCTAAACCAATAAACGAAGCCACCACAACCTGATTTCCCTCGCGTACATTATTAATTTGATAGTTGCCGGTCCCATCTGCCGTAGCACCGCGGCTTGTGCCTTTTACCGTGATGTTTACGGACTCAGCAGGGCGGCCGTCCACCGTATGGATGGTTCCGCTAATTGTGCCGGTTTGTGCCCAGGCTACCGTAGAGATCAATAGAAAAAAAAGAATGCCGTAATATTTATTGTTCATATAAGCGATTGATAAATACGGGGCAAAAATATATAATTAAATTAAATCTAAATAATAAAATGCTACTAGGCCCTGAAAATCGAATAAAGGTTTATTGTCGGAACGGTCTTTTTCACGCTCGCTTATATTATCGAAACTCTCCTGAAGTACCGACTCCGCTCACGAATTGTCTCGTCAGGACTCACCGACGAGAAATTGATTAAAGGATTATTTGCCAGCAAGGCAGATAACCGGTACAGCACATTGAAATGGGGACTCATCCTCTTATTCGCTGGTATCGGCCTTATTCTTTTGGAGTATATACCGTATGAATATAACTCGCCGCTTCCTTACGGTATCGAAGGCACCTTTATCGCACTTGGATTTCTAGTTTATTATTTCGTGGTAAATGGTAACCCCTCAGCCCGGCAACAGGAATAAGCCGGATAGTAAATAGACTGCCTAGATAGATTTTGATAGGAAGAATGTTATCTTTGTTAAGTAATAACTAGGAAACGTTATGAACAAAGAATCATTTTTTGTAAAAGGTGAAGAATTACTAAAAAAGATAAAAGACATCATTGCCGAAGGCAACGTCCGGAAAATCATCATATCTGACAAATCCGGCAAGGAAATCATGAGCTTCCCGATTACTGTCGGCGTGGTGGGCACATTACTGGCCCCCCTCTTTGCGGCTGTTGGCGCACTTGCGGCCCTTGTTGCCGAATGTTCCATCACGGTTGAACGTGATGAAGATACGGAAGGCTTATGAAACGGCTTTTCACTCCATTCGTTTTAATCGCGGCAATGGCCTGCAATAACACGCAACAATCCGCGCAAATGAATGATAGAACTACAGGCAGCATCGAACGGCTCGATCCAGCGCTGGACGCGATTATCGACAACAACGCTCAGGCCGAAATTATTGCAGAAGGTTTTGAATGGAGCGAAGGCCCACTATGGGTAGAAAGTGAACAAATGCTGTTGTTTTCAGATGTTCCCACAAATACAATTTATAAATGGTCGGAAGAAAATGGCGCGGAAGTTTATCTGCAGCCGAGCGGTTACACCGGAGTAGAACCTACCAATAGCAAAGAACCCGGCAGCAATGGCCTTGTATTAGACGGCGAAGGCAATCTCGTTCTGTGCCAACATGGCAACCGGCAGATGGCTACAATGGATGCAGCGCTACACAAACCAGAAGCGATCTTTGTTACCTTAGCAGGAAAATACAATGGCATGCGGTTCAACAGTCCGAATGACGCTGTATACAACAGTATGGGCGAGCTATTTTTCACGGACCCCCCCTATGGACTGCCTGCGCAAAACGATGACGATCCAGCCAAAGAAATCCCGTTCAATGGGGTATACAAAGTAAAGCCAAACGGGGAAGTCGTCTTACTGGCAGACGGTATTACAAGACCCAATGGCATCGCATTTTTCCCTGACGAAGAAAAGCTGTTGATAGCAAGTTCGGATCCCAATGCGGCCAACTGGTACGTACTGGATGTCAGAGATACCTTGTCAACACCCACTTTATTTCACAGCGCGACCGAAACTCGCCAGGGGTTAAAAGGCCTGCCCGATGGGTTGAAGATCGACAAAAACGGTAATGTCTTCGCAAGTGGACCGGGCGGGATTTGGATATTTAACGATAACGGCACGGTATTAGGAAAAATCAGGTTAGATGAGGCCGCATCAAACGTAGCGTTGTCGGCAGATGAAAGGACTATCTACATAACGAATGATAGGTATGTGTTACGAGTAAAATTGAGATAAATGATAAGCTAGAAATAAAGCCCGGCAAACCTAAACTTCTTCCCCTTTATCGTTGAAATAGACCAATCAGGTCCTGATGTGCTAATGGCGCTGTGAGGCTTCTCCATGTCAGAAATCCACTACAATATCTGATTATCAACCGGTTTAACCTTGTATAATTAGCACACGTTCCTACCTTTGCCGTCTGTTTATGAGACGGGAACAGGCTATATGGATCTGAGTATATTTATTGTTGACGATGACGAGATGCTAGGGAAGATACACCAAACATTGGTAAAATCAGTGTGGCCACTTGATGAACCCATTGTATGCTTTGATGGCTTCAGCGCACTTGAACATATCGAACGGGAAGCAGTCGCAGGTAAAAAGATATTAATTCTGTTGGATATCCACATGCCTCGCATAGATGGGTGGGGCGTACTGGATTCTATTTGTACGAAACCCTATTGCAAAGATGTGTGGGTCATTGTGAATACCGCTTCCGAAGAGCTAGCCGATGAAGCAAAATCCAAATTATACACTCAGGTTATTGCTTTTAACAAAAAGCCACTAACGAGAGAAACGTTGCACAAGCTGATGGCGCAGGAACCTTTGGTCTTATTTTTCTAGAATTATCCTCTTGAATGCAAGCAAAACATATGGAATTGATATCAGCTTTGAGGAGCTTAAGCTACCTCTTTTTCACGACGTCCTAGTGCTGGCAAAAAACGCGGTTCAGGGCAAACTAGGATTGGGACGATCATTGGATCTGCTCGCTCCGGGTGTATTCCAGGCTGTAGACGCGGAGGTGGAGAGTGAACGCATTGAGGCGGTGTTTATAAACCGAAAGCTGCTCACCAAAATTCCAATTGAACAGCTTATGCGCGTGTTGCAACGGCATGTCTTCGAATACGTAGGGGACGGTGAACTTATACAAGTGGATATGAAGGTGCGGATTTCGATGCATAATATTAATGAATGAACCGGAGATACACCTGAACGATGAACATAACGGCACTCATAACCAAGCAATATACGACGCTCGATGCATATACGGGAGCAAGTCTTGCAAAAGAATTGTTGCGGGTACAAGATGTGGTGGTTATCGTGGAAAACAGCAAACCTATTGGAATTCTGACCGCATCAGATCTTGCTATGAAATCGCATCAACTGGTCATTGACTGCTTGCGTGATCGACCCACAGTGAATTGTATGGACTCAATAAATACAGTTCTCAATTTAATGAAAATTACCGGAAACACGGTACTTCCGGTTAGTAGCCACCAAGGCAGCTTTTGCGGTCTCATTAAACAGTCCGATATTCTTTTTCACCTTCATGCCAACCATGAACAGCAAAAAACGGCATTGTTGGCGGCTGCGCACGACTTACGAAGCCCCATAGCAGCAATAAACATGTTAGGAACGATATTGAAAGCCGACCCAGCACTGAACAAACATCAATACCTGATCGACAAAATCAGTGAAACCTGCGACTATGCACAGATACTAATTCAAGATATTCTTACCACTGAACAAGCCCAAGAAGAAGCTGTTATCCTAGCGGATGAGGATTTGGATGAACTGGTTGACACCTGCACGGCTTCCCTTTCCGACAAGTTTGAGGGAAAGCAACTTGTTTTATCAAAGCAACTGCTTTCCAACAAAGTCGTCAAAGTAGACCGTCCCAAGCTAATGCGAGCCATCAGCAACATACTTTGGAACAGTATTAAGTTTACACACCCAGGTGGAACGATCAGTGTATCTACGGGGGAACGCCCGGATGGCCAAGCCTTGCTTGTGGTTCAGGACACTGGAATTGGCGTCCCAAAGGCAATGCAGGAAAAAATATTTGACAAATTCACAAAAGCAAAACGACCGGGAACATCCGGAGAACCGACAACCGGGCTGGGTCTTTACCTCACGAAGACGGTCATCGAATCACACGGCGGCACCATCGGCATGGAAAGCGATGGAAAATCCGGTACTCGCTTTATTGTCTCCCTTCCTGCGGAAAACCATTCGACAACCCAGGCGTGGGCATAACAAAACTGTCCATCACCTTCATCACTTCATAGCCCTCCTGAACACTGCAAGGATTGGGGGCCTCACCCCTGAAATAAGCAACAACCGCGGCGATCAAAGGTTGCTGCACGTGCGCAAGCGATTCAAAAGGAAAATGCTGGATATCGAGTTTACTAGCCAGCTCAATCGGTCGATTTCCGAAAACCGAAAAAGATATGCGCCCTTCTGAACCGACAACTTCACATATGTCCAGGTCATCGGCAACGTTAAATGCCCATTGTCCATTGAACAATACATTGTTTTCAAATAAAATCTCTCCGGACACTACATCAGCTGCTGCATATAGTCCTGCCTGATTTTGCGCAATGCCCTTGCTGGATATAATGTCTCCAAAAAAATAACACATTAAATCGATCTGATGTGGAGCGAGATCGTGAAATAGCCCACCACCCGATTGCGCTGGATTTAACCGCCACTGCATACGCGGAGATTCCATGGCTTCTGCAGACAACGGTTGCTGGTAATATCGTAGGTTGGCCACTCTTGGAACGCCTATATGGAAATCGATAAGCGCTTTTACTTTTTTAAAATAAGGTTGTTCTCTCCGGTAATGTGCAACAGTAAGTTTACCTTGATGAGTTTGCTGCAATTTCACCAGTTCGTTGGCTTCGGCGGCGTTCAATGTCATCGGCTTTTCAAGGTATACCAGTTTGCCGGCCCGGAGGGCTGCCGAGGCGTAAAATAGATGCGAATCCGGTGGCGTCGCTATGTAGATTGCATTGACTTCTGGATCATCAATTAGTTGTTGTGCATCAGAATACCACTTGAGCACTCCATGCCTTTCGGCGTAGTCTTTTGCCTTTGCGGCATCCCGCCGCATAACAGCAACCAAATCGGAGTGCTCGATTTTTCGGAATGCAGGACCGCTCTTTACCTCCGTTACGTCGCCTGCCCCAATGATTCCCCATTTTATTTCCATCTGCCAGATTTTAATTGTTTACCAGTTAAATGTTATCGATTGGTCTCCTGCATACAGCTGATACGGTCCCTGCCGGATTATCCATTTATCCGACCCTGCATCCCACCGTTCAAATGGCTGCTTAGCAATCGGAATCTGCACGGAGATCGTTTCACCCTTGGGAACATACACCCGTTGAAAGCCCACCAACCGCCGCAATATGCCACTGTCTTTCCATGCCGGATTTGTTGCAAAACATTGCACTACTTCTTCGCCATCAAAATTTCCAACATTGGTTACTTCAACCTCCAACAACAGACTGTCTGCACCTCGGTTATTCACTTTTAGGTTTTCGTAGTTAAATTTGGTATAACTAAGTCCGTAACCGAATGGATAGCACACCTCGCCCTCAAAATATTGATAACTTCTGCCATGCGTAATGGTATAATCATCCAAAGGAGGCAACTGCTTTTCATCCGAAAAAAAAGTAACAGGCGATTTACCGGAAGGGTTGGTTTCACCGAATAGGATTTCAGCCAGTGCCTCGCTTTCACCCTGTCCTGCAATCCATACATTAAGCAACGCCTTTACATGGGGAGCCAGTTCCCCGACCAAAAGTGGTGCACTGCTGCCGAACAGCAATATCGTATTCGGGTTTGCCTTACTAACCGCTTTTACTAATTCTGCTTGATGCCGTTGCACAACAAGTGTTTCACGGTCCCTCCCTTCATAGGCCAAGTCATCCCGAAGGAAAATAATTGCCACGTCGGATTGTGCCGCTACGCTTTCCGGTGTCATACTCACATTTCCCGATGGCCATTTCCAAGCCATCTCAATATTGCCTTTCAAACGTATGTTGCGCGCCTCGATACGAATTGGGCAGGGTTTCAATCGATCAAGTTTGGCAGTGATGGTGAGCGGCTGTTCCCCACTTTTCTGTCGATAAACCGCACTTCCTATTTTTACCGTCAGGTCTGCATCTCCACGAAAAATTAAGGTAAAATCTCCCGAAACCGGTGCATGCAAATTCGTCTCCCACCGCACGGAAGCTTCCGAAAGGCCTCGGATTGCCAAATCGGCGTCGGCAGCTGAACGGTAATCAACCTGATGATCGTGACGGATGGCAATGGGATTGCCTGCTAGATTCCCATTAGCGAAATAATAGCCCGTCAATCCTAATTTTCCTTCATAGGCAAATGATTCACCTCGAATCATGTATTGGGAAGCGACCGGTTCCTCGCGACTCGACTCCGCTACCCACTGCCAATCCATCGTATCTCCATAACGCCTGTGTAATACTTCGTATAGCGTTTGGTTACTATCCGGCAAGCCACTGTAATCGCCGTAATACGTACGTTGGAAGTCATTGCCAATCAATGCTATTCTCATCTTTTTCCCAGCATCAAGTGGCAAAATATCATCTTTATTTTCTAACAGAACGATCGATTTCCGTGCAGCTTCCAAAGCTAGCTTGCGATGCGCTTCACTTTCAATTACCGACTCGGGGATATTACTATAGGGCACCGCTGAATCAGGGTCAAACATTCCCAGCCGAAACCGTTGCTTCAATACCCTGAGCAGCGCCCGTTCAATGTCTTCTTTAGTAATCATCCCGACAAGCAATGCTTTTTTCAACCCTTCGCGATACTCATCCCGCAACGACATGTCGCAACCTGCCAACAACGCTTTGGCAGCACCCTCCTCGGGTGAGTCTGCATAGTGATGATGCGTATAAATTTTTTCCACAGCGGATCCATCGGACATGACAACCCCATCAAATCCCCATTCGTCCCGTAACACGTCCGTCAGCAGAAAGGGGTTGGCACAACACGGAACGCCATTTAGTGCATTATAAGCCCCCATTACAGAAGCAGCTTGTCCTTCTTCCACGCTCATCCGGAACGCCGGAAAATAATACTCCCTGAGTGATGTTTCATCCACATCGGCCGATCCATCGTTGCGCCTATTCTCTTCGTTATTGGCCACAAAATGCTTAGGTGTTGCCAGGATCTTCAGGTAGTTAGGATCGTCGCCCTGCAATCCCTTTACAAATGCAGTACCCAGCGTTCCCGTAAGTAATGGATCTTCAGCAAAGCATTCGGATGTCCGCCCCCAACGCGGGTCGCGGGCGATATTCAAGGTGGGTGAAAAAAAGGTCAGACCTTCATACCGTTTGGTAAATCCCTGTTTCTTTAGCGCAGCGTGGTATTTTGCGCGCGCCTCGTCCGAAATGGCATCCGCTATCCGCTGGATTAACCCGGCGTCCCACGTACTACCCAACGCAATCGGCTTCGGAAAAACAGTAGCCTTTCCATTTCGTGCCACCCCATGCAGGGCTTCGCTCCACCAATCGTAAGCCGGTATATTCAAACGATCTATAGCAGGGGCTTTGGCACATAAAAACCCGATCTTTTCCTCAACCGTCAGTCGGTCAGCCAAGTCTGCAATGCGAACATCCATTGACAATTGCTTGTCCTGAAAGGGGTAAGAACCTTCCTGGGCCCTTCCCATTCCGACGAGGATTACCAAACAACAAAAAGCAAGAATGCTACCGGTTGTGGTAACAGGAGATAGCAGTTTAATTAGTAACATGTGCAATTTTACAAATTATAGCCGGCTTTTACACCTTCTATTACTATCTACTTAAATCCTAATACTATTCTACCGTTCTAATAAAAACCTATTGCATCAATCATCTCAAAACAGTAAATTAGCATCACTAACTTACTGACCCCAGGTATGAAAGCTGTAGAATACCGTTTACCCAAGGAGTTTGACAAATCCTTTATCGTATTTACCGAACAGGGCACCTATTTTCCCTGCCCTTGGCATTATCATCCGGAATATGAATTTGTCTTAGTGAATAGAAGTACGGGCAGGCGGATGGTAGGCGATCACATTGGCCATTTTGACGAGGGAGACCTTGTTTTCATGGGCCCCGCACTGCCCCACGTATGGGTAAACGATGCCGCCTATGTACAGGGACAAGCCAAGCAGGAAGCCAACGCAGTAGTTGTCCATTTTGTGGAAGACTTCTTGGGTGAAAATTTTCTCTGTCTACCCGAAATGGAACCCCTGAAAAAAGTACTTAACTTATCAAAACGCGGGTTGGTCATCAACGGCAGGACAAAGCTGCAAATCAATCGTTTGATGAATGGCATGATCGGTGAAAGCGGATTAAAACGCTTATCTTCACTTTTTGCGATATTTGATATCCTCGCCCACAGTACCGACTACGAACCACTGGCCAGCCCCAATTACATGCAGCACACCCAAGGTTACTATTCCGATCGGTACAGCAAAATCACGGATTACATCCTACGCAATTTTCACCGTGAAATCACCCTCAATGAGGTAGCATCCGAAGCCAGTATGGCTACCACCACCTTCTGCAATTTTTTCAAGGAACACTACCGAATGACCTTTGTGGAATACCTGAATACCATCCGTGTCGGGCATGTGTGCAAATTGCTGGCCGATAGCGATGAAAACGTGGTAAACATTGCTTACGAGTGCGGATTCAATAACCTGGCTAACTTCAACCGGCAGTTCAAGCGGCTGAAAGGGATGTCGCCCAGCGAATACCGAAGGATGCTGGAATTGAAGTCGGCATAGCTAGTTGACCACGGTAACTTTGGTTAAAAATCTAAAATGTCATGAACAGAGAGACAATCGAAGAAAAATTTGAGCGCGACGGAGGTGGAAGCCAAAGCGTATCAGAAAAATTACAAGAAGAACGAAAAGAAACAACCTGATATTATCCTTTTAGATTTTTGCGAAGGAATCTTAGCCAATTGCCATGAAAAATCCGCTGTATATCGGCCTCGGAATAACCACGGGTCGCCAATATATCGGTTAACCGCTGCAGATCGCTGATCGTGTCCAGATCGTGCGGGGATTGTTCCTTTCCATATCCGCCGTCTAAATCACTGCCTATGGCAATGTGATCGGTATTTCCTGCTAATTCACAGATGTGGTCGAAATGATCGACAATGCGCGCTAACCGGACATCGGCTACCACCGGGTCCGAAACTCCTCTTTCCCAAGGATTGTGAAGCATCCACGCATCGAAAACCCCGCCGATAACCGCATCCCGGCGAATGAGCTCCCGGATCTGATCGTCTGTAAGCTGCCGTTGATGGTTTACGAGTGCCCGGCAGTTGTGATGGCTTGCCCAAACAGGACCCTGAAAAATGTCCAGTGCTTGTCGAAATCCCTCGTCGGTAAGATGAGTTACATCTAAGATCATATGTAACCGATCCATTTCGCGAAGCAATTCCTTTCCGGCTGCCTTAAGCGGTCCGGCGGTGCCCGTTCCGGGTGCATATCGCCCGTCACCATAGTGTGCCGGTCCAACCGCACGCAGGCCATACGCATACGCCTTTTCCAAATAGGAGAGATCGATCAACGAATCAGCTCCTTCCAAACTAAGGATGTACCCGATGGGTTTATGTTCATTCCGTACGGATTCGTCGTCCCATAAGGTGATGTGGGCCTCAAGAGCAGGTAGGTTTGTAATCTGCACCATTTCGCCCGCCTCTTCCATCGCCCTGTACCAAGCCAACTGCCCTTGCGTTTGGGCCCAAGCTTGCTCGGGCGAATTCCAACCGCTTAGTACGCTCCCGGGTTCTACATATCGAGCAATCTGCGTGGCAACTACCAGTCCGATTTCCCCTTTCCTCAGGTCGGGCAGCGATACAGTCCCTTTGCCACGATCGGGCTTATCATGAAGCCCTACTTCACGTTGCCGGATAGTTTGTACAGGCTTTTTCAAATCCCTGTTCCACTCAAGGGCATTCATTGCTAAATCCAAGTGGGCATCGATCAGTAACATGATGGATTATTTTTTTCAGATTCCAATTTCTTTTTTACCACATCAACCGGATACTTCAGCGCCAGTTCCCGTATTTCATAGCTGAACGCCGCAAATGTTTCTTCCCACATCCGGGCCTCCTCCGGCGTATAGGGATAAAATCCCTTTTGGTTAGCAACACCTTTGCTCCCGGCCTCCATAAGCTCCCTCATCAGTTTCGGGACCTCCGTGCTGTTATTAAGCGTCGGAAACAGCTCCTTCATAACGTTGCCATACGCGTCAACGCCGGTAAGATCCATCCATCGGAATACGCCTACTAAGGTCATCCAGTACCCGGGGTTGTTGCGGCAGGCACGGTCTACATCCTCGATGGTTGCATACCCGTTTTCCACAAGAAAAAAAGCTTCGCGGTACATGGCGTACATCAGGCGGTTGGTGATGAACCCGCGAATATCCTTCCTGACCAGCGTTGGCTCTTTGTTCCATTGATGAGCCAATTCGTAGAGGTATTCACCCTTTGAGATGTCACTTTCCGCACCACAGATAATCTCTAAAAAACGGGTGGTGTGTGAAGGCTCCGCCCAATGCAGGCCCAAGAAACGTTGGGGTATACGGGTTAGCTTTTGCAGGTTGCTGATGGGAATGGCCGACGTATTACTGGCTAAGATCGCTTCATCAGAAATAAACCGCTCCACCTTTTCATACACACTGCGTTTAATCGCTGCATTTTCCAGCGTACACTCAATCACTAACCGGCAGCCTCCCAAACAACTGTAATCTTCGGTAATGACAAGATTTTTCAAGTAAACTTCAGCCCTTTCTTTACAAAGGCCTTCTTCATAAGAACGTTCCAAATGCTTTCGGATCCGATCTGCAGCATGTTCCAGATCCGACGGAATGGGAGCCACGGCCTTTACCGGGTGGTCCGCCATGAGCAAACACGCACAAATGCTTGTACCCATCAGGCCCAATCCAACGATTCCGACTTCGATTTCGTTCGTGTTCATATACTAGTGAAGTTTTAGTAGGTCGCTCGTCCGCCCGACAAATCAAACGTGAAGCCGGTGGTAAAGCTGTTTTTCGGAGATACGATGTACAACGCGAGATTCGCTATTTCCTCCAAAGTTCCGCAACGTTTCATTGGGATTTTATCCGTCATATAGCTCACTTGTTCCGGCGGCATCCCCTCTACCAGGGCCGTCCGGATCACTGCCGGAGCCAACGAATTGACCGTGATGCCGGTTTCCGCATACTCTTTACCCTGTACTTTCGTCATACCGATTACGGCCGCTTTGGATGCGGAATAGGCCAACATACCTGCATTGCCTTCTTTCCCAGCGATGGAAGCGATGTGCAGGATACGGCCATAGTTACGTTCCAGCATATGAGGAAGCACATATTTGGAGAGGAGAAAGCTGCCAAAAAAATTGACATCGAACACGTTATGTAGATCGCTTGAGTCGACTTGGTGGCTTTGGATATGCGTGATTCCTGTGATGCCTGCACTATTCACCAAGATATCGATCCGGCCATACTGATCAATCACTTGCTTGATGACGTTTTCGACAGCCTCTTCCGCCGTAATGTCCGCCAAAAACCAACTTACTCGATCTTTTTGGCTTTCACCATTAAGACTTCCCTGTTGTCGGTCTATCAATGCCAAACGAGCCCCTCCCTTCAGCAATTGCCCGGCAATGGCATTACCGATGCCAGATGCGGCTCCGGTAACCACGGCTATTTGATTAGAAAATTGAGTTATATTATGTTGCACATAGCAAATATACGTTTACAACTAAGAACTCTTATGCCACTTTTCTATCGAATTATAACATTATTTTTTATATCGCCAACGCTGTTTCAGGGGCCACTTCAATCAGTTTCCTATACTCCTTGGGTGTCATCCGTTTAATAGCCCTAAACCTTTTATTGAAATTTCCCAAGTTATTGAATCCACTGCGGTAAGCCACCTCCATGATATTCAAGCTTGATTCGGCCAAGAGCTTGCAAGCATATCCGATTCTAACGGTATTCATATATTCAACAAACGTCATCCGATAGTGCTCTTTAAAAAAATTACAAAAAGTAGTCACCGCCATGTTTGCCACCGACGCAATTTCTTTCAACGTGATTTCTCGATCGAAGTTGTTTACAATGTATTCCGTTACCCGGTTAATTCGGTTCGAATAATCCATACTGGTACGTTGAACGTAGCCCGGACTGGAGAGTACCTCATAGCCTGACGTCTGTACTAGTATATCAAAAATACAGAACAAATTGGCCAAACGTTGAATGCCATTCATTGTTAACATCTGTTCCATGAGCGGCGCAATCCGATCACTGGCATCGCCACGGATGTGTAGGCCCTGATTCGATAAACGTAGCACTTGCCTTACTGGTTCCATTTCAGGAATCTTTAGAAAATTTTCTCCTAAAAAATCACTTTCGAATTGGATGACAATGGCATTTGCCATTTGGCGGGCAACACCGTTGATATACGCCGTGTCATTTACCCATACGTGCGGTAGACAAGGCCCCATAAGCACTAAATCTCCTTTATCAAAACGCCCAATGTGATCGCCCACCATGCGCCGGCCCGTGCTTTGTGTAACAAGCACCAGCTCATATTCGGGATGATAGTGCCATTGATAAGGAAAAAATTGCCCCCTTTCCTGAAAAACGATGAACGATTTATCATAGTCTTGAGGCAATCGCTGTTCAATAATCTTCATATTCTCATCATTCCGATAACACAATACTACTACTTTTCTGACGGATCACCTACATTATTTATAACATCCAGCTATTTTACATCCCACCATAAGCGCGTACTTACCTTATCACCTCCCGGGCCTAGCAGCGCTTCAGCCGCAGCTACTGCTTTCCCGTTTGCCTGACGATCGAGGTCAGTAAATTCTATTCTACGGATCATCTGATCCCTCGGCATATCAGGATTATCAGAGTGAATCAAAGGGTACATCTTCGGATAACCGGTACGACGCATTTCAGCCCAGGCTTCCATGCCATTTGGATACAACGCCAGCCATTTTTGTGTTCCGATCTGTTCTCGCTGTTTTTCAGGATCCGTGGAAAATTTAACAGGAATATCTGTTAACGGAGGAGTGTCCCATCCATTTTCCGGTGCCGGTGCAATCGGAAGACTAGTCCCGTTTATATACGCATCAATAACTGCTTGATCAGTTATTTTCCAGGTACGCAGCGAACTCTCAATTCCCTTCTCATATAATTCCTCTGCTGTCCCTCCCATATTCCAACCATTCAGCGCACCCTCAGCACGCAAAAAATAGGCCTCGGCCGCATACATTACCGTCATCGGATTATTGAGGTTGTTTGCCGGCGCAAAGATGGGACCTAAATCAGAGGTGTTGTCGTAAGTATTATATCCTTGCGTTTGTTCACCGGGAGTCAACCCATTTCTGCCGCCCCGATATTTACCGTCACTTTTAGCAGGGCTAAAATAAATGGGTAAACGAGGGTCATTATATCCCTTCAAAAGACTTTCCATGTTAGCGCTCATCCGGAATTCGTTCCATGCGGAAATTGTATTTAACCGGTTAACCCTAGCGGCGGACGCTTCAATAAATGCATCCTCTGTAGTCGATTCCAAAACGCCTCCCGCAACTGCGGCTTCTGCTTCCGTTTTTGCTTTCTCGGGTTCCACAAAGGAAATCCGTAGCGCTAATCTTAAACGTAAAGTATTGGCAAACTTGATCCACTTTGCATTATCTCCTTTATAGATGAGGTCGCTTTCGCCATAGGATGGAGCAGTCAGGTTACCTTCCAGAATCGCAATCGCCTCGTCCAGCTCCTTGAAGAAGTCGTAGTAAATATCCTTTTGCGCGTCGTATGCAACTCCTTCACCGGGAACATAATTACCAATCTGCGAATAAGGAATTGGCCCAAAGTAGTCAGTCGCCCGATTTAACATAAACACTTTCCATATTCGGGCAATAGCTGACAGAACAGGAAAATCAGCCTTTTCACTTTCGTTAATAATCGTCATCAACGGAGATATGGTAGCAACATATGTTCCGGTCCAAAATCCCTGAAGCCACATCTGATTCATTACATAGCGATGCGTTCCAAAAGCAACCTGCGTACAGAAAAAATACTGCGCATACATATCTGCCAGCAAATTCTGGCCTGTTTGGTAGCTTCCTTGATTCCATCCATTAAACAAGGCAGTGGGAAATAAAGGCACTATTTCCGTCGGTTTTAACCTTTCTAAAGCACCTGGATTTGTATTTCGTTCTTCAAAATTTTTGGTACATCCCGCCCAACTAGTGGCCAACAGAACGAGTGCCAGCTTGGCCATATTTCTCAGTGATAATATTTTATGATATTTCATAACAAAGTTCTTATAATTTTGTAATAGCTGCACTTGGGACTAAAACGTAAGCTTAAGGTTAACTCCAATATTTCGTGTAGAAGGCAAAGAATTAAACTCAATACCTCCAGCGTTTCCCGTACCGGTGACCACTTCGGGGTCAAACGGCGCATCTTTATACAAGAAGAATAGGTTTCTTCCTACCAATGAAATTTTGGCTCCCCGAATGAAGCCTTTCTCACCTAATATCGTTGGTGAAAAACTATAGCCCAATACCAATTCCCTCAAACGAAGGTTAGTGCCTGAATATGCATAAAAGTCTCCCGCTGGATAGCGCTCACCGATGGCACCGAAATAAGTCTGGGAACTAATTACCTGATCGTTCTTTTTACCGTCTTCGGTGTAAGCATCTAATACGATACCGTCTTCACGCCCCCATAGCGATGCTTTTGAATGCCCATCGGCATCCAGCATAGCCTGCGTACCGGCGATAACCGTTCCACCGTTACGATAATCCAATAAGAAACCTAAGGATATATTTTTATAATTTAAGGTATTGTTAAACCCTAAATTATAATTGGGGTTATAATTACCAACGTACACCGTTTTTCCGGGTGTTAACAAAGGCTCTCCTTTGTCCGACACAAGCGGCCGCCCCTGTCCGTCTTTCCGCCAACCAATCGCATACATATCGCCATAACTGCCTCCTACTGCTACATCCACCAATACCTGACGGTCGTCCACAATAATAGCACGGTCAATTTCATCCGTTAACCTGATCACTTTATTGGTGTTCTTCGCAAAATTAAATGCCGCGTTCCAGGTAAAATCCTCACTCCGAACAGGTGTTACATCTACCATTGCTTCGACACCACTGTTGTTGATCAAACCGGCATTGATGTATTGATTACTAAAAAGGGAAGCCGCCGGGGTCGAAATAGTTAGCAATTGATTCTCTGTATCGGTGGTATAATAAGTGACATCAAACCCGAAGCGATTGTTGAAGAAACGCCACTCCGCACCCACCTCAAATGCCCGGGTTATCTCGGGCTTATAGGTAGGCAAAGAACGCGTTGTCGGTGTTCCAATAGCTCCCCCAGCCGCTACACTATAATAATTACGATCCCGGTAAGCACCGCCGCCCGAGCCCGAGTAAGCCATGGATACCCTCAACTTGCCATAGGACACCCAGGAAGGCAGCGTCATCATTTCTGAAATGATGCCTGTTAAACCCACGGACGGATAAAAATACGACCAGTTTTCTCGCGGAAGTGCAGATGACCAATCGTTACGTGCCGTAACGTCCAAAAACAAGTAGTCGTTATAACCCAAGGTTCCAGAGCCGTAAATAGATTGCACTTGAGGACTTTGCGAAAATGAATTATCCGCTTGTGGATTTTTGGCATTAATAAGATCAAAGAAATTAATAATATTTAATCCCTGTGCATCAACAGTATTCGAAGTGGATTGCCCTTGTTGCATGGACGCTCCAATAAACGCCGACAGGTTGAATCTATCACTAAGGTTACGCCGTAATGATAACAGGGCATCTAAATTGGTACTTTGACGGGTATAATCGCCTGTAACATAATTTGAGCCTAAAGCCTTATAGAAATAGGTGTCGTTATATATCTTGTTCTCGGTACTTTCCATCGTCTTATCAATACTCCCCCGTAGCTGAAAATCCAACCAATCGGTAAAAGCATATTTCACCTGGAATAAACCTAGCACCCGATCCTTCTTTTCATAAAAGAGTTCACGATACATTTGCCAATAGGGATTAGCCAACACCGAAGATCCTTCCTTCCAATAATTTTGCCTTTCAGTTCCATTTTCATCGATATAGGTATAATTCTTCATTTCACTTAAGGGGATTGAAGTTGGAGCTCGTAAAATCGAAGAATAAGCACGTCCCCCTTCCCCGGTATACGGCATATTATCAATATCTTGATAGATATAACTCACTTTTGCCGTAAGCGATAACTTATCGGAAATATTATTGTCAATTTTCAAATCCACATTATGCCTTACCATATCATTGTTTCGCATAATGCCTTGAGCTACCACATTTCCATAGGAAAAAAAGGTACGCATCTTTTCATTTCCACCACTCACACTAATCGAATTATTGACGGTACTAGCTATTCTCAAAAAATCCCTTAAATTGTTCGGTTGCCCGGTATAAGGCACGGTTTTCCCATTCCATAAGGTGACTTCATGACCGTCCGCTTTCGGTCCATAACCATGTTCCGAATTGGGAGAATAAAGGCCACCATCGCCTTGACCATACGCGTACTGAAGCTCCGGCAGAGAAATGGCTTCATCAAAGGTCATTCCCCCGTTATATTCTACACTCAGTTTTCCTGATTTTCCGCTTTTAGTGGTAATCACAATGGCACCATTTTGACCAGCACTACCATATAATGCAGCAGCAGAGGCACCCTTCAACACCGTCATACTTGCGATATTATCGGGATTGATCATGGAGATACCGCCACCACCATCACGGCCGCCAAAACTACCCCCACCGGAAGCCCGGCTTCCGGTATTCATCGGAACGCCGTCAATGACGTATAAGGGCTGGTTTCCTCCAGTGATGGAGCGGCTGCCACGCAATATGACCTTAGAAGACCCGCCTGGACCAGTAGCACTTTTCGAGATGGTAACCCCGGCAACTTTTCCCTGAAGGGAGTTGATCACGTTGGTTTCCTTTGCCTCGTCCATATTGTCTCCGCCGATTACCTGTGCAGAATAAGTAAGCGACTTTTCCTGCCGCTCTATTCCCAGTGCCGTCACAACGACTTCACCCAAATCCATACTTCCCGACACAAGCGATACATTGATAGTTGTCTGGTTACCAACGGCAATCGTCTGCGACCGATAACCTATAAATTCAAACGAGATACTAGCGGATGAAGAAGGTACGCTAATTGAATACTTGCCTGCATCGTCCGTTGCGGTACCATCCTTTGTTCCGGACACCAAAACATTTACCCCCGCCAGCGGTTTACCATCCTCTGCGGAAGTGACCACACCTGTTACCTTTTTCTCTTGGGCTGACACAGGTATGCAGAGCACCATGAAAGGCACTGCTACAAGGAGCCATCGCAATTTCATTTGCTTGGTTTTTTTCATAATTATTAGTTATTTGAGTGAATTAAAACTGTTCAATATTGTTACATGATGCCTTTTAAAATAAATACCATTTATTTCTTTTGCCGGTGTACATTACAGGTATCAATCCCGAAAAATACACCCCAACAAACACCTCCGTTTTAATTAGGTTATGAACAGTTAGTTAAGTATCTGAATTAACTTGAAGTAAAATTAGGTTTTGTAAGAGATTATTTTGCAATACTTTTTTACAGATTATTGATACGATATTATTGGCTGTTTTCAGTAACCACGCACGCAGGATATCAACCACTTAAAAATGAAATTTACCGAATGATAGATTAGTGCCTGCTCGGCACTTCAAGTATCGTACCCGCTATATGCCGGGGTCCGTCATCAACATTATAGTAATAAATCACCAACACCCGATTATCGTCCAACTGGATAGACCAAGGATATCCAATGTCCGTACTTCCGCCATCGTCCCTGAGTATAATCTCAGGCGCTGTTGCATAATCGGTACACTCCGCATTAAGAATTCTTGCGCGGATGCCATAAGGTTGGTGCCGATACCCATATACCAAAAGCACGCGATTATCGAGCAATCGCATCGCTTGCAACGGGTGTCCCTGAAAACCCATTTTTTCCCAATTACCAAAACTTTTACCTCCGTTCGTTGAGCGGGCAATACAGGCCTGATCGTCCATGTTCGCTGTGCGAAGAAAAGCTACAATATCACCTTTCGGAGTTTCATATACAGATGCTTCGTTAAACGACGCTACACGGTCTGTGGCCACTACACTACCGTATTTCCACGTCAGTCCTTTATCTGCAGATATGAGCAAATGGTTAGACGTCTTTTTGGCGGGCCGGTTCGCATCACTCGCGGCAACTACCCAAAATATACGGTTGTCCCTTGCTTCATATAATGCCCCACGGTTATACGCTGGAAGCGGCTTCCCCAACGCAGTGTGGTTAATCTCCGCGGCAATATGAGGAGGGTATATCGGTCCCTGCCAAGATATTGCTCCATCGGTTGACCGCAGCAAATAGCCTCCTAAAAACACCGCGCCGCCTGCGTCGGAGTAGGGTTGCTTCAGGTTAGGCAGCCCGTCGGGACGCACAAAAGCCCACCCGTAGCTAGCACAGAGTATACTCCCATCGCGAAGCTGCAACAGACAGGGATCCTGCGATCCGCCAAATGGATGTGCATAAATCAACTCTGGTTCCGTCGTCCAATGTTCTCCATCTCCAGACCGTACGGCCACTAAGTAACTGTTAGGGTCTACGTGCGTGGTTACCGCCTCACCAAATACCTTTCGATTGGGCGCCCTTCGAAAGGCAACGAGTAACTCTCCATCCGGTTTCTTGATGACGGAAGGGAAGGCATTGTGATACATCGTGTCCTTGTAAATAACAATGTCCTTTATTTTACGCACAGTCCCCCCAGAATCCTGGTCAATCTGCGCATACACAATTCCGGTTACCATTAACCCGATCACGGTGATAACCATTCGTAACCTGCTAGCTGCCATTTAATGTAGGTGTTTTATGCTGTGTTCGTGCGTTGCAAATATCTCGACGGCTGCGTGACTTCATTTACTGTCCTTCAATTCCGAAAACATGGCCAACAGTCGCGATACGATCCGCTCAGTCGCATCTTTCTGAACTTTGTTGGACGTCAGCCAGGTTTCATATCCCCCTAACCGGTGTTGCCGGGGTGTGGGCAGATACCCCCAATACCCATTGGCTATGCCCACGGTAAACACCTTCTTGAATGGCACTTTTTCTTTCAGTTCAAGACCTGTTTCTGCAAAAACCTCAAAAGGAATGGAGCTGATACCTACGTCTCCAATGGAGAACGCTTGCAATACAATCGTTATGTTGTCCGGAAATTCACGCTCGTGAATCGTCACACGATCCAAGTAGGTACTTTCCAACCGATGAAATAAAGGGGGATCAGCCGGCTGGTGCTGTTTAATTTTTTCCATGTTCTGCAACAGTGCCTCATCGGCTTTCCTGACCTGAAGCTTCAGTTGGGTCGACTTGGCCTTCAGGCGGACCCACTCCTTAAATTCGACCGTCCGATAAGCGGCAGCCAAACTGTTCGCAATGTCACCTGCCACCAGTTCCATCTTGGCATAAGGCGGATATTTTTCTGCTTTTTCCGCAAAATTGATGTTGTTGATATCACCGGAGGTACCATTGCTCATAATACCCACAAACGGAATCGCCTGATTTTCGGCATGCAACAGTTTTTCTATTTTTTTCGCAAATACCCCATAATAGTCGGCCGAAATATCGTGACTCGGTACGCCTCCGATATAATGCAGCGAATAATTGGCAAATACGGCGATGGGTGTACCTTCTGTTGTCTCCACCGCAAGAAATGAAATTTCAGGATCTGTAGGCCCTGCGGGCTCCAGCAAATTCGGGTTTTGATGCCCTGGATTCATCACCGCCGAATCTAAAAAACCAAGCGGGCTGGTTACTTGCTTTTTTACCCGCCATCGACGGTTAAAAACGTGCTCGGGTTTGAGGAATGCACCTGCCCCTATCCGGGCCGGACGAAGGTTTTGAACGGCCACACTAACCGCATCTGCAATCTTGCGTACCATAAACTGCTGATACTCATCTAAAGGCTTGTCATAATTCCATCCCCGGCGAAGTTCGCCTTGGCCACCGGTACTCGGACCGGAGTGCGTATGCGTTGCCGAGATCAGCACCTGATCTACAGGAATACCCGCATCGGCGGCTACCTGCTCTTTTGCTTTTGCCGCAACGTGCGCGTAAATGCCGAGATTATCCACTACAACGAAGGCAAGGCGGGTTGATCCATCGTCCAACACCAACGCTTTTACGAACAGCGGATCATGAATATTCTCTGCCGGAGGCGGGGTCCCGTAGTTACCGACAATGCCAGCTCCCAAAAATGGTGTCACGTCCAACCTCGACGCACCTGCTTTAAAAACCTTGTCTTGTGCTAACAATCCTTGTGAAAACAACAGGGACAACAGCATCCATTTTATTCCTTTCATATGCTTCCTAATTTTTACGATTCATTGCCTCCCAAGACCTTGACAGCCGACCTTCTCCCGAATGAATTCGACCGATATGCGTGTAACGCATAGCCCATCAGCACCAAGTTACACGGAATCAGTAGCATCATTGCATTTTGTGGCATGCTCAAATTAATATCTATCAACCGCCCGAAAATAACCGGAAATATTCCCCCGCCCACCACAGACATCAGCAGCAGGGCAGATCCCATCTTCGTAAACCGGCCCAAACCTTTCAACGCTAGCCCCCATATCGTGCCCCATAACATCGCCGAACTAAAACCCATGGCAATGACAAAAGACACAGATACAATGCCTTCCGTGGTATATGATCCGACCGTCATCAGTATTCCCCATACCGTACAAGCAAGTAACGCGCCTTGCTGAGAGAGGTATCTTGGGATCAGAAAAATGCTGGCACCGTAACCCAACGTCATCGCGATCAGCGTATATTGTGCGAAAAAACGCGACTCGGAAATCGGGATACCCAAAGCCGAACTATACAGGATAATCCCGTCGATTGGAATAACCTCGCACGCCGCGGAGAAGAAAAGTGCAACCACGCCAAAAACGAGATTAGGAAATTGGAAGACAGATTGTTTGGTACCTGCATCGCTGCGTACATCCGCACCGGATGATTCATTTACCTCCGGAAGCTTGGAATACCAAATCATAGCTCCTAATAAAACCAGCACAGCGGAGATAACCAAATAGGGATTGACAACGCCTAAAATATAATCATTTAAAATGGCTGCCTTTCTTTCCGAATCAGCTTGCGCAACCTGGTTGACCACAGCATCCGCATCCGCTAAAAATAACGATCCCAACGCGGCCAAACTCACCAACCCAGCAATTTTATTGGCCAAGCCCATAAAACCGATCCGCTTCGCCGTACTTTCGATCGGCCCGATTACTGCCACGTAAGGGTTTGCTGCCGTTTGCAACAGCGCTAAACCGGTACCGGTAACAAATAACCCCGTTAAAAAAAGCCAGTAAGCACGAATATAGGCCGCTGGAATGAAAAGTAACGTACCCGCAGCCATTACCAACAGCCCAATAAACATCCCTTTTTTATACCCTGTACGCTTCAATATCCATGCTGAAGGAATGGCCATAACAAAATAGGCAACGTAAGCCGAAAATGCCACCCAAGTAGACTGGAAATTATTGAGTTCAAGACCCACCCTAAAATACGGGATGAGCACCCCATTCGCCCAAGTGATGAAACCAAAGACAAAGAATAAGATGCCGATGATAATTAATGGGTATATTACGGATTTGCCCATGGATTTATTCACTTATACCATTAACCAAAACGCCAAGATGCGATCATCGCCTGCTACACGCCCTTAGTTCAAATTAATAGTTGGTTTATAATTTATCGCTTCAAAAGTAGATAGAAGCGGTTGGTCATCCTACTACTTTTATGTGGATAGCTGATACAATATTTCATTCACCGGCCGGAACGAGGATCTGGCGTTCAGTTGTGTTGGCCCTAATCTTTTCCGAAGAGAAATAAGCGGGGAAGTATTGATCTTTAGCCCATTTCTCAAAGAGATTGCTATAATACCTACTCTTGGGGTCGCCGGATTGTCCCGGGGTATTGGTCATCACCGTAAGATCCCAATCGGAAAGATCGGCAATCATACGGAAACTGGCGCCGATAGGCTGATTATCCAACGGGCCCGTCGAATTGACCGTGTAACTGTTGCGCCCCCCGCGGTGCCCCAGTATCTCTGCGACGGTGCCATTTGCCTGCCTACGCCATATTTCAAACTGAAATAAGCAGTCGCGTGCAGCACAATACCCTTGAGCAAAAAACAAATCCCGTTGGTTTCCGGCGTAAATGTGATTGATCCCCCAAGTATCTCGCAGGACGTCGACGGATGCCTTTAGCCCGGATACAGTGATCGTTTCTGGATGCTGAGCCAACGCTCTCGAGAAGCTGGCGATAAGCGCTAGGCATACTGCCATACGGAGGCGAGTAAAAGAAGGCTTCACCTTTTACGCGCCGCCACTGGCCATGTATCTGAAGCTCGGGTGTTTTGAACCACAGTAAGCCGGTCATACAATGCTACGGTAGGGCAAACATGGTACGGCAATCCATACAACACATCTCCGACTTTCCAAGAATGTCCCCGCGACGCTTCCAATACCAAGTGCTCTTCGCTTTGACCGATCGGTTTCAGATCGGGAGCATTCAGGAAATAAACCCGCCGATCCAACGGATTCTCGGCCGCCACGGCCTTGTGTCCCAAATCTACACATAGCCGGTTCGCATCGGGCATAGATACAATACGCGTCAATAACACCGCAGAAGGGAGAAACGGCTGATCCGGTAAGCCATCGGCATAACCCTTATCCCAGAAAATGAACGTTCCCGGACTGCATTCTACCTCGGGATAGGTTGCATAAACAGGAAATGATGGCGACCCTCCTACGACAATGCGGGGCTTCGCGAAACCCACCTTTTGTACTTGTTGCGCCATTTGCTCAACCGATTCAAAATTCTGTGCACAGATTGCCTTCCGCTTTTCAATGTCCCGTTCATGTACATGGCCATCGTATGCATGAAAGCCCTGAATAGCCAGTCCTTCCAGTTGAGCACATTGCTGATATAAGGCAATCGCCTCCGCTCCCGGTTTGATACCGGTACGACCCATTCCAATATTCAGATCCACATAGAGGTCCACAATCTCCCCGGCTTGCCTTGCAGCCACCGCCAATGCATGTGCAGCCTGAAAATTATCTACGAGGGCCGAAAAACTGGTTTGCGGGAATTTTTTCTTCAACGATAAAAAACGGATTAGCTTCGGACCATACAGCGGATACGCCAAGAGCACGTCCGGAGCTTCACACTCGCCCAGCATTTCTGCCTCGGCGATAGTGGCACACTTAAACCGCGTAATTCCTGCTTCCAATTGGAGGCGGGTCAATTCCTTGGTCTTATGCGTTTTCACGTGTGGTCGCAAACGCGCCGGGTCATCAATCATACTTTTCAGAAGCGCAATATTCTGCTTAATACGCTCCGGAAACACCAACAACGCAGGTGAATCAATCTCTGATTCGTTGCGGATCTTATACCAAGTATCAACGGGTTGCATAGGATAATTGTATTGTCAAAGACTATTGATTTGTGCCAACAGGCTATTCATAAGGATTCCTTCTGCATTCTCTGCCAAATGGCTTGATCGGCAACGCCAGCATTCGTACCCCCCTTTCTCCAGTTCATGGGCTGGCGGCACGTAGCCAACGTAATCGTTGGCCAGGCAAATCGTAAAATACTTTTTATCGGGTCGTTCTGCTTTGATATGCAAACCGGTTTCAGCGAAAAACTCACCCGGAAGTGCACCGATCACGCCCGAACCGACTCGGAACGCCTGCACCGGCACCTGTTTTTCATCCGGGTATTCAGCAAGTAGCACCTGTTCCCGCGCATATACTTGTTGATATCCCCGTTGGTCGAACTGGATGTTTTCGTAGTCAGTTTGTTCCACAAGCGCTTTGGCGGCCTCCAATTCCTCCGGCGTCGGTTTGCGTAATCCTACCGTTATTTCGGTGTATCGGCTTCCTAATACGGGTTGTACTTCCCAGGTCACGTCACTTAGCGACGTCACCACACCAATAGCAAGTTCTTTACCGATCAACTGGCTTTTCTCATGGTTACCCGCCGGATAGCGGTCGGGATCCAGGAAATCCCAGATATTTACTTCGCCACTGGTGCCATTGCTCATCATGCCTACAAAAGCGGAGTCCGTACCCAATAATTCGGTCAACTCTTTGGCAAACCAACCGAAGTAGTCCGCGCTGATCGTACCCCGCTCGCAGTCGCCCACGTAGTGCAATGAATAATTGGCAAGCAGACCGATCCATTCACCATCGATTCCTTTGACAGCTAGGTATCGTAATTCTGTATCTGGTTTAGACGTACGCTCCACAATATCGTTTTCGCCGCCGATGGGATTCGTTTTTATCGCATCTGCTTCGCTATTCACCGGGTTAAACGGTCGATAGTCGGCCTTCATGCGGTAACGTCGACATACCATATGCCTCGGCTCGTCAAACCAACCATAACCGATGTGCGCAGGCACCGAGCGTTGTTGCGCTTTCAATATCGCCTCAACAAGCAATGCGGGCAACTTCTTTCGGTATCCCCAGTCTACATGCCCCATCAGCAAATCGGCAACGGAACCGGCTGAATGGGTATGCGTACTCGAAATCAACTGATTTTGTGGTGGGATACCGGTCTGTTCTGCAATGAGATTCTTTACTTCATCGAGAAAATCCCGTTGCATCACACAAATATCGACCACGAGGATAAGTAACGTGGTGACGCCATCCTGCATGACCAGTGCTTTGGCGTAAAGCGGATCGGCAATATGGTTCGCGTAACGGCTTGTAAATTCGCCATTGATCACGGTCCCCAAGGGCGGTGTAATATCCACCTGTGCAGTCCCTGCTTTAAATAAATGTTTTTGCATAGTACTATTTATTTCTTCCACGCATTTCGTAAAAAACGTAGCCAGTTACCATGGAAAATATTGTCAATATCAACCTCTGAATAGCCCCTATGCTGCAGTATTGCTTCAAATTTCCGCAAATCTGCAATGGAGTTTAGATCCCATGGACTTTGTTCGGTACCAAAAATACCATCCAAGTCACTGCCGATGCCAATGTGATGGCTGTTCCCTGCCAGCTGGCAGATGTGGTCCCAATGATCCACCAACTGCTCCAGCCGGATATCCAATTGCCACGGATCCGATACCGTATCGATAAACCGGATATCCATCGCCCAACAATCCAGCATTCCGCCGATAACGGCTCCTCTCCCGATCAGTTTTTTGATCTGCACATCGGTTAGCTGCCGTTGGTTGGGCACGAATTTACGCACATTATGATGACTGGCCCATATTGGCCCTTCGTATAGGTCTAACGCTTGGTCAAACCCCTCATCTGTGAGATGTGTGACATCCAAAATCAGATTCAACGCTCCCATCACCTTCATCAGCTCCAGCCCCTGCGGATGGATCCGCCCCGCAGTCTTGGTGCCGTCTGCATACCTACCCGTGCCAAAGTGTGACAGCCCCATCGCCCGCAAGCCATAACCATGTGCCCGATAAAGATAGTCAATATCCACCAATGAATCGGCGCCTTCCAAGCTAAGGATATATCCGATGGGTTTATCTTCATCCGCCAATTGATCATCATTCCACAGATGGACCTGTTCTTCCAGCCCTTCCAGGTCTACAATCTGCACCATCTCCCCCAGCGCTTCCATCTCCCGATACCAGCTAAGCTGTGCTTGCGTCATGGCCCAGGCTTGTTGCGGAGAATTCCATGCCGTGGGCACATAACGCGATGGACTGACACGGGCCAATTGTGTGGCAACCACAATTCCCACATTTCCTTTGCGCAGTTCGGGTAGGCAAACCGTCCCTTTACCACGATCCGGCCGGTCCTGCAGGCTCAATTCACCGTTACGTATCTCATCCAATGAGCGTGATAGATCGCGGTTCCACTCGATGGCGTTCATCGCTAAGTCCAGATGGGCATCAATGATCAATCGGTTCATTCGAAAGAATTTTGTTCTTCAATGGCCTCATGAAACCTAAATTTTCATCGCCTTTTGAGAGGCGCAGACATGTCAGGTTTCATGTGGGTATTTTAAGATTAGTTCCCTGATTTCCTCACTAAATGTACGAACTATTTTTTCCCAACGCTCCGGGTGGTCAGCAGCGTAATCTTGAAAGTCAGCAACCACCGAATCCGGCAGTACGGTTGCTTGGGAAAGTTCCGGATTGAGATCCTTCATCACCACGCCATACGCATAAGTGCCCATGAGATCCATATACCGAAAATTACCTGCAAAAGGCAGGTAATAACCGGCGTCATTCCGGCAGGCACGATCAATACTTTCTATCGAGGCGTAACCATTTTCTACCAGGTAAAATGCCTCCCTTGCCCAGGCTGCCATCATCCGCGCACGCACGCTGAATCCGGATTTCACGAGGTAAGGATCTTTGTTCCATCCATCTTTTGCCATGGCCTCCAGCGCACGTATTTGATTTGAGGCGGACTTTTCATTGCAAATGATTTCCAGAAAAAAAGTCAGGTCAGCGGGGTAACACCAATTCAACCCTAAGATCCGTTCCGGATACCGGCTGGCAGCCTGCAATTCCGCTAACGGGATACTTTCCGTGTTGACGGCAATGACGGCGTCTTTACCGACGCAACCTTCCAACCGCTCGATGAGTTGCCGCTTGATATCGCTGCGCTCTTCCGTAATAACAACGATCCAGTGATGAGACAAAACCGTCGGCCAAGCTTTTGGCAAGATCAGCTTTTTTACCCGATCCGGCATGGCCTGCTTCACTGCTGAATAAGCCGCCTTCACATCCGAGGTCAACAGCGTTGTCTCTTGGTCTGCACGCAACGCATTACCAGCGACGCTATAGGCTAGCTTACCATCGCCGACAATTAATAAAGGAGGGAGTGGTCTATTCGTTTCCTTCATCATCATTTGTGCCATAGGGTGGTTACATCAAACTCAATACTTCGGTGGCGACAGCAATGGCCTGTTCAATTTCCTCGTCGGTATGTACCGCGCTGATATACCACAGCCCTCTGCCAATCACACGGACGCCCCGGTCATGCAATCCGGCAATGAAGGTGTTCAATTTGGCTTTGTCGTTCGAAAGCGTATCGCGGTAATCACGTACCTGTTCCAACCTTGTAAAGGAGGTATTGAACATCGGCCCCAGTCCCTGTACCAAAAGTGGCTGACCTGTTTTTTCCGCTGCTTCTTGCAAGCCCTGCATCAGCTTTCTGCCCAATCGGAACATGCGGTTGTATGCATCAGGGTCCTGCTCCAACACCCCGATTGTAGCCAACGCTGCCGCCACGGTGGCGTTACCGGCATTCATGGTGCCGGCGTGGATGACACGGGCTGTCTCGATTTCTTCCATCCATTCCCTTTTTCCCACAATGGCGCTGATGGGATATCCACTTGCGATCGCTTTCGCAAAAATGGATAGGTCCGGTGTAATCCCGTAATATTGCTGCGCTCCTCCAAGCCCCAGCCGGAAACCCGTGATTACTTCGTCAAAAATCAATGCAATACCGTAGGTGTCACATAGCTCACGCAACCCTTCCAGAAATCCGGCTTGTGGTGCTATGCAACCGCTGTTACACATTACCGGTTCGGTGATAATCGCCGCCAACTCCGCATGGTTTTCAGCTACGGTTTGGCGGACCAGCTCGATATCATTCCAGGGGAGGATGATAAACTCTTCCCGGCTGTGAGCCGACAAACCATCTGACCAAGGGTAAGCGTTCGGATGTTCCCGACTGCCCAGTGCATCTACGGAAGGCGTGCTGATGCCCCAGGCTACGTTATCCAACCAACCGTGGTAATGGCCTTCAAACCGGAGGAATTTCGGTTTGCCTGTTTTGGCCCGAGCCACGCGAAAAGCGGTCTGTACCGCTTCGGAGCCGTCTAGGCAAAACCGCATCAACTTGGCCGAAGGAATGAGTTGGTGAAGTTTCTCCGCAAGTTCGATTTCTTTCAGATGTTGCCCTGCAAACAATTGTCCCTGCGTAGCATATTCCTGTATGGCACCCAGCACAGCCGGGTGAGAATGTCCCACGATCAACGGCCCCTGACTCAGGGTGAAATCGAGGTATTCATTTCCATCTACGTCATAAATACGGCTTCCTTTACCATGTGTATAAAAAATAGCATGCGGATGGTTATACTTCCGGAATTCAGAGGAAACCCCGCTTGCCAATACTTGCTTTGCCCGGTCCAACAACCGGGCCGACTCCTGGTAACGATTTGTTGCCATGCTACTTATAATATATGTTCTTCTCTTGTCGGGAATAAATTCCGTTCGTTGTACCGCGAGGCCAACTCGTAGATATCTCTGTTAAATTGCGAGAAAGCCGTTTCCCACTTTTTCGCATGCGCTTCGGTGTATGCATATAAACCCGACCGGTTGTGTATTCCCTTGGCCCCACTCGTTACAAGCCGCTGCATAACTGCGGGGACATCCTCTCTATTGTCGAGTTGGCCGAACAGTTGTCTAAGCGTATTTAGCGAATCTTCCAAGCCCATAAAATCCATACGCCTGAAAATTCCCATCAACGTAATCCAAGCGCCTGCATCGTAGCGAAACACTTTATCCGCATCCGTCAATGTGGTATGGCCTGCCTCAACCAAGGAAAGCGCTTCCCGGTAAACGGCATACATCAACCGATTGGTGATAAATCCGCGGATATCTTTCTTAAGTAACGTGGGCTCTTTGCCCCACGAAAACGCCAGTGACACTACGTATTCTGCAACGCTTAAATCGGTATCGGTACCACACGTCACCTCTAAAAAACGGGTCATATAGGCGGGCTCCGCCCAATGGATTCCCAAAAAGCGCTCAGGATGTGGCACTAACCGCTGTAATTCGCTGATGGGTATCGCCGACGTATTGGAAGCGATAATAGCGTCTTCATCCACTGAAGCCGTTATTTGCTGATAAACCTTGCTTTTTATTTCCTGATCTTCGACGACACACTCCAACACGATGCGGCAATCCGCTAACTGTTCAAAATCCTCTACCAATCGTAACGCATCAATGCATGTCGGAATACCACGCGGCAAAACACCCGCTGAATCCGCATGACGCAGCAAATCAGCAATATGCAGGGCCGCCTTTTCCTTTTCGCCAGGTATTGGAGCCAAGGCAGTCACCGGATATCCTGACGCCAATAAAGACACGACGATACTGCTACCCATCAACCCGAGCCCCACCACACCGACCTGCATGGGTTTGATTTGTCCGTTGTCCATATCCCACTAGGGTAGCTTCGCAATGCAATCAATCTCGACGCGGATACCTTCAGCCAATACCGATTGTACCGTCGTGCGCGCAGGCCTCACGCCTGTAAAATAGGTAGCATAAACTGCGTTGTAACGATCAAACTCGGCAATATCTTTGAGATGTACCGTGGTTTTTACCACATCATCCAAGGAAACTCCGGCGGCGGCTAGGATAGCCTGAATGTTATCAAGGGTACGCTGGGTTTCTTCTTCAATGGTACCCAACACGAATTTGGAGGTCTTAAAATCAACAGAAGCTTGACCACTTACAAAAAGAAAACCTCCGGCAATGACTCCGTCGGAATAGGCTCCCGTTACGAAGTTTGCAGCCCGATCGGGGTGCACAATTTTTTGTTTACTCATATCCACTACGTTTTTATGGCTCGTAATTACTTGTAAACAAAGGTAGGTTAATAGCGTTTGGGAGTCTATTACATTTATGTATATTTATAGTACTATTTTTCAACACCCGGGATGCCAGTAGATAAATCACCGGCATCCCGGGTGTTATTAAAACCGCCCGAATTCTTCGTACACTTCAAAAGGATCGCGACCGTCAGCCATCGCCTTTCGGCTCCGACCTTCCGATTCAAACCAGCCTTCGGCGATCTCCAGAATTTCGATGGTCTTTTCCAATGGAACGATCACCACTCCATCGTTATCGCCAAACACATAATCGCCAGGGTTAACGAGTATGTTACTATCAATTCCTTTCACAAAAATCGGGATCTGATAGTCAACGATCATAAAACGGCCAAACGCTTCTACTGGATTACGGAATCGACAGAATGTCGGAAATCCCATATCAATTAGGTAGTTTGAATCGCGTGTGGAACCATCAATTACCGCTCCCACACATCCCACCGCCGCCGCCGCCGTCGCGCTGATCTCACCGAATTGCCCACAGGAAAGATCTCCCTGTGTATCCCGAATCTGCACGCAACCCGGTGTCATGCTTTTCATCAATCCCAGACGGATGTTGTGTGTCTTCACATCCCGGCTAGGCGTCGCAATCCCGTGCATTGTGAACGCAGGTCCGGCAACTTTCATCGTATGTAACAGCGGGTAGATGCCACTATTCATCGCACGTCCTTTCACCCCGATGCTTTCCATCGCATCATAAACCAGGCCGGTGTAAAGTTTCCGATACCGATTGCCAATAGCTTCAACGTCGTAGTTGACATTCACCTTCTTTATGGGATACTCAAATTTACCTGTTTCTTGATCTGTTACTGTCATATGCTTCATTATTAATTGTATGTATCTATTTTTCTGAATCCCTAAATTAACTGACCGACATTCCTCCATCACAATAAATGGTCTGCCCGGTGATGTATCGCCCTGCTTCCGAACAAAGTAATAGCGCGATTCCTGCGCAATCTTCCGGTTCCCCAAAATATCCGAGTGGAATCTTCTTCCGTGCTTGATCCGCATACGCTGCATCGGAAAGTGCCTCCCGATTTCGGCTGGTTTGTATCACTCCGGGCGCAATGTTATTTACGGTTACCCCGTGTTGCCCCACCTGTAATGCAGTATTCATGACTAAATTGGACACCGCCGCTTTCAATGCAGCATAGACGGCCATTTGGGGATGTGGCTTAGCTTCCTGGACGCTGCCGATGGTAATAATCCGACCCCAGCGCTGTGCTATAAATTTGGGCAGATAATGCTGGATAAGTCGTAATGTGGCCCAGAAATTAGTATTAACGTGTCTGTCAAACTCCGATCGACTGATCGACATCAAATCCTTGCGCACCTGCATGGATGCATTGAGAATGAGGATGTCCACTTCCGGAACAGCCGTGATCAGGTCTTCAACACCCTTGGGTGTTTCAAAATCGGCTACCACATAGTTTGGATGCGCACCGGTCACCCGTTTCAGTTCGGCACAGGCCTGCTCGCATTTTTCCACACTGTCTTTATCGTGTATCCAAACGGTACACCCCTGTTCTGCAAATTGCCGGGCAATGGCAAAGCCGATTCCTTCAGCAGAGCCGGTGATCAGTGCCCGTTTACCTTTCAGCTCAAACATTGTTTTTTCATCCATCGTTACATGCCTCCCACCACTGGAAACCAATCCGGCCGATAGGGATCCGCGTGGAACCGGGCATAATAGTCTCCCTTTTCTTCGTAATAGCGTTCATACCGCTTCATCTTATCTTCATCCAAAGCCACACCCAGACCCGGCCCCTCGGGCACCCGAATCGATCCGTCGGTATACTGGAAAGGACCACCCTCGATGATGTCATCGGTCAGGTAATGGTAGTGCGCATCGCCAGCAAATGTCATAGCAGGGATGGTGGAAGCCGTGTGCAACATGGCGGCCAGTTCAATACCGAATTCCGCTCCACTATGCATAGCGACTCCCAAATTAAACGTATGGCATACAGCCGCTAAGTCTTTTACCCCACGAGGTCCCTCCCAATAATGGATGTCAGTGAGCACAATGTCTACTGCCCCAAGGCGGATGGCTGGCCCAAGGTCGTCGAATTTTGCCGGGTACATATTCGTGGCAATGGGAATCCGCACCTGCTTCCGTACAGCGGCATTTCCTTCAAGCCCCCAAGAGGGATCTTCAAAATATTCGATGCCCAGCGGCTCCAAACGATGACCGATTTTTACAGCCGTTGGTACCGACCATACACCATTCGGATCTATCCGTAGTCCGAAATCCGGCCCCAATCGCTCTCGGCAAAGCTCCAATACACGAGCTTCTTCCCCCGGTTCCATTACCCCTGCTTTCAGCTTCATCGCGTTCACACCCAGTTCTTCGTGCAGTTGCTGGCAGTGGTCCGCCAGATCTTCAGCATACTGGTCATGGCCCCCTCCGGGTCGATCATACCGCCAGAAAAGATAGGCGATGAAAGGTATCTTGTCGCGTAATCTTCCGCCCAATAAATCGCTCATCGGACGTCCGAGCACTTTGCCCTGAATATCGAGGCACGCCATCTCGATCGCCGCATACAACCGGGCATTGGAAAGATAGTAAATGCTCCTTAGCACCTTCATTTTGATGGTCTCCAAATGAAACGGGTCCAATCCCACAATGCGTGGTTTCAACTTCATCAACGCACCCCGCTGGTCGCCACCGCCAACCTCTCCCAGGCCCACGATTCCCTCATCTGTAAACACTTCCAGGATCGTTCGCAGAAAGTAACCGGGATGTACACCGGTATTATGCCGGAGTTGTGCATTTAACGGGATCGCCACACAGCGTACCCGGATATCCGTAATCTTCATTTTATTCGTTTTTTTTATTTGGCTTTACTTTTTACTTTGACACAGGCGGTACTACCGCCAAACGTGCCATCTCTGCTGGCGATAACGCATCATCAAACACCGCAATTCCCCCTATTTTACCCTTAAAAAAATTACCCATTCCGCGCTTAAGTTCCACAGCTCCTACGGTGAAATCCGAACGATTGCTTCCGATACCATATGGATAGAAATATGGGTTTTTTTGCTGGATAATCCCTTCGGGCTTGTCTTTCAGAAAACCCGCAGTCCGCTCAATCAGTTCCGGCTCACGTGCCTCAAATGCTCCATTCAGGTACGATTTGATATACATTCCATCGTAGGTAAAAGCCACACAAACCCATTTACTTTTCGGAACACGTTGCTTGCTTGCGGAGTAATCAATGGAATAAGGAAAGGGATCGGTCGGACCACCCATTTGGGATATGTGCCCACAAACCTGATCACCGCCCTTGTAATAGGGCAGCGATACAAACAAACCATACTGACGTCGTCCGCCACCGTCATGTTCGTTCCATTTGCCCGCCACAAAACCCGTTCCGCCTTCCCACTTTACCCAGGCGATCACCGTCACTCGATTGGTTTGAATATCCAAATCTCCTGAAAGATCATGCGGTAAGGAGAGATAGCTCGAACGACCATCTAACCCAACAGAAGAGCCCGACAATGGCCCATCTTTCACATGGGCTATATTTCCCTTGTTGTTCAAACAGAAAAGGCCCTTACCGGCTGTAGGCATCCATCCGCTATCTGTGCATTCGGCAAAATCCCAAAACGCCACAAGATTTGCATGTTTCACGATCTCAGCAACCTGAAGATCAATAGCGGATGTCTGCCCAAATGCCGTAGGCGTAGCCAGGTGTATGGATGCTATTATGCCCAAAAAAAACCTACAAATTGCCATCAATAGTAACGCTATGTGCTTACACCAATTTTTCACTTATGCGTTGGGCCGTTTCTTGTAGTGCTTCCAGCACCTGTACCTCTTTTTTCCCTACTAGCCTGGAAACGGGTAGATAAACACTAAGTGAAGCAACCACCTGCTCTTTTTCACGTATGGCACACGCTAAACCAAAGATATGTGAGGCGGTCACTTGCCGTGCATAGCCAAGTTCACGGATGACATCCAATTCCTGCCTTAGCTCACTTTCTGTGGTCGCTTCTGGCCATACGTCGCGGGTAGGAAGCCCAAACTTTTCAATAAATGCAGCACGCTCTCCATCACTCAACATCGCAACCAACAGTCGACCGGAAGCACTATTATAAGCTTCTTTCTCCGTGGAGGATCTAACCATCAAGTCGCGTTCGGCATGTACTTGATGAACAATTACCCGAAGTTGTCGTCTCAAAATGGCCAACAAATTGGTTTCGTTAATCTGAGCCGTCAGCCCTTCCATCAGTTCAGACGCCGAACGCTTCAGCCTATCTTCAAACGAACTATTGCCCACCACCTGATAAGCCATGTAACCAAGCTTATACCCCTTTTTCGGGCCCAATTGCTCCAGGTAATTGCGAGTCACCATCGTCTTGATGATGTTGGCGCATGTGGCGTGATTAAGTTGTAGGGCGGAAGCGATCTCCCCCAGTGAAAGCGCACGCGTATTATCGCGGGCAATCAATTCCAGAATATCGAATGCTCGATGCAGTACTTGGATCATATTTTACCTCAATATAATTGAATTCATTTTTACAATGCTAAAATAATAGTTTTATGTAAATTCGTTGTAGTAATCTTTTTTGAAAAACAATTTTAACCCGATCGCAATGAGCGATGCACCGACGAGATAACAACACCCGAGTAAGGAGATCCCCAAATCTAATCCCACCGCAGTTTTGGCCCAACCCAATAACACCGGTGCTAGTGCACCAATAATAAAACCAATGGATAGCATAACACCGATCGAAGAAGACCGATATTTGGGCTCAATGACATCAAAAAGCGCCGCAAACAGGTTGGAATCGTAAATCCCACGGAACACACCGAAAAGTCCCATTGCCACATAGCACCAGAACTGCGTATCAGACTGTCCCATCCAAAAGATGAAAGGCGCACCCAGCAGCAACCCCAGCAATTCGACCTCCATCCGGATGGCGGGCCTCCGCAGCGCAAGCCGGTCCGCAATCCGTGCACCTACTATGACGCCAACGAAGGCAAATGCAAAGTGATACAGGGTCGAATGCAAACCGGCAGCCGCCAGCGACAAACCAAACCGCTCATGCAGATAGGTAGGCATCCAAGTCAGATAGCCGACATTGACAAAGCACATCAGACCGAAAGCCAGACTCAGAAAATAGACCGTCCGCTTTGCAAACACGGTTCTCACGGTTTCACCAAATCCGGGGGAATCCCCGATTTCTCCCCCGCTAGTTGCCGGAAGTGGGGTATCGTTAATACGCCACAATGTCACGAAAGACCAAAGAACTCCCATTGAACCGAACACGTAGAATGCTACGCGCCAACCGTGATGTTCACCGATATATCCTGCTACAAATCCACTTAACACGACACCCACGTACAGGGAAGTTTGATGGATAGACATCGCCATCGCACGTGTTTCACGGTGAAACTGCCCAATCAGCGAGGTTGCGGCAGGATAATAAAAAGCCTCACCACCTCCTGTAGCAATGCTCCTGAATAAGATGAGTGCCAGGGTTCCTGAACTTAGTCCCGTGCACAGCGTACCGACACTGAATACCAACAAGCTGAAAAATACGATCCATTTACGTCGTAAAACATCTCCTACAAAACCAGCCACCGGAACCATTAATCCATATACCAAGGTAAATAATGTGGCAACCCAACCGATCTGGACGTCGGTGATCTGCAAGTCGGCTCTGATTAGCGGGATGACCACATTGAAAATTTGGCGGTCGCCCTGATTAAGGAAGTAGGCTACCCAAAAAATAGCAACCAGTTCCCATTTATAGTGTTTCTTTTTCATCCGTTTGGGGAAACTTATGTTTTATTAGTATTGACCATTCTGAGTAACGTCCCCGATCTTTTCAAAATCGTGTATGATCTGTTCCGGCAGCCGCACCCGACACTGCCATGACAGCATCGGCCTTTCGCAGCTTATCCCCGCAATTTTTCTTATCAATTTTTTAATCATGGTTACTGTTCTTTACATCTTGTGCAGTTTTTAGTCCGCCCAGGACCCCAAGATGCACCCTCGCAATCCACGGAAATGTATTTTCCGCCTTAGCATTCCCTGTCAGTATTTTGACAGCCGTAGTTCCATGGGGCAAGACGGGTATCCAATAGCTATATTTGTCCACCGGGTGGTCTTTATCCTTTGATATCTGGCTATCGTAAGCCGGGCGATGAGTTTTAATTAATGTTCCTCCAGGTAACGACTTCCAAAGACTGCCGTCTTTGGAATACTGTATATCGACGTCTTCCGTACTATCGTTAAAGGTAAAAACCTCAATCCATTTGATCGTGTCCGCTCGATAAACGATTTCCCCCGCCTCACTCCCCGCAATTCTTTCTACCTGAAAAAAATCTTCTTCCGTTTGCCTCAATCTCGGCCATGATTCCGAACTGAGCGACAAATTGGATGATCTGGAATACGTAAGCGAAAAATCCCGCAGGTTGTCCATCACCATCTGTGTACGAGGCATTACAGGCCCCATAACATTTGAAGGATTAGAAATACCGGATTCATTTTTTCCCCTTACCCGATAATAGTAAGATTGACCGGGAACAATATGCGAATCAGAAAACATGGGGTAGAAGTATAGGTCGTAACTGATATCCAGATCGCCGCTGATATTTTCCCATGGTCCTTGGGAAGATGTCGCTCTTTCTATGACATAATACCTCGCTCCCGGCGAACAGCGCCATTTCAAAGCAACCGCATGATCTTCGAGGCTTTCATACAAAAATGGCGCATCGGTGGGTGGCGGCAGCGGAGGCGTCTTCAATCCGCGTATTTGGTAACCGTATGACCGAATAAGCATTAAGTTTTCGGTTTCATTAAAGTATTCCCCGCTGTCAAATCCCGGCCAGCGACTACCTCCCCAAGAATAGGAATGAAAGAGCGCATGCCCTCCTATTCCGCCCTTATATTGAGGTTTCATTAAGCTCCAGAGCAGCCCCCCACTGGTACCTGTGTTGCAAATTTCCTCCAGAACCTCCTTAAAGCCCTCCTTTCGTTGGAACTCATCGATGATCATCGGGCGCTTCCCTTTACATTCATTCCAAAGTTCTGTGACCGTGTTGCGATAATTCGGGTATTGACGGGTCTTTACAAGATCTATTGCTTGACAATTCCGAATCACATCGGCTATATTTTCTTTCATCTGCTGCACCCCATTGGCTCGACGGGGATCGGCAATCAGGTGATTAGGGTCGATACTTTTTAGATAGTTCGCCATTTCAGCAATCCAAGCGCCTTTGTTATTGGGTACTTCGTTTCCAAACTCCCAGGCTAAAATGGCTTTATCATCTTTATAGCGGATCCCAGTGTAATGATTTCTCCTAAGCGCCAATGTTTTCAGTAAATCCTTGAACCCCTCTTTTATGGCGGGGGTCGTATAGTAATCCCCTCCTCCGTAGAGTCGGCTGAACGACTTTGTGGATCCCCAAAATTCATTTTCCTTTACCAGGCATAAAATAACCCTGACATGGTACTTATTACAGAGTTCAAGCATCTTATCCACGCGCCTTAGGGCTGCTTCATTGTAAGCACGTGGGCCGGTCACTAGGGCCTCAAATTCGCCCAACCCATCTTCCACGGTGATGCCCCAGGTACGAATCACAGTAACTCCCATCTGCTCCATATCCTTGAAATATGCTTCCATTTCATAGGAAAGCTCGATCGGATCATAGATATACCCGGCATCTGGATTGGTATTTTTATAACCGTCGTAGTGCCCATTGATGTTTGGCGTATTGACAGAAATAAACCGGAAGACATCATCTCCATCTTTTAACCGGTCCCCATCTCTGGTAATAAAATTTTTAAACGCTTGTCCCTGAACGACCATCGCTAATACCATGATCAAACAAACGAAGTTGAATCTCATCATATGTCTTTTGTCAATACGTACCGTCCTGTCTAAGGTCAACGATCTTCTCGCGATATTCTCCATCGGTATCTTTCCAGGTAATCCGATATTTCCCTTTGAACCCACGGAACCGGATTTGCGAATTCCCGTCTGCTTGTACTTGCAGGTTGGTCTTCCACTCGTGATTGATGAGTTGATCAAGGGCAAAATACGAAGGTTTCGGTTCCATATTCCGCGTGAACAGACCGGAGGTCGTGGGTTCGCCCGGAGCCCCACAATCGTCAACGATGTTCCACCAGGTAATTCCCATCATTTTTTCGATACTGAACCAAAGCCGGTACAGATTCCGGGCAACTACCGCTTGGATCTGGCGACCTCGTTCGTCATCGCCCGGTGCGGTAATCGTAATCTCACTCAAGTGGATTGGAAGACCGGCCTGGGAAAGTGTGGCCATTTTCTCCCAAACTTTTTCTGGAGCTTCAATAGGTTTTCCCGCAGCGATATCCAAACATTGCTGCGGGTTAAACAAGTGCATCTGCGATCCCAGCACATCAATGTTACAACCCCGCTTCAACAGGTCCTTCACCTGATCAACATACGATTGGTCGTTCTTATAATCGTTGATGTTCAGCAGCGCGCTGTTAGGCAGTAACGTTTGTGCCAACCGGAAGGATTCATACGTGTAATCTCCTGGCATGAGACCATAATGGCTTTTGCAGATTGCATCCCCGGGTACCATACGGCCCAGTGAAAAATCGGTCGCGCTTTCATTCACGATATCCCAGCTGTCCATACGCGCTCCATAATAAGCGGACAGCTCGCGGATACGCTTCTCAAAGAGACGCTTCATTTCCTTCGAAAACTCGGGAATCTGGGCATGGATCTCCCCCGCGGTTAGTTCTTCATACGCTTTAGTCATCTTGTTGGCACTGGTTCCCAATCCGTCCGGAGTTTTAACCCCACCTCCCCAACTTTGGATGATCTTCCGCTCGTTATCCGGGGCAAAATCTACTATCCATTCGGGGTGCTGCCACCTCCGGCTTCCCCAGATCATTGTATGGCCGTGAAGACGTATACCCTTGCCTTCTGCGAAAGTAACCACTGGATCCGGGGCAGGACGCCGCCAATGCGGTTGTGATTTCGGATTATCCACGGTATTCCAGAACGCTTCGGTATCCCAATATTCTTCTTTGAAACGGGGACGATCGGGTTGCATTTCAAACGGCTTCCAATAGAGCGCAATCGTTGCTGAGTTGAACAAATTGCCGAAGAGTTCCTTATAGCGCCTGTTCCGTTCGGAGGTACCTAGTTGATTGAAATTAAAAATATTGGCACCGAAAACAAATTCATGCGTCATCTGCTCTACGTTGATTTCCGCGCCAGATGCCGCTCCAGGCACCGAAATTGTGGCATCAGCCTTTCGGTTCCGTTCTATATCAGCATCTATCTTGCGCTGCACATCCTCGTTCCACAATGCCCAGTAGGCGTCGCTCATTACATCTGGTTTATCGGGTGTCTGACTCCAACACTTTAGCGACATAAATACGGCACAAATCAAAAATTTAACTTTCATAATCCTAGCTTTTTACAACTTTCTTAATTGAACTTTTCCATTTGTTTTCAGGGAGAAGGTGGCACGCTGTTCCTTGCCAGCCCCATCCTTCCATTTCATCCGATAGGTTCCTTTAAAACCTCGAAATTTCACAACTCCGTCAGGTTGCGGTACTATCGTTATCCGGGTTTTCCAATCTTGATTAATGAGTTGATCAAGGGCGTGGTAAACCGGCTTCGGGTTAAGTGCTTGATCGTACAAACCTGAAAAGGAAGGTTCTCCCGGAGCAGCGCCGCCATCCACTACATTCCACCAGGTAATACCCATCGTGGATGGATAGCTGAACCACAAACGATACAGGTTTCTCGCAATGACCGCTTGAATTAGCTGTCCGACACGAGATTCGTCAGGGGCGCTGATGGTAACTTCGCTGATGTGGATCGGCCGCTCGGCTCCGTCTAAACACTTGAGTACAGCATGATTCTTCTCCGGTGTAAGCACATCGGCACCTTGAGCAATTTTTTGTGATTCTGAAGGATTAAAAATATGCATCTGGACCCCTACGTTGTCAATCCTGGCCCCACGATCAACCAAATCCCTCACAATCTCAACGTAACGCGGAGTCGGCCCCCACTTAATGTCACAGTCGTTGGAATTAAACTTCACATGATCCGGGAAGTACTTCATCGCCGCCGCAAATGTTTTATAGGTGTAGTCATCGGGCATCAATCCACGGTCCGCCTGATGGATGGACTCATTAACCACGTCCCATCGTTGGATCCGATCCGTATACCGCTCGGCAAGTACTTTCACATGCTGCCCGAAAAGTATTTCCATCTCTTCCCGGTTTTCAGGCATCCAGTCCGGATGGCCCCATTTACGCGATCCATAGATAATGGCATGGCCGTTCATGTTGATATTTTTGGATTCGCAAAATGCAACTACCGGATCCGGTGGCGGGCGGCGGTAAATTTCGTCGGCACCCAACTCATAACGGGGTTTCCCTTTTTCAGGCTCAAGCGTTTTCCAATAAAACGGAACGGTTGCCGCATTAAATAGGGAACCAAACGTGTTTTCGTATGTACGATTCTGTTGTGGGCTATCGAAATTTCCGAACAAGAAAATATTTCCACCAAAGAGAAATGTGTGGCTAACCTGTTCAATCTCCACATTCGAACCTTTTAACACACTTTCCAGGGTAATCACTGCATCCGCCTTTCTATTCCGGTCAATATCCTCATCGATCTTCCGTTGAACATCCTCGTTCCAAAAAGACCAATAAGCTTCTCCCATTACTTTTTGTGCGTCTTTTTCATCCCACACAATCCTATTCAATTCCTGGCCCATTAAGTGAGGACCAAACGTAAACAGGTAGACAATTATCCAACAGGAAATCTTCTTCATATGCTTTCGATGTTTTTACACCTAATTATCAAAATTCGAATTGCTTTTTATCGGCATCCGCATTCCAAGAAGACAGAACCAGGTTAACGGGCTTATCGTCTATTTCTTCCGGCAGTTTCATCTCCAAGTGGATTTCTTTTGATTCGCCTGGCTGCAACCAAAAGAAATTATCGTCAGCAAAAAACAAACGTTTCGTCCCTTCGATTTCCAACTGAGTCATAAAAGAAGGGTAATTCCCGTGATTTTCGACAGATACATCGGCTTCCCACAACCCATTTCCCTTATTTACCATCCGATTTATGTGAAGCGCTAGCTGCGTGCGGGTTTTAGCAACCGCCGGTTTCAGCCAGGGACCTTGTTCCAGCGTTGGCCATTCCATTGGCTTTGCAACGTATTGCGAATGATATTCCGCGCTTTCCATCTGTGGGATGGTCCGCGGCCAGTAATCGGCTCTCGAAATCAAGTTTCCTTTCGCATCGTAAAGTTCTGCCAGGACGAAAAAGAAACGACTTTTATAATGATCCGGAATATCAAAAGCCGGCAAACCCCGCGTAGTGACCGAAGTCTCTGGTTTGACATCGATGGAATCTTCGGCCGACCAAACTTTTTGGAACAAATCGTCAAAAACCTGCACATGAACCCGGCCGGCAAACCCCGGTTGATCCACACCATTCAGCACCTTTACTTCCATCGGGAACCGTTCACCCGCGGCCCATAACAGCCGATCGATCTGAATGGTGATCCGCGTTGGTACATAGGTCCTCTTCAGAAAATAATAGGGTGCTGAAGGTTGACCGAAGCCATCCACCAGATGGATGGCAGCAACAACCGGCCAAGGCCGTTTATATACCCAGGGCATCAGGCCAGTCGTTACCGGATAATTTGCTTGAATCGCTTCCGCCATTACCTGATAAAACTCTCCCGCTGCCACCTGCGTCGCTTCAGCAATGGTTTCCAACGATGGGTTTGCCATATCGTCTATATGCGACGCCCGGCTCAGCATCCGAGGAACCCTGCTTGGGTTGTATTCGGCGAAGTGCATGACAAACTCTGGATGTGTTTTGCGGAAAGTTTCCGCATACATTCCCCCAAGGTTTTCCAGCTCGCGGTTGTCCACCACTTCCCGTATCCCTTTGCTGTCTGTAATTGAATGTATTCCCGTTTCCGAAACAAAGGGTGTCAGGTCAAACGCACGATACCATCTCGGATCAAAATCGGGATATGCATGGATCGATCCCCCATCCGGTGAGGTTCGTACAAATGCTCTCGTAGGGTCAAAAATAGCCAGATTTCGTTCCACAATACCGATAGAAGCCGCATTGCCGTACGAATAGGGATTGAATTCATTGCCTCCGCACCATACCGCCAACGACGGTTCATTCCGCAAACGGAATATGTTTTGGCATACCTGTGCCTCCCATACCTCCTGCGGCCAGTCGGGGGTATCAAAATTCGCTATGTTAAAATCCTGCCAGACCATGATGCCATACTTATTGCAGGCTTCATAAAACTCCTTGGATTCCAGCAATGCACTGCCCCAAATACGGAACATTTGGAAGCCCGCAGCTTTGGCCATCCGTACCGCCCAGTCGTATTTATCGGGCGTGAGATCGTAAAGCGCATCCACCGGCATCCAGTTGATTCCCTTCACAAAAAACTTCTTCCCGTTGACAACGAACTGCCAGTTATGCCAGCGGTCAGTCGTACGGATACCGGCACTTCTTACCTGTTCGATCGTCCGAACACCGAAATCCAGGTCAATTACATCAACCGTTTTTCCGTTTACCTGTAGGGACACCTGAACCTGATAAAAATCCGGATCACCCAGCCCGTTCGGATACCACAGCTTCGGATTATCCAGCACGAACGTGTCTTCCAGGAAGCACCGCCCTTCAATTACATGCGGTTTGAATGCTTTCGAAAAGGCCACTTTCCCTTCATCAAGGAAATCTACAGAAACGGTCAATTCATCGGGAACCTTCACATCCTCGCGCCCTTTTTCCGGAAAATGGGAACTCGAAACAACCTGTTGACCTCGCCATGGATGCAATTGGTAGTCGAGCGAATGCTTCCCTGAAAAAATCTCCAGCGAAAATCCAAGGGTCGCCTGGTTGTCTTTTAACACCTTGGTATAGAAAAATGGTCGATCCATATGATAGGCGGGTATCCGCTCAATGCGGATACCACGCCATAGTCCCAGGTTAAAAAAAGGTTCCATACCGCTCCCACCCGTGAGAAACCACCCTTTCACGATATTCCCGGGTTTTCTGTTATCAAAAGCAGAATTCCGATAGTTCGCCGAACGAACTTCAACAATCACTTCATTGCTGTCATGCACCACCCAGTCAGTGACATCAATGGAAGGGCCACCGAAAATACCACGGTGCGCACCCATCAACTGGCCATTCACCCATACCTTTGCGAAATAATCGACACCGTCAAAACAGAGCAGTGCGCGCTCACCCGGCCGGATCTCTCCCATGTCAAACCGCTTTTTGTAATACCACACTTTCTGTTCCAGCTGCTCATGTTCGAGCGCATGTGCATGTTCGTATGGATTCCCCAGCTTTCCGGCATGATAATGAGCCATTTGCACCGAAGTAGGGTACGTTACATTGAACCAGTCATTTTCAGCTAATGCCTCCAAGTGTTTAATCGTATCTTCTTCCGAAGTCAGTAGCCAGTCCGCGGCAAGGTCTATATGTTGACTACCCTGCCTAGGGAAAATATAATAGGGCGATTCCAAGTGGCGTACCGACGGTTGGGCATGAAGTTCCCCGATCAGCATTACTATTGCCCAACTAAAAAGCAATACATTTCTTTTTCTCATAACGTCGTCAAGTAAACCCGGGCATTTCAGCCCGAGATTCTCACAGAACCGTGCGTAAGCGTCTCCGCTTACACGGCTCTTATTATCTAACCTTTTGTTAATTAACCGATGGGACTGCATTCAACCTCCAATG